>WNFI01040259.1_pt1 | contig 29135 bp, 18 predicted proteins | sample 5400471 | NCBI WGS metagenome assembly WNFI01 (sample SAMN13153348, study PRJNA577476) | soil metagenome | isolation source: 100 cm saprolite on Douglas fir-dominated hillslope | place: USA:California | collected 2013-09-17
AGAAATCTTCGGATAAAATCCTGCGAGTCTGATTTTAGTGAGCGATCCCGATCGCCGAAAGAGCGCTCGGCAGGCTCGACGTATTTCGCTTGGGAGGCTCGTACTAGGCAGCGTTGCCCGATCACACCCGTTGGTAAAGACAAGCGGCACAGATCACGCCACACGCATTTTCCACCGATAAAACGCTCAAAGGACCCCGATTTCTGTGGCTCCTTTTTTTTAGCCTGTCCCTAAAAATTATTTTTTGGCATTTCTCTTGGGTGCGACGGAGGGTGCATGCTTCAATTCCACGCTAATCACCCGCAGGTCGGTGCGGCCAACGTTCTCGAGCGAATGTGGCACTAAGGGAGGTGTCCAAAGAGCCTGCGGTGCCTTCGCCAGAGCCGGGACCGTGCGGCTGTCGAGCGTGACTTCACCGCGGTCATCGCGACGGACGAAGGAACTCCAACTTAGAACGTAAAGCGCGCCCGGCCAACGATGGGTGTGGACCGGCGTTCTGCTCCCGGGGGTAATTCGCGTGTCTAGAATCCGGACGGCATCATTCTCGAAAAGTAGAGTGTGGTGGTCAGGAGCGGCAACGAGAGCATCGAGGGCTTCGGGCCGCGATTCGTGTTCGCACAATGGACTCATGAATATGTGATATGGGATCTGGCTTTGCTGACACTCAGATTTGTCACTCTACGCCTAGAGGAACGAAGATAAGGCCAGGCTCTATCGGATTACTCCATCGACAAAGGCTTAACAGCCCCTGATTTCTATTACTCTTTTTTTGACCTGTCCCTAAAAAAATTCCGGTGCGGTCCGTACCCAAAAATTTGGCGTCTTGCTTTTCTTTCAAAAGGGGCTCTGGCAAAACCGGGACAAAAAGGAAAAACAAGAGACTGGCGGACAAATAAAAACGGATAGGGTTGAAGAACCTTACGCGTTTCCCCGCGATAAACTCATTGGTCAGATATCCCGGCCGGGTGAGCAGCAGCCAGAAGCTCTTGAAAAATTTTCCTTCGAAGTGGCCAAACGTCTCCAGCAACTCGTGGCCAAGATGGCGAAACGATCGGTGATCAACGTTACTCGCGGATCACGCTTGCTCATACACCGTCACGGCTTCCCGTAGTACTTCATCTCGAAAATGCGGACTAAGCATAGCCGGAGTCAGCAGATCAACCCTACGGCCAAAAATCGTCGCCAACTCGTCTCCGTAACCAAAAAAACGAAAGCCCGTGGGAGCATGGGGAACAAACTCTGCAAGCGCGTCCATATCACTCCGTTGCAGATCAAAATCATCGTGCACAACCGAACCGAACAAACTCAGTTTGCGTATGCATGCGCCCGACAAAAAACAGCGAGCTCTTCGCGGTCAAAGGCGATAGGGAGATCGGCGATAGCCATACAATTACTCTATAATTGAAATGCCTTGAGGCAAGCCCGCACCCGCCTGCAGAGCAGAGTCATCTGTTTCATCAGTGCACAAATCACGCGAGGACAGAAGCCTACGTGACGCCACCCGTGCGAGCTGCGGCGCTGAGCGCGCGAAAAATATTTGACTCGTCATTGTGGGATCCGAGAGTCCGCGCACTTTATGAATCTTCGCACTTTGGCTCGGGCGTTGTTTCTGGCTGTCTCCATGATCTCCGCGCTGGGTGCGGAGACGTTGCAGGAAAAGGTTCGCGCTTACCGGGTCGCGCACGAGCGCGATATTATGGATGAGTACCGTGAGCTGGTCGCGATTCCGAATATGGCGGTGGACCGCGCTAACATCCGTGCGCACTACGACGGGCAGCCGGTGAATCCCGCACAGTGGGCGCCGGGGTGGGAGCCGTTTACGCCAAAGTTCGTCACCGGTCCCGCAGAGCGCGGCGGAAAATTGATCGAGGGCTGGAAGTCCGGCGATCCGATCGACCCGCAGTGGCGACTGATCGGCCGCGGCGCTGCCGACGACAAGGCCGGTGTGATGACGTTTCTCAACGCGTACGCGGCGCTGAAAGCCTGTGGGGTCACGCCGGCCGTGAACCTGAAATTTTTCTTCGAGGGCGAGGAGGAGATCAGTTCCTTGCACTTAGGTGAGATTCTTGAGCAGCACCGGGATCTGCTCGCGGCCGATCTCTGGATCGTTGCCGACGGACCCTGTCACGCGTCGGGTAAAAAGCTCGTGCAGTTTGGCGTGCGCGGCGACGTAAACGTCAACCTCACGGTCTTCGCCGCGAAGCGACCGCTGCACAGCGGCAACTACGGCAACTGGGCGCCGAATCCCGCCAGCCTTCTCGTGAATTTACTCGCGAGCATGAAGGACGACGACGGCCACGTGCTCATTAAGGGATTTTACGACGATGTGATTCCACTTACGGCATCTGAACAGCGTGCGCTCGCCGCCCTCCCTTCGCCCGACGCGGAGCTCGCGCGCGAACTCGGCCTCGCGCGGCCCGAGGCCGCGGGGCGTTCGCTGCTCGAAGGTTTGCACCTGCCGACCCTCAATATCAACGGCATCGTGAGCGCCAACGTCGGCTCGCTCGCCGCCAACGTGATCCCGACGACCGCGCGAGCCACGCTCGATTTGCGGCTCGTGCTCGGCAACGACGTGTCGCGCCAGGTCGCGAAGCTCGTCGCGCACATCGAGTCGCGTGGCTGGCACGTGCTCGACCATGAGCCGACCGACGCCGACCGCGAGCAGTTCGCCCGACTCATCCGCGTCGAGGTCGGCCACGGTTACAACGCCCAGCGCACGCCGATGGATTTGCCGATCGCGAAAGCGGTGGTCGCCGCCGTACAATCCACGGTTGATTACCCGGTGTTGCAGTTGCCGTCCGCTGGCGGCAGCCTGCCGCTGATCGTGATCGAACAGTTGCTGGGTGCGAAGGTCGTCACGGTGCCGGTCGTGAACTTCGACAACAACCAGCATGCCGAAAACGAAAACGTGAAAGTGCAGTTCCTGTGGGACGGCATCGAGACCTGCGCGGCGCTGATGACCATGCCTTGAGCAACGGCGGAGCCGCTGCAGGAGTGATGAGTGATAAGTGACGAGTTGAAACCCGCAGAAGTGCACGCGGGCGGCGGCTCGCAAATGCTGGACTACAGCGAGACGCGGTGGTCCCTCGACTTCTGGTCACCTTATCCGTGTTCTCCGTGTTCAAATTCTATCTGCGAAACTACGATCTTCGAGCTGGATGCGGGCTGGTTCTGAGCGCGCAGGTGGAAGGTTTAAGGTGGCAGGAGGGAAGGGTATCGGAGTGGACGATTGTAAGCCTATGACTTCCAAAAGTGCGAAATGAGGAAGTAATAGGCTTACACGGCGGCGGAGCCGCGGTGAATCAAAAGTAAAGAACCGCGGAGCAAGCTCCGCGGCATTAAAGAAGGTGGGACGGTCTGTCCTTAACCGCCCTTAATGGAGCTACGCACACGGCAATGAGGGCCGTTAAGGATAACGGCCCCTACCCAACGATCAAGCCGAAGCAAGCTTCGGGGAATGCACCCAAAGAGATCAGGCCAATCGCTGAGGCTCGGACCGAGCTTTTTATTTGACCTGTCCCTATAAGGAGGGGACCCCAAGGTGCCGGCGCAAGGCTTAAGGTTTCAGGCTGAAGGTAGCCGAAAATAATCGAACCCTTTTTGTGGCGTCGGCGGGCAGGCCAGCGGCCTGCGCTCCCAGGGGTGGCCGTTATCCTCTTTAATGGGCTTCGTGGTGGGGAACGTGGCTCTAATAAGGGCGGTTAAGGACAGACCGTCCCTACCTTCTTCAATACCGACCGGATGCGGGCTGGCGCTGAGCGCGCAGATCGAAGGTTTTAAGGTGGCAGGAGGGAAGGGTGCGGCGTGGGCGTTTGTAAGCCTATGACTTCCAAAAGTGCAAAATGACGAAGTAGAAGGCTTACAAAATGTGTGACGTATGATGTGTGACATGCGACGTGATCGGAAGGGCAGCGGGGCACTGGCAAAGTGATGAGTGACGAGTTGGAACCCGTCGGCAGAGTCGCCGCGATTCAGATCAGGCGGTGTCTACGATTAGCCCGAATCGGCGCGAATGGGTTCACTCTTCCAATCCGAACTCCGTGCTTCTGTGTTTCAAATGCCTGGATGGAGTATGCAGAACTCGGAGGCAGAGGTTTTAGCCGCAAAGAGGCGCACATCGGAGGATTGGCGATCTGCTGTGTGACATGTGATGAGTTTCCTATCTCTGAGGCTCTGCAACGGCGTCAATCGCAGTTGTTCTGTTTTGGGATTTTTTGTGGCGATCTATTCGTTCTCAATAAGGGTGGTTAGGGATATCCGTGTAGATCCGTGCCCATCCGTTGTTAATCGTCAGTTCGAGCCTGACGCGGGCTAAAGTGCCGCGCTACTTTGGGCAGTCCTGCTGTCGCTCAAATCTTCGTCCTCCGGCCCGGCTTTGTCACACGTCACATATCACAGCATTAGCACCGGTAGCGTTTGATCTTCGATTCTCATCACTCATCACTTCCGCTGCAATCGTCTTGACGGTTTTAGCTGTGGCTATAGCATGCTCATGCTATGAAGAAGCAATTGATGACCCTTCACATGCTTGATCGTTTGAGCGCCGATTTGAGCGGCCTGAGGGCTCAGAATATTCCGGAATGGGGCTGGCTTTGGACCGTTCGCAAGGCGATAGGACTCTCTGCCCGCGAGGTGGCCGGAGGGAGGGAGATTTCGCGTCAGTCCATCGCTGCATTTGAGCGAGGAGAGGCGAAAGGGACGATCCAGCTCGGCAAGCTCGCCTCCGTGGCGGATGTCATGGGCTGCCAACTCGTTTATACAGTCAGTTCTTTCCGTCCGGAGATTCTCCAACGCATTAAAGAGGTGACCGATCGGCGAGGTGGGCCCCCTAAAGTTTCCGACAAGGAACCGCCCACTCCGAAATATCTGGAGAAGTCGGGCATGCCATCAGGGGGATGGCTCAAACGGATGCGGCTAAGCTTGGGTTACTCACGGGCCGAGGTGGCGGCCAAAGTTGGTGTCGCCCCAACGACCCTCCGGGATCTTGAGCGGTCCGAAGCGAAGGGTACGATCACACTCAACAGTCTTCGCAGAGTGGCTACCGCATTGGACTGCGAAGTGATCTATTTTCTGAACAACAACGGATCGGTCGCGCCTTCGTTTCTTAATCGGATGATTCCGTCGCCGGCGGAGAAAAAAGTGGCGAGTGATAGCGGAAAAATGATGAGTGACGAGTGATGGGTGGCAAGTTAGAACCCGCTGAAGGGGAACGCGGAGGACTCGGAGGTGAAGAGAGGTCGCAGAGAAATCTAGGCATTTAAAAAAGTACCTCTGTGTCCTCTTTTCTCGTCTGTGCCCTTTGTGTTTAAAAAATCCTCTCTGAAAAACAGCATTTCGCAGAATGGGAGTGCGGAACGGCCAAGCCGCACCCAAAACGACGAGGTCGGATTTTTGGCCGCAAAAGATCACATAGAACACAGGGAATTTCCTTTGAGATCTTTGTGTTCTTTTGTGGCTAATTTTTGCGCCTCTTGCGCTTTTTTCGGCTAAAACCTGGCCTGAGAATCTTCGCGACGCACGAGGATTTGAAACTATAGTAATACAGGAGATGGTCAGTTCTGCAGACGAGAATCGACCGCGCACCCGGAGGCGTTTAATGCGTCGGTTCCAAGCGGTATTTCGAACTTCGTTACGCGGATCAATTACTCAGATGCCGATTCGGGTTTGGCAACCAAGGCTCTCAAAGCCCATACAACGCTTCTCATATCTGCGAAGAGAAGTTTAGTCTAGTATCGCGGCCGTTTCCCAAATTTTCGGCTTTTCGTAACCCCATTCGATTCAGCCGTCGGCGAAGCAGCGGCTCCTTTTCTTCGACAATTTTTAATCCTCACGTCGGCATCATCTCCCATCCATGCAGGTAATTTCACTTACCCAGGCGAAATGGCAGTTTCGCGAAGCAACCGAGAAGGCATGGTTACCTGCGCAGGTTCCAGGGTGCGTTCACCAGGATTTGCTTCGTAATGGAAAAATTCAGGACCCGTTTTGGTCCGTGAATGAAACTCAATTACAGTGGATCGAGGAATGTGATTGGGAGTATCGCACGACGTTTTCAGTCACGGACAAGATTCTAGAACAAGACGAGGTCGAATTGGTGGCGGATGGCTTGGATACGGTCGCAGTCGTGAAGTTGAATGGACGTGTCGTGGGCCAGACGGAAAATATGTTTGTCGCGCATCGCTGGTCGATGAGGCCGTTTTTGAAAAGCGGACAAAATAAATTGGAGATACGTTTCTGCAGTGCACGGAAATACATCGATACCCATCGACTGGCTCATCGTCCGAGAGAATTTAATGATCCGGTTGGGCGTTGTCAGGTGATCCGGAAACAGCAATGTCAATTCGGCTGGGATTGGGGGCCACGTTTTGTGACCGCTGGAATTTGGCGAGATATTCGCTTGGAAGTCTGGAGTGAAAATCGGCTAGTCGACCTCCGAATCGAACAGCACCATGCCACGGACGGATCCGTTTCGTTGGAAATCGAACCCGAAACCCTTTTCCCGATTGGCGAAGGCGCCGCATTTTCGTTCGAGATTTCGTACGACGGAATGATCCTTGAAAAAGTGCTGGGTTCACGAGCGTCGGTTCGCATTGAAAATGCGCATCTTTGGTGGCCGCATGGGCACGGAGACCCGTGTCTCTACGACGTAGCAGTTGAGATGATCGAAGCTGATTCGGGAAATAGGACGCAGAAGCTTCATCGGCGGATCGGTTTGCGCACGATCGTATTAGACCGGCACGCCGACCGCTGGGGAGAGTCGTTTCAATTTGTGGTCAACGGTCGGCCTCTGTTCGCCAAAGGAGCCAATTGGATTCCAGCGCATAGCTTCGTCGCGGATCTTAGTCGCGAAGATTATCAGCGCGATCTCAGCTCGGCGGTCCGAGCCAACATGAACATGGTGCGGGTGTGGGGTGGAGGAATCTACGAGAGCGAAGATTTCTACGATCTTTGCGACGAGCTGGGACTTCTCGTGTGGCAAGACTTCATGTTTGCATGCTCGCTCTATCCGGGCGACGAGCCATTTTTGTCCAGCGTGCAGGTCGAAGCGGAGCAGCAGGTAAGACGTTTGCGGCATCGCGCGTGTCTCGCGTTGTGGTGCGGCAACAACGAAATCGAACAGCTCAATTCCGATTTGCTTCAGGACGTGAACCGTCGCGCCGACTATAACGCGCTATTCCACCGACTGTTGCCGGACGTGGTGACGAGGCTCGATGGAGTGACGAATTACTGGCCGTCTTCGCAGTATCGAGGCGATGGAGACAACACCCATCAGGCTGGCGAGCAGCGCGGAGATACGCATTTCTGGGACGTTTGGCACGCGCGCAAACCGGTGAAGGATTACGAGAAATATTCGTTTCGGTTCGTGGCTGAGTTCGGCATGCAGAGTTACGTCACCCCGCAAACCCAGCGCACGTTTTGCGATCCGGCGGACAATAATATTTTCGGACCGACGATGGAGAATCACCAGAAGAACCGGGCGGGGAACCAGATCATCCTCGATTATGTTTCCCGTCTTTACCGGTTTCCGAAGAACCAGGATGCCCTGATCTACCTGTCGCAACTGAACCAGGCCTGTTGCATGCAGACGGGCGTGGAGCATTACCGACGGCTGATGCCCCGTTGCATGGGGGCGCTTTATTGGCAGCTCAACGACTGCTGGCCGGTTGCCTCATGGAGCAGCATCGAATTCACCGGACGCTGGAAAGCGGTACATCATATCGCGCGCCGCTTCTTCTCGCCTTGCCTGGTGTCGGCGTACGTGCCGGGTGAAGAGGCGCCGATCATCGGCAATTACCGTCGCACGACTGTTCGGCACGTCGAAATCTACACGGTTTATGACGCTCCCAAACCGGCGACGGGACTGTTGCGCTGGGATGTCTTTCACCTGGATGGCCGGATCGTTCTCTGCGGAAGCAAAAAAGTGCGTTTGCGGTATGGCGAAAGTATCCGGCAGACGAAGCTCGACCTCGCGAAACCGATGGCGACCTATGGAAGAGATAATATGTATGTGCGCATCGCGCTCGATGTCGAAGGGAACTGCGAGAGCGAGGAGACCGTGTTCCTGTCTCCGCCAAGGTTCGTCGCGTTGGGGAAAGGCAAGACGACCGTGAAAGTGCTTTCGAACGACAAGGATAAGGCGGTGCTTCGTTTCAGTTCCGATGTGTTCCAGCATCGGTTCTCTTTTGAAATTCCAGGTGTGCGCTATTGTGAGAGTGACAATTATTTCGATCTCTATCCTGGAGAAAAAAAGGATGTCATCATTGAATTTGTGAAACCCATCACAACCGCTCGGATTCTAAAAGGAATAAAGTATATGTCGCTGGTCGATAGTTACCAATAGAACCGAATCCGGTTCGTCATTTTATTACCCCACCCCTGATATGGAATTTCCCTATGGCAAGGCGCCGTTCGCCATCCTTTTGATGGCCATAGTCACCGGTGCCCTCGTTCTCGTCACTCACGCCAAATTCTCTCGGTCGAGAGCGGATCTTGTATTGGCAACCCATGCGCGAGCCCATGCCGATGTCTATCGCGAGCGCCTCGCCGATTTCGAGAAAGCGCATGGCGTGCGCGTTGAAATACAAGAAGTGGAGTACAATGCGTTGCGGCCTCGATTGCAGGCTGCGATGCTCGCAGGCACCGAAGTACCCGATTTGGTGGAATTGCCGGAGGACCTATCTTTCTTCGCGCGCGGCCCCGTCGGTGACATCGGTTTTGTCGACCTCACCGACTGGGTGAATCAAAAACACCTAATGGACCGGATGGTGGCGAATCGGTTCAGCGGTTGGACCACGCGCGGACATATTTTTGCGCTTCCGCACGATGTGCACCCCATCATGCTGGCTTATCGCGCGGACATCATTGAAGGACAAATGGGGATCGACGTTTCCAAAATAGAAACCTGGGACGATTTCGTAACGGTCGCCAAGCGGGTCACCGGAGGGGCGGGGAGTGCGCATCACTACGCGTTGGAACTCACCGCCGATGGTCAATATTTCCTCGCGATGTTGCTGGCGCAACGAGGCGGTGGCCTGTTTGACACGGAAGGCAAAGTCATTTTCGACAGTACTTTGGCGGTCGATACGGTGATTTGGTACGTTCACCAGATTGGCGGATCGAATCCGATCGCGTTCGATCCCGGCACCGGTGCAGGTTCCGGACAGGAGATGTGGAGATCGATATTGGACGGTTTGGTGCTCTTTTATTTCGCGCCCGATTGGCGCACGCGGCAGATCGCGTTGTATGCGCCCGGTGTCGCCGGAAAGATGAAGTTGATGCCATTGCCCGCTTGGGAAAAAGGCGGGAGACACACCACCTCTTGGGGAGCAACGGGACTTGCGGTGTCCAAGAGCTCTCGTCATCTCGATCTCGCGCTTGAATTGGCGGAGTATTTATACGTGAACCAAACGGACGGCGGCGAGAGTGCCTCGAAGCTTCACATTATTCCTCCGGTAAAGGAAATCTGGAAGAGTTCCGTTTTCGATCGGCCCGATCCTTTTTTTTCCAATCAACCGATCATGCGTCTGTACACGCAGTATGCGCCCGAAGTCCCTGCGATTTGGACGACTCCTTACTCCAATAAGGCGGAAGAGAAGCTCCGTGAATCGCTCATCAACGCGGCACGCTATTTTAGCAGTCATGGCGAGGTTGGCCTTCGGGACTTCGTGACCAAAGAACTCAAGCGCAATGCGGATTACATCCGGCAGCAGATGGATCGCAACCGGTTGTACGGCGAAGCGGAAACCAAAGTGACGAGTGACAAGTGATGAGTGATGAGCAAAAAAGCCACGAATGTGGAACGCAGAGGCCTCTGAGGGGAAGAGAGGTCGCAGAGTTTTTTTTAAATTTTCGGAGTACCTCTGTGACCTCTTTTCCGGGACCGTAATATGAAAAGACCAGATGACAAAAGAGACCCTTCCGATTCCTGGATTCTAACTCCTAAATTCTAGCTTCTCTACCGCCTCTCATGTCCACGCAAACTGCGCCTTCGTTTCGTTCTTCTTTAGCCAAGTGGAAAGTGGCTCCGTATCTCTTCCTTGCGCCCTACCTGCTCGTGACGGCGGTGTTTTTTCTCTATCCTTTGATCAATGCCGGCGATTTGGCGTTTTATCAAACGAACGGACCCAAGACTCGCGCTTTCGTGGGGCTTGGCAATTTTTCCTTTGTTTTGGCTGATGCCGATTTTCAGCTCGCGGTTTGGAACACCACGTACTTCGCGCTCTTAAACGCTGCGATCATGCTCCCACTCGCCCTTGGCCTGGCGCTGCTCCTCCACTCCAGCAAAAGTAGGATGACTGGTTGGATCCGACTTGTTCTTTTTTCTCCGAACTTCGTCGGACAGATTTTCGTCGGCATTATTTTCTCTGTGATGTTCGTCCCTCACTACGGTTTGGTGAACCGATTTCTGCATGCGTTGATCGGTTGGGGTTTGGAGACGCGTTGGTTGCAAACACCGGGATTGGTGATTCCCGCAATCACGATTGCCAACCTCTGGATGTATGCCGGATTCAACATGATTTATTTTTTCGCCGCGCTGCAGAATGTGGACGAAAGCCTGGTCGAAGCCGCGCGCATGGATGGTGCGGGTCGCTGGAGCGTTTTCTGGAATGTGACGCTGCCGGCGATTAAGCCGGTCGCCGTCTTTGTTTATCTGGTCAACACGATTAACTGCTTCCAGCTGTTCGAGCTTCCGTTTGCGTTGTTGAAGGGAAACGGACCGGCAAATGCGGGTTTGACCATCGTGGGATACCTCTACGAAGCAGCATTTAAGATTGGCGATCTTGGGCTGGCCTCAACCGTCGGCTGGGTACTCGCTTTCATTATTTTCATCGTAAGCATGGCCCAATTGAAAGTGTCCGGCGAATTTGGGAAGCAGGAGGGCGTGTAATTTGAACAACGCACACTATACCCTTATCGCGATTGCAACGGGGCTCCTCATTTTACTGGTGCTCGACCCGCGCCGGCCGGCGCTTGCGTTCAAATGCTTTCGCATGGCTGCGCTGCTCACGGCTGCGATCATCATGCTGCTTCCCTTTATCTGGCTCGCCTGTGCGATTTTCAAGAAGGGCTCTGTATTGATGGAGTATACGTTTCTCCCTCCCATTTCAAAATGGGACGCAGACCATTTGGGCGTCGATAACTTTATTAAGCTGTTTACTCCTCGCCCTTCGCTCCAGGGCAATATCGAGTTTTGGCAATACCTGCTCAATTCGCTATTCCTCGCCAGCGCGGCGACCGTGATCCAGATGGTCTTCGCATCGATGGGAGGGTATGCCCTGGCTAAATACCGGTTTCAAGGCCAGCGGGGACTGATGCTCTTTATGCTCGGATCGATGATGATACCACCGATGCTTTTTCTCGCGCCCGTGTACAACATGATCGTGAAGATCGGGTGGGTTGATCATTACTGGGCTCTTCTTGTCCCGAGTGCGGTGAGTGCATTCGGGATATTGCTGTATCGTCAGGCCATGCAGGCCGTTCCTGACAGCTTGCTCGAAGCAGCTCGGGTAGACGGAGCCAGTGAGCTCTACATTTATTATCATATTGTCATGCCGTTGGTACGGCCGATGACATCCGCTTTCTGTCTGATTGTCTTCATGGGGCAGTGGAATAATTTTATTGGACCGCAGGTTTTTGTGCAGACGGGCTACAAATTGACGGTGCCGGTGGTCCTGAACCAATACGTCAGCCAGTATGGCGAAGACTACGGGATATTTTTAGCGGGGACTTTTCTGTCGATGGTCCCGGTGGCCATCCTATTCTTCGCGCTGCAAAAGGAGTTCATTCGCGGCCTCACGGCGGGAGCCGTCAAAGGGTAGAATGCGTTTGACGATGCAAACGGAGGATTACGTGTTTCGATCAGTTTGTCTACGAATTGGATAAACCTAGATTTTCCAAATGCATTTGAACCACAGAGACACAGAGCCAACTCGTTCCGAATTAAACTACACAGCGTGGGGTTTTGCACACGAGATGAAATCGTTTTTCAAGGCTCGTTTTGAGTTTCCCTCTGTGAGCTCTGTGTCTCTGTGGTTCAACTTCGGTTTTTAGAAAAAAATGGTCTTACAACGCGATTGCAGAGACTAACTGAGGATTTTATTGAATCACACGTGAGACCCCAAGTTTTGCTCATCTTCCAAACCCGCTTTGAAGAGGCGACAGACATGCTCCAAGGTATATCGAAATACGAACGCTCGCATCGGCCGTGGGCGGCCTTCCTCGATGACCAAGCTCGAGCAGAAGTAGATCCGCGGTGGCTGCGCACCAAAAGATGGCATGGTGTGATCAGCCGTCATACGACCCAATCGTTCGTCGACGAATGCCGCATTCTCGGCATACCGCTGGTCGACTTGAACGACACGCCTATGTTTAAAGGCGTCCATAAAATTCGTCCCGACAACATTTCGTTGGGACACATGGGGGCGGAACACTTTATCGAACGAGGTTATCAGCACTTCGGGTTTTGCGGTTACAATAATCATGAGTGGGCGAGTGAAAGGCGCCGGGGATTTGAAGAGGCGCTTGGTTTAGCGGGATTTCGTTGTGACGTATTCGATGTCGAATATCCGGGAAACTTGGATCCCATCTGGGACAAGGAGCAGATTTCAAAAATTTCCACCTGGCTTAAGAGCCTGCCAAAACCTCTGGCGGTGATGGCATGTCATGACATGAGAGCGCTACAAATTGTGGAGGCCTGCCAGGTTGCAGGGCTGATGGTTCCCGAGGAGGTCGCGGTTCTTGGGATCAATAACGACAAGATCCGTTGTCAGTTGGCGTATCCGCCTCTTTCCAGTGCAGCGCCGAATAGTTTTTTATCGGGCTATACTGCGGCGGAGTTGCTCGATCAGCTGATGAATGGGAAGAAGATAAAACCCGTCGAGAATCGAATCGAACCCATTGGAGTGGTGATCAGGCATTCAAGCGACGTGTTGGCGATCGAGGACAAAGCAGTCGCAACGGCCCTTAGCTTTATCCGAGAGAATGCCTGCTTCGGAATATCGGTGACTGAAGTTTTGAAACAGGTTCCCGCATCGCGCAGTCAGCTCGAAAAGAAGTTCAGGCAGTTCATTGGCCGCTCGCCGCAGGCCGAAATCAGGCATGTGCAGATCGGCAAGGTGAAACAGCTGCTTTTTGAAACGGATTTCCCTTTGAAAAAAATCGCCGAACTGACCGGCTTCGAACACCCCGAATACATGAGTGTGGTATTCAAGCGCATGACGAATTTTTCTCCAGGTGCGTTTCGTGGACGCGTGCAGCCCGACAAGAAGCACGAAACCGATTGAGCTCTGGAGGGAGCGCGCAGCGATTGTTAACTCCAACCCACTTCTATGAAAAAAATATGCTTCTGGCTGTGCTTTGCGGTATCGGCGTTCGCCCAGAAATTCGACGGATTGGCACCCACGCCACCGATGGGTTGGAATACCTGGAATACATTTGCGGGAAATATCAACGAATCTTTGGTCAAGGAGACTGCTGAAGCACTTGTTGCGAGCGGCATGAGAGATGCCGGGTATAAATACGTCGTGCTCGATGATGCTTGGCTGTCGAAAGAGCGTGATGCCAACGGCAACGTCGTTGCCGATCCTGTCAAATTTCCCAGTGGCATGAGTGCGTTGGGAGATTTTTTGCATGCGAGGGGCCTTAAGTTTGGAATCTATAACTGCGCAGGAGCGCAGACGTGCGCGGGTTATCCGGGTGGTCGTGGCCACGAATTTCAAGACGCTCGGACGTACGCCTCCTGGGGCGTGGATTACCTTAAGTACGATTGGTGCAACCACGGCACTGCTGACGCGCGTGAAACCTACAAGATCATGCGAGACGCTATCCGCTCAGCGGGACGTCCCATTATTTTTAGCCTTTGTGAGTGGGGAGATAGTAAACCTTGGACGTGGGCTGCCGACGTGGGCCACCTTTGGCGGACAACCGGAGATATCATGGCGTGTTACGATTGTCGTCAGCAGTGGTCCTCCGGATGGAAAGTAATTTTAGATGCACAGGTAGGTTTGGAGAAATATGCCGGACCCGATCATTGGAATGATCCCGACATGCTCGAAGTGGGTAATAAAGGACTCACGCCGGCCGAATCCCGCGCTCATTTCAGTCTTTGGTGTATGCTGGCTGCTCCGCTCATGGCGGGTAACGACGTGCGTCATATGGTTGCGGAAACGCGTGCGCTATTGACCGACGCGGAAGCCATTGCGATCGACCAAGATCCGCTCGGTAAACAGGGTTCGCGATTCAGAACGGAGACGGGCCGCGAAATCTGGATCAAGGAATTATCAGCGGGCGATTGGGCTATGTGTGTACTGAACACAGGACTGAGCTCCGCCGAATTCGTGGTGGAATGGAATGATTTTTCGTTTCTCAAGGGAAAGTACACCGTGCGCGACGTGTGGGCGAAGAAAGCGATCGGAACGACCTCTGAAAAATATTCCTCACGCGTGGATTCGCATGACGTGATGCTTTTCCGGCTTACTCCAATCAAATGATCCGTTCGAGCTCGATGCTCGGATAAACCTAGATTCTGGCGGAGAGAATCGCGCAAAGGCACGAAGACGCAAAGCAGGGATCAGATCAATTTTTATAGGAGTCGAGGGAGGTAAGGGAGACGGATAAATCAGCCATCTAGATTTTGGATCGGTCAGACTGAGCCAGTGGACCGGAAAACAGAGTGAAGCGTCTGGGAGTAGGGCGGTCCCGCCCTACCAGGAAAACGGTCGCAAAGGATTCAGGTCATCGCTCAAGGCTCATTCAATTTTCATTGATAAATTGTTGACCTCGATTTTTAGATTCTCATGGGGAAAATGGATGTTTTATTTCCTCATAAAATTGTCTTTTGACTACCGGCAATAATTCTCAATTTCCGGATAAGTGAACTCATTCACAAAAACCCTCTTTCGCGTTACTCTCGGGACGCTGACCTGTTCCGTAGTTAACTCCTGACGAAGCAGAGCGACGAATTCGTATTGGATTCGTCAATCCCCACCCCAAATCCAGATGCCTATCAAACGCCCCAACTTGCGGGTTCGTGACTGTATAGTCGCGTTCGCGCTATGTCTTGCAGCTGCGCCTCACCAGGCGATCGCACAGAGCGGACCACCCAACGCTCCTGCTCCTGAAGCGGAAACCGATGATAACCGCAAAGCCGTCGTTCTTAATCCGTTTGTTGTTTCGGCGACGGAGGACAGTGGTTACGCTGCCACCAGTACGCTCGCCGGAACTCGCATACGAACCGAATTGAAAGATGTCGGCTCTGCGGTTTCCGTAGTGACGTCGAAATTTCTGCAAGACACGGGAGCGACGAGCTCCCAGACGTTGTTGCAGTACACCGCTGGAACAGAAGTCGGAGGCGCATATGGTAATTTCGTAGGAGCCGGCAACGGTACGACGGTTAATACCGATAACGCGCGGCGTTCTCCCCAAACGAATACGCGTGTGCGCGGATTGGCTGCGGCCGATAACACGCGTAATTTCTTTCTTACCGATATTCCCTGGGATTCTTATAACACCGGTCGCGTCGATTTACAGCGCGGTCCTAATTCGATTCTTTTCGGACTAGGCAGCCCAGCGGGTATCATCAACAGCAGCCTCAATGATGCGTCTTTCAAGGACGAGAACACACTCGAGTTCAGGTACGGAAGTTATGGCAGCAATCGCGTATCTCTGGATCTCAATAAAGTGTTATTGAAGGACGAATTGGCGATTCGAGTATCCGGTCTCAACGACAAAACCTACTATCAGCAGGACCCGGCCTATAATCGTGATCGGCGCGGTTACTTTGCCTTCCGCTACGATCCGAAACTTCTCAATAACGAGATCATGCGCACATCCATCAAGTTTAACTACGAAAATGGTGGAGTGAGAGCGGATCGTCCTCGGACAACGCCGCCGATCGATGCAATCACACCTTGGTTCACGGCGCTGAACAAGCAGACTTACAGCGCTCAGACGATCGGATCTGTCGATCCGGTGCTGATTGCCTCGGATAAAACCGCTGGAGCGCTTCAAACGAGCTACACCGACGCGAATGGTAACAACGTCACCAATCCGAATTATAATCCGTGGCTAGGCAACGGCTTCGGCGGTCGTTTGTACGGTGGTCCCGGAATTGTATTCGCCGATCCTACTTCGGGTGCGAATTCCGGATACCTGGTCGGCCAGCTTTCTTATTATCCCGCCATTCCGGGTGTGAGCGCTCCGTATTATGTCTACGGTGCGATTCAAGCGTACTCGAAGTATGCGGTTCAGGCGAAGCTTCCCAACTATCAGTTGGGCGTTTACAAAAATAAGACCATCTCTGATTCGAAGATCTTTGATTTCTACAACAAGCTGATGGATGGCCCCAACCAACTCGAAACGCAGGGCTGGGAAGCCTTCAATGGCACGGTATCCCAGACCTACTTCAATAATCGTCTGGGGTTCGAACTCGCTTATGACCATCAGCGTTACAAAGAAACGGGCCAGAATTATCTCGATGGAAATACGACTTATTTGACGGTCGATATCATGAGCACCCTTCCTGACGGTCGGCCAAACCCGAATGTGGGACGTCCGGTGGTCGTGAACGACTCGCAAAATAACAACGAGACCGACACCAAACGCGATTCATTCCGAGCGACAGCGTTTGGCGAATTCAACTTCTCGGACTATTTGGACAAATCGAATTGGCTCACGAGTTTCCTCGGTCGGCACGTATTCACGGGGCTTTATAGCACACAGAAGACCGATCAATTCTCAGGAAGTTATGTGCGTTACACAACCGACGATATTTATGGTCAACTGATCGGTACAAGCAGCTTCAAGGATTCAAATCGGGTTATTTCGACCATCAATTATCTTGGAGCCAATCTCTCGGGTGCGTCGTTGGGACAAAAACTGGGGATATCCAATATCCAAGTTGTTCAGAATCCCGGGGCTATTGGAGCCATTCCAAATTTTAATGCCACGCTCAAACCCGGCATAGCCAATACGCCGGCCAATCTTGCGAATCCGGCCAACTTCATCGGTTGGTCCAATGTAAATACGAACATCTTGAGCGCCGATTTGGGCAACCTCAATTCGCTCTGGTCAAACGCCAACAAGACGAAGGACAAAGTCGATTCCCAGGCGCTTGTCTGGCAGGGATTCTTTTTCGACGGTACGATCGTTCCGACCGTTGGCTGGCGCAAGGACACCGCAAAAAGCTACAATGCGGGTGACGTGCCCTTGAGAACCGACAGCTCTGCGGTGGTGACCGACCCGACTTGGAACCTGCCGTCGGGTGCTAGCGACAGTCGAATCGGCAAGCACAACGTCACGTTCAATGAGCTCACGGGCCATTCAACGAGTTGGAGTGTCGTTGTCCATACGCCGAAATCGATCAAGGCGAAGCTGCCGCTCGAAACCGATTTCAGCGTGTTCTATAATCGGTCGGACAATTTCCAGCCGGCGGCCAATCGCGCCGATGTTTTGGGTAATCCCATCCCGGCGCCTACGGGCAAAACCAAGGACTATGGTTTCATGATCAGCACGCTTCACGACCGGCTGACACTTAAAGTGAATTGGTATGAGACGTCTGTCACCAACGCGACGCTGAGTGGCGGACTTCCCAACAACACCTACATGGTGGGCTTCGGCGAAGGTTGGGGCCTGCAATTCGCGAAGTGGGCGCAATCGGGCAAATTCGCTTTCAGCACTAACTTCAATCAGGACGCGAACGGCAAGCCCATCGATCCAAGCGTGGGAGTCCTCGCTTATCAGCCGGGACCCGGACAATCGATCAAGGATGCTTACGCGGCCGAACAAGCGGCGATCAATGCGTTCCTCGCGAGTCCGCCTCCTCAGCAGTTCTATGACACCTGGAAAATCAACAATCAAACCTGGGATGCGAACTCGGGAAATTGGATCAACATCAATCAGCCGGGTAATCTGGTCGTAAACGGCGATACGCTCTCAAAGGGCATCGAGTTTGAAGTCACGGCTAATCCTCTAAAGGGTTGGGACATTACCATGAATGCGTCCAAGACGCATGCGACCCAGCTCAACATTGCGCAGTCGTTTGCGACGTGGGTGGAAAGTCGATACAAGTTCTATCAGGGACCCGCGGGTGACGTTCGTTTTTGGGGTGGTTACTACGGTGGCGAAACACTGCGTAGTAAATTCACCAACGAGTTCTGGAGCAGCTACACCCTGTTCCGGCTCAATGAAGGCGCTAACGTTCCAGAACTTCGTCCGTGGCGTTTCAACCTCGTGACCAACTACACGTTCACCAATGGGCCGCTGAAAGGAGCCAACGTAGGCGGAGGATATCGTTGGGAAGATAAGCAGATCACCGGATATCCGGTTACCGCGAACGGCCAGTTTGATATTGGAAATCCGTACAAGGGCCCCTCGCTCGATCACGTCGATTTGTGGGTGGGCTACGAGCACAAGTTAACCAACAAGATTCGTTGGCGCGTTCAATTGAACGTAAGAAATGTTTTCTACAACAAGTCGTTGATCCCCATCTCGGTCGAACCGGATGGAACGATGGCCACGGGACAGATACCGGAGCCACGAGTTTGGACGCTGACGAATACGATCAAGTTTTAGGGTAAGGGTACTTGGGGGTGTTAACGACGAAGTCCGGTGGTTCATGCCGCCGGACTTTTTGTTTGAGGCTCCCTTGGCTCTGGCCCTACTCCGTTAAGCCGCGGCTCGGAAATGATATTTGAACCACAGAGGCACGGAGTTCACAGAAAAAGGCAGCGGAAAGCATACTTTGATCCGAGAGATTCAATTGGATTTATTTTGCGCATTCTACCCAAAAATCAGCTCCTGTGCCTCCGGGTTCCACGGCGTTTTTAAGTTCATTCGTGTCGTGGCTTGAGCTACACTGACAGAATTATTTGGGCACGTTTGCGTCTGCCCCTTTTTCGCCGCCCAGCTTATCCACGGTTATAACCTTGGCGCGAAGAGACATTTTAAAATAGCCAACTCATGGTCCGGATACCCCGTTTTTCTCTCCTTGTTATCTTCGCGATTCTAGGTGCCGTGCTCAAAGCCGAAAGCTATGTGGAATTCGCTTTCGAGATCTCTTCAAAGGCGGGCAATCCCTATACCCGGGAGATTTGGGCTCAGGTCGTGACGCCCGGCAATACCGTCGTTCGTGTACCTGTTTTTTATGACGGTAATTCCGATTGGAGGGTGCGGGTTCAAGCGAGTGAACCAGGGGTTTATCGATTGGAGCGTGTGACCGAAACGATCGAAAATCGAAGTGCAACTCCGACTATAAGGTTAAAATCGGGAGAGACCGTCAAAGTAAGCCAGGCCTCGCCGATTAAATTTATCCAGGTGGATCCGAAAGATGTGCAGCGATTCATTTTTTCGGACGGGAGAATTTACTATCCGTTCGGGATAAATCTCGCCTGGGGAGACGGAGCTTTTTACGAAAGAGCGTTCAACAAATTTAAAACCAGCGGTCTTAACTGGACTCGAATTTGGATGGCGCATTGGTCCGGGTTAAATCTGGATTGGCCGGGCCCCAAAGCGAAGGCGTTGGAACCGGGCGCGTACGATCTGCAAACCGCGAATAGATGGGACAGCATTGTCGCGCGGGCCGAGGAAAACGGCGTTTTCATCCAATTGGTCCTTCAACATCACGGACAATACAGCACGACGGTTAATCCAAATTGGCCAGAAAACCCCTGGAACATTAAGAACGGTGGATTTCTGAAAACGCCGCAGGAATTTTTCACATCGGACGAAGCACGCCAGCGCACAAAATCAAAGTATCGTTACATCGTGGCCCGGTGGGGTTACTCTCCTGCGATTTTATCGTGGGAGTTGTTCAACGAAGTTCACTGGGTCGACAGTTGGAAACTCGATAAAGATAGTGCAACGGTGGCGCACTGGCATGCCGAGATGGCTGACTACATCCGTTCAATTGATCCTTACCATCATCTGGTCACCACGAGCTGCGATGACGTTGGCAGCGAAGTTTTCACGGCGATGGACTACTATCAACCGCATCTCTACGCACTGAATATGCTGGCGGGTGCGAGGCGTTTTACCCAACCCATCGAATCCTTTAAAAAACCTATCTTTTACGGAGAGATTGGCGACGACAACATGGCTTTCTCCGCGACGGAAAGGAAACTGGGCCGCTTGCTGATGCCTATGATCTGGGCGGGCTTGATGGGAAACGCATCGGCTCCGGCGCAGCCCTGGTATTGGGACCGAATGCTGGATTCCAAATTGTTTGATGAAATGACATCAGTTGCGTCGTTCATGCGTGAAGCCGATCTCGCACAGGAAAGTAATCTGACCGCTCTTCGCCCGATCATAGACACATCCGAACGCGTTCCTTGGATTGTGGGCCCGGCCTATAGCTGGCGTCCGGGTGGAATACCGCACGTTGTGCTTTCTGAGAATGGGTTGGAGTCTGACGAGATCGCTGAAATTCCATCTAATCTCGTCGGATCGGAGACTTCCAACGCGTCCGAATTCGCTTCGGGATTTCGATTGTCAGCGCATTACAGTTCGCTCGGTCGCCCGAGGCTGTCGTTTAACAAAGTACCTCCCGAGGGCGCAAGGCTTCGTGTGCTCCTCGAGGGGAATGCCGTCATTTCACAGGACTGGCCAGCTTTGGTAGAGGGAATTTCGGAAAACAGAACGTACCAACAGGACTTCGAAGTTTCACCCGGAGACCATGATATTGAGATCTCCAACCTTGGTCCGGGTAATTTGAAATTCTCAGAACTGGACACAGGTCTCACGGTGCCGGCACTGGCGGCGTATGCTAAACGAAACGATCATCTCGTCGTCGCCTGGATCTACCATCGCCGTGGCATTTATGCCGATTCGGGTCCTGCTGTCTCCGGCAACATGAAAATTCCTGCACTTCCTGCCGGACGCTGGCAGCTCACGTGGTGGGATACCAAGGCCGGCAAACCTGGGACTCAGGAAACGAAGCTGCATGAAGGAGGAGAATTCCTGCTTACCACACCTCCCGTTTCCCGGGACATGGCGTTGATTCTTAAAAGAGGCATCTGATCCCGTCTCAAACCAAACATTATGGCGAAAGTTGTTATAGAAGACCTGGTCAAAATTTATCCTGAAAAAGACGGGCCCGGAGTGAAAGCGGTGCATGGGATCAGTCTCACGATTGAGGACCGGGAGTTCATGGTGCTGGTGGGCCCTTCAGGTTGCGGCAAATCGACCACTCTCCGCATGATCGCAGGATTGGAGGAGATCTCCGGCGGATCGATCCGCATAGATGGAAAAGTGGTGAATGACGTGCTGCCGAAGGATCGCGACATTGCGATGGTATTTCAAAATTACGCGCTCTATCCACACATGAGCGTGTATGAGAATATGGCGTTTGGATTGAAGCTGCGCAAATTTCAAAAACCAGAGATCGATGCGCGCGTTCGCGAGGCTTCTCTTATGCTGGGCCTCGATAATTATCTGGATCGTAAACCCAAAGCCCTCTCAGGCGGTCAGCGTCAACGCGTCGCTGTGGGACGGGCGATTGTTCGTAAGCCCAAGGTTTTTCTTTTCGACGAACCTCTTTCAAATCTAGATGCCAAGATGCGCGTTTCGACTCGAACCGAGATCTCCAAGCTTCACTCCCGACTAGCTTCGACGATGATTTACGTCACGCACGATCAGGTTGAGGCGATGACCATGGGCGATCGCATTTGCGTGATGAAGGACGGGTATATCATGCAGGTCGCCGAGCCGCTTAATTTGTACAACCATCCGGCGAATTTATTTGTTGCCGGTTTTATCGGCAGTCCAGCCATGAATTTTTTCAGAGGCCGAATTAAAAGAGAGGGAGGAAATCGCCTTCAGTTCTTTGAAAACAATTCGAAAACGGAACCGTTGAAGATTGAACTGAACGACAGGATTTCTGCCAAGGCTGCCGCCTATATCGACAAAGACGTTGTTCTCGGCATCCGCCCGGAGGATGTGCGTGACGCTTATGGCGCCCTGGATCTGCCGAACTCGGCGCAGGCCAGGGTGGAGGTGGTTGAGCCGATGGGCGCGGAGACCATGCTCTACCTCGACACGGGCAGTCACAGCTTCATTGCTCGCGTGAAGCCGACAGATCGATACGAGGTAAATCAAAAATTGAGTGTCACCTGCGATGCTGAGAAAGCGCATCTGTTCGATGCCCAGACCGAACAAGCGATATCATAATTTCCTCGGGCGAGGTTTTGAAATAGACTTTTAAAATGCAGTTGAACCACACCCCGCGCTTGCGGGGCAGCGAGACGCGGCGGAAAAAATCCGAGTCTGAATATAGGAGCCAGAATATAAACTGACATCGAAAAAAGGATTTCGTTGTGTCTCCGGATCATGCGCACGAGTACCTGCAGGGCCATGGCGATCGTATCTTCCGGTTCATGGAGAAATTATAGTTTCACTCGAAACGTTTACAGAGTGTTCGACACCTGTGCTTAAACCGGGAAGAACGGAATCCCTATGCAAGGTCAGCCAATTACTACCGCGACCGCGCCGTTCCTGCGCTTCTTGCAACTTTGCCGTCCGTACGCCGGACGGATCGCTTTCGGTATCACGCTGATTCTGATCGCAACACTTCTCACGCTGCCGGCTCCGTGGATATTGAAGGTCATTATCGATCGGGCGCTACCCGAGAGGAATGTCCGGCTTCTCGCCCAACTGCTTGGTATCTTCACCGTCCTTTTTATCCTGCGTGCTTGGCTGACCATGCTGCGGAATCGCATCCTTCAGCACGCGGCCATGCGCCTGGTGTGTGATCTGCGAATCAAGGTCTTCGCTCACTTGCAAACGCTCTCGCTCAGTTATTTCGATAACACTCGGACCGGCGAGACCGCTACGCGCGTCGCGCAGGATACCGGGGAACTCTATAATCTCGCCAACGGGTTTCTCATCAATCTCATCGCCGACTCGGTCACGGTCGTGTGCGTCATCGGATTCCTTTTTTACGTCGACTGGCGGCTCGCGCTCGCAACGACCGGCGTGATGCCCTTCTTCATTATCAACTACCTTTATCACCGGCGGCGCATGCGCGAAGAAAGCCGGGTTCACCGGCAGAATTGGGATAACTTGATGGGCTTTCTCCATGAGCGGATATCCAGCAGCCGCGTGATCAAGTCGTTCGTCCGCGAGCAGGACGAGATCAAGACCTTCTCGAGTGGAATCAACGCCGATTTTTTCAACTATTCCCGGATCGTCATGCGCAACACCAAGCTCTCGGTCATGGCAGATCTTCTCGGATCGTTCGGCGCGCTGGTCGTTTTGGGCTACGGTGGCTGGCGGGTCGTCGATGGACAAATGGGGGTCGGCACACTGGTCGCGTTCAACGGTTACATCGCGTTCGTGTTTCCGCCGATCGTCCGCTTCGTCGATTTGGCCACAGTGTTCCAACGCGCCATCACCGGCATGGAAAACGTCTTTGGCTTGCTCGATACCAAACCGGTCGTGGCCGAGGGACCCGAAGCCCGCTCGCTTCCGCCGGTGAAGGGCGAAGTGGAATTTCAACACGTCTCTTTCGATTATAATGTGCAACCTGCAGATGCCGATCGTCCGCGCACGCTCATGAACGTCTCGTTTCATGTGCCACCCGGACAGGTCGTAGCCATCGTGGGTCCCAGCGGATCGGGCAAAAGTACCATCATCAATCTGCTCGCCCGCTTCTACGATCCGATGAGCGGCTCCGTGCTGGTCGACGGTCACGATCTTCGCACGGTGACTTCGGAATCGCTTCGACATCAGGTCGGAATCGTATTGCAGGAAAACGTGCTTTTCTCTGGTACACTGGAAGACAACCTCAAATATGGGAAACTGGACGCGACTCGCGAAGAAATTGTAGAGGCAGCCATGGCGGCGAATGCGCATTCGTTTATTGTCGAGTTGCCGGATGGCTACAACTCGATCGTCGGGGAACACGGCGCGCAGCTTTCAGGCGGACAGCGCCAGCGTATCGCGATTGCACGAGCGATTCTGAAAAACCCGCGCATCCTTATTTTTGACGAAGCAACCAGCGCACTGGACGTTGCGTCGGAGCGCCTGATCCAGCAGGCCATGGACCGTGTCATGAAGGGGCGGACCGTCTTCATCATCGCTCATCGATTGTCCACGATTCAACGGGCCGACCAAATACTAGTTATGGATCACGGCCTCCTGGTGGAGACCGGATCGCACGCCGAACTACTCGCGCACAAGGGGCTGTATGCCAGTCTGCACGCGCTGCAATTCCGCGATACCGCCTGATATTTTTCAGCCGCCCCCCAACGCTCTATGAAACACGTCTTACCCCTCGCCGTTCTCGCTGCCCGAATTGTGCTGGCCTCTGGCTTCGTGCATGCGGCCACGCCCATCGCGCCGGTGCCCTCGTACGCCCAATCCCGCGCAGCTACCGTGCAGATCCGCGTGTCTCCGGATCATCGGGATTGGACCTATCGTCTCGGGGAGTTGGTCCATTTCAAGATCGCGGTGACCGCCGACAACGAACCGGTCGAAGGGGTAACGGTGAATTACCTGCTTGGACCGGAGATGTTGGAAGACGTGAAGAAAATGCTCCCACTTCCCCTCGAAGGACTTGAGATCGACGGAGGCACAATGAAAGAGCCGGGCTTTCTCCGTTGCATTGTGACGGCCGAAGTGAACGGCCGAGTCTACCGGGGTGCGGCAACCGCGGCCTTTGCGCCGGAGCAGATCATCGCGACGCAGACAGAGCCGGCGGACTTCGACGCATTTTGGAAATCCAGTATCGATGCACTTGCAAAGGTACCGATGGACGCGCGTGTCACACTGCTGCCCGACGCATGTACATCCGCGGTGAATGTCTATCATGTAAGTTTTCGCACGGTGGGACCGGAGGGACAGGGGCTTACATCTGCGCGCATCTACGGCATTTTGTGCGAACCCAAAAAGCCAGGACGATATCCCGTCATCCTCCGCGTTCCCGGCGCGGGCGTCCGACCGTACTTCGGCGACAAGGATCTTGCTGCGCGTGGCGCGATCACGCTCGAAATCGGAATCCACGGTATTCCCGTCAACCTACCCCTCGAGGTCTACGAGGAACTGCGTACAGGCGCGCTCGATGGGTATTGGAATTTCAATTTGGATAACAAGGAACGTTTTTATTACCACCGCGTTTATCTGAGTTGTCTGCGAGCCAATGATTTTCTGACTTCGCGCGAGATGTGGGATGGGCACAATTTGCTCGTTATGGGCGCGAGCCAAGGAGGACAGCTTACGATTGTCACTGCTGGTCTCGATTCACGCGTCACGGGCCTGGCCGCGACTCATCCCGCGTTTTGCGATGTCACCGGAGAGTTACACGGCCGCGCCGGAGGATGGCCGCATCCGTTCTTCGCACCGGCGGGTGGTACTTCACCGCAAGCGACGCCCGCAAAGATCGCCACGACCACTTACTACGATACGGCCAATTTCGCAAAGAGGCTCAAAGTGCCTGGATTTTATACCTGGGGATTCAACGACGATGTATGTCCACCCACATCGATGTTCGCTGTCTACAATCTCATCACTGCGCCAAAACAACTCGTCCTTACTCTCGAACTCGGCCACGCCTACACGCCTGAACAGGGCGAACAAATCACCAACTGGGTCACGAACTTTCTGCATTTGAAATAGAAACATTCAAGGCAGAGGACGTGGTAAGGGCGGGGGAGAGAGGTCACGGAGGTTGAAAAGCCCGAGCGTAACTCGCGCCAAGGCGCAAAGCAGAAGACGAATCATGCAGAACTGGTTCGAATCCAGGATCTCCATCAACCTCTGCGACTTTTTTCCCCTCCGTGTCTCTGCATTGACCGGTATCGTTGGAACTTCTCCTGCCTTGCCGCTTTCTCTAGCCTGCAGTGAAAAAAGGTTTTCTCTTCCTTTCGACCTTCTTCCTGGCGCGAACCCTGGCGGCCGATTCTCTTCCCGCCGCTCCCGATCAGGTCTACGGTGTTTTGTTCGAGGACATTCAGCGCGGGCGAATTTTTTCTGATGGAAAAGTCTTTCCCGACTGCGTGCCCAAGCGTGATCCGATGGAAATCGTAGCGGCTTATCTTCGCGCAAAGAGCGACGAGACTCGCCCGTTAGACCTCAAAAAATTCGTGAGCGAAAACTTTCTCGTGCCCGAAACACAGAGCCTCCTGGTGCCGAAAGACGATGATGTTGTCCACCACATCGAGAGCATGTGGACACTGCTGCGACGCAACGCCGACACTGCGGTCAAGGGTTCGTCCTTGCTGCCATTGCCTTATCCGTACGTCGTGCCCGGTGGGCGGTTTCGTGAGATTTATTATTGGGATTCGTATTTCACCCTGCTTGGTCTTCGCGAAAGCGGTCGAGAAGACCTCATCGAAAGTATGATCGCGAATTTCGCCGATCTCATTTCGCGCTTTGGCCATATTCCGAATGGAAATCGTACGTATTATCTGAGCCGATCCCAGCCGCCGTTCTTCGCGCTCATGATTGAATTCCTTGCGGAAAAACAAGGCGACTCCGTTTACGCAAAGTATCTTCCGGCCCTCCGGGCAGAATATGATTATTGGATGGACCGGACCATGCCGACCCATCACGTGGTCACGATGCCCGACGGTTCGCGTTTGAACCGCTACTACGACCAGCGTGACACACCGCGCACCGAGGCCTTCTACGAGGACGAGCAAACTGCTCAACACTCGGGAAGAAGAAGAGAAACGGTCGGACGCGATTTGCGTTCCGCGGCAGAGAGCGGCTGGGACTTCAGCAGCCGCTGGTTTTCCGATGGGAAAACGTTGGAAACGACCGACACCATCAACATCGTGCCGGTCGATCTCAACTGTCTGCTTTATCAATTGGAGACGACTTTGGCGAAGGCTTATGGTCTGACACGTAACGCGGTGGATCAGCATCATTTCGAGGAGACTTTGGCACTGCGCAAAGCCGCGCTTATTCGGTATTGCTGGTCGGGTGATCAAAATTTCTTCGTCGACTATGAAATCGGCGCGGCCCGTCAGAGCCCGCGATTGAGCCTCGCTGGAGTAACGCCGCTTTTCTGTGGGCTCGCGAGCAACGAACAGGCTCGTTCCGTCGCGCGCGTGATCGAGGAAAAATTTCTTAAACCAGGCGGCGTCGTCACTACGCTCGTCGCAACCGGACAGCAATGGGACGCTCCCAACGGTTGGGCACCGCTGGAGTGGCTCACGATCCATGGACTCGAACGCTACGGACAACACGCGTTGGCGGAAGAGATCGCTCGCCGCTGGATCAAGCTGAACCGCGACGTCTATCAGCGCACGGGCAAGCTGATGGAGAAATATAATGTAGCCGATGTGAACCTGACGGCCGGAGGCGGGGAGTACCCATCACAAGACGGCTTTGGCTGGACCAACGGCGTACTCCTCAAATTGATTCACAGCTATCCATAACCGTTTCAGAAAGAGCGGAAAAGAGTGGAAATTAAACTGACGAGACCCATTGGCGAAGCCCACCCGAGTTCCTGATCGGCCGGTTGTGTGCGAGGGCCGGTTTGTGGCGAGATGTATGACAAATTCAACTACGGCCATCGGTTGGTCGAGTCGCGGGTAGCGCGAACTGTTTCAGCTAGGTGCTGACACTTGCATGCGATTTGCAAACCAAGTACCTGCCGTCGTTCGCTGGGAAAGGATGCCTGATGGTTATTCGAAGTGGGCGACATGTTCGCGCAAGGGGGCCGTCGGTGCACATGGCATTGGTCCGGTTGGTGTGGCACGTCTTACTTACTTTGCTGTGCGGTCGGGGCGATGTTGAATATGCCGGGGTTAATGGGAAGGGCCAGATAGTGCAGAAAGACAATAGAACACAGTTCCAGGTTTGTGAAGTGATTCGAATCAATAGACATGTTTGCAAATAAAAATAGCCACTAACTGGCTATGGATAAATAAGAAACGAAATTCCCTGGAGAATTGGAGCGTAAATTTCTTGCCCTTTATAAAAATGAGTCGAATCATTTAAGTTGCCTTGCTGGATAGTCGAACCCCCGCTTTACCCCTCTGGATAATTTTATCTTAGCGACGCGAGCACCGATTTGGGCTCAGGACTATTTTGATGTAGCTTAATTCCTGATACAATCAACGGTTCCGCATTTAATCCCGAAAAGAGACCATCGACCCTGCTCAGGCTTAAGCCTGAGCAACCTCGCCGTTCGACTGCATCGGCGGGTTTGTGGTTTTAAGGCAGTCATCAACAAAGAATTCCCGATAATGAATACCCCAATTAGTCGACTCAAAACTTCGATTGCCTTCGCCGCTTGTGGGCTGGCGACCTTGATCACCGGCCAAGCTCAGGTAAGCTATACCACCACCTGGGTGGGCAACACCTTTGGGACAAACGCAGCCCATGTAGGTAATTGTGCCCGTTCGATGTGGATCGCACCGGAAGGTGTTGTCTATACCGCCTCGATGTGGGATGAAAATAGCGGTAGTATTGCCATATATCAAAACGGACAGTCCATCGGTTCAATCGGTGCGCACGGCGAGATGCAAGGCGGTGCCATTACGGGTACTACAACTTCCCTCTTTGCTGCTCTGCAATTTAACACTACTATTGGCGGCAGCGGCTATGTAGGTAGATTCAATAGAAACAATCACGCACGCGATCTCGTTTTCTCGGTCAGTGCGACGACGACCGAACGACGGGCAGACGTCATTACCGGACTGGCCACGTCCAACGGGCTACTTTACGCGAGCGACTTTCCTGGGAATCGGGTCAGAGTATTCACCACCGATGGCGTTTGGCAGCGAGATATAAGTATTACGAGCCCAGGTGCCATTGCGGTGGATACGCAGGGAAATATTTGGGTCGCGCAAATGAGCGCGGGAACGATCCAGGAATTCAATCCCTCCGGCGCAACCTTAAACAGCATTCAGTTGGGCGCTAGTGCTCGCCCATCGGCCTTGTACTTTGATCCGACTAACACGCGGCTGATGATCGGGGATCAGGGCCCGGATATGAACATCAAGATTTATAATATAGCGGGTACTCCAGCTTTGACTGGGACTTTCGGTGTTCAAGGGGGTTATCTTAACACCACGACAGGAGTAAAAGGCCAAGTAGGTGCCCAACGGTTTACCCGAGTAACGGGCATCGGTAAAGACAGCGCGGGCAATCTATATGTGCTTAACAATCCTTGGGGCGGGACCTGGGATCTGGGCCGA
>WNFI01436738.1_pt1 | contig 29115 bp, 27 predicted proteins | sample 5400471 | NCBI WGS metagenome assembly WNFI01 (sample SAMN13153348, study PRJNA577476) | soil metagenome | isolation source: 100 cm saprolite on Douglas fir-dominated hillslope | place: USA:California | collected 2013-09-17
GCCACCGCTAGCTTTGTGCGCGCCTGTCACGAACTGGGCTGCCAGGCGCTGATTCGGCTGAAGCGCAACCGCAAGTTGTATCGGGCTGCGCCCCCACGCAAGGAGAAGCAACGCGGCGCGCCCTGCAAACATGGCCCCCTCTTTCAGGGGACTCGCCCCGAGACCTATGGACCTGCCACTGCCGAATGGGAAGGGGTCGATGAGCATGGCAAGCGGGTGGTGGTCACCTGTTGGAAAGGCCTGCATTTCCGCGAGGCGCCTGAGGTCGAAGTCAGTGTGATCCGCGTGCTCAGGGAAGCCGCCCGTGATACCAAACGCGACCCACGCGAAAGTTGGTTCATCTGGACCGGCCAAGAGGACATCCCGTTGGAGCAGGTGCGCACTTGGTATCGCAAGCGGTTCTCGCAGGAACATGGCTATCGCTTTCTCAAGCAAGAGTTGCTCTGGACCCAGGCCCACCTGCGCACGCCGGAGCAAGTGGAACGCTGGAGTTGGATCGTGGCGTGTGCCTGCAATCAATTGCTGCTCTGCAAACACCTCGGCCAGGCTGTCCTGCGTCCGTGGGAAAGCACACAGCGCGCAGTCACGCCGCGACAGGTGCGTCGGGTGATGCCCAGCATTTTGGTGCAGGTTGGCACACCGGCTGAGTCGCCCAAACCGCGTGGAAAATCGCCCGGCTGGCCCAAAGGCAGGGTAAGGACACCTGCACCACGCTTTGCGGTGGTGCGCAAACCCAAACCGGTGCCTAAAACGCACCGCAAACGGGCTTGATGGCATTGAAATCGATCTCATTGGTCATCCATTCCGACTTCTCAGCGGGAGTCGGCTAGGTCGTTAGTAGTCTAAACGTCAACAGCATAGAAGAGATGATTAGGATACTGTGGGTACTTGTGCTGGCTAGTTAGGATATCCGTTCGAATCATCGAGAGAGTGTGCCAGTCAGATCCTCTCCCCTTGCCATTACGAAGAGATCGATACCCTCGCCAGGAACATCGAGAACAGACAAGCTAATGTTCAACGACTAGGTACGCAGATGCCTCGGCTACCAAGCCGAGGTATGAGGCGTTCTCCTTGTTCTCTGGAACGGAAACGGGACAGGTAACGCAATACCCTTGATACGGCCAACCCATAACGCCAAGTCTGCTTCCCTCACCCTTTGTGAAAGCCGCTCCACGGTTTAGGCTGCTCTTTGGTCGTCATGGTGTCATCCACCCAACACGGGAACAGAGCTCACCTTGTCACTCGAGTCGTGCTCTGCGCAGACGGCACGGAGGGTACTGGTATCTGCTGGTGCATTTCTTGATGCGGTCGAGCGTGATTGAAGTACCCCACGTATGCTTTGAGGAGACGGTCGAGCTGCTTTTCATGCAAGATGAGGAAGTGATTCAGGCATGCTCGCCTCACGCTTAAGAGAAAGCGTTCGCAGACGGCATTCGCTCGTGGAGTTCGGTACGGCGTTCGAAGCACTTTGATGCCACTGGTTGTTGCCACCCGTGCAAAACGCTGCCCGAATGTGCTGTCATTCTCTCGAAGCAGCTCTGTTGGTCGTTGTCCAGACGGAGTCGCCTCTCGTAGCGGTACGCGCTACCCAAGGATCGGTCGGAGCGCGCGTCACATGCACAGGGATGACCTTTCGCGACTGCAACGAGGGTGTTGAAAAACGCAAAAAGCGGACGGAAGAACAGATCAGTGACCTGGAGGCGCATCACAGGCCCAGATCTCTGCCGCATGAGTGCGCAGGACCGTTCTCCAGTTCTGTCCTCTCGGCTGTGTGGTGCGAACGTGCCTCATCTACTTCTGAAGAGTTCGTTTACACACCCGCATAGCCAGCTTGAGCAACTCGCCACGCATGCGCTCAGCTCCCCAGAGGCGGTTGTGCTGCCATCTCCTTCATCAAAGTGATCGTCTCGGGCGAAAGCCTCGGCTTTCTCGCATGCGCCTTCGATGTGCGCTTCCAGAACACACGAAGAGCTCACGATGGAAGCCGAAGAAGCGTCGTCTTCCTGGACAAAGAAGAGCGCCTGTTTCCAGGTTCGGACCATCCTGGCCAGAAGCACCAAGAGAAGCCGATCCCTTTTCCTGCAGACCGGTCGTTTGATGTGTCGACGAAGGATGACCAGTTGGTGTCGTACCAGGGCGTTCTCCGTAAGCAGTTCAGATGTTCCTCTGGTCATGTCGGCAAGCGTTCCGAGCACCAGGGAAGTTGTCGACGGTTTGGTCCACCGTGAAAAACATGCTTGAAGCGCGTGATAGCTGGAACAGATTCGTTGCTTGATCGAAGTAAACATACAACCCACGAATTGAACCTCTTCTTCGTGAAAATAAACACTTGGCCAGAGCGAACGAGCAGAATGGACGTTGTTGATGGTACTCGCATCACACATGCTTCGGCAAGGAGGCTTGTTCCATCGTGTGCAACATGCCGATTTTCTGAACGGATGTCCCACGTAGCCAGCACAGGGATGCCCAATCAGCCAATGGACAGAGCGGGAGATCGCTGATGAACTGAAGGCGCGAGGCATTGTCGAGCAGATTTCGCCACGGCATGCCGCACGCCTGCTGAAAAAAGGGGTCTCCAGCCGCATCGGTTCCGGTACTGGTTAACCGAAGTTCCCGATGAGCGCAGAGACGAAAAGATTGTCGAGGGGTGTGAGGTGTACGCCAGTGCTCCACACCGAGCCCGGCAAGGCGAACGCACCATCAGCCTGGATGAGTTGACTGAGGTGCAAGCCACTGAGCGCAAGCATCCCGACCTGCCCATGCAGCCCGGTCATGTGCTGCGGCGTGAATTCGAGTACATCCGGCATGGCACCTTATCCTGGTTCATCAATGTCGATGTGGTCACGGGACAGGTGATTGAACCCTCCTCTTGACCAACGCGCACCGAGGAGGATGCCCTCGCGCATCTTCAGCGCCTGATCAGAAATCGATCAGAAAGCGACCAAGTGGCACATCGTGCTGGATAATCTGAACATCCATCAATCAGAGTCCCTGGTGCGCTGGATTGCTGAACGGCAAGGCATCCCTGCGGAGACGTTGGGCGTCAAAGGCAAAAGTGGCATCCTGCAGTCGATGGAAAGCCGCGCGGCGTTTTTGCACGACCCCACTCATCAGGTGGTATTGTACTACACGCCCAAGCATGCTTCCTGGATGAATCAGGTGGAAATCTGGCTCAGTATTTTGGTACGCAAGTTGCTCAAACGCGGCAATTTCCTCTCGCTGGACGACTTGCGCAACCAAATCTTAGCGTTCATCGCTTATTACAATCGTACGATGGCCAAGCCCATCAAGTGGACTTTCACGGGGATAGCCTGAGTATGGAGATATCTCCGCCTTAGTGTACTAGCAGGTCGTATTTTTTGTGTTGAGTCAATTTATTTCTCCTAAAATCTTGACAAGCTCCTTACTACCTACACGTTTGAAACATATACTAGCGCTTCACAAGAAATCCTGGCTCCGCCAGGATCGCTCTTAGAGACCAGTTTACTCAAACACAATAAGCGGTTTCACAATTCCGTCTAGCTTCTTATCCATCATCTCAAATGCTTTTTCAGTCTCGCTAAACGGAAACGTGTGCGTCGTCAGGCGGGTGGGATCAACACGACCAGTTTGCAGCAGATGAAGCATGCGTTCCATGCGCAGCCGTCCACCAGGACAAAGTCCTGTCTTAATGGTTTTTTCGGCCATACCCACGCCCCAATCGAGGCGAGGAATCTGCACAAACTCTCCATGACCATGGTATCCAACGTTCGAGATAGTTCCTCCTGGCTTGGTCACTCTGACGGCATTTTGGAACGTCAGATCCGATCCGAGAGCCTCAATGGCAGAGTCCACGCCTTTGCCCTGCGTCAAATCTAAAATGCGCTGCACCGCATCTTCTTTGGTAAAATCCACAACCTGGTCGGCTCCGTAAAAGCGGGACAAATCCTGGCGCTTCGGAACAGATTCTACCGCAATAATGAGGGCAGCACCGCGAAGTTTGCTGCCTACGGTTGCCATCAGACCAACGGCTCCCTGAGCAAAGATAGCCACAGTGCCGCCCATGGGAATATCTGCGTTTTCGGCGGCCATAAAGCCTGTTGACATCATATCTGCACAATACACTGCCGCTTCGTCAGAGACGTTATCCGGAATGTGCGCTAAATTGGCGTCCGCCTCGTTGACGTGAAAATACTCCGCAAACACACCGTCCTTGATATTGGCGAACTTCCAACCCCCTAGCGCTTGGGTGGACTGTGACGAATGCCCAGCTTGCGATGAGACATCTCCCCATGTCGGGGTGATAGCTCCTACTAACACGCGGTCTCCAGGTTTGAAGTCTTTGACCTCACTGCCAACCTCTTGAACAACACCTACAGCTTCGTGACCCAGGGTGAGGTTCTCTCGTGGGCCAATGGCACCATGCACTGTATGTGCATCTGATGTGCAAATCAATGCCTTGGTGGTCTTGATGATGGCATCGTTTGGTCCAGGACGGGGAATGGGCTTCTCTGAAAATCCTACATGTTCGAGGGACTGCATAACAAACGCTTTCAAGATGGGTACCTCCTTTTGTACGAGTAGCTCGCAGCGCTACATTCCCTAAAGCAGACGATTAAGAGGACAGCTTCTACGTTGTTATGAACTGACAAATTAAACGTTTGGTGTGAATTACCATGACAGATCTACCAATCAATCAAATCAGCGAAGGCTAAAGGAGGCCTGCCGAGATGCAGATTGAGCCAGAGACAAAAATTGTGCAACCCGACTTTGGCCGCCAAGCGTGCTTGAAAGCCTGTCAGGTCGTGAGGACGCTCACGCGCCAGGCGAAAGGTATTCAAGAGTTTGTCGTTGATGGTCTCGATGATCTGTCGGAGACTGGCCAACCACCGTCGCAACGCTTTGGGCCAGTAGATGCGCTTACTGCTTTGGTGAGGCGGCGTCACCAGGTCCACCTGATGCTGCTGCCGCCACTGACGTCGCGGTCGTTCTCCGGCAAAGCCTTTGTCAGCCACATAGGAGCCATGAGCAGGCAAGCCGGTGCTGGGCAGACGCGAGGAAGGCTGCTGGCGAGCGGCAAACAAGGTCGCAGCCAGGTGCTGATCATGTGTGCTGGCAGACCCAAAGCCAAACCCAGTGATGACTCCCAAAGGAGTGACACACAGCAGCAGGTGAAAGCCTTCATACCAGCCGATGCGATTGCTCCAGCCGATATCCGCTTGCCCGGCCAACCAGCCAGTACCGCGTCGTTTGGCATCACGGGTCACCGCCGCGGTACTATCCAGCACTTCATAGCAGCACTCCTGGGCATGCAGCAGGTCGACGAGGGACAGCCCGAATGCAGTAATCTCGTCGCGATGCTCGCGCATAAGCCGATTGAACTGGCTGCGGTTCGGCAACTGTGGAAAGGCGGCGCGCAGATGATGCTGCGCGTAGCGGTAAAAGGCCCGTTCGCTGGGAAACTGTACCCATTGGCCAAAGAGCGCCAGCGTGATCACCTCACTGCATTGCAAGGAGGCCATCGGTCCTGGGGCATGCTTGGCCTTGGGAAAATGCAACTGGCAAAAATCATCAGCCATAACGTACAGTGTAGTCAAGAAGGTATCCAGATCGATCATCAGCGAGCTCCTTTGCTTGGAAATTGGGTAGATAAGCTCACTGTAATCGCTGGTTATCTTCTTTTTCAAGTCCTTTCTATTTCACACCAAACGTTTGAATCCAGTGAAAAAGAGAAGAGGAGTAAAAAGCAGCAAAAAATCGATGGCGATGCTGCGGCGCGAATTCGAGTATATCCGGCATGGCACGTTGTCCTGGTTCCTCAATTTTGATGTCGTCACCGGGCACGTCATCGAACCCTCCTGTGGGGCCAACACGCACTGAGGAGGATGCGCTGGCGCATCTCCAACGTCTGATTGCCAGCGATCCCAAAGCGACGAACTGGCATCTCATGCTGGACAACTTGAACATCCATCAATCCGAATCCCTGGTGCGCTGGGTGGCCCAACAAGAAGGAATAGCAGCGGAGGCGCTGGGTATCAAGGGCAAAAGTGGGATCCTGCAGTCGATGGAAAGCCGCGCGGCGTTTTTGCACGACCCCACCCACCAGGTGGTGTCTTACTTTACGCCTAAGCATGTTTCCTGGATGAATCAAGTAGAAATCTGGCTCAGCATTTTGGTACGCAAGTTGCTCAAGCGTCGAGGCTTTCTTCTGGGATACGCCACCGATCTGATTGTCACCTACGCAGGGGCCTAACTCTTCTCTTCAGCTTTTGTCGCGGGCTTCCACGCGGCATCGACCGAAGCGAGCATATTCGGAGTCTTGCCATGCGAAGCGCACTCGTGGCATAATCGTAATTATCCCGTGAGTGAGATCAAGACGCGCTCCCCTCGCACGCACGAAAGAGCGATCGGCGTCTTCCTGGTCCTCCCGAATCAGCGCGAGATTCTCACGGCATAACTTTTTTGCGCAAGGAGCAATGATGGACGAAGTGCCTGCAAACAGACAACCCTTCCCCGGACAAGGAGCTGGTGCCTGGATCGATGCCTACCACGAGAAGATGTTGGAATCCCGGGACGAGGCGACCATTGAGGCCTACACCCGCGTCCTGGAGAAGTTTGCCGAGTGGCTCTCCCTCCGCCCTGGCAACTCTGGCCAGTTCCACCCCCAGGCGATGACGCGCACCGCCATCGAGTGCTTTCTCGAGACGCTGCCCAGTTTGAGTTATAAAAAGCAGGCACGCGCCGCCCTGTCCGGATTCTGTCGCTGGTTGCAGGAGGACCAGCAACTCCTGGAGCGAGAGTATGGTCCGTGGCGTTTCGATCCCAGCGCAAGCCTTGCTCGCTCCGCGTGAGTTGTCAGAAGACCAGCGCTATGTGATCCATGACCTGGTGGAACGGGAGGCCGACGTGCGCGGCAAGGCGGCGTTTGCCCTTGGCTATTGGGCCGGGTGTCGCGTGAGCGACGTAGCCTTTCTGCTGCTCGATCAGACACAGGTGTCCCGCAAGGCCGGTTGGATGACGGTCGGACAGAAGGGTGGCAAGGAACGAACAATCGATCTGGTAAATGAAGCGCGGAGTCCGCTGTATGCCTACTTCCAACAGGGGGAGCGCAAAGCGAGCGCCTACGTCTTTACCAGAAAGCCGCGCGAAAAAGCGCATGAGCGCGGAAGAAATCGACGGATGGCGGTGGACCGAGGATGGCATCCACCAATGGTGGCAGCAACTCAAAGCGAGGGCGCGCCTTGCAGAAACTAGGTTCATTAACGATATCGATTTCCACGATCTTCGTCACGATTTTGCACACCGAGCGCGGGCAGCGGGGTGGAGCCTGGAAGAGGTGGCCTATTATCTGGGGCATATCACCAAAAGCGGGATGCCAGCCATTCAAACCACGATCCGGTACACGCAAGTAAGCCGCGAGCACGTGAAAGAGAAACTGAAGCTGCTCCGGGGGTAGCGCCTCAAAAGATAACCCATACCCAATCTGGGGCAGAGGGAGACCCTCTCAATCTCGTCTTTATTGGAAGCAAAGATCAAATTGCACACAGCTTTCAGCAAGCAGGGTGGCTCATTCCTGATCCCATTACTCTCCAAACCTCTGAGAAAATTGCCGTTGCTAGTCTCACTCACAAAAGTTACCCCACGGCACCCGTCAGTAATCTCTACGTCTTTGGGCGAGTCCAGGATCTCGCGTTTGAAAAGTCCACCAACGATGTCGCAAACCGTGGACATATTCGCCTTTGGAAGACCGGAACACTTATCGGTAGACAACTCGTGTGGATTGGAGAAGCATCCTATGATAGCGGGATTGAGCTGAGCGGAACCAACCATCTTCCCACCCATCACATTGCTCCGACCGTGGACCTGGAAAGAAATGCTGTCGGCGCTGACCTGGGAAAAACTGGTCTGGTCAAAGAGGAAGCGGATGCAGCATTTACTCCTCCCATTGTGTATGCCCGCAATGGGGGAGGCGATTATTATGCAAGCGATGGTGATGTGCTGGTGATCAATTACACGCCGGTCCCCATCCCACTCAATCAATCGGTATGGGTCATAGACGGACTGAAAACCGGCGTATTCCTCTTCTACGATGCGCTTTTCACCGTTGTTGGTGCGTTGATTGCTTTCCTGGTGCTGGTTGCCGTACTCACCGCAGGACTCGCGCTCTGGAGGCTCACGGAAAGAAACCGAACCATGGTTCGGACATAGCCACAAGGCATCAAGCTTCGCCAGGACCCTGGTACCAACTGCGTGTGGGATCGGCGGGCAAAACAACCTTGCCCAGATGAGCACGCGTGGCGTATGATGGAGAGAGGAAACTCCTTTGTCCGGTCTTAAGAGTTCATGCGCATCTTGTGTGTGCCTTTCAGCAGAGAAAGCGTCCCATGGCTACTCTCCTCGCCCTCGTGGCCACGATCCTGACCTCGTTTCTGCCCATTCTGAACAAACGGTTGTTGCAGGATGCACGTCCAGCGTTGGTGGCCTGGATCATCAATGCCGCATCGCTGCCCATTCTGGCAGTGGGCACGCTGCTGCTCACGCAGTGTTCCGCCACCTGGGCGGGAGGCTTTCCCCTTGCCTGTACCGCGCGTGTTCCTCAGGTGGACGGGCTCTTTGTCCTAGCACTGCTGGCGTCGATCCTGCTGAACTGGGCAGCCACGCTGCTTTCGACGGTTGCGCTGAAAAAGGCTGACGCTGCCCTCGTGAGTCCGTTGCTCACCTTTAATCCGGCCTTTACCTTGCTCATCGCCACCCTCCTGCTCGGCGAGGTGCCAGGGCTGCGGCAAACGCTGGGGGTTGCAGTGGTCCTCTTCGGCGCGTATCTGCTTGAAATCAAAGAGGCACGAACGAACCTGCTGGCCCCGCTTTATCTCTTGCTGCGTCGGCCCGGAACCCTGCTTGCCATTGGAGCGTCGGCCTTGTGGGGGACGACCACCGTTCTGGAAAAGCTGGCGATTAACCATATGACTCCCCCAAGCGGTCCTCTGGTGGCATTGCTTGGTACCTGCCTCCTGGTCATACTGTTGACGCCTGGAGCACTCCGGTTGAGACCACACAAGGAAGAGAAGAAAAACAGATGGAAGGGCATTGCTGCTCATCCACGCGCCCTCTTGCTTGCGGTGCTCATCGCGGGCCTCGCCCCGCTCTTTGGTTTCACGGCGATTGCCCTGGGTCTGGTTGGGTATGTGACCACCCTGTTCAAGCTGGGTGCGGTTCTCACGATCACCGCCAGTTGGTTTTATCCAAACAAGGTTTTTTGCAATCGATCCTGCACACAGTTAGTATCAGGGTCCTGGCGGGGCTTGCAAGGCATTGGCAGGAATGAAGTTGCCATTTGGCCCGAGTGGAAAATGAGGGCAAATATCCTTAGCATTGTTTTCGTTCCGTTCATGATACCGTTGGCGAAATCGGACCCATCTCACCGCCCCCCGCTTACCCGGCAAGGGCGAGAGCCGCAAAGCGTGAGCGTCGTGTGGTTGCTCTCTTGTTTCCATTCATCCAAGCGACCGCTCGGAGACAGTTGAGCGCCACCGCTGTGGCCACATGCTGCAAGTGCGTTTTCACCTCGCGAAAGGAAAGCCAGTATGAAGATCATCGTCAGCATCGCGATTGCCTGTCCGGTGGAAAGCGTCTTTGCGTTCGTGAGCGATTACACGCGTGATCCAGCATGGCGGGCCGGCGTCATCGAGATGAGCCAGACTCCCGCAGGGCGTTCCCGGGTTGGGACACACACACTGGAGGTGGCTCGCTTCTTTGGGCGGACAATGACGACCCTGGCCGAGGTCACGAAATACGAGCAAGGCCGAGCAATCGACTTCGCGGGAGTGATGGCGAAAACGATCCGCGTCTCAGGAAGCCGGACGGTCGAGGAGGCGAATGGACAGGCGTGCTTCACGTATCAGGCAACCGTCGAGGGGCATGGTTTTCTGGGGCTGCTTTCCCCACTGATGGTGCCAATTTTGCGCAGGCGTTTTCTCGACGATCTCCAACGCTTAAAAGCGCTGCTGGAGGCAGCCTTCCCCACTTCCCTTTCCTGAGAAGAGGAGCAGCCCTAGAAGGCAGACTCGAGCGACACCTTGCTTCTTGCGACTCTTACACATCCTCCCGGTGGTACTGCCTCTAACGATGGGGGATAATTCGGCCTTCCCTCCTACCCACTTGACAATCCCTCTCGGCCCCACTTACCCTTCCTTTCAAGAGCTCTCCATGCTCTTCATTTCAAGCGGCGAGGATCGTATGGCCTTTCATGTGTTCTTGTTCTTGCTTTTGTGCTTTCTCATGCTCGCCCTGGCGTGGCTTTGTCGCCTTTCTTTGCTCCATCAGGGCCTTGCCCACTGGCGAGCAGGGGTGATACACCCTGTGGTCCACCATCTGCTCAAGCCTCGCACCCCACGTGATTGTCCGGCCTGTTGCCTATCCTCCCCCTTCTCAGCGAGTGCGGGTCCATCGCCTCTCCCTGTGCGGCCCTGGTGCGAGGTCAAAAGCCGGCGAGGAGCTCCCAAACGCATAGACACCCAAGGCTTCGCCTGTCCCAACCAGCAATGCCCGTACTTCGGCATCACCGATGCTCATATCCACGCGTCTTTTCGGAGATGGCAAGCATGGCCAAGCCGAGCGCATCCAGACCTTTCGCTGTCAGGCTTGCCGCACGACTTTCACTGCCCGGCGCCACACCCCCCTGTACCGTCTGAAAACCCCTTCCCATCACGTCGCAATGGTGCTGACGGCACTCGGCTCGTGGACTAGACGCTTCCGCCGCCGAACGGGTCTTCGGTTACCATCAGGCCACCATCACCACGTGGCTCACTCGCGCAGGCAGGCACGCTGAGATCTTCCATGAGCGCTGCTTCCGCAGCCTCCACATCCCGCATGTCCAGTTGGACGAACTACGAACCAGGTTGCGCAGCGCCAAACAGATCCTCTGGCTCTGGCTGGCCATCGATCCCCTCACCAAGAGTATTCCTGTGCTTCAGCTCGGTCCTCGCACGCAAATCGCAGCCCATGCAGTGATCCACTCCCTGCGACAGATTCTGGCCGCCTTTCTGTCTCCCGCTCTTCACGAGTGATGGCTTGAATGTGTACTTCTATGCGTCTCCCAGCCCATTTTGGACAATGGCTAGAAGTGGGGCGTCGTGGACGCAAAGCCCTTCGATGGCGGGTAGCGGCGGGGCTGATCTACGGTCAAGTAAAGAAAAGTTACCGACGGCGCAAGCTGGTAAAAGTCTCGCAGGTGATGCGTCTGGGGACACAGACAGATCTCACAGTCGCCTTACAAGGGATGGGTCTTTCTGGACGACTGAACACCGCTTGTATTGAGCGAGTGAATTTGACCGTCCGACTTGCGGTAGCAGCTCTGGCTCGCCGTACCTGGGCCACGGCATAGCAGTCTCCACACCTCTTGGCCCATCTGGAGTGGTGGCGAGCGTACTATCATTTTGTGCGCCCCCATGCATCGCTGCGAGTGACGCTCGTGCAGCCGCGCGAGCGAGGTGGCAAACTGGTGGCGCAACGCTATCGGCAGCGTACCCCAGCTATGGCAGCCGGAAGAACGAACCGACGATGGACAGCGCGGGAAGTCCTATGCCATCCCCTGCCGCCGGTGCCATGCTTCTTCACCATGTGAGAGTGAATGGAGCGAGAAAACGGCTTGTGAAATGGCAGTAGTCGGCTTGGTGAAGATGAAAGGCGGGTAGGAGCGGGTGAGCTTATGGGATGAATAGGCCTATTTGTACAGTCATTCGAGAGGAAAATCAGCTCGAAATGCGTTTGCAGGGGCTGATCGAATTCTCCACCATCTCCCATGGCAGTACCGGTCTCTCCCTGTCATTGGAACGGACGTGCCAGGTAGCCAACACAGGTGACGGAGAGAGGCCACGGCACCCTGAATGGGAAAGGGTGAGCCAAATATTTCTACTCGACCAAAGTGGAAGATATTAAATGGTATGCTGTGATATAGTAAAGCTAATCTTTTTAAGGAAATAGGTATCCCAAGAGGCAAATGGAAGCAGTAGACATAGAGCGTTACCTGGCTGAACTAGGGACAGAGCTAAAAAACCGGGGCCTCAAAAAGCCCGTTCGCATTCTCCTGATAGGAGGTGCATATATGCTCTTGCTTGCAAACGCGCCCCGTTCCACCAAAGACATTGACATTTTCTGGCTGGATGAAGATGGGCTTCAGCGAGCTTACACTCCATTACGTGAGAGTGTCCAGATTATCAAGCAAAGGCACAACCTCGATGCCGATTGGTTGAACTACCTTGCCCAGATGCTGATGTACGATGAAGTGATCGTGCCTGACGGCAAGCTTTGGAAGCGTTTTGGCCCGCTTCATGTCTATGCACCGCCCTGGGAATACATTCTTGCTCTCAAAATCGCTGCAGGACGTGACAAAGACCTTGCTGATTGTGCTATACTGCTCTCGAAAACACGAATTCGGACGCGCGAGCAAGCACAACAAGTAGTAGAGAGATACCTGTTACCGGGCGGACTAGAAAAGTACGCCGAGAGCATTGAGCATGCTCTTCGCTGGCTCTTTGAAGGAAAACGAGGGTAAGCATGTCGTTTGAGATACTTCGAATGATGGCACAAGAGTATGCTGATCGGCACAAAGAACCACAAACGCTACCTGCAACCATCGATACCCTGGCCTACGCCTACCAACGTATCTGCCAGGGAGAAGACCCCTGGACCGCCCTTGGGGATTTTTCTAACGCCTGGTATGGCTACGCCAAGCACATCCGTCCCGAGCGCATGATCCCTACTATATGCTGGAAGTGCCTTGGTGGAATATGCTGCGACCACATGATGCGGACGCACAAGAATACCTCCGTACAATTACACCACCAGCGTTTGCTCGCCGCAACATCTTTTGCAGTAACCGACTCTATCAAAATAAATATGAAATGTACGAATGGATTCAGGAAGCCATCGTCAAGGGCATGACAGACGTGCATGAAATCCAGCGCTATGCTCGGCAGAAAGAGATCAGCTTGTACGGAGCCTGAGATCATCCAGGAAACTTCTGCGGGACGAACACCTGCTCATCAGAAGCAGTATGACATGATCATGCTTCCTAGCCCTATGAGTCCGGTTGTTTATGAGCGATTGATGTACTATCCCTAACGTTTCGGGGTTCCACAAAAGTGGGTCAACCTCAGCCCCACATCGGGCTGCAACCCGTCGAGGGCCAGGATCACGTGTCCTTGCTTCTGGAGCCGTGCCTTGATGCGCTCCCGATCCGTGACGCGGCATCAGTCACCAGTTCTTCATAGCGCTGCATCAAATGCGTGACTTCTCGTTCCGAGATCGCAAGGCCTCTGGTAAGCAAGCGTTTGACCACCCTGAGCTGCCAGAGACCCTCCAAGGTCATCACCTTCCGTCGACAGTGATAGGCCACCCACAAGCGGTTTCCACATTGTTCACAGGTCTTCCGAAGCGGCGTCAGGGTGGTTGTGAGCTGCGCTTCGGGTCGAGGGGTTCGTCTCGCCATCGTCTTTGCTCAGGCTCGCAAAAAGGTTAGCTTTTCCACCTCAGCGTACACCTGCTGTCAAGGCAGGTTTGCCATTCAGCGGTTTTTTCACCGCTCAAAGTATATGTCATATTTGTTGCATTGTCAAGTATTTATATTATCTCATCAGATAAATATAGTTGATGAGATAATATAAATACTTGACAAGACATCCCCCACGACGTATACTTGGAACAGTAAAGACAAGAAGCCCGGCTGTCACAACCGGGCAGTCTTCTTGCAGGGGGTTTCTCGTAGCAGTTTCAGCACCACCTCACCGGTGTGCTCGGTTGTCCCAGCTTGTCTCAACCGGAGCGCCCCCTCTGAAGCGGTCCGCCTGAAGCCTGTACCTGTTTCACCATCGTGTTTTGATGCGCAACCGACTCCTTGAAGGAGCGAAACCGAAACAGATTCCCATGCAGGTCAAGTAGGCCGCAGGCACACGCTTATACTCATCTCCAACGAGAGCGCGAGATGGCAGATGCTACAAGAGCACTGTCTATCACTACGGTGATTAGCCTGTCAGGCAATGAGCCTGGCAGAGAGCATACATCAAATGAGCAACGTATGGAAAGGAAATACATACTATGGCAATTAGCATCCGTACTGATGAAGAGATCCAGGCAGACGTCCTGGAAGAATTGAAGTGGGATACGCGCGTCCGGCCCAACGAAATCGGTGTCGCTGTCAAGGATGGGGTCGTCACGCTGACTGGCTGGGTCGATTCGTATATGAAAAAGATGGCTGCCGAGGAAGCCGCTCACCGCGTTCGTGGCGTCAAGGCGGTCGCCAACGACATCGAGGTGCGCTTGCCCGGCTCTGCCGAACGCACCGACGCCGACCTTGCCAAAGCTGTGCTCAACGCCCTCAAGTGGGAAGCAAATATTCCGGCTGGCAAACTGGACGTGACGGTCAGCCAGGGCTGGGTGACGCTCAAAGGCGAGGTCGAATTTGGCTTCCAGAAGAGAGACGCCGAACGTGCCGTACAGCGCCTATCAGGGGTCAAAGGCGTCACCAATCTCATCACGGTCAAGCCTCTTGTGTCGCCAACCGATCTGAAGCAGCAGATCGAGCGAGCGCTGGTGCGCAATGCGGAGACGGATGCCAGGCAGATCACGGTCGAAGTGCAGGGCGGCAAGGTCATCCTGCGTGGGACGGTGCGTTCCTATGCTGAGAAGCAGGCGGCGGAGGATACTGCCTGGTCAGCGCCAGGTGTCAGCGAGGTTGATAACCGGATTATGATCTCGCCCATGCTGTAATCCTTGCTTCATGACCAGCGAGCTGATCCCTTGACAGAGATCAGGGCATTTCCTCACCAGCGAGTCCCTCCCAACGATGGGCGAGGACTCGCCTGGGCGAAAGAAGAAGATTGGGTCGCTCTGCTTGCTGAGCAGCGAGGGCAACGAAGAGAGTTGCTGCGTAGGTCAGCTCGACTCGTGATGCGATAGCTGACCACCGTCTTCTTCGAGCCGGCGGCGAACGTCTTGGCGTTTGGCACGTATATCTGCGCAGTGGAGATCGACAAAGAGACCGGTGAGTCCAGGCTGACCCGCAGATTGATGCACACGCAGCAGAGCGAGCGCGGTCCTGGGCAACGCCAGGGTGCTGCTGATCACGATATACCGACTCTCCCAGCAGGGCTGAAACTTCTGTTTAAAGTGAAACAGTGAGCGGTGGGTCTTCAGCAGTCGCATCTGTTCAGACACCAGACTGGCGAACTGCCATTGCATCGTCGGCATCTCCTGCCTCGTATCAGCCATCGCCGCCAGTCCCAGACTTACGACGTTCGCTCCACGCTCTCGGAAGCGCTCCACTGCTCGTACCAGCAACAGTTCCATCACTCCCCGAGGGGCATCCGGCACCCGTCGCATCAGATCTACTGCCCACCCCCAGCTACGCGCCGACCCATAAATCGGGGTAAAGGTGACAAAGGCACATGGGCGTCCCGTCCGCTCGATGGCCACACCTGTCACCAGGCGCGGCACCGCATCGTGCGGAAGGTCTTCTCCAGCGAGTTGCGTTTCGGCAAGAGCGTCAGCGCGGGCGGCAGCCTCCGCCAACTCATCGAGCCGCCCCATGCTGAAGCCCATCTCCGCCGCGTGTTTGCCTGCCTTGCGCTCCAACCAGGCGCTTGAAAGGGGGTCCAACTGCTCCAGCACCGCTTTGGGAGGCACCCCGTCGTACCACTGGATGGCCACGCCCTCCCGTTCGGCACGTCGGCAACTGGTGCGCACATTGGCCATGGCCGAACCAGAGAGGGTAAACGTCTGCGGAGATAGCAGGGCCTCCTCTCCGATTTTGAAGACGTGCAGACCGAGGGCCCGGTAGGTGGGGAGGTGTTCGGGATGCACCTGGTAGAACGCCACCTGCCAGTCATTGGATGCGCACAGATCAAGGAACCCCCGCGCCACTCGCTCGATCGCCTCTGGCGGGCAAATCGGATCGCCCAGGACGACCGCTACATTCCCGGTGAGTCGGTAGCTCACCAGCCCCTCGCCGTTGGGGGCCAGATAGCGCAAGTTCTCGGGAGCCAGCGCAAAGAAGGACAGGGTCTGGTTCCCATAACGGCGCACCAGTTCTCGCGCCCGGTGGCGCATCTGCGCTGCACGTTCTTTTTGGTAGGCCACCCACCAGCGGGCGCTGACCGGCCGCAGCAGCAACACCAGGCCTGTCAGCAGCACGGTGCCTCCCAGCCACGCAAGGGAGCCCAGGAACCAGTCTGCATGCCTGCTCAGTGGGATAATCTCACCAGCAGGGCTATGGACCAGGCGGAGCAGGAAGGAGCACACGAGGCCGAGGGCGGTGCTCGGCAGCAGGAACTGCGCCTGGAGGAGGGAGAGCCCACTCACCGTGTAGATCGCCAGCAGCAGCGCGCCGAAGACTAGCAGAACCACGCCCTGCCGCAGACGCCACGGATCACTGGCAACACGGAAGAAGGAAGCGCTTCTCAGCAGTCCAAGCCACAGCAGGAGTGCCAGCAGGGCTTCTTCCACCGCCAGCCCTTTGGCCAGGTGAGCCACGGCGGACAGCGGCAGCAGGAGGAGGGCGAACTGCCACGCGCGCCGTTTCCCACGAGCCAGCCCGAAGGCGACCACGAGCAAAAAGAAGCCCAGGATGAGCGCCAGCGTCCGCCCTGTGTCAAGGACGGGCAAGATCGAAGGGGAAAACGGTGCCAGCCGGTTCAGCAGGCTCCCCAGCAGCGCGAGCCGCCCTGGGCGTGTTGGCAGCAGGACCGTCAGGTCGTTGATGACACCCATGACGGCGACTGCGAGAGCGAAAACAGCTCGTAGCTTGCCGATAGCTCGCCCTGGTTGTGGCCCATGCACATAGCGCATGATCCTGCTCTTGATCTGGCTCTTCACGCCATCGTCTGAAGCTGGCTCGTGCCCGTTTGCGCCCTCGACCTGGCTGTTATGGTCGTGTTGTGCCAGCTCGTGCGCCGGACTCAGCGCTTCACGCGCTTTCTCCGTCAGTCGCTCGAAATGTATCATACGCCCCTCCTTTCAGATAAAGTGCGTTCACGCTTCTCTCGCTGGAGGAATCGTGCTGTTTGCCTCTGCTCTTCCAGCGCTTGAGACGGAGTGCTCCCCTCTTACGACCGATGCGCTCTCGGCCCGCTCTGGCTCATTCCGGTTTTGCTCTTCCGGCGCTCGCTTTTTGTAGGGACGTGGTGATGGGATCCTTGTGGGCGTCCGGGGCCGAGTGGGGTCATCCTTTGTTTCTTGACATACCTGCAACAGAGCAGGGCCGAGCACGCCCACAAGGGTCCACTCACCCTCTTCGCTCCTCCCGCGTCCCTACGAATAATGGGATAGGATGGCTCCTTTTTGTGTCTCACAGTATACTGACCAAGTGCTGGCAGCGTTACTTAGCCGCGCCCACGTGGCTCACAACCTTCTGACTCTCGATGGAATCAGGCATGTGCGCTGTCACAGGCGCGTCCCAGTCGACCCGGTAGGAGTAGATCCAGTCGGACGCTTTCGGATTGGCAAAGAGCTTGAGGAAGATGGGCGTCGTCAAATCCCGGAACCATTGCTGCAAGGGGCGCGTCACGAATTTCCCTGAATCACCACGCTTTCCAAGCTCAAACATTTTCGCGGTGCGCTCCCGGCGCAACTGTTCATAGGTTTCAAACGCCTGCTCGACATCTGGGATGTCCCGCAGGCACTTTGCCAGGACCGCTGCATCCTCCAGCGCCATCGATGCCCCCTGTCCAGAACTGGGCGAGATAGCATGAACCGCATCTCCGAGCAGCACCACGGGGCCCTTATGCCAGCTTGCCGGCTGTGTGGGCAGAGCGTAGGAAGGAAAATCAGGGAAGGTCTCCTCGGCTGCTCCAATGATCTCTCGGATAAAGGGCTGATCATCGTGGAACAACTCCAGCAAGCGCTGTTTCCGTTCCTCGTGCGTGCCGCCCTCCCCCACTTCTCTTGCAGGCTCTTCGGCTTGCACGTAATTGGCAAACCAGTAGATGTAGCCGGATGGACTCACGTGATAGCCGAAAAAGGCGCGCTTGCCAAAGATGAAGTGAGTGGTCTCAGGCGGCGAAGACACCTTCACCCTGGAGGTGTACCCACCGGTATTCATCAGGCCGGTGTAGACAGGGCCGGAGAAGGCCGGGTCGATGAGCTGTCGCGTGCGCGAGTGGACGCCATCGCAGCCAATCAGGAAATCACCAAGGGCGGTTGTGCCGTCCTGGAAGGTCGCGACCACGCCGCCTGTGCTGGTCATGTCAATGCTCTCCAGCTTCTTGCCTCGCTCAAGTTTGATGCCCTGGCGCTCGGCTTCCTCTGCCAGGATCAGACCGAGGGGGACGCGCTTGATGAAGACGCTCTTCTGCCCCTCTCCCGCTAAGGGTACCTGTCCTAGGCGTTTGCCCTTGCCGTTCCACATCAGCCCGCTGGTAACAGCAGAGCCTTCCGCCATGACAGGTCCATCAAGCCCGAGCATCTTGAGCACCTCTACCCCGTTGCTCGACAGGGAAAGCGCGAAGCCCTCAGGCGTCTTTCTGGCCTCGAAAATCTCAGCCTCAAAGCCTGCTCGTTTGAGAAACAGTGCCACGGCGGGACCGGCGATCCCGCATCCAATAATCAAAGCTTTTTTCTTCTGTTCGTTCATTGCAATCTCCTTTGTTGGTATCCTCTTGTACCAAGAAGCTTTCTAGTCCGAAACGTTATCTGCCTTCTCATACTCCATCTCCTTAAAGTTATGCCAGGCTGTTCTGCACACTCATCTGTTGCGCGCTGGCGTAAACCCGCAGTAGCCGCCTGCCAGCCAGAAACAGGCTTAACCCGGTCGTCCAGAGAATCAAAGCTGAGCCAAAACCAACTATCACCCACCAGAGGAGGATTTGCTGACCATGTAGCGTTACCGTTGAGGGTACAGTCAACAGCGTAATCACTGAGAGCACGCAGAGCAGTGTACCTGTAATAGAGTAGGACTTCACGCGGAAGAGTGGCGCCAGCGGAAGGAAATGGACGCCGACAATGAGAGCCGTCAGGGGAATAATGAGTTCATAGTGACTGGTAGCACCGCACATAGCGCTTGTCACACCTATGGCAATACCTTGGGTCGCAAAAGCAATGGTAAACCAGCGTCCCGCGCGTTTCCAGTAGTGTGCATTTTCCGCTGTAACCTGATCGGTTAACTGACTAGCCGCGCGTCTTAATGAGAAGCCTCCAACAAACAGCGCCACACTCACAAGAACAGCGATGATCAAAAGCCAGGGAATTCCCCAGCCCCCCAGACTGACGAATCCCAGACATGCCCAGAGCGCGCCGAAAAAAGACAGAAAGAGCACGCCGGAGGCCGTGCCACGAACTGCTGCTTTTGGAATAATCGGTGATGTTTGCGTCATAGTATCGAACTCCTTCTCGTACAGTTTTTTTGCTATTTGATCGGGGTTTCACGGTAATGCCGTCAAGCGCATCAGAAATGCAACAAGAGGAAGCTCGTCCGCTGTTGCATTTCTGATGCCATGGACGCAAGGACTGTCACACCTCGACCATCTGTCGTAGTAGCCTCTCTCCGGGGGTAGCAGTTCTCCTGAAGAGAGCTTTCCAGGTGGTCGAACGTGACGCTTCCTTCTCGACGGTTCCCTGCTTGCAGTCTCTAGACCAGTGATTCCGCAGCAGCAGGCTCAGCGTGCCCTACACGTGCAGGTGATCGCGCCGCGATCTGCTTGGCGATATAGTGGGCATCTCTTCCCACGCCACCGATCAAGGAAGAGGTCAGCGTATACTGGAATGGCAGTCCAAGGAAGTATAGCCCGGGTTCGCCCTCCACCACACCTCGGTAGTGAACTGGGTACCCATCGCTTCCAAACACCGGCAGGTCAATCCAGCGGAAGTCAGGAGCAAACCCCGTACACCAGATCACGTTTGCTACATCCAGGACGCGCCCATCCTGGAGCACCGGTTTCCCATCTTTAACGCCCACTACGCGGGGGACGCGTTCCACCCCGGCGCGCTCGAAGTCCCTCTGGGAGATCCCAACCAGTGGAGCGCCTTTCTTGCCGGTCAATTCTTTGAAACGGCGGCCGATCGTGTTGTCGGTGTTGAGCGCCTGGTGAATGAGCCACCAATAGAGCTCCTGGATGATCGGCGGGTAGGTTTTAGGGAGATGACCTGTGTCGCGACCCGCAAGCCAGGTAGGCCGGGTCTGCGCCACCTCCAACGCGATCTCTGCTCCCGAATTGCCTGCTCCGACGATCAGGACATTCCCCTCCTGGAGATGAGTGGGATTGTGGTACTCGTTCGAATGGACCTGTGCGATCGTCGGGTCAAGCAGACCGGCAAAGGCAGGGACCTTCGGGTGCTGGAAGGCGCCTGTTGCCACCACGACGTTGTCGGCTGCGAGTCGATGATCACCCGTGGTCAGGAGGTAGCGATCGGCCTCCCTGGTGAGCGTGTCCACCACGATGCCCAGCTGGACGGGGAGGTGGAAGCGGGCGGCGTATGCCTCCAGGTAGTCGGCTACCTCATCCTTGGTAAGGAAGGCACCGGCCGGAGCAGGGAAGGGCATCCCTGGTAGGCTGCTATACCTGGCCGGAGTGAACAGCCGAAGCTGATCCCACCGCTTGCGCCAGCTCGCGCCGATGCGGTCATTGGCGTCCAGGATCACGAACTCTCGACCTTGCATGGCCAGGTAATAGCCGACCGCCAGGCCGGACTGTCCGCCGCCGATCACCACCGTATCGAATCGCTGCTCACTGCTGCTCACGTTCATAGAAATCCTCCTTCGGTTTGGTTGTCCAGAGACATGCGAGCATGATCTGCTCGTTGTTCGTACTCCGTTCCTCATTGATGTTCTCATTCCCGCGTGAGGGATCTCAGGGTAGAACATACTTGCTTAGGCTCTAGACCTTGATTCAGCGTTTTATTCATACCATTGAGGAATGCAGCACTAGGCGTGTGACGAGTGCCATCGCTTCTGGACCCAGGCACTGGTGGGCTGGTGTACCAGCACTCCCAAGAGGATCAGAAGCGGCAGGCCCAGTAAGAAGAGGTTGGGGCTCAGCGCGCTTAGCCCCAACAGCGCATCCAGGGAGAATGCCCCCGCCCCAACGAGTCCAAGCACCGTGGCGAGCGCGCTTAAGACCAGGTTATACTCATAGCCCCCCTGGCTGTTCCAGAAGCCCTTGCTGGCATGCACTTTCAGGATGGCTACCAGCATCACGGCAAGCACCAGCAGCGCTGCCAGTGGCGTGAACAATCCCAGCATCAGGAGCAGACCCCCCACAAACTCTCCCCAGGCTGCGATAGTGGCCCACCACTTCGCCGGATGTAACCCAAGCATGTTCATGAACTGCGTCGTTCCGGTCAGGCCGTGCCCACCAAAGACGCCAAAGAGCTTCTGCGCTCCATGCAAGAGAAAGATGAGTCCAAGTGTTAGACGCAAGAGCAAGAGTCCAATCGCGATCATCATGATTCCCTCCTCCTTTCAAACTAAATCCGGTCGATTACTGTCATTTTGTTCTAAAAAGGCGCCTTGCGATGCCTACCCAGTGATCGCTAGCCGATTAGCTAGACTTGCTATGATACGCAAATGCTTCACTACGCTGCTCAAACTGTTTCAGTTTTGTACAAGAACATCCCCAGTTTGCCCGCAAAGCGTTGCCGCGCATGAGAAGCGTGTTTTGGCGAGTCTGCCATTGCCAGTATCCGTTCATGTTCAGCCTCTCGGAGCAATTGATGACGATGCTCGAGCGCCAATTTCTCACGGGTATACATGTCAGGAATCACGTTGCTTCTCCTTTCAGCACATCACTCCCAATTCATAATTCAGTAGAACTCCTTTCACGACGAGTTCTCATTCGGCACGTCCGTCCTGATGGCGAGCGCGTGCTCCCATGCGCAACTCCTATGCTGATCACAGGATCGTCTGTCGGTCCATGGCCATGCCAGCCGCAGAGGGGCCAGGAGCGAGGCAGGCGACCTGCTCCTGGCTCACACAGGCGGCTAGTGCTTGCCAGCTTCGACGGCCACCTGTTTGGGTTGACTGCCCGTGATGCTGATCTTTTTCGGGCGGCTGGCCTCGCTGAGCGGCACCGAGATGCTCAGGACACCCTGCTCGTAGCTGGTGTCGATCTTGTCAACGTCAATGGGTTTGGGGAAGGTGATGCTGCGCTCAAAGGTGCCAGCCCCGATTTCCTGAACCAACCAGTTGACCTGTCGCTCTGGCTTGACCGCCGACTGGAACTGGCCCTTGATGGTCAGGGTGTTCTGCTGCACGGACAGCTCGATGTCTTCGGGGTTGACGCCCGGAAGCAGCACCTTCACCTGGTAGCCGTGCTCCGTCTCGAAGACATCCATCGAGATCCCCATGGCCGCCGTGCCACCGATGCCCCAGTTCGGGCGCACGAAGCTCTGCGCAAAGAGCTGCTCCATTGCATCACGCAACCGTAATGCTTCACGGAAGGGATCATAACGCATCAACGTCGTCATATGTTTTACCTCCTTTGTGCAACAACTCAGATGTCACTGTTGGAGCAAGGGGGAGCAACCCGTGCGGTCACTCCTCTCCATTTCTCTCCAACCACCGCTATCACTCGTTTCTTCCAAAAGATATATATCATCTTACAAAATTTGTCAAGTGATCTAATAGAAATCTAACGAAGTTTTAACGGTTTTCTAACACACGTGGCTGCATGAGGGGGAATCACTTGGCAACAGCTCTCACAAGCAACTGAAAACAGACGGATTGCTGTCGAACAGATCTATCTGGCTTCGCCTAGCCGTTTTCCAGAGATGACTGATCTATCTTGCAGGGTGATATCTGCATCGGAGGCATAGTGATCCCGTTTTTTAATCAGTAACCAGGCCTTCTCTCCCATCCGTTTCTGTCGGATGAGCGCGAATTCCCCGCGCAATTTCTCTCCGAACAGCAGAAAACGCAGCTCTCCCTGGTTTAGTTGCTTTCTTACCTGCTCCTGCATTGCGTCTTTGGTTTTGCCCCCAAGGGGCCTGTATGTTCCCTGATCCCAAACGATGACTTCTCCTGCTCCATACTCGCCCTCTGCAATCACCCCTTCGAAGGTTCGATACTCGAGGGGATGATCTTCCACCATGATCGCCAGCCGTTTCTCTTTTGGGTTCCTTCACCTCCCCTTCTGGTTCTGGCTCTTCAGGAACATTCCGCCTCTTGTTAAATGCATCGGAGTTCATAGTTTACACCTGGCTCCTCCTCATTGGGAATGGGTCGATGATACTCTGAAAGTTCTTCTTTACCATCCCCTTAGATAAGCTGAAAAGCTATGCGATGTGCTGATCCGTAGTGAGTACTGGTGCGAAGCTATCGCCCAGGCGCTGGACGCGCTCGAGGACCACCGATGGAGTCAGGTCCGCTGGGCGAATGTTGCCAGCATCCAGTTCTTCCCAACTGAGCGGCGTGGAGACTGTCGGGTGAGCAGTGCTGGCACGCAAGGTGTAGGGGGCCGCGGTGTTGCGACCTACGCTGTTCTGTCCAGGGTCAATCGTGACGCGCCCTCCCAAGTGCGTCGGACCCTGAGCAATGGCAATCAGCTCCGGATAGGTGGTAGCGAGCTGCTGCCCCACCGCTTTGACCCAGCTGCGTACGCGTTCGAAGGTATACCCAGCCGCTAACGGCACGTAGATATGAAGCCCGCGTCCACCGCTGGTCTTCAGATAGGCCGTGACTCCTGCTTGCTCGAGCTTGTCATGGAGTCGCAGCGCTGCCTCCCGAACGTCCGTGAAAGACGCCGTATCGCCGGGATCCAGATCAAAAATGGCCTGAACCAGATGAGGCCCGCTGCAGTATCGATCAGTGGCAAAGGAACCGGGTGCGTGCCCGTCTTGGGACGGTACGGTACCCTCCGGAGCCAGTCGGGAGCAGAGTCAGGGCAGTCGCGCAGGTAGTACGATTCTCCAGAGACACCTTCGGGGAAAAAGCGCAGCGTCACTGGACGGTCTTTGAAATAGGGGAGCGCCGTGTGCGCGATCTGCCGGTAATAGTGCAGCATATCGCCTTTGGTGAACCCCGCTTGTGGCCAGTAGCGTTTCTCAAGGTGCGATACCTGTACGGTCTGGCTTCCTAGTTGCCACGTTTCAGATGAGGCGCTCATACGGATGGACTTCTCACTAGTGTTCTTGCTGTTGCCGTTTTCACTGTGCTCACCGTCTTGATATATCCCTATCAGGCAAGATTGAATTGTTCTCATGGTATATTTTAGGCAGTACGTCAAGAGTTGTGTGAAGAAGGTGCCGTCAGCGAAGGCGTATGCATACCGCTCTGCCAACAGACGTTGTTTCCATTGCAGATATTCCGATACATCATACAGTATGGCAGTATTTTGCACACTATAATATTACTATATGTCGGATGCGTCAGTTGCCAATACGCACCTCCAGTTCAGGAAGTTTGAGGCTTTTTGGAAACAGATGCACCTCAGATGAACGGCACCAAGCCGTGAAGCAACTCGATGCTAAGAAAGAGGAACACCCTTTGGAATTTGCACACCTTGCGCACTACTTTGAAAAACTGGGAAAAACCAGCTCCCGGCTTGCTTTGATTGCGATTTTAGCGGAGCTATTTCGTTTGATTGAACGTCCAGATGAAATAGCAAAAGTCTGCTACCTTGTTCAGGGAAGGGTTGCGCCGTTCTTTGAAGCGCTTGAGATAGGGATGGCAGAGAAAACCGTTGCCAGATCAATTGCCATCGCCTATCACACCACTCCTGAGCACGTTTTCAAGCTGTATGCGACGCTTGGTGACCTGGGACTGGTCGCAGAGCAGCTCAGCAAAGAAGCAGGAAGGGTGTCGAACGTCTTACTGGTAGACGATGTGTTTCAGGGTTTGCAAACTATTGCGCAGACATCAGGAAAGGGAACGGTCGAAAAACGAATTGCGCTGCTCGCCGATTTGCTCAGGCAAGTTGACAGTGTGTCTGCGAAATATGTCGTGAGAATTGCAGTGGGAAATATGCGGCTTGGCATTGGCGACTCGACTATGCTTGACGCATTAGCAATAGCCAAATTTCACGATACAAAAAATCGCAAGCTGCTGGAAGGTGCCTATAATAAAACATCAGATCTCGGGCTCATTGCCAGAACGTTATGGCAGCATCCCAGAGAGGAAGAGGCACAACGCGCGGTTGCACGATTAGATGTCCAGATTGGGAAACCCATCCGCCCGCAACTCGCGGAACGCTTACCCGACGCCGAAACCATCATCACGAAAATGGGGGTGGTGGATGTGCAGTATAAATACGATGGATTGCGCACGCAGATCCATAAAGATGGGCAGCAGGTGTCCATCTTCTCGCGCAACCTGGAAAACATGTCACCGATGTTTCCGGAAATTATTGAAGGAACCCGCAAGCAAGTACAAGCGGACAGCGTCATTCTTGATGCGGAGGCCCTCGCCTATAATCCGGCATCAGAAGAATTCCTGCCATTTCAGGAGACAACCAGAAGGCGGCGAAAATATCGCATCGAAGAAATGGCTCAACAAATGCCGCTGAAAGCCTTCGTGTTTGACATCTTGTACAAAAACGGAGTGTCGCTCCTTGAGAAACCGCTGGTTGAACGCATGAAGATTCTTGAGGAAACCATTACACCTGACGACATTCTCATGCTCACCGGTCATCAGATTGTGAGGGATGCCAAAACGCTCTCGCTCCTATTCGACGAAGCCATCAGCAAGGGTTTGGAAGGCGTGGTGGTGAAAAAACTGGAAAGCCCCTACGAAGCAGGCGCGAGAAATTTCAATTGGGTGAAACTCAAGAGACATGCAGCTGGAGCATTGCATGACACCATCGACTGCGTCCTGCTGGGATACATTTTTGGCAGGGGCAAGCGCGCGGCATTAGGGGCGGGCGCACTGCTGGTGGGTGTGTATGATAAGAAGCAGGACCTGTTCGTCACCGTTTCAAAAATTGGCACGGGTTTAACCGACGAGGAATGGCGGAGTATCAGGGAGCGCACTAAAGGACTGATAGTTGATCACAAGCCAGCCCGCGTCTCATCGCTGATTGAACCAAGCGTGTGGCTCGAGCCGAAAATTGTCATCGAAGTGTTGGCAGATGAAATCACGCGTTCGCCCATCCATACCGCTGGAAAAGTGGGAGATGAGCCGGGATATGCGCTGCGCTTTCCCAGGCTCGTCGCATTTAGAGAGAAAGATAAAAAGCCCGAGGATGCAACGACGGTGGAAGAGTTGATTGAAATGTACCACAGTCAAGGCAAGAAGTAGTGTTAGAATAACCGGAAAAAGGCGAGAGAAAAAGAAATGAATGAGGTCTCACCACCCGCTTACGCAGGCCCACCTCCCGGATCTCCTGAACAGGTAAGAGCCATTCTCGCAGAACTACGGCGCCTGTACCCTGATGCGAAGATTTCGCTCAACTTCTCCAACCCACTTGAATTGCTGGTGGCCACACAGCTTTCGGCGCAAAGTACTGACGAGCGCGTGAATAAGGTCACAGCTGATCTGTTTAAGAAATATCGCCGCGTGGAGGATTACGCGACGGTGAGCCAGGAGGAACTGGAAAAGGATATTCGATCAACCGGCTTTTACCACAACAAGGCGAAGAACATACGCGCCGCCGCCCAGCGCATCATGACCAACTACGGTGGTGAGGTACCACGCACGATGGAGGATCTATTAACGCTGCCCGGTGTGGGACGCAAAACCGCCAACGTGGTGCTGGGTAACGCTTTTGGCATCGTCGAGGGGATCGTAGTCGATACGCACGTGGGTCGCCTGGCGCGGCGATTTGGCTGGACGACCAATGAAGACCCGGTAAAAGTCGAACAAGATTTGATGCGCATCATACCCCGCAAGGACTGGCTTCATCTCCCATACATGTTGATCCGTCACGGACGCGCGATTTGCATAGCTCGCAAGCCGCTCTGCGCGCAATGCACGCTGGTACATCTGTGTCCTTCGGCTTTCCTCGCGTCATAATTTGTTTCCACTCTGAGGGTAGGAATTAAATTGGAAGTGGAAAGGGTGGGGAACATGCAGCATTTCTCGACGTGGCGCGCTGCTGAAGAGCTTTGAGATTGATGCCACGGGTCGGGTTGCGTTGGAGCAGCCCCTGCTCCTCATGAAACTGTCATGAGCATCGTCATGGAGGGTGGCCCCAAACCCTGACCGGGCTATGAACAAGAACGCGCTTGGCAGGAAGAACACAGATAAGCTCGAACAAGGCGTCAGTGACCTGAAAGCATGTTTTCTATAGAAAATATATTTTTGCTACATAGTAATAGTTGATGAGATAATATAAATACTTGACAAAGCGATCGCGACGACGTATACTTTGTGTGGTGAATACCAGCAGACCTACTTGTAACCAACGTGCAGCGTTCTTTGAGTGGGTCTTTCAAAGCAGCTTCAGCACCAACTCACTCTTATTGTTGAGCGAGATGGCAGAGGCTACAAGAGCACTGTCTATCACTGTGGTGATTAGGCTGCCAGGCAATGAGCCTGGCAGAGAGCATACATCAAATGAGCAACGCATGGAAAGGAAATACATACTATGGCGGTTAGCATCCGTACTGATGAAGCAATTCAGGCAGACATCCTGGAAGAATTGAAGTGGGATACACGCGTCCAGCCCAACGAAATCGGAGTGGCTGTCAAGGATGGCATCGTCACGCTGACCGGCTGGGTCGATTCGTATCTGAAAAAGATGGCTGCCGAGGAGGCCGCTCACCGCATTCGTGGCGTCAAGGCGGTCGCCAACGACATCGAGGTGCGCCTGCCCGGCTCTGCCGAACGCACCGACGCCGACCTTGCCAAAGCTGTGCTCAACGCCCTCAAGTGGCAAGCAGCTATTCCGGCTGGCACACTGGATGTGACAGTCAGCCAGGGCTGGGTGACGCTCAAGGGCGAGGTCGAATTTGGCTTCCAGAAGAGACTTGCAGAACGTGCCGTACAGCGCCTATCAGGGGTCAAAGGCGTCACCAATCTCATCACGGTCAAGCCTCGCCTGTCGCCAACCGATCTGAAGCAGCAGATCGAGCGAGCGCTGGTGCGCAATGCGGAGACAGATGCCAGGCAGATCACGGTCGAAGTGCAGGGCAGCAAGGTCATCCTCTATGGAACGGTCCGTTCCTATGCTGAGAAACAGGCGGCAGAGGATACCGCCTGGTCCGCGCCGGGTGTCACCGAAGTTGAGAACCGTATTGTGATCTCGCCTATGCTATAATCCTTGCTTCATTGGAGGGAGTTGCGAGAAAAAAGTGTATCAGTAGCTGTATGACGACAGGGTCTCGCGCCACTCGCAAGTCTACGCACCTGAAATGGGAAGGCAAGCTCAAGCTTTCTCATCCTAACAGGGAGTGAGCCTTTTTCAGAAGTGCACATCTAAAATGGCATAAGCTCAAGTATCATAGCCAAGCGGAAGATGCCTGGTGATGGCAGTCTGGGAGCAGCTTCGTACTTATTTTGGCAGCAATAGACGCAACCAAGTTGCGTCTCATTTTAATTGTGCAAACATCAAAAAGGCTCACTCCCTGCCTAACAGGAAATAAAACCTTTTGCCAATTGGCGCAACAAAAGTGAGACGTATCCGTTTGCATGAGTGGCCGTCAAGCGGCTCCTGCAAACGTCTGGGCCAAATTGTAGTACAGGGAGTGAAGCTTTTTCCCAAATGGCATAACGAGAGTGGGAATCACCCCGTGTTCGCCAGTGGGCCGTTGAGGCATCCACTCCGCCGTTGCCCCACGGTCAGTACCAACTGCCTGCCATCTGGAAGGTGAACTCCACTGGTATTCACGTTTCGACACAGATCTTGCAGGTCCCGTCCCATTGCTCGGTGGTTGAATGGGCAGAAGTCGAGTCTCACCGCGTCTTGCGTTGCGGTAACCCAGCCGCTCAACTGGAAGAACGGCATCAGGCGTTCCCACCCACACGCCTGGTAGCTTTCTCCAAAGTAGTGATCCCGGACCCACATACCCAGATTCGCGAGTCCGACCTTCAACAGCGTCATGATCTGATCTTTGGTGTTATCCAGTTCCTGCATTTCGCGTTCGCATGCCCGGAGTTCTTCTTGCTGGCGCAGGACGTGTCGGAGGGCTCGACAGGACTTTTCACAGTAGTTCAACTCGCGTTTTCCACCGACGCTGGTGGCTTCGAGCAAGACGCGTCGATGATGTACTTCCCAC
>WNFI01489039.1_pt1 | contig 29109 bp, 24 predicted proteins | sample 5400471 | NCBI WGS metagenome assembly WNFI01 (sample SAMN13153348, study PRJNA577476) | soil metagenome | isolation source: 100 cm saprolite on Douglas fir-dominated hillslope | place: USA:California | collected 2013-09-17
TGCTCATAAACATTAAACAAGCGCGAGAGATTTACCGGACCATTCACCGGAAAGACTTGCCATGGATCCAACTCAAACACAGTACGCAGGCGCTCGATAATCTCTGGGTCGGCCTCGGCGTCGATCTCCATCCGTACGGCATCGCCCTTGCGGCGATTGTGCAATTCGGCACGAACCGACTCCAGCAGGCTGCGCGCTTCTTCCTCAGCCAGATATAGATTGCTGTTGCGTGTGACCCGAAAGGGCGCTGACGAAACAATGTCGTAACCGCGATACATCCGCTCCGCATGATGCGCCACCAGATCGGCGAGGAAAATAAAGTCCGACGTTCCGGAAGATGTAGCAGGCAGGGGCACCAGCCGCGGCAAAGCTCGCGGCACGGATACAACGCCGGTATAAGTGAGTGCCGAGCGGCGGCGGCGGCGCAACAGAAATCCCAAACACAGCGCCTTATTGATCACACGCGGAAAGGGATGCGCGGGATCTACCGTGACCGGCGTCAGCAACGGATCCAGTTCCCTCTCGCAATATTCGTCTACAAAGAGCTTGGCCTCGGGGTCGAGTTCGTGCAAACCCAGCACGCGGATGCCGTTCTGCGCCAGCGCGGGGCGCAGACGCGCGTTCCAGCAGTCGTATTGTTCGTCGACAAAATCCCGGGTCAACTGGGCCAGCAATTGGCGCTTTTCGACCAGAGTCACGCCATCCGGCCCAGCCTCGTTATAACCGTCCTCGATCTGCTGCACCATGGCCGCGACCCGTACCTCAAAAAACTCATCCAGGTTGCTTGCCGAAATGGCCAGGAACTTCAACCGCTCGAGCAGAGGATTACCTTCATCCTCCGCCTCTTCCAGCACACGACGATTAAACGCGAGCCAGGAAGTATCGCGGTTGAGGTAGAGCTGTGGGTTTTCCAGCGAAATACGAGCCATGACGAGACTTACGACTGCAATACTAGTGCGATTGTTCTTTGTGGACAGACGTTCTTTTAGTCACAATCCATTCCATATCCGTGCCATCGGGGCGTTGCAAAAAGAGCCGGTGCTTTTCCAGGCGGGCTTGCACCGCCTCGCCAGTCTTCCACATCTCCGGTAATTCCTCACCAGCGTGTCGAGGCGTGTATTCCGCCACATAATTCATGTCGCCGAGCTCCAGCGATATCTGAAAATATGGCACTGCTGTAGTAACCGGAGTATTCACCAGGTACATATCGACCTTGTCGCGGGTCTTCTGCTGAATCTCTACAATAGTCCCCTTCGCGTAGGTTGGCTTGGCCCCGTAGGCCGGCGACATAAGCGCTACCAGGGCCACAACCAGCGTAACTGATGTCTTTCGAAGGAACATACCGAATCCTGAGTATAAAGCATTTGGAGAAGCTGCATCCGCACGCCACGCAGATACATCGCCGCTAAAAAATAACCGGCATTCAGACAGAGTATCTTGCGTCCGAATGCCGGCCTGTAAAGCGCACTACTTGCCGAAAGAAAGTTAAATGCCTATCGCACTTCCTTGATCGCGTCCTTCACTTTTGTCGCGACGTTGTCGGGCAGCGGCGCGTAGGCGAGAGCGGTGGTCATCTTCTGGCCATCGGTTACCATCCAACTCAGGAAGTCGGACAAGATTTTGCCTTTCGCCGCATCCTTCGACTGCGCCGGAATCAGCAGCCACGTGAAGCTGGAGATCGGATAAGCATCTTTGCCCGGCGCGTTGGTAATGGATACCCGAAAATCCGCAGGCATCTTGGGAGCCGATGCCGCTGCTGCGGTCACGCCCTCCAACGAAGCCTTTTCAAAGTTGCCCGCGGAATTCTTCACCGTACCGTAGGGAATATTGTTCTGCACTGCGTAAATCAATTCGATGTAGCCGATGGCTCCCTGCATCTGACGGATCATCCCCGCCACTTGTTCGTTCCCCTTGCCGCCCAGTCCGCATGGCCATTTGACGGAGGCGCCCCTGCCTACCTTGTTTTGCCATTCCGGGCTGATCTTCGAAAGGTAATCGGTCCAGATGAACGTGGTTCCGCTGCCCTCAGAGCGATGGATCACAATAATGTCGCGGTCGGGCAAGGTCACGCCTGGGTTTGCGCTGGCGATGGCTTTGTCATTCCACTTTCCGATAGTGCCCAGGAAAATACCTGCGAGCGCCTCAGGGGTGAATTTTATCTCGCTTGTTACTCCCGGCACATTGTAGGCCGGTACGGCTGCGCCCAACACCGTCGGGATGTGCAGAATCTTGCCCTTGGCTTCTTTCAACTGGTCGTCCGTCATTGGAACATCGGCGGCGCCAAACTCGACCGTGCCGGCAATCACCTGGCGAATTCCTCCGCCACTGCCAATGGACTGATAATTGATTTCAATGTCGGGATGCAGCTTGTGATACTCGCTGAACCACTTGGAGTACACGGGATAGGGGAACGTCGCTCCCGCCCCGTTGAGAGTGGTTTGGCCGAAGGCCGCTAATGATAAAAGAATGCAGGCGAACAGCAGAACAATTCTGCGCATGTCTGAATGAATCCTCCTTTTGCTATGTTCCCGTTCTATCGGCGAAGTGTTACAGAATGGTTACAAACCAATGAATTTCTGGTGAATGGCTTGCCGGGCTCAGTGCATCGCTTGCAAACGCGAGATCTCGTGCGGAAACAGCGTGTTTCCGGGGAACTGGATGTGCAGATCGTTCAGGACTTGCAGTGCTCGCGGCTTATCCTTCTCCCGCACGTAGGCAATCGCGAGCAGGATTCGCGCGAAGGGGGCCAGATAATGTCCGTGTGCAGCTGTGGTCTGCAAGTCGGCGATTCCCTGCTGTTTGTCGCCGGGCAAGCCACCGAGCCGCAACATCCAACGCACAGGCGCGGCCATGCTTCCAATGATGTACTTGCTGAATCCCGTAGCTAGCAGCCCGTCGTAGCAGTCGTGACAAACCGACAGCAACTGTTGCGCCGACACCGAGGCCTCCTTGGTGAAAACGCAACGAAGCCAGATTGCGCTTTTCAATCAGCGCCGCATAATCCGCCTGCAGCCCGGAACACATGGTTGAGGCAAACAGAGCATCTCGATCTTTCGGATCTTTCGCTAGTCGGGCGCGAGCGAGATTATCCGCCCGTCCAATTGCCGCGACAAAATGGTCGCGTACCGCCGGATCTGCGGTCAGTTTCGACCTCGCCGAAAAAGAGTCGTCATTCTCGAAAAACTGCACTTCCAGTACTCCCAGTCGGTTGAATTCTGAGAACAGAAGTCCGGCCGCCTCGCTCACGGGACCGACAGGGTCGTCAGGATGCTGCGCCTGCCAGGCTGCAAAATCCTTTTGCGCACCTGCAAAATCAAGGTTGTAAAGACCGGAGAACCCGTGATCGAGGGGCGTGAGCGGTGCAACCCGCACCACGTCCTCGGCGCTTACGATGCTCGAGGTAGCCAGGCATACCGCTAGGACTGCTACTATTCTCTGGTGTCGTGCATCAGATATTCCAGCAAGTTTGATCATGGGTGATACGCGGGTTGTCCTCTTGATTATTTGGGTGTTCGCGTACAAGCCGCGCCTGATTACGTCCTCACTCTTTGATGCCATCCATGACAAAAGGCACATCTCCGACTGTCACGAGCTAGTAAAATTTTGCGCGACAAATACCTCTAGTTTGCAAAAGCTAATCTGCAAAGAAAGATGCGTTTATGACGGACTCAAACACGCGCTATGCCCCGGGTTGGCCGGGCATTCCGCCACGCTGGACATCAAGCGCGAAAACCGGTGCGGGTACGGCTCTCAACCAGCACAGCAAGGTCTGGTTCACACTGAGCCACGGCATTGTCAACGAAGTCTATTTTCCGCGCGTGGATCAGGCTTGCACCCGCGACCTTGGATTCATCGTAACCAATGGCCACGATTTCTTCTCCGAAGAAAAGCGCCATTGTACCTTCGAGAATACTCCTTTCGAACCCGGCGTCCCTGCCTTTGAGTTGACGAACACCCACATCGACGGACGCTATCGCATTCATAAAGAAATTCTTACCGATCCTTATCGCAACGTCGTGTTGCAGAAGATTCGCTTCGCGCCTCTTCAAGGACAACTCTCGGACTATCGTCTATTCGCTCTGCTTTCTCCGCATCTCGCCAACTGCGGTTACGGCAATACTGGCTGGATCGGCGACTACAAAGGCTTTCCCATGTTTTTCGCCGAGCACGACGGCACAACGTTAGCTCTGGCGGCTTCCGCACCCTGGAAAAAACGCTCGGTAGGATTCGTTGGGACTTCCGATGGCTGGCAAGACTTGAACGAGCACTTCCAAATGGAATGGGAATACACCCGGGCGGAAAACGGCAACATCGCCTTCACTGGCGAAATCGATCTCGAAGCCTGTGGGGGCGAGTTCGTCCTTGCTCTTGGTTTCGGCTCAATCTGGAGCGAAGCGGGGCAGCAGGCTCGATCGACTCTGTTCGAGGATTATGCGGAGCTGCGCCGGCATTATGTCCTCCAGTGGAAGAACTGGCACACAAAACTTCTGCCGCTCGACGAACCGCGACGCCTGATCGACTTGTACCGTTCGTCGATGTCGGTTTTGCGGACGCACGAATCCAAAGATTTCTTAGGCGGTATCATTGCCAGCCTTTCGATTCCCTGGGGATTCAACAAAGGCGATGAAGACCTCGGCGGATATCATCTGGTCTGGCCGCGCGATCTGGTCGAAACCGCAGGCGCCCTGCTCGCCGCAGGAGCCACAGACGACGCAACCCGCGTGCTGCGCTATCTGGAAACCACACAGGAAGCCGTCGGCAATTGGGCACAAAATCTATGGCTCGACGGGCGCCCTTACTGGAACGGCGTGCAGATGGACGAGACCGCCTTTCCCATTCTTCTGCTTGATTTATTACGCCGGGAAGCGCCGGAATCTCTCGGCAGTCTGGAGCGTTGGTGGCCCATGGTGCGTAACGCCGTGAGTTTTATTCTGCGCAACGGCCCGGTTACGCAGCAAGACCGCTGGGAAGAAGACGGCGGCTATTCACCGTTTACGCTGGCCGCTGAAATTTCCGCTTTGCTTGCCGGAGCTGACATTGCCGATCTCACTGGACATGCCGAGCAGGCGCAAACCATGCGCGACGCCGCCGACGCATGGAACGACAACATCGAACGCTGGGTCTATTCCACCGGAAGCGATCTGGCGCAACAACTCGGCGTGGAAGGCTATTACGTTCGCATCTCGCCGCCCGATACAGATGGCGCTGCCTCTCCCACCCAAGGCTTCGTCCCCATCAAAAACAAGCCGCCAGGTCAAGACGGCGAACGCGCCTACCACATCATCAGCCCCGACGCGCTGGCGCTGGTGCGCTTCGGCCTGCGATCACCGGACGATCCCCACATTCTGAACACGGTGCGCGCGATCGACGCGTTGCTACGTGTGGAGTTGCCGCAAGGGCCGTGCTGGTACCGCTACAACGGCGACGGATATGGCGAACACAAAGACGGATCGCCCTTCGACGGCACCGGCATCGGTCGCCCCTGGCCACTTCTGGCCGGCGAGCGCGGGCACTATGCCTTGTCCGCCGGCAACCGCGAAGAAGCCGAGTCACTGCTCGCGGTCATAGAAAATTCCACCAGTGGACAAAGCCGCCTCCTGCCTGAACAAGCCTGGGACGCCGATGACATACCGGCGCTCGAACTGTTTCGTGGCAAGCCCACAGGCTCTGCTTGCCCTCTGGTTTGGGCGCACTCGGAATACGTAAAACTTCGCCGTTCCCTGCGTGACGGCAAAATTTTCGACCAACCACCGCAAACTGTGAAGAGGTACTTAATCGACAAGCACGTGCGGCAAATCTTTGGCTGGAGGTTCAACAACAAAGCGCGATCACTTCCTCGCAACAAGACCCTGCGCATCGTGCTGCTTACGCCGGGACGAGTTCATTGGAGCATCGACGGCTGGAAAACCAGCCACGATACCGACACTCGTGACACCGGCCTCGGCATTAACACGTTAGACTTGCCCACCGCGTCGCTGCCCGTAGGAGGCCAGGCCGTCTTTACGTTCTATTGGCCGAACGAGGATCGCTGGCAGGGCGAGAACTATACCGTCACGGTGGAGTAGGAATTGGGCGTCCACCCGTCGCGAATACGGTCTTGGAATAGCGGCGCCCGTCTCTTGAAGTTGTAGAATGGTCCTGTTCGAGAGGACTTATGGGTTTGCCGCTACCGCTCCGAGTGTTTCTGCATTCAATCTGCATCTGTTGCTGGGTAAGCGTATTTCTGACTGCTCAAACTCCCTCTGCTTCAGAAACCACGCCGACTTTTCACGCCACCAGTCGCCTGGTCGTGGTCAACGTCGTTGTCACCGACCGCGACGGCAAGCCGCTCACCGGACTCAAGAAGGAGGACTTCGAGCTCCTCGAAGATGGCAAGCCGCAGGCGCTGCAAGTCTTCGAATCGCATGTTCCCGTACGTCAGTCCGGGCCTATACCGGACCTTCATCTCGGCCCCGGTGAGTTCACAAACTTCCCCAAGATGGCAACCAATAGCGCCATCAACGTGATCCTGTTCGACATTCTCAACACGCCAACGGACGATCAACTCTATGCGCGGCAGCAGATGATCGAGTTCCTCAAGACTCTGCCTCGCGGCCAGCGTGTGGCCCTATTCACTCTGGGCGACGAACTGCGCATGGTCACCGGTTTTACCACCGGCTCGGAAGAGCTAATCGCGGCTGCGTATAAGCTGCGTCCCGGTGTCTCGTCGCTGCTCGACACGCAGGAGGAAATGGCTCACGAAGACCATGTTTTCGATCAGCTCTACAGTGGTGCATCTCCCTCAAGCGGTGTTGCCGCTGACTTCAGCGGCGGCGGAAATCCGGCGGCATCCTTGGGAACTGGAGGAGGAAGCGCGCCCAACTCTCCGGGCGGTTTGGCCAACATGGTCGATGCCGCCGGTCCGCTTAGCATGTCCCGAATGATGGAGGAATTTACCAACGAGAAACGCCTGGTACGGACCGACCAGCGCGTGCAGAAAACCTTTGAGGCCATGGGAGCCCTGGCGCGCTCTCTCTCTGGCTACACTGGGCGCAAAAATCTATTTTGGCTCTCCGAAGGTTTCCCCGGCACAGTGCTTCCCAATCGCGAAGACTCGCGGCAGAATGTACGCAACTATCTGGCTATCTTTCAGAAGTATTCCGGGCAGCTGGAATCCGCGCAAATCTCCGTCTATCCCATCGACTTGCGCGGCCTCAAGAATTCCAGCCTGCAATCAATCGGAGGATCGCCCGGATTCGTGTCCAGCAACCGTCGCGACCTTGACTTGGTCGGTTCGCAACTCACCATGCGCGATGTGGCCGACCAGACCGGCGGACGCGCCTTCTACAATACCAACGACATCAAGATCGCGTTGCAGCGCGGCATGGAGCACGGTGCCACCTACTACACTCTCGCCTACTCTCCGAGGAATCAGAATTGGAATGGAGGATTTCGCCACATTGCGATCAAGTCTGATCATGCGGGAGTGCGACTCGACTATCGCCAAGGCTACTATGCCACGCGCGACGATCCCGGACCCGCCGACGCCGCCCACCGCATGCTGGTTGCGGAAATGCAGCCAGGGGTGCCCGAGTCCACCATGCTGCTATTGCGAGTGAAGGTCGCGGCCACAGAGAGCGTGAGCAACAACGTGAACATCGACTACGGAGTTTATGCTGCCGATCTCGCATTTACCGGAGACGCCATCAAACACGCGCGGCTGGAGTTCGTTGCGGTCGCCTGGGATCGCGGCAACAAGCCCGCTGGCAACATTTCACAGACGATGGATCTCGACCTTCGTCCTGACACGTACAAACAAATGCTGACTACCGGAGTGCCGGCGCATCAGGAACTCACGCTAAAGCCCGGCGATTACAAGCTGCGCATCGGAGTAATGGACTACGCCAGCGGCAAAATCGGCACCATGGAAGTTCCAGTCACCGTGCACCCGCCCCAGACCGCGTCAAAATAAGGTTCGCTTAAGAAGAAATTGTGAGTTATTCCAAGCGCTCGGGCGGCTGCGTGTAGCACAATTCGACGACCGTGCAGTCGTCACTCAGAGGATTTCCCGCACAGAATTCCGACACCGCAGAAAAAATCCCTTCCAGTGTAGGAGACTTGATCGCGGCCGCTTCCAGACGGAAGTCCTCGAAAAAATCGCCCATGGCGTTTTCCGCTTCGGTGACGCCATCGGTTACCAGGATGAATCGATCGCCCGACTTAAGCTGGCAGCGGGCACTTTCAAACGTAGCATCGGCCAGCAAGCCTACCGGAACGTTGCCATGCGGCGGACGCATCACTTCTCCCCCGCACACCAGCAAGGGTTGCACATGTCCGCAATTCACGTATTCGAGGTCGCCGTCGCGGCGCAAACGCGCCAGCAGAACGGTAGCGTATTTTTCTCCTACCAATTTCTCGGTGAAGAAGCGGTTAACCGCCGCCACCACGTCCAGCAGCGGCATGCCCGAGCTCAGATGCGAATAAATCATTCCCTGCAACGTCGATGCCAACAGCGCTGCCGAAACTCCTTTGCCGCTGACATCGGCCAGGACGACCGCCAGGCCCTCTTTCGTATTGACGGCATCGAAGAAATCTCCGCCAATTTCTTTACAAGAAAGATTTTTTCCGCGCACCTGTGCGAACGGAACTTCTGGAATTTTCACCTGCATCAGCCGCTGCTGAATGCTGGCCGCAATACTCAACTCCTGCTGATAGCGCCGCGACTCTTCTTCCGCCTGCACCAGCCGCGCATTCTCGATCAGCGACGCAGCTTCTGTCGCGATGGCGTGCAAAATATCCTGGCCGACGCCGCTGATATCACGCGAGGCAAAACGTGAGTCGACATAAAGAACACCCATTGCCACCGCCGCATTCGTTCCCGGCGCCGGAGTCTGCGCATCCCGCGTCGCCTGCACCTGCATCTTGCGCAGGGGGATACATACTACGGTTCGCAGATCGTAAGCCACAATGCTCTGCCGCCCCGAAAGATCGAGGGACTGGCTGGTATCGGTCAACAGAAATTCGGAGTTCGACCGCATCGACTCTTCCAGAATCGAATGCGAAATGGTCTTGTCATCGAGCAGCGCTTCTTTCTTTGAGTTTCGTCCAGCCGCCAGCCGCAGTTTGCCATCCTCGTCCTTCAGGAAAACGTAGGCTCGCTCCGCCCGCGTCAGTTGCAGCGTAACGTCGAGCATGGTCAGCAGGATCTCGTCGAGCACGCCGGTGGTGTTCAGCTTTCGTGCAGCCTCGAGAAAAAGGGTAAGCTTTTCCAGATCGGTGGCTTCCTGCTTGATCTGAATGCCGGAGATCTGGCTCAGAAATTCCCGCGCCGTGTTCGACGTGGCATGCGCCGGATTGAAAATGAGATAGGCCGAGTCGCGGGCGCCAAACTCCAGCCGGTCGCCGCGATCCAATTTCTGGCGCTGAATGCGCTCGCCATTTACAAACGTGCCATGCTTGCTTCCCAGATCGACGAGAAAAAAATCCTGCCCTTCCTGCATGATCTGGGCGTGGTCGCGCGAGACGCGCGGATCGGCAATGACCAAATCCTTATCAATCTTGCGGCCCACGTTGAACGGAGTGCGGTTCAGGACGATGTTCTTCTGTTCGTTGCCCTGCACAAACACAAGCGCGGGGAACACTCCGGAGCCGGAGCTATGACTCTGGCTGATTGTATTCAGGGGCATGGGCGGTCGAATCGACGCACAACGATTGCTGCACCAGACTACTCTGCCGCGCCGTTGCCTCGCAAGCCGCTATCCTCGCTCATCCACGCGTCCAGTAAACCCAGCCCAAAGACGAAGATCGGCAACACGAAATTGGAATAGAACGGCATCGGCCAGACAGAATTTCTCAGCTCGGGATTGAGCCAGGGAGAGGCTGCACTGAGTAGCAAAGTTGCGATCCACGGCCACGCCAGCAGGAGGCCTCCGACCATGCCCGCAAGACGAATCGCCGGCAACACTGGCTCATTCCCGAACGCCAGATGTCGCACGAGTATAAGAATCGCGGGGACGAGCAGAATTTGGTTGTAGGGCGCAAACATGGGAACGACCACGACCGTCAGAGCCATTACCAGCACAAACGCTGTCCCGAACTCCGGGCTGGATGCCGGATAGCGGCGCACCTTCCAGACATACATCCCGCAGGCAAGAACGCTCAACACCTCTAAAGCGCGGCCTACAAACGGCCCAAACATCCACACCAGTACCGACTGATTCTGCGTGTACTGGTGATACTGCCCAATCGCCTGAATGAATAATCGGAGCCAGCCGGGCAAGATCAGTTCAGCTCCACCCAGCAGCAGCACTATGACAAAAGCAAAAGCAATTGCGTATCTTCGCCTCGAGCGCCAATCGCTGACGGTCCACACGAGCAGCCAGAGCACCATCGGCCACGCGAGTTGAGGCTTGATGGTCGCCAAAGCCATTAGCGCTCCAGCACACAGTAACCACCCGCTGGCGACACACGCCGCGGTTCCGGCGAGCAATGCGGCCACCACCAAACTCAGCTGCTGAAGCTTGATTCCCTGCACGACGGGCAACCATCCCAGCATCGCCACAATGAAAAACGCGCTCCAGAGACGCGAAACCTTCCATTTCAAAACATGCAAGCTCAGAAGAATGACGGCGGCCGCGATTCCGAACAACAGCCATCGAAAAGCCACCTGCACTACCTCAAAAGGCAGATTGACCGTGGGTGCAAGCAGAAACACGACATAGACTGGATAAGCAAACCCCTGTTGGTCTTTCGGATCGTCTGGCCGCGCCGGATCGAGATAAATTTCCGCGGGGCCGGTCATGTGCTACAGCATCGGCAATCTGCTGAGGCTTAAGAACCCGGGCCACATAAAACCATGTGCTGGCCGAAGCCACGAGGGCCAGCGCCAACACGATTGAAAACGGCATCCGCTTCAGCAATAGATCAATTTCTCCTTCACTGGCTATCGCGGGAACCGTTCCCGCTCACATATAGGAATGTCGTTCATGTTACAACTGTGGGGACAATCCCTCCTTCATGCGCTGGCGCATCACAGTTTCGGCCACAATCGGACTTGCCAGCGGTATCTTCTGCTGGTTTCTGCAGATGCGTCTGCATCAAGGTGCCGCCGACTTCAGTTGGGCAATACATCTCGCCCGACGCTTGCTTGCTCACCAAAACCCTTACGATACGCCGTTCGAACAGTATCCTTTGGCGGCTGCATTCTTCGCCTTCCCTTTTCTGCGCCTGCAACCTGAACTTGCTGCGGGATTGTTTTGGGGAATCGGTTCCGCGCTCCTCGCCTTCGGCCTCACGCGACACGGCTATACCCGGCTCTACGTCTTCTTCGCTTACCCCTATTGTGCAGGATCGATCAACGCCCAGTGGTCTCTGATCATCACCGCGAGCGCATTTTTCCCTCTACTACTACCTGTAACGATGGTAAAGCCGCAAGTGGGACTGCCCGTCTTCCTGACGCGCGTCACTCGCAAAGGGCTGATTGCCTGTCTCGCGCTCGCGGCCCTCAGTCTCGCAGTCTTGCCCAACTGGCCGCGGCTCTGGATCGGGCAATGGCATAACTATGAGCATTTCGTTCCATTGCTCGTACTTCCAGGACCGTTGCTTCTGCTCGCGCTACTACGTTATCGCGAGGGCGATTCCTGGCTCTTGCTCCTGTCTGCCGCCATGCCGCAACGCTGGTTCTTCGATACTTTTATCCTGTGGCTGATTCCAAAGTCACGCCGCCAGATCATCTGGACTTCTTTCATCAGCTGGGGAGTAGGTATCTGGCGCTGGTATCACCTCCCCGACACGTTTACACAAGTTGGTCGCTTTACGGTCCTCTTTCTCTACTTGCCCATGCTCGCGGTCGTGCTGTTGCGTAAGGGTGATCCTCTTGCAATATCGCTCCCGGCTCTCAAGGAGTAGCGGCTTCGCCCGCGTCCGTCTTTTTCCCGAGGGTCTCTTGCTTTTCCGAGGCATGCATGCGCTCCTCGAGAAATACTGACGAAGAAATAGTGCTGATCACCAGAACCCATGAAATGGTGGAATTCATCCCTTCAGACGGCAGACCAGCCCTCAACAGTACGACCCAAAAGAGCATTAAAATCAACCCGGTGAGAAAAGACATCGACCTGCGTACGTCCCACGCGGGAAGGCGAAATGCGCATCCGGCCTTTATCATCAGTGCAAAGGGAAAAGCTGCGACGAGATCAACGAAGTAATGCTCTCCCAGACCCAGTGTGACAACGGAGGTAGCGGCCAGAAACAGAAGACTGGTCAATCTCACCCACAAAGACAATCCTCGTGAGTACCACCACGCCAACAGCGCCCATGCCACATGCAATGAAGGGAATGCATTGCGCGGGCCAAAAAGCAGTAACGCCTGGAGTGGCAATCGTGCCGGATGTGGTGAAGAAAGAGACTCAAACGGGAACCTCGCACCGAATAGATAGATCGGGCCGCACGCAGGAACCATGTTGTAGAAGACCACGCCCGCCAGTCCCGCGATTACAAACGCCAGAAAAGCTGTTAAGGCAGTGTTCTTGTCGCGAAGCAAAAGCTTCGCGTACACAAGCATGAGCGCCAGCGGCAGTGCATAGTAAATAGCAACGGCGAGGCGAGTTAGCCACGAGGATGCCAAAAGAACGTGCCCGACCATGAAACTCAGTGGAGGGCCTAAGCTCAGATCGAAATCATAGAGAAACGCGTCATATGTCTTGGGGTGTAGCCTGCCGGTGATCTCCAAGAGTACTGAACCCCAATATCCGAGCAGCACAAACAGTAAAGGTGGCAGAAGGGCGTAGTGCAGCAATTGAGCGTCTCGCGCCTCTGCTGCCCAGATTCTTCGGATACCCAGTAAAAGGAGAGCGCTCAATCCTGTCATTGCCAAGATAGAGGAAATTTTGAGGGGAACGCTTAAAACGAGTACTTGCGATGTCACCAAGACGCCGGCCGTCGTCAAGAGTTGCCAAATCTCGCGGAAGGGTCGCACCGAAATAAAGACGATCACGACACTCGCGAGGGTCAGTGAAAAGAAGACGTTCTTGGCGCTCTGATCATAAAAACCAGGGCTCAGCGCTATTGCAACCGCCGTTATCAATCCTGCGCCCGAAACGCCAATCAGGATAGGACCGCTCTTCATAGTTGGAAGCGCCAGATCGAACCCATGGACGACGGCTGACGGAACGGACTGTTTCTTAACTTCGCGTTCGGCAGGGTATTATCCTCCCGTAGGGATTCCGGACTCCACTTCCGACGCACATTTTGAACGACTAGTCCTTAGGTTCTAAGGGAGGATCTTCGCCCCGGCCTAACGATCATAGCCGTTACGCTTAGGGGCTATCCATCGCGAAATCCCACCCGCCCAAACGCTATTCATGGGCGGACGTGCCGATCTTTTTACAGCAAAGCCTTTCGCCGGCAGAATTTCACGGGCTTTCCCCCGGTCGAAGAGCCAAGAGGTTTTCGAGCAAAAATGTACCACGTATGCAATAAATTACGACCTTTTGCTCATTTTGCAGGGTATTATGGTCAAGGTCGAGTAGGCGCAATCTCCTCGCAACCTCAGGGAACATTCAGCGGACGATGGCCCCAGCCATGCTCCTGCCCTCTGCGTTGAGATTTGGCGCCTACCGTTGAAAACTTTAGGAGGATCGACAGTTATGCAGTTACTACGCAAGCTTTGGCGGGAAGAACAAGGTCAGGATATCGCCGAATATGCCGTAATGCTGGCCGTGATTCTGGTCATCGTGGTCGGCACGATCCGGTTGATCGGGTCGAATGCCAACAACGTGTTCTCCTCGGTCGCCAGTTCAATTCAGTAGCGAAATTTGAGCGACGTCCCCGGCGCTTGGGGACTGGGCATGGCAAGTGCAGTCAGTCTTGCTTTCCAGGGGAGTGGTATGAACCGCACACGTTTGTTAATGATTGGAGTGCTCGCGCTGGCGCTCGGCCTTTTTACCAGCACCTACGTCTATAAGAACTTGCAAGCTAGAAGCGGTTCCGCCGAGGTCGGTGTGGACGTAATGGTAGCCGCCAACGATTTGCAAGTGGGCGCCAGAGTCGAAGAGCACGATCTTAAGATCATCAAGATTCCGGGAAGCGATCTGCCTCCGGGTGCGCCACGCAGACGCGCCGATGTTTTAGGACACGGCGTAATCCTACCCATTTCCAAAGGCGAATTCATTCTGCTCAACAAACTCGCCGGCGAGAATGCGGGCTCAGGTCTGCCCTCACTCATTCCCCCCGGAATGCGCGCAGTTTCGGTGCGAGTGAATGATATTGTATCGGTCGCTGGATTTGTCACCCCCGGTACACGCGTAGACGTACTGCTAACCGGAACGCCCAGCAGTACTGGCGAACAGCAGACCACAACGGTGCTGCAAAATGTCGCTGTCATCGCCGCTGGTCATACTCTCGAGCGAACCGCCACCGGCGATCCCCAGAACACAGCCGTAATTACTCTGCTGGTTTCCCCCGACGATGCTCAGCGCCTCACCCTCGCAAGTTCTGAGGGACACATCCAGTTGGCTCTGCGTAATCCGCTCGATACTCGTCAAGATGAGGTTGCTTCGTCCAGCACCAAAGGTTTATACAAGGGTCTGCCATCTCTCCCCCCGACTCTGGCTCCCGTGCATCACTCAGCACCAAAGAAGGTCGCGCCTTCCCCGCCGGTTTCCACCGGCGTTAGCATTGAGGTCTATCAGGGCGACAAGAAGCCAGACGTAGTGAAATTTCCAGATGAGAATCCCGAGGTTAAGTGAGCGGGAATAGTTCGATCTTGCAAGTTGTATTCAGCACACCGACAAGTTTCCTCATAGGGAGAGGAATCTGAAAATGAAAGATCGTATGTCGCTTCTCGGAGTTCTGTTGTTCGCCGTAACTTTTGCGTCTCCCGTGCGCTCGGAAAGCCTGCAACAAAGCGCTCCCGATCCTTCTCAAGCTGCCGGCACTGCCCCGACCATTACGCAGACCACCACGCTCCCTGCGCAGTCGCAGCAATCGCAAGCTTCTGCGCCTTTGCGGGTGATGGTCGGCAAGTCGTTGCTCATTAACACCACCGAGCGTCTCAAACGCATCTCGGTGACCGACCCCGCAATTGCATACGCCACCGTCATCACGCCCACGCAAGTTCTGGTTCACGGACGCTCTCCCGGGGAAGTCTCCCTCCTCATTTGGGATGAACTGGAGCGTTCGCGCAGCTTCGATCTGCGCGTCGACGTCGACGTTAGCGCTTGCACCGATGAAGAGCACCGTGTGTTCCCCGATGAACAGATTTCCGTTACGCCTTCCCGCGCCGCGATCGTGCTTTCTGGACATGTTTCCACCGAAGATGTAGCCAAGCGCGCCGGAGCACTGGCCTCCGCTTACTCTCCGAAAGTGATTAATGTGCTGACCTTCGGCCCGGTCGGCGCTCAGGAAGTTCTGCTGCAAGTGAAATTCGCAGAGGTCGACCGCTCGGCTTTGACTCAGATGGGAGTGAATTTCGTCTCTACCGGAGCGGGTAACACGATTGGTACGGGCACGACCGGGCAGTTCGGTGGATTCGGACCGCAAACCATCACCCAGACCACCGGCCAAAGCCCGCCCTTCACCGCCAATGAAACCGTCGGCAATGTGTTAAACCTCTTTCTATTCCGCCCCGACATTCACTTCGGTGCGGTTATCGAGGCGCTTGAAACCAAGAACCTGCTGCAAATTCTCGCCGAACCGAATCTAATCGCGGTCAACGGTAAAGAAGCCAGTTTCCTTGCGGGCGGCCAGTTCCCTTTCCCCATCGTGCAGCCGGGCGCGGGCTTTACCGCCGTCACAATTTCTTTCAAAGAATTCGGAGTAAGGCTGCAATTTACTCCGGTGATCATGCCCAACGGCAATATTCATCTCAAAGTTTCTCCTGAAGTCAGCACTCTCGATTTCGCCAATGCTCTGACCATCTCTGGATTCACGGTGCCTGCGCTAAGCACCCGCAAAGCCGAAACTGAATTTGAATTGCAGGATGGCCAAAGTTTCGTCATCGCAGGTCTGATGGACAACCGGGTCACCGATATTTACAACAAAATTCCCGGCCTCGGCGATATCCCGATCTTGGGGAACTTTTTCCGCAGCAAGAGCGCGCAACGCAGCCACTCCGAACTGATGGTGCTGTGCACGGTGCGCCGGATCTCGCCCAACACCGAGAACCCTATGCTGCCCAAAGATCCCAAGCCGTTTATGGATACCGGCAAGTTCGATACGCCCAATAAGAAGTAACGACGCAATGAGTCTGCGAAAATAGAGCGGCGAGAGATTTCGCAGGATTCCAAGGAACACAGGTTATGCCAGAGCTTTCCGTCGTCATCGTCGCGACTGACAACGAGCAACGCACTGTCCTTCAGGTGCTGGTCGACGGCACCAGTGTGGCCCGCACCGTGCACACATGCGCCACCTTTCCCTTGTCGCCTTCCGATCCCGTCGCGCGCCGCGTAAGTTCCGCCAATCCAGACGTGACTCTCGTCGATATTCCTGCCGACAATCCTGGCACCGCTCTGCGAGCGGTTGAATTGTTGCACCAGGAAATGCCGGATGCGGCGATTTTCGCCATCGGCAATCTGAATCAGCCGCAGATTATCGTCAACGCTATGCGAGCCGGCGCGCGCGAGTTCATTGAGCGGCCCACTACCACCACCGACTTGCTTGAAGCCTTCGTACGGCTCACCGCGGCCCAGCGCCGAGTGCGTCAGGAGGGACCACGCGGCAAAGTGTATTCCGTCATCAATGCGAAGGGTGGAAATGGCGCCACGACTGTGGCCGTGAATCTTGCCCTCGCACTGCAAGCGGCCCATGGACAAACTGCTCTCATCGATCTTGCTCCCCTGGGCCATGCCGCGCTGCACATGAATCTAAAGCCGATTTTCACTGTGGCTGACGCCACCCGCAATCTGCACCGCATGGACGCTTCTTTGCTCGAAAGCTTCATGACGCGGCACAATGGCGGGTTGCAACTGCTTGCCGGGACCAACGTTCCCGCCGCCGTCGATCCCTCGACCGCCGAGTTCGTTCGTCTCTTCGACATGCTGGTTACGCACTACCGCTATGTGGTCGTCGATGCTTCCACCCGTTTCGACGCCGCCAGTCGGCTCGTCTCGAATCTCTCGGAGTGTGTTCTGCTCGTTGCCTGCACCGATGTGGCTTCCCTGTGGAGCGCCGCCCGAGTCCACCAATACTTAGGCGAGACCGGCAACCGCGACCGCGTACGATTGGTTCTGAATCGTTTTCGTAAGAAATCGCTCGCTGCTTTTCCGGACTGGCGCAGGAATTAACTCACAACGATATCGATGTAAAGCGCGCCGCTTGGTCGCTCTTCAAGTCAGTTTAGGAGTCTAGGGTTTTATGGCGAATCTTCAATCGTTCGAGCGCGCCGAGTATCAGCAGGTCAAAGCGGATCTGCATCGCAAGATTCTCGACCGCCTCGATCTGGAAAAGTTGGGCAAGACTTCGGGCGACTCCGCTCGCGATGAAGTTTTGGTTGTGATCCGCAATGCGGTCAACAGCGAAATCGTTCCTCTCAGCTTCGCTGAGCGCGAACGGCTGTCCCGTGAAATCCTCGATGAAATCTTCGGCCTGGGTCCGCTCGAGCCTTTACTGAAAGACCAGACCGTCTCCGACATTTTGGTCAATCGCTTCGATCGCGTCTTCATCGAGCGCGCAGGCAAACTGGAATTGACCGGCCTGTCGTTCAAGGACAATTCGCACCTGATGCAGATCATCGAGCGCATCGTTTCCCGCGTTGGACGCCGCGTGGACGAATCCTCGCCCATGGTCGACGCCCGCCTGCCCGACGGTTCGCGCGTCAATGCGATCATCCCTCCCTTGGCCATCGACGGCCCATGTCTCTCCATCCGCCGTTTTGGGCGCGAGCCGGTCACAGCCCGCCAGATGATTGAGAATCAGAGTCTCACCGAGCCTATGCTGGAACTTCTGTCGGCCATGGTAAAGGGCCGTCTCAATATTCTGGTATCCGGCGGTACGGGCGCCGGCAAGACAACTCTGCTCAACGTTCTTTCCGGCTACATTCCCAACACCGACCGCATTGTTACCATAGAAGATGCTGCCGAACTTCAGCTCAAGCAGGAACACGTGGTGCGCCTGGAAACACGCCCGCCCAATATTGAAGGCAAAGGCGCGGTGCGGCAGCGGCAACTGGTCATCAACAGCCTGCGTATGCGTCCCGACCGCATCGTGGTCGGCGAGGTCCGCGGCGAAGAAGCTTTCGATATGTTGCAGGCGATGAACACCGGCCATGAGGGCTCGTTAACCACCGTTCACGCCAATTCCCCGCGTGACGCCATGGCTCGCGTGGAGAATATGGTATCGATGGCGAACCTGAACATTCCCGAGCGCGCCGTCCGTCACCAGATCGCCTCCGCCGTTCACGCCGTAATTCAAATTGCGCGCCTTTCCGACGGCACTCGAAAAGTCACGACAGTCTCCGAGGTCACCGGCATGGAGCACGATGGCCTCATCGCAATGCAGGATATCTTCACCTTCGATCGCACTGGTACCGACGAAAATGGAAAGGTGCGCGGCACCTTCCGGGCGACTGGCATACGCCCGCAGTTCGCTGACCGGCTCGCCGTCGTCGGCGCTCGCCTGCGTCCCGCGCTCTTCGAATCCAGGGCGGAGGTCTAACCTATGGCGAATGTTTTCATCTCGTTTCTGATTTTCGTCGTCGTGGCCGTGCTCGTCTTCACCGCCGGCTCACTTTACGATCAGCGTCGCTCCCGCGCCCGGCTGATCAGGGAACGTTTGGCCAACGAGCGCAAGGCTCCGGAGCGCGCCCCCGAAGAAGAACTTGCTCTTCTGCGCGACGAGCAATTGAGCAAGATCCCAGCTCTCGATACCCTGCTGCGGCGATCTGAGCGCGTCTCCGCCATCCAGAAAATGCTGGCTCAGGCCGGTATGTCCCTGCGCGCTGGAAACTTTCTCGGCCTATGCGTCGTCGCTGGAATCGTCGCAGCGATCGCCGCTTTTAACCTGAGCAAGCGGGTCGAGATCGCCTGGATCGCCTTGCTGATTGGCTCCCTGCTGCCTTACGCCTACGCCTCCTACCGTCGGACCAATCGATTTGAGAAGTTTGAGACGCTTTTTCCCGAGGCTATCGACACCCTGGCTCGCGCGGTTCGCGCCGGCCACGCCTTCACCACTGCGCTCGAAATGATTTCCAACGAAGTCGCGGAACCGGTCTCCACCGAATTTCGCAAGCTCTACGAAGAGCAGAAATTTGGCATGCCCGTCCGCGATGCCCTTATCAATCTCACCCAGCGCATTCCTCTTGTCGATGTGAAGTTCTTCGTCACTGCGGTTATGCTGCAACGCGAAACCGGCGGCAATCTGGCTGAGATTCTCGACAATCTTTCTTACGTCATTCGAGAGCGGTTCAAAATTCAGCGTCAGGTTCGTGTCTACACCGCTCAAGGCCGCCTCACCATGGCCCTTCTGATGGGAATGCCGCCCATCATCGTTACGGTCATGCTGGTACTCAATCCCGCGTTCATTCATCCCCTTTTTGCCGATCCGATCGGGCACACACTTTTGGTCGCGGGTATCACATTACAGACGGTTGGATATTTCGTGATTCGGAAAATTATTCGAATTCAGGTGTAGGGCTTGGTGTAAGGCTTTAAGAAGCGAGAATTAGCGATGCTGATAATCCTGGTCATTGTCGTTTTCATAACAGTCGTGCTGGCGGTGTTTTCCTTTGGCGCGGCTGCCGTCACTCCCGGCTCGGTTCTGGGCGCGCGCCTGCGCGCTATGGGCGGACAACAACAGCCAACGGAGAACAAGCCTGCGCTCAGAGAGAGGCTCGAGCACGCCCTCGACCCCATCAGCAGAGCGATTCCACTCTCCCCCGCCGACGTTTCCCGCACCCGTGCCTGGCTGATCCAGGCTGGCTTTCGTGATGCGGTCCATGTCAACTATTACGTCGGCGCGCGCTTGCTTCTGGCAGTGCTTGGCTTCGCTGGCGTCGTGCTCTTCGCCGGCGTCAACAATGTGTTCCTCCTCGCTGGCATCCCCGGTCTCGGTTTTTTTGTTCCGCGCTTTATGTTGAAGCGCATGATCAAAGATCGGCAGAATCGCATTCGGCTCGGGCTGCCCGACGCTCTTGACCTCACCGTTATTTGCGTCGAAGCCGGATTGGCTTTGGATCAAGCCTTGATGCGCGTGGGCCAGGACTTGCATCATGCTCATCCGGATCTGAGCGATGAATTCCATCTGGTTAACTTGGAAATGCGCGCCGGCAAACCGCGCGCCGAAGCCCTACGCAATCTGGTCGATCGAACTGGCGTTGACGACATCCGCTCTCTTGTTGGTACACTGATACAGACTGATCGGTTCGGTACCAGTGTCGCCCAAGCTCTCCGCGTGCATTCTGACTCCCTCCGCACCGAGCGCCGGCAACGAGCCGAAGAGCAAGCTGCAAAGACTACGATTAAAATGGTCCCTCCCCTGGTGGTGTTTGTTTTGCCTTCTATCATCTTTGTCACGATCGGACCAGCTGTCATCGATCTGATCCGGCAATTGGGCCCTGTGTCGGGCCATTGAAGGTCGCAAGGAAGCACAACCGGAGCGGATGTATATGGCTGTCTTTTCTGCGCAGGGGCAGGCTTTCAATCGAACTCGTCAGACCTATCTCGCCACGGCGCTTGCTGTCGCCGATTCGCACTGGACTCGCCTTCGAGGCCTCCTGGGTTTGGCTCCCAGTGACTTCCGTAATGGATACGGCCTCTGGATCGTTCCCTGCCGCGGCATTCATACTATCGGCATGCGGTTCCCCATCGACGTCGTCTACCTCGATCATTCCCTAACGGTTATTCATGTCGAGCGAGACCTCAAACCCTGGCGCTTTGCTCCCATCCGGATGCGGGCCGCATCGGTACTGGAACTCCCGTGTCGAACTGCGGGCGAAACAAGAACCGCCGTGGGCGATAGAATTGAAGTAACTATCGCCAGGGGAGGTAAGGTTCCAGCCGCGTGAGTCCGACGCTTCAAATCGAGGAAGTCGTCCAGCTTCCAGACGCTCCAACACTGCTGGTGGAGTGGTCGCCGCGCTGGCACGACTTCGTGACGTCCATCAGGCCGGCGCTTGCCCGCTCCGCCCCTCGGTTGGCGGGAGAAGCTCCTTTGGGCACGCCTCCGCTGCGCGGAATGGTCTCATCCATGCTGATCGAGGCCTTCCTGCTGTTTGCGATTATTGTTTTGCGCGTAAAGATTGAAGAGCTGCGCCCCTACGCCGCGCCCAGGATTTCCAGTCACGACGTCGTTTACTACAGCGGCGACGAACTCCCACGCATTGAAGATTTGGGCGGAACTCAGGCGGGACCCAGCGGTCGTGCCGGCGGCCAGGAAGCCCACCACCGAACCCAGACCATAAAAATCGCTCGCGGCGGATCGCTCGTCCCCAGGGTCGTTGACGCTCCCAACCTTAAACTTCCAGCATCGCGCGATGCAGTGGCGAACTTGCTCGCCATCAAGCCCAACGCCGGACCACCACCACTCGAAGGCTTGCGCTCCGCTCGGCGTGCACCTGATCTTTCGTCAAGCATCGTTGCGCCCGCGCCCAACCTGATTCGCGACTACACCCGCAAGAGTATTTCGCTGCCCGCAGACGCGGTAGTGGCTCCCGCTCCAACCCTTTCCCGCGATCATGTATTGAATGCCCCCACGCTGAATGCCGCTGTCATTGCCCCGGCTCCGAATGTTTCCCGCGACCGCACTCTGATCGCTCCGGCGCTGGGCACATCTGTCATTCCTCCAGCGCCCAATATCTCCCGCGATCACACTCGAGTTGCGCCATCCCTCGCCACCAACGTCGTGGCGCCCGCGCCTAGCATCACGCGAGACAGAAATCGATCGGCGCCAGCTCTCACCGCAGGCGTGATCGCCCCCGCTCCCAGCGCGGTGAGTCGCGAACTTTCCAGTGCGCCCGTGCAGATGACCAATGTATCGGTCGTGCCACCACCCGTCTCGTCGCCCGAGCGCGACACGAACAGAAATTCAAAGCTGACTTTACCCGCACCTTCAGTCATCGCTCCGCCGCCATCGACAGACGTCTCGCAGGATATGCGCCGTCTCGCTAGTGGCAGCGTCGCCGATCCCGCGCGAGCTGTGGTTCCACCGCCGCCAACGCAACCCAGCGGATTCATGAGCAGTTTGATCGGGAAAATATTCGGACCGGCAGAAGCAGTTCCTCCGCCGCCGACAGTCAACTCCGCGGGCAGCGCGAGCGGCGCGCGATCTACCCTCGCCGCCAACGTTGTTCCACCTCCGCCTTCGGTAGGCGGAAGCAATGACACCGGAAATTCTCATGGCGCGCGATCCGGCACAGGAGTATCGCTAGGCTCGAATGTGGTTGCGCCTCCGCCCGCGGTTGACGCATCGGGCAACGTGGGAAACCGTTCGGGTGCGGGAGCATCGCTCAATCCCAATGTCGTTGCTCCTCCTCCGTCGCTGTCCGGAACTGGATCCAGCGGTGAACGTTCAGGGTCGCCTAGCGGCGCGACGCTAGCCAGTAATGTGGTTCCTCCACCGCCATCTCTTGGCGGAGGTTCCAGCCCGAGTGGTTCAGGCGTGGGCCGTAAGGGCGCAGGACTCGGTGGTCTGCTCGATTCCGGCTCCGTTCTGGCACCCGCAAGCAATGCAGGCAGCGGCAACAACGTTGGAGCAGTCATCTCCAGCGAACCTGGATCGAAAGTCGGCTTGCCCACCGTGGGTGGAACCGGATCGCTTTCCATGTCGCCATCGGGTGGTGACAAAACCGGGCTCGGAGGAGCAGGTGGCGGAACTAGCATCGGACGTGGCGACGATCCGGGCAGCGGCATGAAAGGCACCGGCGCTGCGGCGGCGAATTCTGGTCCTGGGCGAGGCGCGGATCCTGCGGCTCGTGGAGGAATTTCTCCCAGTCCTGGTCCGGGCGGTGCAGGCACTGCTCCCAGCGGAACTCCGGCAGTTCCGGGCGTGTCGGTGAGCGGAGGCAGCACTATCGTCACGCTGCCTAGCTTCGGATCGGATCCGTCCCCGAGCGCGCAAATTCCGGGACGTTCTTCCGCCAAAGGATCGACTACGCTGGGCGTGACGGTTGTCGCGACCGCCAGCTCTGGCGGCGCTTTCGAACCCTATAAGAATCTGCTGCGGGGCGAGAGGTACACAACGTATGTTGATACTTCGCTCGGACCGGTCGTGATGGAGTTCGCTGACGAGGCTGCGGCTGGACATTCGTTCGGAGCCACGCTTACAGGACCGCAAGCGATTCGCACCGAACTTCCTGACGGATTGCCGCGAGCGCGGTTAAGCATCAAATGCACGCTTGATGCGTCGGGCAATCTGAAGAACCTTCGCGTCCTCGAAACCGGCCCTGCTGGAATGACCGCAAAGGTTCTTGCCGCAGTTCGTGGCTGGAAGTTTCAACCGGCGATGCGCGGAAATCAGCCCGTGGAAGTCACCGCGATACTTGGCTTCGGCATTAGTACCGACGACCGATTCTAGTTACTTTCTCAAACCTAAAGAGTAAGAGAACTCCCTTGCAATGCTCGTTGTTGTGAATACGGATATGAGGTCCTTCGACTGCGCGTGAGATCGCTTCGCGATTTCACGCTTCGCTCAGGATGACAACCTAAAATAATTTATTCGGAAACGCTGTGTTCTTCGTTTTGGGCACGGAGGACGCGGTCGACGGAGTACGGAGCACGGCGGCTGGGCTCGTGGTAGTGGCGAACTTGCATTTCGCCGAGCAGTCCGATCGCCAGCAGATTTAATCCACCAAGCAACAGACCAAGAGCAGCCATCATCAGCGGGCCGTGCGATCCCATGACGGGGACGTGACGCAGAAATTTTTCCGCGCCCAGCCACGCTACGATGGCGCTGCCGCCCATGATGCTTATCATTCCGAAGGTGCCGAAGAAGTGCAGGGGGCGGGAAAGATAACGCAGCAGAAACCTAATCGTAAGCAGATCGAAGAAGACGCGGAAGGTGCGGGTGATGCCGTAGTGCGAAACGCCGCGCTCGCGGTTCACGTTGCGAATCGGCACTTCGCAGATCGAAGCACCGTGCCATGAGGCCAGCGCCGGAATGAAGCGGTGCAGTTCACCGTATAGCGGCACTTGCTCGAGAATGTCGCGGCGGTAGGCTTTGAACGTCGTGCCGAAGTCGTGAATGTCGACGCCGCTGAGCTTGGCCATCATCCAGTTCGCGATACGCGAAGGGATGCGGCGCATCCAGAAGTTATCGACGCGCACCTTGCGCCATCCGCTGACGATGTCGTAGCCCGCGGCGATCTTTTCCAGGAACATCGGGATATCGCTGGGGTCGTGTTGCAGATCGCCGTCCATGGCGATGATGTATTCGCCGCGCGCGTGATCGAAACCGGCCGCGAGACCTGCGGTCTGCCCGAAGTTGCGCCGCAGCTTCACTACGGTTACGCGACTATCGACAGCTGCGATTTCGCGCAGCATGGCGAAGGTGTGATCGCTCGAACCGTCATCTACGAGGACGATTTCGAAGCTCTCGCCGTGCGTCTCCATCACCACCTTCAGACGGTCGTAGAGGTCGGTGACATTCTCCTGCTCATTATGTAGCGGGACGACGATGGAGTACTTGGGCACAGATTTTTATTATAGACCGAAAAAGCGGTTTTCAGTTGCCAGTTGTCAGCTCTTAGTTGCAGACGTTGAATCTGCGAGTGCACTGCGCGCTTGTTGGGGTAAAAACAACCACCTTCAACTCAAAATATTGGACGTTGTTTCAGATCATCTGATGCTGTGGATATCCGCCGAAAAAATATCTGGCGATAGTCCTCGGAGGGCTATGTCTGAGCGCGTTCCGTTTGGGGAAAAGGTTGGGTTTCGGGGTATACCCCCCTTCCCCCACCCTCTGAAAGCCGCGACTGGCGCGGGGTTTGCAAAAATGCCTGGCAAAATCTTGAGCCATAAGGGTTTAGAGGTCAAAATCTTGACAACAAAGGACTTAGGAGCACAATCGTCATTTTCTCGTGTACTGCCTCCGCCTTGACGATGATCTGCTTTTTGAATTTTGAGGTCAAGGTTGGATGTCACACGGTAAGTAATCCCTCAGAACAAGTACGCCGGGATTTGCATCCGAAAATAACGCAAAAAGCGTGCAAACCTGCGAGCGCAGGGGTGGTGGGCTTTGACGTACCCAAGGTCATAACACTACACTCCCCGCATGAGTCCATCAGACGAAGTGAGGCAGTACGCCTTAGAGCACTACGTCAATCCAGCACGAAAAATCGCCAAGTCCAGCGTAGAGATTCGGGCTGGTGACATTCACAAGGCATTGAAATTCTCGCAGCGTACCGCTCTCGTATGTAGCGCTCTCGGAGCGGAGAGATTTCAACAAGAATCAGGCGCGAAAAAAGTATCACGGCGCGGCCCCGGCGTGGGCATGAACACGATATTTACTTTTGAGTTAGAACCTTCTCCATAAAGTCAAAAAGATGGCTTAGCCACGATTGCGCAATCGACCGTCAAGCATGATGTCTGCCTTAGTCGCAGAACCGCGATGCAAGATGACATCCCGAACGACGTTGCATTCCGCTTCGTTATCTCGTGAGGCGATGAGCGTGTAGATTGCAAAGCAGAGAGAAGCGCCGCCTAGAGTAAACAGTGGTTTGATTGTCCAAGCGTAGTCAGCTAATTTGCCGTTTGCGTTCGCAACGGCAAGCGAGACGGCAGTGCCACATGAAGCGCCGAAGATGGATAGCGACACGGCGACCTTTGATGCTATATTGGATTTCACTTCGGCCTTTCCTATGGTTTCTTCGCGCTGAACCTCCGACCAAGAAGAATCAGCAGCCGAGGAGCCGCCTGTTTTTACCCGTTCAAACTTTCACGACCTTATAGCGAAGACCGCGAAGACGCCAGTTCAGAAACCCTCGCTAACATCGCGGGGAAAATCAAATTCCCGGAATCGCGGCGATTGTACCTAAAGCTGTATTCGTCCAAGTAGCTTTGCAAATACTTGGCAGAAACAGAATAGTACACGCCACCGATTCCGCGTTTCACCGAACTCCAGAAACCTCAATCGTGTTCGTGTGCACGTCGCCCATTACGTAGAACTTTCTGCAAATGGTTGATGCGCTTGTGCTCGTATCCGCCACCCGCGATGCGCGGCAACTGGCGATAGGCGCTGGCATCATCCGTGAAAATTGTGTTGTCCGGCAGCACATACTCCACATAACTCTTTGACCAGCGCGTTCGTCGAAGCCATCGTCATCGTGGGAGTAACCCGCTGCATTAATGAGATTTTCGTGCGCGGATGGAACTCATTCAGACACATCAAGGAGAAGGCGGTCAGCGGCTACGAGCAGGAGCCTCAGTTCCACAAGCAAGTCTCGCCGAAGCTTGGGATCGTTGGTCTCCTTGAGTTTTGAGACAGCCTGGTCAAGGTCTTGCTTCAGTTGGTCGAAGTGGCGCGCGATCATGGACCGGAAAGAATGCTACAGCCCTACGGTCGGTTCCATACAGTGTTTCTGGTAGGGATGATCCTAAGAGTGTGTTGCTAGGCGTTTTCGGGTTTAGGATCAGTCGGAATCTCAGGGGGTAAGAAAAAAGCATGCTTTTCTTCTGGAGTCATGTCTCTGCCTAAGACCTTCTTAAACCGAAGCAGGATTTCTTCGTGGGTTAGGATTCTTCGTGGTCGAATGCGTTAACCATAGGGGCCTCCAATGCCAATCATCAGATTGCACAAGAGACCGACGCCCAGAACAGGGCACGGCGGAAGGATGTGTATGAGACCCGCTTAGTATAACACGGCGTACGTTTTCTAAATGCCCGGCAAGCAAGAGCGGTACTAGTGCCGTTTCGTTTGCACAGGCAAACGGCGGTAGACTGTCCTCATGCCGAAGCGCAAACTGAGGATCGTTAAACAGAATCCCACTCTTGCCGTCTGCGAACGTTGTAGTTCCCAGTTTCGTGGCACAGACTCCGAGATTCAAGCTGCGTTCGATGCCCACGACTAAGCCTCTGGACAGCAGCCAAAACGCGCTGCGAATCGTCCGCGAAGCGACCGAAGGTAAGTAGGCTACTCATCCTCTCCCATCCGTTCCTGCATGGCTAGAAAGTGCTCGTACTTCAAGAGAACGGCCAATGGCTTGTCGTTATCCTGAATCACCAGCGTTTTATCGAGTTCCCTTAACTGCGTCACATTCAGCGCCCGTAAGCGGCTAATTCCGACGTGCTGCACGCTCGGGTCAAGGTATGGAATCGAAACCTGGTTAGCTTTTGATTCATCTCTGGTTGACATAGGCGTAATATAGGCAATATAATGGCCAATATCAAGCTTTATTCTGACTCTTTAAGAACTTTTTATAGACGTATTCTTCCCTCTCTGCTACGATTACGATCCATATTCCATAGGCCACCAACAAGAACGAGCCAGGCGATTGCGATCTTAGCCCATTTACTCCAAACCGCCTCGAATCCTCCGACCGATGTTTCGGCTTTGGAAAGCTCCACCTCCGTTCTTGAAAGAGCCATATCTGCCCTAGAGAGCGAGGTTAAAGCGTTAGAAATCCGTTCGGTGCCTTGGGAATACTCGGTATGGGTATTCACATTCTTGGTCGTAATTGGCGTTGCACTAGAATTCTGGGTGATCCGGCACGACTGGCGCGATGAGATGGAAGAATGGGCCTTGGGGCATTTCGGCATAATTCGCCTTCCGGGAAGGCCATCACTGCTGAAACTTCGGATAGAGATTGCCAGCCTAGTACTCATCACGCTAGGTGTAGCAGGCGAATTTGCGGTTGGCATAGAAATCACATCCATCAATGGCCTACTACGAGGCAAGAGTGCGGAACTACGGAGTAAGAATGCTGATTTGCGCAGCAAGAGTGACCAACTACTCGCACTCGTGACACAACAGGCTGGCGATGCCATTCTTAAGGCCGGATTAGCAGATGAACGTGCCGCTAAACTCGAAAAAGAAGCAGCCAAATTACGCAAGAAAGCCGAAGACGAAACAACGGCCCGCATCCAAGTCGAGGCGCGTGTGGCATGGCGACGACTCACCAAAGACCAAATTTCTAAACTAGGAGAGCAGCTCAGCCCTTTCGTTGGAGAGCCTACTAGTCTCCTATTCAACGTTAGCGATGCTGAAGCGGATTCTTTTGGGAGGGATGTCGGAGCAGCATTACATGCTGCTAGCTGGGGTGTCGGAGACCCATGGCCCGTAGAGGAAATGCGTGGAGGAACAGCATTCGGGAAAGCCCCGCCTGCCGACACTGGAGTCCGCATCAGAAGCACAAAAAACAAAATTAGCCATGATGCCGCTGATGCGCTGATTAAGCGACTAATAGAACTCGGATTTGATGCTTTTCGGAGTGAAGAAATCCCATATACCCAACGGATGGTCGAGGTTATGATCGAACGCCGCCCCGAGGGAGCACAGGGGCAATTGAAACTTAAGGCCCTGAAAGAGCATAAATGATCTGAGGACGCGAAACGGCACCAGTACCGCAAGAGCACGGAATGTTACACCTGCTTACTTGTACGCTAGCGCGACACGATACTAGCTGTCCTTGATAAGCAGCTTGAAACAATGAAGCAATTCGGATCGCCCTCGGGAAATCTCCACAGAGGTTGTCGATAGCGTCAAAACCTAAGCTATCAATTCCGCGAACGATGATTTTTCCACGCCCGCTTCCATAGCGGGCGTTACTTTTAGGCCCTTGTGAACGCGCACGAAGTTGTACCACGCGAAATGCAGAGCCACAGCCGCTTTCAAGTTCTCTACTTTTTTCGAGAAAGCATTCGTCAACCTACCGGGCCGTATTTTTTCCCTTTCAGGTAGTTTTCATGTTCAATCGCTAGGGTCATACTGAACTTTCCTGGCTCATCTACTGGAGGATTTCATGCACCGTCGGAATATATTCGCTGGCTTTCTGATCGCAGTGGTCTCGCTCACGCTTAGCGCTCGCGTTGCCGCGCAGGGCACATGGTCCGTCGAAAAAACTTTTCATGTTGGTGGTGAGGGCGGCATGGACTACATCACCGTGGATGCTGAAAATCACCGACTCTACGTTCCCAGAAGCACTCACACGATGGTCATCGATGCCGACTCGGGGAAGACGATCGCGGACATTCCCGGGCAGAAGCACAA
>WNFI01169553.1_pt1 | contig 29106 bp, 32 predicted proteins | sample 5400471 | NCBI WGS metagenome assembly WNFI01 (sample SAMN13153348, study PRJNA577476) | soil metagenome | isolation source: 100 cm saprolite on Douglas fir-dominated hillslope | place: USA:California | collected 2013-09-17
GACATCCGGGTCGAGAATATTGATCACGCCGGCAAGCGAGCGCGCCAGCCGCTCGTGATAGCGATCGAGATTTTCGCGGTCGCGCGCGAAAGCCGGGCCCGAGAGGTAGGCCTCGATGCAGCCCGAGCGGCCGCAATAGCATTTGGGCAGCGGCAGGTCGGCTTCGGTAGGAAGCGGCAAAGGGTTATGTCCCCATTCGCCGGCGATCGCATTCAGCCCGGCGAGCACCCGGGCGTTCACCACGATGCCGCCGCCGATACCGGTGCCCAGGATCACGCCGAATACCACCTCGGCGCCCTGCCCCGCACCGTCCACCGCCTCGGAGAGCGCGAAGCAATTCGCGTCGTTCTCCAGCCTGACTTCCCGGCTCAGGGCCTTCTCCAGGTCCTGCTTCAGGGGATGGCCGATCAGGCAGGTGGAATTGGCGTTCTTGACGAGCCCGGTGACGCGCGACAGAGCTCCGGGTATCCCGACCCCGACCGACGCTTTTTCCTTCAGGGATTTTTCCAGCTCGTTCACCAGGCCAACAACGGCAGACACGGTCTGCTGGTAGTCGTCGCGCGGCGTCGCGATTCTCTTGCGCAAGGCCTCTCGGCCGGAAGAATCGAGGGCCAGCGCCTCGATTTTGGTCCCGCCTAGATCAACTCCGATGCGCAGCAAAACCTGAGCGCTGAGCTACTTCGTTTCGGAAAGCTGCTTCAGCGTGAAGACGTAGCTCGTGCTGTCGAGCGGCTTGTGGCAGCCGAAGCACTCGGCCTGGTTCACGCCGGGGCGATGCTGCTTGTCGGTGGTGAAAATGGCGTAGTTCCAGTTGCCGTTGCGCAGCATGTCGGGGATGTCCTTGCCCCAGCCCGCGCCGCTCGCCATCGCGGTGTAGAAGAGAAGCTTTTCCGCCACGTAGAAGCCGTCGCTACCCGTTACCGGCTTCTTGTCGGAATCGACCTTTGCCGCATGAACTTCGACGAAAAGCACTGAGCCGTCAGGAAGCGGCTTGCCTTGCTTCGCCGCCTGGGCTACCGCCTTGTTGGCATAGTAATAGCGCACTTGCTTGGTCGCGGGAAAATTGATCGTGTGGTACTTGACGAACGTGTCCTTGTAGCCGTCGGGGAAGGCCACGTAAGTCTTCGCGACGTTGGGCAGGAAGTTCGATTTAGCGCTCTTCTCGGCGCCGGGCTGCGCGGCAAAGTAGGCCGCTACGTTCGCCATGTCCTCCGGGCTCAGCTGCGCCGCGATCGCATTCATGATCGGGTTCTTGCGCGTGCCCTCCTTGAGTGCCTTCAGCTGCGCCTCAAGGTAGCCCGGTCGCTGCGCCGCGAGGTTCGGGATGGCGTCGCCTACGCTCACGCCGTTCGCGCCGTGGCAGGCGGCGCACACGGTGGCGACCTTCGTCTTGCCGGCCTCGATGTCCGCAGCCTGCGAAACCGGCGCGATGGCAAGGGCGACGCACAATCCCAGGGTTCTTTTCACGGGCTCCTCCTTCTGATGGCCGGCATGCTAACACTCGCCGGCCTGGAGCCATGCCAAGCGGGATGCAAGGTCAGCGCCGGTTCAATTCCGAGTCGAACTCGGCGTACTTCAGCTTCTCGCGGCCGCGGAAGCGGTCGGCCTGCTCCACCGAGGCGTCGTCCAGAAAGCCGAGCACGAACCCGAGCACGCCGTTCTCGCCGCCGAAGTCGCTCGCGTACCAGTGCAGCAGCTTGGGCGCGATCACCAGCGCGCCGTCGCGCTCGACGCGCGAGATGCGCTGGACGTAGCCGGCGGCGGCCTCCTCGAGCTGCACGTCGAGCTTGCCGCCCTCGAACGCCCTCAGGGCGGGCGACGAGCGCGCCGCCGTGTGCATCGCGAGGTGCATGCGCTCGTCGAAGGCGATCGGCATGTAGGAAAGGCGCGGATCGGTCCGGCTCATGGGGGCGCGCAGGCGGCCGTGCTTGGGCAGGTTGCCGCGCAGCAGGCCGTGATAGATGTCGTCCAGCGAGAACCAGTGCCCGAAGACCTTCAGCCGCGGGCGCTCGAAAAACGCCTCCCGGTCGCGCTCGCCCGCGGCGAGCTCGAGCTCGGCGGCGTCGCGCAGCACCCCGGCGTTGAAGACGTTGATCCAGAACGCGGTCTGCGCGCCGAGGCGCACCCGCTTCGGGTCGAAGGATTCGAGCCCGGAAAGGCAGGCGGCGAGCCTGCCGTGCTCGCGCGAGGCGGTGAGCGCGCCGTAGTCGCAAGCGGTCCCGGCGGCGTCGAAATAAGCCTGCCGCACGGCCCCCAGCGTCTCCAAGAGCTCCGATTCCATCGCTCGTCCCGTCATTACAATACCGCAAGCGAGGGCCTGTGCAGCATCCCGAGGAACGATTCGGCAGCTACGACTACGTCATCGCCGGCGCCGGCAGCGCCGGCTGCCTGCTCGCCAACCGCCTTTCGCAGAATCCGCAGACTTCAGTCCTGCTCCTCGAAGCGGGCGGCAAGGACGACTATTTCTGGATCGGCGTCCCGGTGGGCTACCTGTACACCATCGCCAACCCGCGCACCGACTGGTGCTACAAGACCGAACCCGACGAGCATCTCGCCGGGCGCTCGATCCACTACGCGCGCGGCCGCGTCCTCGGCGGCTGCTCGTCGATCAACGCCATGATCCACATGCGCGGCCAGAAGGCGGACTGGGACCATTGGGCCTCACTCGGGAATCGAGGCTGGTCGTGGGATGAAGTTCTCCCGATATTTAGATCCATTGAGGATTACGAAGGCGGGTCTACCCACGGTTACGGCGCCGGGGGCGAGGTGCGGGTGGAGAACCCGCGGGTGCGCTGGGAAATCATCGACGCCTGGCGCGAAGCCGCCGCCGAATGCGGCATCCCGCCCGTCAAGGCCTTCAACGGCGGCGACAACTTCGGCTGCGCCTACTTCCAGATGAACCAGAAGCGCGGCCGGCGCTGGAGCGCGACGAACGCCTTTCTTCGGCCGGTCATGCATCGCCCCAACCTGACGGTTCTTACGAAAGCCTCTGTTTTGAATCTTCTTTTCGATGGGAAAGACTGCGTCGGCCTGCAATTTCTTCACGAGGAAAAGACATATCAAGTAAAAACAAGGCGAGAAACCATCCTTGCGGCGGGAGCGATCGGCTCGCCGCAGCTCCTGCAGCTCTCCGGAATCGGTCCAAGAGATCTTCTCGAAAAGCATCGGATTCCAATCGTGCACGAGCTGCCCGGCGTCGGCGAGAACCTGCACGACCACCTGCAGATCCGCATGCAGTTCAAGGTTAAGCACGTCCGCACGCTCAACGGCATCGCCAACAGCTTCTGGGGCAAGGCGGCGATGGCCGCCGAGTACCTTCTGTTCCGAACCGGCCCGCTCACCATGCCGCCGTCGCAGGCCGGCGCGTTCGCCAGGAGCAATCCGTCGCAGCCCACGCCGAACATCGAATGGCACGTGCAGCCGCTTTCACTGGACAAGTTCGGCGATCCCCTGCACAGCTTCCCGGCGATCACACCCAGCGTGTGCAACCTCCGCCCGGTTTCCCGTGGATGGGTGCGAATCAAGTCACCGGAAGCGTCCGTCTACCCTGAGATTCGACTGAATTATTTAAAAGAGGAGCAAGATCGCAGAGTCGCAGTGGATGGTATGCGCTTTACGCGCCGCATCATGTCCGCAAAGGCGCTGGCGAAGTACCAGCCGACCGAGTTTCGCCCCGGTGCCGAAGTCGAAAATGAAAGAGACCTCGAAAAGGCCGCCGGGGAACTGGGGACGACCATCTTTCACCCCGTCGGCACCTGCAAGATGGGGAACGACGCGATGGCCGTGGTCGACGACGAGCTGCGCGTGCGGGGGATCCAGCGCCTGCGCGTGATCGACGCGTCCATAATGCCCAGAATCACGTCGGGAAATACCAATGCGCCGACGTATGCCATTGCCGAAAAAGGAGCGAGGGCGATCTTGAAACTTCAAGATAAAGCACCCACCTAGGACGCCAAAGGAGAACAAATCCATGAAGCGAATCTTCCTGCTCATCGCCACGAACGTCGCCGTGATGCTCGTGCTCTCGGTGGTCGTGAGCGTTCTCGGCGTCGACCGCTGGCTGCTCTCGAACGGCATCGACTACATGCAGCTGCTGGTGTATTCCGCGATCTTGGGCTTCGGCGGGGCGTTCATTTCGCTGCTGATGTCCAAGTGGATCGCCAAGATGTCGGTCGGCGCGCAGACGATCGACGGCTCCGAGGGCACTACCCAGTACTGGCTGCTGCAGACCGTGCACAAGCTCGCCGACAAGGCGGGCATCAGCCATCCCGAGGTGGCCGTCTACGAAGGCCCTGCCAATGCCTTCGCCACTGGCGCGTTCAAGAATGCGTCGCTGGTGGCGGTGTCCAGCGGCTTGCTGGAATCCATGGATCGCAACGAAGTCGAGGCAGTGCTCGGGCACGAAATCACGCACGTCGCCAACGGCGATATGGTGACGCTGACCCTGATCCAAGGGGTGCTCAACACCTTCGTGTTCTTCCTCTCCCGCGTGGTGGGATACATCGTCGACAAGGCGGTGTTCCGCACCGAGCGCGGCATCGGGCCCGGCTTCTATATCACGATGATCGTCTGCCAGATCGTGTTCGGTATCGCCGCCTCCATGATCGTCGCCTGGTTCTCGCGCCGGCGCGAGTTCCGCGCCGACGCCGGCTCCGCCGCGCTGCTCGGCACGCCGCAGCCGATGATCGCGGCGCTTGCCCGCCTGGGCAGCCTAGAAACCGGCGGCCTGCCGGACTCGGTCAAGGCGTTCGGGATCAACAGCAACTCGGGCGTGTTTCAGCTCTTCGCCACGCATCCGCCGATCGAGGTTCGCATCGCAGCCTTGCAGGGGAAGTTGAATTAGGTAATTCTGCGGACGGGAAAAACAGGCTAATAAAAAATCCCTTTCACTTCATTTTCGTCCGCCCTGCTCGCCTGGTATTTCGTGGCGGTGTGGGGCTCGGGCTACATCGCCACCAAGATCGGGCTGCAATACGCCGCACCGTTCACGTTCCTGACCCTGAGGTACGTGTTCGGCCTGCTCTGCCTTTTTCCCATCGTCCTCCTATTCCGGCCGAATTGGCCCAAGAGCGGAAAGGAATATGGACACCTAGTCGCGGCCGGGGTGCTGATGCATGCGGTGCAGCTCGGCGGCAGCCACTACGCGCAGTACCTCGGCATGTCGGCGGGCGTCACGGCGCTCATCATTTCGAGCCAGCCGCTCGTCACGGCTTTTGCAGTCAGCTATTTTTTCAGGGAAAAAATCTATCCGGGCCAGTGGCTCGGCGTCTTCATCGGCCTCGCCGGCGTGGCGCTGGTCGTCTGGCACAAGATCGACATCCGCGAGGTCACCTGGGGCAGCCTGCTCGGCACGCTGATCGCTCTCGCCGGCGTCACCGCGGCGACGCTCTATCAGAGGACTTTCGCCGCCAGGACCGACCTCAAGGCCGCAGCGGTGGTCCAGTTTGCGGCCTCGCTCCTCGTGCTCGCGCCGCTGGCGGTGGTTTTTGAAGACTTTAAAGTTGATTTCACTTACCAGCTTCTGGCGTCGATCGCCTTCCTCGTGATATTCGCCTCGATCCTCGGGGTGAGCGTGCTGCACCTGCTCATGCGCCGCGGCGAGGCGACCCGGGTCACCAGCATGATGTATCTTCCGCCGGTGTTCGCCGTGGTTCTCGAGGGCGCGCTGTTCGGCGTCGTGCCGAGCGCGCTCTCCTTCGCCGGAATGGCCATCACCTGCGCCGGTGTCGCGATGACGGTCTGGAAAGGGGGGCGGAGATCCTCTATTTCGTCGCGCTGAACGCGCTGGCGCACCTCGCGTTCGTAGGCAGCCGCATGACCACTTCGCTTTTCGCGCTGTGGCTCGGCGCTTCCGAGTTCACGGTCGGGCTGTGCATGTCGCTGTTCGCCGCGCTGCCGATGCTGCTCTCGGTGGCCGCAGGCCGCCTCATCGACCGTACCGGCCCGCGGCGGCCGCTCGCCGCTGCCCTTGCCGCGCTCGCCTGCGGAGACGCCCTGCCGTTCGTCTTTCCCAACCTCGAGATCCTGTACGTTTCCAGCACCCTGATCGGCACCGCTTTCATGCTGGTGCATATCGCGATGAACAGCGTGATCGGCGCCCATGGCAGCGCCGAGAGCCGGGCGGTGAACTTCTCCTGGCTGGCGCTGGGGTTCTCGATCTCGGGCTCGCTCGGCCCGATCGTCGCGGGCATCGCGATCGACTGGTTCGGCTACACGCGCGCGTTTTTCGCGATGGCGCTTTTCCCCGCGCTGGCGCTCGGCCTGCTCCTGCTGCGCCGGCAGCCGCTGCCGCGGCCCGAGCGCCTCTCGGCACCGCCGGGCAGCAGCGTGTTCGACCTGTTTCGCATCCCGGGGCTGCGCGGCACCTTCATCGTCAGCGGACTGCTTGCCATGGGCTGGGACCTGTACTCGTTCCTGATTCCGCTCTACGGCGCGCGCCTGGGGCTCACGGCGGCGACCATCGGCACCATCATGGCCACCTTCGCCCTTGCCACTTTCGTGGTCAGGCTGGCGATGCCCGTGCTGGTGCGCCGCCTGCGCGCCTCGCAGGTCATCGTCGCGGCGCTCGGCATCGCCGGCTCGAGCTACGTGCTGTTTCCATTCGTCGCGAGCGTTCCGCTGCTCATGGCGCTGTCGTTCGTCCTCGGGCTGGGGCTGGGCTGCGCGCAGCCGGTCATCATGTCGCTGCTCTACCTAGCCTCGCCGCGCGGCCGCCAGGGCGAGGCGGTCGGCGTGCGCACCTCGATGCTCAACGCCAGCCACACCTTCATTCCGCTCGCCTCGGGCGCCATCTCCGCGGCCGCCGGCATGTCGCCGGCGTTCTGGCTGCTCGCCGCCTGCCTGCTCGGCGGAGCCTGCCTGGTAGCTCGAAAGGTAGAATGATTTCATGCGGCGGGTCACGCTCACCCAATTTCTCGTCGGCCGGCAGCGCGACAGGAATCTCATCAACGCCGACCTGCGGCTGCTGATCGAGACTATCGCCCGCGCCTGCAAGGGGATCAGCACGCGGGTCAACAAGGGCGCCCTCGCCGACGGGCTCGGCTCCGCCGGAACCAGCAATGCCCAGGGCGAAGTGCAGAAAAAGCTCGACGTCCTGTCGAACGAAATTCTTCTCGAGGCGAACGAGTGGGGCGGCAACCTCGCGGCGCTCGCCTCGGAGGAGATGGACAACCCCCGCCCGACCCCGACGCACTACCCGCGCGGCGAATACCTGCTGCTGTTCGATCCGCTCGACGGCTCGTCCAATATCGACGTCAATATCTCGGTCGGCACGATTTTCTCGGTGCTGCGCTGCCCGAAGACCGACAGCGGCGGCTACTGCGAGCCCGACGAGAAGGCGTTCCTGCAATCGGGCAGAAACCAGGTCGCAGCCGGGTTCGCGGTATACGGCCCGACCACGGTCTTCGTGCTCACCGTCGGCGACGGCGCGCACGGCTTCACGCTCGACCGCGAAACCTTCACCTTCGTCCTCACCCACCCGGACATCAAGATCCCGCCGGACACGCAGGAGTTCGCAATCAACATGTCGAACCAGCGCCGCTGGGAGCCTCCCGTGCAGCGCTACATCGAGGAATGCCTGAAGGGCAAGGATGGCCCGCGCGGCAAGGACTTCAACATGCGCTGGGTCGCCTCGATGGTGGCCGACGTCTTCAGGGTGCTTTGCCGCGGCGGCATCTTCATGTATCCGCGCGACGCCAAGAACAAGGATGGCCGGCTGCGCCTGATGTACGAGGCGAACCCCATGGCCTTCATCGTCGAGCAGGCCGGGGGCAGCGCCACCGACGGCAAGACGCCGATCCTCGAGCTCAAGCCCGAAGGCCTGCACCAGCGCGTCGCGGTGATCCTCGGCTCGAGGAACGAAGTCGACAAAGTCGCCTCGTACCACCAGAAATAAAAAGGCCCGGCACCGCCGGGCCTTCCTATTCTCCCTGAGCGTCCGTTATTTCAGGTGCTTGCTGACCAGTTTGGTCATCTCGAACATCGAGACCGACGACTTGCCGCCGAACACCGCCTTGAGCTTGTCATCGGCGTTGATGTTGCGGCGATTCTTCTTGTCCTGCAGGCCGTTGCGCTTGATATAGCCCCAGATCTTCTTCGTCACTTCGGTACGCGGCATCGCGCCGGAACCGATGACTGCCGCGAGCGTCGCGCTCACGTTCATCGGCTTCATGAAAGCTGCATTTGGCTTACGCTTCTTGCCGCTCTTCTTCGCCTTCTTCTTTGCCATCTTCTATTCTCCTCGTCTGAACGATTCGGAATGCTGGTCTTTAGGATCCCGGATTTCTCCCGCCGACACTGCGCGGTGACGAGAAGATGCCGAATACTTCGATGCGTGTCAACGATTTTCAGAGGGAAAATGCGTTAGTTTCCCTCGGAAGTTGGTATTCGGCCACCAGCGCAGCCTCGGTCACCGGGTGAAATTACGAGTGTAGAGAGCAGCAAATGCTGTCCGAATCCCGACAGTTATGAAGCACTCCTACAGTGCTCCACGCGTAAAATGCCGGCGTGAACGTCGCCGATCTACGCCAGGAGTACATGCTCGCCGGGCTGTCCGAGGCGCAGGCCGAGCGCGATCCGGTCCGTCAGTTCGAGAACTGGTTCGAGGACGCGCTGCGCGCGCGGCTGCCGCTGCCCAACGCGATGACGCTCGCCACGGTGGGCCCCGGCGGGGTGCCGGCGGCGCGCGTGGTGCTGCTGAAGGGAATCGAGGGCGGCGGCTTCGTCTTCTACACCAACTACCGCAGCCGCAAGGGGCTCGAGCTCGAAGCCCGCGCCGCCGCCTGCCTGGTGTTTCTCTGGTCGGAACTCGAGCGGCAGGTGCGGGTCGAGGGCACGGTCGAGAAAGTGACCGCGGAGGAATCCGATGCCTACTATGCGACCCGGCCCCTTGGCGCCCGGATCTCCGCATGGGCCTCTGCGCAGAGCGACCGGGTTGCCGACCGTTCCGTTCTCGAGAAATCATTCACGGAGACAAAGCGCCAGTACGGCGAGCAGCCTCCACGCCCGCCCCACTGGGGCGGGTACCGCCTGATTCCGCAGTCGATCGAGTTCTGGCAGGGCCGCGCGGACCGGCTGCATGACCGGCTGCACTATCGCAGGGCGGGCGGCGCCTGGACCATCGAGCGCCTTGCTCCCTGAAGAGGTTCTGCAGCTTCTAAGAAAGCTTGGCCTGGCCGGGAAGAGCGAGATCCCGCCCGGTGCGGCGCTTTCGGGCGGCGTGTCCTCCGACATCTGGCGGGTGGAGCTCGCTGGCGGGCCGGTATGCGTGAAGCGCGCCCTGCCCCGGCTGCGCGTGGCCCAGGTATGGGAAGCCCCGATCGAGCGCAACCGGTTCGAGTACGAATGGTTCCGCGTCGCCGGCAAAGCCGCGCCGCAGGCCGTGCCCAAGGTCGTCGGCCAGCAGGAAGGCCTGTTCGTCATGGAATACCTGGAGCCGGCGCGCCACCCGGTCTGGAAGGCGCTGCTCAGCCAGGGCCGCGCCGATACCCGCTTTGCGGCAAGCGTGGGCAGCACGCTCGCCGCGATCCACGCTGCGACGGCCGGCCGCGAGGATATTGCGCGCCGTTTTGCCACCGACCGGATTTTTTTCGATATCCGCCTCGAGCCCTATCTCCTCGCAACGGCAAGAAAGCATCCCGATCTCCAGGAAATCCTGTCGAAGCTGGCAGGGCGAACCGCCGCCAGCAAGCTGTGCCTGGTCCACGGCGACGTCAGCCCCAAGAACATCCTCGCCGGCCCGCACGGGCCGGTGTTCCTCGACGCCGAATGCGCCTGGTACGGCGACCCGGCTTTCGATCTCGCCTTCTGCCTCAATCACCTGCTTTTGAAATGCCTGTGGGTTCCGCGTGCCGCCTTTGATTTTCTTGAATGTTTCGATTCCTTGCGGGACAGCTACCTTTCGAGGGTAGCGTGGGAAAAAGCGGCAGACCTCGAAAACCGCTCCGCGTCCCTGCTTCCCGGCCTGCTTCTTGCCCGGATCGACGGCAAGTCGCCGGTCGAGTACATAAGCCGGGACGAACAGAAGCAGCAGGTCCGCGATGTGGCGCGCCAGCTGCTTCTGAATGAAACTACAAGGCTGTCAACGATCCGCGAAGCATGGCAAAGATCCTTGAAGTAAAAGGCCGGCGCGTGTGGGATTCGCGCGGCCGCGCGACTGTCGAGGCCGAGGTCGTCGTCGGCCGCGGCACGACGCCGCTCGCGGTGGGACGGGCAATCGCCCCGTCGGGCGCTTCCACGGGAGCGGCGGAAGCGAAATGCGTCGACGTGAGAAAAGCGGTTCATAACATCAACCTGCGCATCAACGATGGCCTGCGGGCGCTCAGCGTCGCGGATCAGGAAGCCCTCGACCGCCGGCTGATCGAGCTCGACGGCACGCCAGACAAGAGCCGGCTGGGCGCCAACGCCATGGTCGCCGTGTCGCTCGCCTGCGCGCAGGCAGACGCCGCTTCCCAAAAAATTCCGCTATGGAAAAAGCTGGCGAGGGGGCGCCGCGTCGCGATGCCCATACCGCAAATCCAGATCTTCGGCGGCGGCGCGCACGCGCGCGGCCGCGTCGACGTGCAGGACTACATGATCGTCTGCATCGGCGCGGGCAGCTTCGGCGAAGCCCTGGAGTGGACCTCGCAGGTCTACGCCGCCGCCGGCGCGCGGCTCGAGAAGCGCGGCGCGCTCGCCGGCGTGGCCGACGAGGGCGGCTACTGGCCGGCGTTCAAGTCGAACGAGGAAGGCCTCGCCGAGCTGGTCGGCGCGATCTCCGACGCCGGCCTCGAGCCCGGAACCGACGTGGCGATCGCGCTCGACCTGGCGGCGACGCAGCTGCATCGCGCCGGCGGCTATCACCTGGCGCTCGAGAACCGCGCGCTGTCCGCCGAGCAGCTCCATGCCATGCTGCTGCGCTGGCTCGAGCGTTATCCGATCGTCTCCATCGAGGACCCGTTCGCCGAGCACGACACCGCGGCGATGCAGGCTTTCACGAAAGCCGCCGGCGACCGGGTGCAGATCGTGGGTGACGACTATTTCGTCACCGACGTGAAAAAGCTGAAGCGCGGAATAGAAGAAAAAATCTGCAATGCGATTCTGCTGAAACCCAATCAGATCGGCACTCTGACGGAGACGCTGGCCTGCTGGAATGCCGCCCGCGCGGCCGGTTACGGGGCGATCGCGTCGGCGCGCTCGGGCGAGTCCGAGGACGTGTCGATCGTGCACCTCGCGGTCGGCTGGGGCGTGCCGCAGCTCAAGGTGGGAAGCTTCGCCCGCTCGGAGCGCATGGCGAAGTGGAACGAGGGCCTGCGCATCGAGGAGGCGCTCGGCGCCAAGGCTCTGCCGTATCCCGCGAGAAAGCTCTTCAAGTAAACTGGCCCATGCGCGACGACGCCGCGGACGAGCGCGCCAGCAAGTTCCTCGGCATGCTGGCGCACGAGTTTCGCAACATCCTCGCCCCGATCAGCAACTCGGTGGCGTACCTGAAGCGCTCGCCGGCGCTCGATGCGGACAGCCGCCAGGCGGTCGAGGTCATCGAGCGACAGGCCGAGCGGCTGCTCGCTCTTATAGAGGACTTGCGCCGCATCAACCCCAAGGAATAGGGCTGAGACCCGCGACGGCCTAGTGGCTTCGGCGCGGTGCGGCCTGCAGCAGCTCCGCCAGCTCCTTTTTCCAGAACTTCGCCTGCCCGGTCGTGCCGTGCCCTGCGGTCTGCTCGCTCCCGGGGATCAGCAGGACGCGGCCGTTCTTCACGCGCTTGATCTCGCGGTCGAGCACGCCAGTCTCGGGCGGGTTGCGCTCGTCGTCGGCCGAATTGATGGCGAGCAGCGCCGCCTGGATGCGCTCGAGGCCCCCCGACGGGTCGTAGTCGCGCGACGAATCCCATTGATACAGGACGTCGTTCGCGTCGCCGGCGAACGGCGCGGCGAGACGCTGATTGAGCAGCTGATCGGCCTTGTCGCGTGTCGGCGCCGCCTTGTAGAGCGCCTGGTTGCCGCCACTGGTGGCGAGGCCGAAGAATACCGAGGCGAACTGCGCGCTGCGCGGCTGCTTCGTGTAGCTGCCGTTCAACCACTCCGGGTCGTTGCGAATGGAATCGATGATAAGGCGCCGCAGCATCCAGTTGCGGCTCGACATCTCGGTGGGCAGCGACGCCATCGGCACGGCGATGTCCATGAATCCCGGGTACTTCTGCGCGAAGATCCAGGTCTCCATGCCGCCCATGGAATTGCCGAGCACCAGCCGCGCATGATGCACGCCGAGGTGCTCGGTCACCAGCCGATACTGCGCTTCGACCATGTCGTCGTAGTTGTAGCGCGGAAAGCGCGTGCGCAGGCCGTCGGACGGCTTGCTCGATTTGCCGTGGCCGACGGCATCCGGAAGGATGACGTAGTAGCGCGCCGCATCGAGCGGCTGCCCGGGACCGAGGAGCTCGCCGGCGAACGCGGGCGTGAGCATGCTCGCGCCGGAGCCGGTGGTCCCGTGCAGGATCAGCACGGGCTCGCCCTTCGGCGAGCCCACGGTCCTGTAGTGCAGGCGCAGCTCCGGCAGCGTTTCCCCCGTATGGAAGCGAAAGTCCCTCGCCAGCCAGCTGCCTTCCCGCGGCGCAGGGTAGTCCGCGCCAAAGGAGGCTCCGGAAACGAGCGCGAGCAGGACCGAGACGAAAACCTTGATCATGGATACCTCCTCCGTTGACTTCATCATAGCGGCGCCAGGCCCGCGCTGGAAAGACGGTAGGCCCGGTCGCACTGCGCCGCGGTCGATTCGGAGTGCGTGGCCAGGATCGCCGCTGCGCCTCTTGTCTTCACTTGCTCCCGCAGAAGATCCAGGACCTGGCGCGCGTTGTCGGGGTCGAGATTGCCGGTCGGCTCGTCTGCGAGCAGCAGCGCGGGATCGCCCACCAGCGCCCGCGCGATGGCGACGCGCTGCAGCTCGCCGCCCGAGAGCTCCCGCGGCATGCTTGCTTCACGCCCGGCGAGCCCTACCGAAGCTATGATCGCTTTTGCTTTTTCAAGAATAAGTTTCTCCTCCACCTTTCGAAGCAACAAAGGCAAACCTACATTCTGTTGAACCGTCAGATGCGGCAGCACATGGAAAGCTTGAAAAACGAAGCCCAGCTTGTCGCGCCGCAGGAACGTAAGCGCGTCATCGCTCATCCGGGTTATGTTCTGCTTTTCAAAGACAATGCTGCCCGAGTCTGCCGGCTCGAGGCCGGCGACCACATTGAGCAGGGTCGACTTGCCGATGCCGGACTCGCCGATCACAGCCACGTATTCGCCCGCAGCAATGTCCAGGGAAACGGCGTTGAGCACGGTTCGCGCGCCGAACCGCTTGGTCACTGCGCTGAGCCTGAGCACTCGCAGAATCGTACCCAATATCTAGCCCGCGCTGACGGTCTTTGCTAGACTGCATAAGTATTGGTTTTGATTGAACTATATTTCCTGAGGAGGGGATCGTGAAAAAAATCATTCAGCGGCTTCTTGCCGCGGCGGCCGCGCTGGCGCTCGCCGCCTCGCCGGCCATGGCGCAGCAGAAGGTAAAGATCGGCTTCATTACCACGCTGTCGGGGCCGCAGGGCGTCATCGGCGAGTACATGAAGAACTCGGTCGAGCTCGCGCTCGATCACCTCGGCCGCAAGGTCGGCGGCCTCGAGACGGAGATCATCTACGGCGACGACCAGACCAAGCCCGACGTCGGCGTGCAGCTCGCCGAGGAGATGCTGAAGAAGCACCAGGTCGACTTCGTCTCCGGCATCATCTGGTCGAACGTGATGCTCGCCGTCGTGCCGGTGGTGACCGGCGCCGGCAAGATCATGGTTGGCACCAATGCCGGCGCGAGCCCGCTCGCGGGCAGCCAGTGCAACGAGCTCTATTTCTCGACCTCGTGGAACAACGACCAGACGCCCGAGGCGATGGGCAAGTTCATGCAGGATTCGGGAGTCAATGACGTCTATGTGCTGGCGCCGAATTACCAGGCCGGCAAGGACATGGTCGCGGGATTCAAGCGCTACTACAAAGGTCGCATCGTCGAGGAGACCTTTACCAAGCTCGGCCAGCAGGACTACCAGGCCGAGATCACGCAGCTGCGCTCCAAGAACCCGAAAGCGGTGTTCGCCTTCTACCCGGGCGGCATGGGGATCCAGTTCCTGAAACAGTACGACCAGGCAGGCCTGCGCGGCCAGCTGCCGCTCTATTCCGTGTATACCGTCGACGAGATCTCGCTTCTTGCCGTGAAGGAAGCCGCACTCGGCAACTACGAGACCCGCTTCTGGAGCCCGGACCTGAAAAATCCCGCGAACGAGAAGTACGTGACCGACTACAGGAAGAAGTACGGCAAGCTGCCGGTGTTCTACGGCGCGCAGAGCTACGACGGCATCATGCTGATCGACTCGGCGGTGAAGGCGACCAAGGGCAACCTCAAGGACACCAGGGCGCTGGTAATGGCGATGCGCAAGGCGAACTTCGCCTCGATCCGCGGCCCGTTCACCTACAACGTCAATCATCACCCGATCCAGAATTTCTACCTGCTGAAGGCGGAGAAGGCGCCGAGCGGCGACATCGAGATGCGCATCCAGAAGACGATCTTCGAGAAGCACAAGGATGCGTACTCGCAAGATTGCAAGATGAAGTGGTAATGCATAACGACGGCTAACCGGAAAGGGCGCGCCAGCGCCCTTTTTTTATGAACCTTGCATTGTTGTTCGAGCAGCTGCTGAACGGCCTGCAGTTCGGCGTCATGCTGTTCCTCATGGCCGCCGGGCTGACGCTGGTGTTCGGCATCATGAACCTCGTCAACCTCGCGCACGGCTCGCTCTACATGGTGGGCGCCTACCTCGCGCTGGCGGCCGCGCAGTGGACCGGAAGCTACGCCGCCGGCGTGGCGCTCGGGCTCGTCGCGACTCTGCTCGTCGGCATGCTGGTGGAGGTGGTCGCGCTGCGCCCGCTCTACGAGCGCGACCATCTCGACCAGGTGCTCGCCACCTTCGGCCTGATCCTGTTCTTCAACGAGCTGGTCGCCATCGTCTGGGGGCGCGCGGCGCTTTACACCTCGCTGCCCGGCTGGCTGCAGGGGCACATCACGCTCTTCACCGGCTCGCCCTACCCCGTGTATCGCATTGCGGTGATTTTTGTCGGTTTGCTGGTGGCGGTGACTCTCTGGTACGTCGTGGCGCGGACCCGTCTCGGCATGCTGATCCGCGCCGGCGCGTCCAATCGCGCGATGGTCGCCGCCCTGGGGGTCAACATCCGCCTGCTCTATACGGTGGTGTTCGGTTTCGGCGCGGCGCTCGCCGGGCTCGCCGGCCTGATGGCCGGCCCGATCTACGCGGTGCAGCCCGGCATGGGCGAGCTGATCCTGATCCAGGTGTTCGTGGTGATCGTGATCGGCGGCATCGGCTCGATCCGCGGCGCGCTGGTCGGCTCCCTCATCGTAGGCGTGGTCGATACCATGGGCCGCGCCTTCCTCAAGCCGCTGCTCGGCACCATCATCTCGCCGACGGCGGCCGAGTCCGCGGGGCCCGCCCTGGCTTCGATGCTGATCTACGTGCTGATGGCCGTCGTGCTCGCGGTGCGGCCGGCCGGGCTTTTTGCGGCAAGAAACTAGTGAAAAAGAGCGTGATCCTCTGGGGCGTTGCGATTGCGGTGCTGATCGCATTGCCGCCCCTCGCGATCAAGCTTGGCGAACCGTTCTACATCGACCTCGTGCGCCGCATCATGATCCTCGCCATCGCCGCGATCAGCCTGAATCTCATCCTGGGCTATGGCGGGCTGGTATCGTTCGGCCATGCCGCCTACCTGGGCGTGGGCGGCTACGCCGTCGGCATCCTCGCCTTCTACGGTGTCGGCAACGGCTGGCTGCAGCTCGCGGTGGCGATAGGCGCCTCCGCGCTGGTGGCGGCCGCGATCGGCTCGATCTCGATCCGCACCAGCGGGATCTACTTCATCATGATCACGCTCGCCTTCACGCAGATGCTTTACTACCTCGGCATCTCGCTGGCGGAATTCGGCGGCGACGACGGCATGCGCCTCAAGGCCAGGAGCCAGTTTCCGCTGATCGACCTTGGCGACCCGGTCGTCTTCTATTACGTTGCGCTCGCCTTGATGCTTCTTTCAGTATTCCTGATTTACAAAATCGTAAATTCAAGATTCGGCATGGTCCTGCGAGCCAGCAAATCGAACGAGGCGCGCTCGCGCGCCATCGGTTTTTCGCCCTACCCTTACCGCCTGCTCGCCTTCGTGATCGCCGGCGCGATGTGCGGCCTCGCCGGCGCCTTGTACGCCAACCACACCAACTACATCACCCCGGGGCTGATGAGCTGGCAGCAGTCGGGCGAGCTCATGTTCATGGTGATCCTGGGCGGGGTGGCGAGCAGCTCCGGCCCGGTGCTCGGCGCCTTTGCGCTGCTTCTCGTCGAAGAGCTGCTGAAGGGCTGGACGGAGTACTGGCAGGTCATCCTTGGCCCGCTTCTCGTGCTGTCGGTTATCTTCTTCAACCGCGGCCTTGCCGGAATCTTCGCCGGTTCAAATGAACAATAATCTCTTGGAGGTAACAAACCTTCACAAGAGCTTCGGCGCACTCAAGGCCACGGATGGAGTCGACCTCGAGGTCCAGGAAGGCGAAACCCACGCCGTCATCGGCCCCAACGGCGCCGGCAAGACCACCTTCATCAGCCAGCTCGCCGGCAACCTGCGGCCCGATTCGGGCCGCATCCGTTTCGCCGGGGAGGACGTCACGGCGCTGCCGGCGCCCAGGCGTGCGCGCAAGGGCCTGGCGCGCTCGTTCCAGATCACCAGCATCTACCCGGAGTTCACAGCCCTGGAGAACGTGGCGCTCGCGGTGCAGGCGCGGTCGGGGCGCACCGGGTTCTGGCGCGCGGCGCGCGAGGATGTCTCCTTGCTTCAACCTGCAAAACAGGTTCTCGAGGAGGTCGGGCTCGGCCTGCGAGCGGACGTTCTTGCGGCAAGCCTGGCGCACGGCGAGCAGCGCCAGCTCGAGGTCGCAATGGCGCTCGCGACGGGCCCGCGCCTGCTGCTGCTCGACGAGCCGATGGCCGGCATGGGAGTCGACGAATCGCAGCGCATGATCGCGCTGCTCGCCACGCTCAAGCGCAAGCAGACCATCGTCCTTGTCGAGCACGACATGGACGCGGTGTTCAGGCTCGCCGACCGGATCTCGGTGCTGGTCTACGGCCGGATTATCGCTACGGGAACTCCGGAAAACATAAAAATGAACGAAGAAGTGCGAAAAGCCTATCTCGGCGAGGACACCTGATGCTCGAAGTCAGGGATCTTCAGACAGCGTACGGCAGAAGCCAGGTTCTATTCGGAATCTCCTTTGACGTGAAAGAGAGCCAGGTCATTACCCTGCTTGGCCGCAACGGCATGGGCAAGACGACCACGGTGCGCTCGATCATGGGCATGACGCCGCCCAGGGGCGGAAAAATCAGCTTTCGGCAAAAGGAAATAACGCAATTTCCTTCGTATCGGATAGCCCAGGCCGGGATCGGCCTCGTACCGGAGGGGCGCCAGGTGTTTCCCAATTTGACGGTGCGCGAGAACCTGGTAGCTACCGCTTCCAACAGAAGAAATGCTTCCGAGGCGTGGACCCTGGAGAGAGTTTTCTCGTTGTTTCCAAACCTGAAGGATCGAAAGGCAAACCTCGGCAACCAGCTTTCCGGCGGCGAGCAGCAGATGCTCGCCATCGGGCGCGCGCTGATGACCAATCCGCGGCTGCTCATCCTCGACGAAGCGACCGAGGGCCTCGCGCCGCTGGTGCGCGTCGAGATCTACCAGTCCATCGCCCGGCTGAAGGCCTCCGGGATGGCGCTCCTGCTCATAGACAAGGACGTCAGGGCTTTGACGCGGGTCGCCGACCGGCACTACGTCCTGGAAAAAGGTCGCGTCGTATGGACCGGAGATTCAAGAGAATTGTCGGAAAATCAGGATATTCAGCACCGCTATCTCGGCGTGTAGCATAGCCCGCATGCGACAGAACCGCTGTGCCTGGTGCGGCACCGACCCGCTCTACGTCAGGTATCACGACCGCGAGTGGGGCGTGCCGGTGCACCGCGACCGCAAGCTCTTCGAGTTCCTGATCCTCGAGGGCGCGCAGGCGGGGCTGAGCTGGATCACGATCCTGCGCAAGCGCGAGAATTATCGCCGTGCCTTTGCGAATTTCGATCCGCAAAAGGTTTCGCGATTTTCCAGTAAGAAAATAAGAGCCCTGTTGAAAGACGCAGGCATTATCCGAAACCGGCTGAAGATCCTCGCCGCGGTCAGCAACGCGAAGGCCTTCCTGCAGGTGCGCAAAGAGTTCGGCTCGTTCGACAAGTACATGTGGCGGTTCGTCGGCGGCAAGCCGATGATCAACCGGCGGCGCAGCTTGAAAGACATTCCGGCGAGCACGCCCGAATCCGACGCCATGAGCGTCGACCTGAAGAAGCGCGGCTTCAAGTTCGTGGGATCGACCATCTGCTATGCGCACATGCAGGCGGTCGGAATGGTCAACGATCATGTAACCTCCTGCTTCCGCTATCGAAAACGATGATCAGCGCCGAACAGAATGAGCTCATGACGCGCGTCGGCCCCGGCACCCCGGCCGGCAAGCTGCTGCGCAGCTACTGGCAGCCGGTAGCGCTGGTCGACGAAATGCAAGGGCCGCGGCCGGTGAAAGCGGTTCGGATTTTTTCCGAGAATTTTGTTTTGTTTCGTGACGAGAAAGGCCGCTACGGTCTTCTCGATCGCCATTGCCCGCATCGCGGCGCCGACCTCGCGTACGGCCGGCTGGAGGACGGCGGCTTGCGCTGCGCCTTCCATGGCTGGCTGTTCGATGTCGCCGGCAGATGCCTGCAGACGCCCGCCGAGCCCGAGGGCAGCCGCCTGTGCGAGCACGTCCGGCAGCGCTCGTACCCGGTGGTCGAGAAGAGCGGAATCCTTTTCGCCTACCTCGGCGCCGGCGAGCCACCGGCTTTTCCGCACTTCGACTGCTTCGTCGCGCCCGAGGCGTATACCTTCGCCTTCAAGGGCTACTGGGATTGCAACTGGCTGCAGGCGCTGGAAGTCGGCATCGACCCGGCGCACGCCTCTTGGCTGCACAAGTTCTTCGAGGACGAGGATCCCGCGGCGAGCTACGGCAGGCAGTTCCGCGGCCTGCCCGCCGATGCCGAGGTCCCGATCAGCAAGCTGCTGCGCGAGCACGACCGGCCCGAGATCCGGGTGGAGAAGACCGACTACGGCATGCGCCTGCATACGCTGCGCCGGATCAGCGACGCGCAGACGCATATCCGCGTCACCAACATCCTGTTCCCGCAGGCTTTTGTCATCCCGATGAACGCCGAGATCACGATCTCGCAGTGGCATGTGCCCGTGGACGACACCGGCACCTATTGGTACGCCATCTTCACCAGCTTCGGCGCGCCGGTCGACAAGGACACGATGCGCGAGCAGCGCCTGAAGACCTACCCGGCGCCCGACTACCGGCCGGTCCACGGCCGCCACGACGACTGGGGCTTCGACGCCGACGAGCAGCGCAGCAAGACCTTCACCGGAATGGGATTCGACATCAATATCCACGACCAGTGGGCCTGCGAGTCTCAGGGCCGCATTGCCGACCGGACGCGCGAAAACCTGGGTACGACCGATAAAGGCGTCGTGCTCTACCGCCGTATTCTTTTGGATTCGATCAAGAAAAATGAGGCGGGCGAGAAGCCGCTGATGGTGCTCGACGCGCAGCGCGCCGATCGCCTCACCGGCCCGCCGGCGATCGACGGCATCGGCCCGACCGACCGGATGGAGGAGTACTGGAAGGAGTGCGACGCCGACCGCAGGAAGAAGTCGCAGTGGGGGTAAACCCACAACGGCAGGCGGCATGAGTTTTTCGGGTGTTCTGAAGGAAATCAAATCACGTAAGCTGAAAACCATCCGGTTTTCCTTTGCCGACCAGCATGGAGTGTTGCGCGGCAAGACCCTGGCAGTCTCGGAAGTAAAGACCGCGCTGCAACGCGGTGTGACGGTCACGAGCACGCTGTTGCTGAAGGACACATCCCACAAGACGGTCTTCCCGGCATTCACGCCCGGGGGCGGCGTCGGCATGCCCGAGCTGCAGGGCGCGGCCGACGTGCTGATGATTCCCGACCCCTCGACTTTCCGGGTGCTGCCCTGGGCGCCCGAAACCGGCTGGTTTCTGTGCGACCTCGAATTCCAGGACCGGCGGCCCGTGCCGTTCAGTACAAGGTTTTTACTGAAAAAGGCATTGAAACAACTGCGCGCTCGAGGATACGAATTCATCTGCGGCCTCGAGGTGGAATTTCACGTCTTCAAGATCCTGGACTCGAATCTCAAGCCCTCGGACGCCGGCCAGCCAGGAACCCCGCCCGAGGTCGAGGCGCTGGACCCCCAAGCGAAACTCGAGCTGCTCAGCACCGGCTACCAATACCTGACCGAGCAACGCTACGACCTGATCGACCCAGTGGTGGAGCTCCTGCGGAAGAACCTCGAGGCGCTCGGCCTGCCGCTACGCTCCTTCGAGATCGAGTTCGGCCCGAGCCAGTTCGAATTCACCCTGAGCCCCCTTCCAGGACTCGAGGCGGCCGATGCCATGCTCCTGTTCCGCAGCGCAGTGAAGCAGGTTGCGCGGCGCAACGGCTTTCACGCCACCTTCATGTGCCGCCCGCGCCTTCCCTATGTCATGTCGAGCGGCTGGCATCTTCACCAGTCATTGAACAAGGACGGCAAGAATGCTTTTGTTTCTGAAAAGGACGATCTTTCGAAAATCGGAAAGCAATACCTGGCCGGCTTGCTCGCCCACGCCCGCGGCGCCAGCGCGCTTTCGACCCCGACCATCAACGGCTACAAGCGCTACCGCCCCTACTCCCTCGCGCCCGACCGCGTGATCTGGGGCAAGGAAAACCGCGGCGCCATGCTGCGCGCGATCGGCGGCCCCGGCGACCCGGGCACGCGCATCGAGAACCGAATCGGCGAGCCCGCGGCGAACCCCTATCTATATTTCGCCTCGCAGATCTATTCCGGGCTGGACGGTATCAGGAAAAAACTGCCCTTGCCGCCGTCGGCCGATACGCCCTACGAGGCGAAAGCGGATTTCCTGCCGCGCACCTTGAGCGAAGCATTGGAACATCTAAGAAACGACAAGACGCTGCGCCAGGGCTTCGGCGACACCTTCGTCAATTACTACTGCAGCATGAAGGAAGCCGAGATCGCCCGCTTCAACCTCGACGTGAGCGAGTGGGAGCAGCGCGAGTACTTCGATTTGTTCTGAAGGTTTAACCCTTTTCCGGTAGCTCCTCGTTTATAGGCGAGTTGGCAAACGACCACCCCTAACGAACAAGGAGAAACACCATGCAGCCCAGGAAACTCTATGCCGCGGTCGCAGCCGCGCTGGCCATTTATCCGTCGGCGCATGCTGCGGTCAAGGAAGTCCCCAGCACGCTGTCGGACCAGAAGTCGGTGGCGGTCACGATCTACAACGAGAACCTCGCTCTCGTAAAGGACACGCGCTCGGTCACTCTGGAGCCGGGCGAGAACCGTCTTGCGCTGCGCGAGGTCAGCGGCCGCATGCGCCCCGAGACTGCATTGCTGAGGAGCCTGTCGCATCCGGGCAGCCTCACGCTGGTCGAGCAGAACTTCGATTTCGACCTGCTCAGCCCCGCCAAGCTGCTGGAGAAGTATGTCGGGCGGAACGTCCGGGTGGTGAAGACGCATCCCACCACCGGCGCCGAATCGATCGAGACCGCCACGGTGCTCGCCGCGAACAACGGCGTGGTGCTGAAGATCGGCGACCGGATCGAGACCGGGCTGCCCGGGCGCATCGTCTACGACGGCGTGCCGGCGAACCTGCGCGACCGGCCCACGCTCGTCACGGAGTTACTCAGCGCGCGCCCAGGCGCCCAGACGGTGGAGCTGTCCTACCTGTCTGGCGGCCTTTCGTGGAAGGCCGATTACGTCGCCGAGCTCAATGCGGCGGACAGCGCGCTCGACCTGAACGGCTGGGTGACGCTGACCAACCAGAGCGGCACCGCCTACCCCAACGCCCGGCTGCAGCTCGTTGCCGGCGACGTCAACCGCGTGCGGGATGAATTCAAGGCCGCGGCGATGACCGGGAAGATGGCGCGGGCGGAGGCGCCGGCGGCGCGCCAGATGGCGCAGGAGGCGCTGTTCGAGTATCACCTTTACACCCTGCAGCGCCCGACCACGATCGCCGACAACCAGACGAAGCAGGTGGCGCTGCTCGGTTCGGGCGGCGTGCCGGTGACGAAGGAGCTGGTATTCCAGGGCAGCGACTATTACTACCGCTCGAGCGTCGGCGGCATCGGCCAGAAGATGAAGGTCGGGGTGTTCGTGCAGTTCGAGAACCGTGAATCTTCGCGCCTGGGGATGCCGATGCCGAAAGGCGTGGTGCGCGTCTACAAGAAGGACAGCGCGGGCAACGCGCAGTTCATCGGCGAGGACAGCATCGACCACACGCCGAAGAACGAGAAGGTGCGCCTCAAGCTGGGCGACGCGTTCGACGTCACGGCGGACAAGAAGCAGACCGATTTCCGCCGCCGCGAGCCGGGCAATAACGCGAGCTATGTCTTCGAAAGCAGCTACGAGATCGTGCTGCGCAACGCGAAGAAGGAGCCGGCCACGGTCATCGTGCGCGAGCCCGTGCCGGGGGACTGGACCATGCTGGAGGAAACGCAGCGGCATGCCAAGGTCGCCGCGGGAACCGCGCAATGGCAGGTCGCGGTGCCGCCGGAGGGCAGCGCTACGTTGCGCTACCGGGTGTTGGTGCGTTACTAGGAAAGGTTCAGGGCTTGGCCGCCTGCCGCTGCAGCAGGTCGGCGTTCATCTTGCGCAGGCGGGCGACGACGGTTTTCATGACGTACGAAGCGAACTGCGGAGTGCGGCGCACGAGCTGGTGGAACCGGTCCAGGTCCACCGGCACGAGCTTGCATTCGGTCTTCGCGATCACGGTTGCGCTGCGCTTCTCGGCCTGATCGATCAAGCCCATCTCGCCGAACAGCGCCCCCGCATGCGCTTCCTCCACCACCGAGCCGCCGACCAGCACCGTGGCGGTTCCTTCCATGAGGACGAACATGACGCCGCCCTTGTCGCCGGCGCGGAACACCGCCTCCCCCGGCTGCACGGTGACGATATTCTGCGCATCGCCGTGCCGGAACAGAAAGCCCGGGTTGATGATCTCGTTCTCCGCCATCGTTACCTTAGTCGGCTACCTCGAGGCAGCGGATCGAGTATACGTGACGCAGCTTCCGGTGCAGCACAGGGTCGTCCAGCTCCATTTCAAACTTTTGCGATCCGCGGATGCCACCCTTCGCCGCAAGCGTTCCGCAGAACATGGCGCTTCCCGTCTTCAACGGATTCCTGCCGAGCAGATCCTCGGGCGAGCGCATGGTACTGACGGTGCCCTCCTGGTAGACGGTTTTTTTCTCGCCGTCAAAAACCCAGGAACGAAGAACCAGGCGATCCCAGTGCGACTTGACTTCATCGTAGCGCCAGGCGTCGGACGCGATCGGCTTGGCGCAAAGCTGTTTCGAGAGCGAGACGCCGATAGTTTCGGCCTTGCGGTCGGTATGGTCCGATCCGACCGTGACCCACAGGCCGTCGGGTTTCGACAAAAGCACGAACTCGACCTCGCCGCTGGTGTGCGGGCCGGAGACCTGGATTTCATCCGAATAGGTAAGAAGCCCAGCGGCGACGCGGTAGAAGATCGGCGTGCTCCGCGGCGGCTTGACGCCGATCTCCTGCAGCTCGCGGATGTGCTTCTTCAGCGCCTGCTCGTCCCGCCCGGTCCAGCCGGCGATGACCAGCTCTTCGAACGGCGGGAGTTTCATGCCACTTTCTTTTCCGCCGGCAAGTTTGGTATGTCGTAAGAACTCATCAAATCATCGACTACCTTGTGGAACTGCGCCCACGGCGCTTCGCGGAAGCTGTGATTGCGCACGATGAACGAGGCGCCGGCGTAGAACTTCTCGTACTGCAGGTGCCGCCCGGCGAACTCCGAGCCGATCAGGTCCCAGGCCAGCTTGTAGAGCTTCATGCGCTCGACCGCGCCGAGCTGCGGCGTCTGCCAGTAGGCTTCGAACTGCTCTCTCAGCTTCGCGTCGTGCATCACGCTGATGTCGGCGGGCATCTGGAAGACGGCGCCGCCGCACAGCTCGCGCAGCGCATCGATGATGTTCGAGTGGCTCTCGGTGCACCAGTTGAGCGCCGCGTACATGTAGCGCCGGTTGAAGGTCTTGAACCCGGCCGGCCAGTCCTCGGCGTCCTGGATCTGCCCGGCGATCATGCCGCCGAGGGCCGCCTCCAGCGCCGCAAAGCGCCCGAGCACCTCGCGCACCGCGGGCACTTCGTTCGCGCCCGAGGCCTGCGCGACTTTGCTCGCGAGGCCCACGATCAGCTGCATCTTGGCGTGGAAGCGCACGTTGGACTGGTGATTGCCGTAGCAGTGGCCCGGGGTCCTGATGTAGATGTCGCGCGCCAGCACCGCGTCCATGTGAACGAAGACCTTTTCCCAGGGCACTTTGACGTTCTCGCACATAACCATCGAGTCGGTCTCGTCGAAGCGCCAGGTGAGCGGATTCTCGAACTCGCATGAGGCGTGGCGCTCGAACGGCTTCCGCGACCAGAGCGCCAGGCCGGGAGCGTTCACCGGCACGGCGCAGGTGATCGACTCCGCGAGCTGGGTCGGCGCCAGCGGGATCAGGTTGCCGATCCAGATCTCGTTGGCGAACACCGCGCCGGTGGCGAGCATTTTCATGCCCGAGATCACCACCCCGTCGTCGTCCTCGCGCACCACGCGCAGCGTCGGCGTGGGGATGTTCTGCTTCTGGTAGAACTCGGGATTGCGCGCCGCCTGCGGCGGGATCACGGCGTAGACGCCGTAGATGTCCTCCCGGCGCATGTGTTCATAGTATTTAATTAAATTACTTTCAAAAGAACCAAAAACAGAAGCGTTCATGGCCATGCCCGTGACGAAGCTCGAGACGTGGTCGGGCGAGCGCCCGAGCAGGCCATGGCTCATGGCCGCTATGGCGCGATGCAGCGCGGTTCGTTTCTGCAGATCTTCTCTTGTCTTCGCCTTCAGAAAGTACGCGCTGAACCTTTCACTTTTTTCTTGATATGAAAAAGCAGGATCAGCGGCCTTCATGTCGTAGAGCGCCGCGATCGAGCGCGCGCCGTTGCGGAACGCGGCGTGCGAGGTGACGTCGTCTACTCTCTCGGATCCGATGTAAACGACGCGTCCGTCCTTCAACGACCTCAGATGGTCATTTCCTGTCTTTAGCATGGCTTGCCTCTTTCCCCGAGGTCTCGTAGTAGTGAATCTCATGAAGGATGCATCCGCCCCTGGAGGTGAAGGGGCCGTGGCGGACGCCGGGCGGGCGGCACGCGTACGTGGGAGCGAAAGCCTGCTCGCCGCCCTTGCCCTGCTTGTCGTTGCCCACGACGAGATCGCCCTGCACCAGGTACACCTCTTCCCAGTGGTCGTGGATGAACGGCTCGCTGGAGAAGGCGCCGGGGTCGATTTTCAGCAGCCGCGTGCGGCTGCCTCTCTTGCGCGCCTCGTCGATGTCGGAGGCGAGAATCTTCTGCCAGAAGCCCGCCGGATAGCCTTCCGGCCGCTCCCAGCCCGAGCCCAGATCCACCTTCACGAACTCCAGATGCGGCTTGGGCTTCATGATTTCCTCCACACCTCTTCGCTGCTCATCGCCTGATGGGTCACGGTACCGCTGAAGGCGGGGAAGCCCTGGAAGTCCAGGCGCGCCTCGGCGCGCTCGGCGGAGAACAGCGCCTTCCTCAGCGCCTCGGCCGAATCGAATTCCAGCTCCACCAGCAGCATCGCGCTGCCGCGCGCAATCGCGAACGGGTCGTTCCATTCCACGGGAGTGTGCAGCACCACCCGCTTGATGCCCGGCCAGCGCGACAGGATCGGCACATGGCGCTCGCGGTAGCGGGCGATGAAAGCCTGCGCGTCGGGCGTGCTGACGTCGTAGCGCACGAAATACGACACGCTCATGCCACCCTCTGGGCATCGTGGGAAAGGAACTTGAGCAGCGCGAGCGCCCGGTCGCCGCAGGCCACCAGCTCGCGCGCCAGGGCGCGCAGCTGGCGGAAGCGGCGCGCGTCGAGGCTCGCGAACAGGATGTCGTTGATGCGCCGCTGGTAGGGCGCCAGGCGCTCCAGCAGGTAGCGGCTCTTCGAGTTGATTCCCAGGAGAACTCTGCGTCCATCGCTCGGATCCGAGCCCTTCTCGAGCAGGCCGCGGGCTGCCAGCTTGTTGGCCTCGATGGTGATGAAAGCCCCCGAGCGGTGCAGCCGCGCCGCGATCTCGCCGACCGGGAGGCCGTCGGCGCGGCTCACCAGCATGAGGATCTCGTATTGCGCGCCGGAGATGCCGGCGATGGCGGCGAAGGCGTCGCGGCAGCCGTCGAGCCGGTGGCCGTAGGCGATCAGGTCATGGATCAGGCCGCGGAACTCGGCGTCCGAGCCGTCGACGAGCAGCGCGGCGCGCGATACTGTCGGGGGCGCGCTTCTCGGGGCGGATCGCTTGCGGGCCCGGGGCATTGACGCCGTCGATTCTCGGCCGGAGAATTACCTTTGTCAATTAGCTATTTTACGGAGGGAACTTGAGCGACCTGAACGACCCGCGGGTGCTGTTCGCCGCCGAGCGCACCTTGCTGGCCTGGAGCCGGACCGCCGCGGGCCTCATGGCGCTCGGTTTTCTCATCGACCGCGCCGGCCTGCTGGTGCCGGGCGCGGCGGCGGCACGCGGCGGCGCCCTCTGGATCGGGCTCGGCTTCGTCGTTCTCGGCGTCGCGCTGAGCGGGCTGTCGGCGCTGCAGTACCGGCGCGCGATCGCGAGCCTGCGCCCGATCGAGATCCCGCCCGGCTACTGGGTCAACCTGTCCGTTCTGATGAGCGTGATCATCGCGGCGCTCGGCCTGGCGCTCGCGGCGTATCTAGTGGTCGGATGAGGCCCTGAAATCGGCCTATGAGCCTCATAGTTTCATCTCCAGCACGTACAACCCTCCGGCGTGCCGGTCCACGGCGAACACCACTCCGCGGTCGTCGACGAACACATCGTTGATCTGCACGGTGCCGGCGGGAGCGCCGTTTGGCGCCGAAGGCACATACCAGGCGACCTCACCCGGCGCGTACGGGTCGCTGATGTCGTAGGCGCGCACGCCGGCGTTGAAGAACGTGCCGAGGACGATGTCCTCGGACTTCCAGGCGCCCGGCACGGGCGGATTCTCGTGCACATTGTGCGCGCCACAGCGCCCGCCGCGATGCAGCAGCGGCTTCACGCCCGAGACCGGCAGCGTGGCGATGCTCACGGGATTGCGCTCGTCGCGGCCGTCGACGAGCCAGACGAGCTTCGGCCAGTCCGCGCCGTCGTCCTGGATCGACTCGTCGGTCACCACCAGCAGGTCGCGGCCGAAGAGCGGCAGCACGGTATGCGTGAAGCCGTTATAAGGCGGCGAGTTGATCCAGCGCGAGATCATCTTCGGCCGGGCGCGGTCGGAGATGTCCATCACCATCATGCCGCCGTCGAGGTAGCCGAGGTAGCAGCGGTCCGGACGCTCCGGGTAGACGTTGGTGTTGTGCGCGCGGAAACCGGCGTCGAATTTCGCCTGCAGGCGCCTGGGCGGCGGCGCTTCGTCTCCGTCCATGGTGCCCGGCAGGTGCCAGCGCCCGACGGCCACCGGCTTCGACGGATTGCGCACATCGACGATGCGGTAGACCTGGTCGTCCTTCGGGTTGCGCGGTTTCAGCTCCGGGTCGGCGCAGGCCATGTGCACGGTTTCGCCGTCCACGAACCACAGCTGGTGGCAGCCGCGCGAGCGCGGCCCCGAGGCGTCGAACATCGCGATCGAGCGGGGCTTTTCCGGCATGCTGATGTCGAACATCTCGAAACCGGCGGGCTTCAGCCCGAGCTCGCTCGTCTGATAGGCGACCGCCATCAGGTTGCCCGACACCTCGAGGGAGTTCGAGCGCATGTTCGCGTGCGGCAGGTCGGGGGCATGGTGGGCCAGCAGTTTCATGTTCAGGGCCAGCGGCTGATCGCTCGAAGACATGCTCGTAAGATAACATCCCAATCCTCCCGCAGAAGAGAGAGGTTCGAGATGCAAAAAGTAGCGCTGGTCACAGGTGCAGGATCGGGAATCGGAAAGGCCGCCGCGCTCGCGCTGCTCAAGGATGGTTTCGCGGTTGCGCTGGTCGGACGCAGGAAGGAAATGCTCGACAAGACCGCCGCCGAGTCGGGCGCCGGGGATCGCGCGCTCGCGCTCAGCGCCGATATCACCAAGCCCGAAGAAGTAAAAAGAATTTTTGCGGAAACGAAAAAGCGCTGGGGCCGGCTCGACGTGCTGTTCAACAACGCCGGGATGGGCGCGCCGGCAGTGCCGATGGAAGACCTGCCCATCGAGACATGGAAAGCGGTCGTGGACATCAACTTGAACGCCATGTTTTACTGCACCCAGGAAGCGATCCGCATCATGAAAGCGCAGGTGCCGAAGGGCGGGCGCATCATCAACAACGGCTCGATCTCGGCGCACGCGCCGCGGCCGATGTCCGTGGCCTACACCTCCACCAAGCACGCGGTGACCGGCCTCACGAAGTGCATCTCGCTCGATGGGCGCAAGAACGACATCGCGGCGAGCCAGATCGACATCGGCAACGCCCTCACCGAACTGGCGGCGCGCATGGCGAAGGGAGTGCCGCAGGCCGACGGCTCGATCAAGCCCGAGCCGCTGATGGACGTGAAGCATGTCGGCGACGCGGTCCTGCACATGGCGAACCTGCCGCTCGACGTCAACGTGCAGTTCATGACCATCATGGCGACCAAAATGCCCTTCGTCGGCCGGGGTTGATGCAGTTTGGCCCCCTGACCGCAATGTCCGGCGATTGCGCCGAGTTTTCTCCCCATCAAGGCGGGTGCCCGTCCAATCCTGTGAACATTGCGTGCGAACGCGGGCGACCTTTCTTGCGTCTTCCAGTGCTCGAGTTCGCAGCCTTGCGGCGGCGCGATGCTTTATACAACCTTGTATTGGAGAACCACGTGGAACCCAAGCTTCTGCCGGTGCGTTTTATGCCTGCCTGTTTAGCTGTTACC
>WNFI01474488.1_pt1 | contig 29102 bp, 25 predicted proteins | sample 5400471 | NCBI WGS metagenome assembly WNFI01 (sample SAMN13153348, study PRJNA577476) | soil metagenome | isolation source: 100 cm saprolite on Douglas fir-dominated hillslope | place: USA:California | collected 2013-09-17
CAGGTGTCTCGGGACGAGCATCGAACCGCGGTTCGCCGGCAGGATTGAGCGCATGCGGATAGGTGGCGAAGTAGTGATCGAAGGAGACGTTCTCCTGGAAGATCACTATTAGGTGTTTGATGGGCGTCTGCGTCGCCTGGCTGGCCTCGCCCTCGCCTGCGCGGGAGTCTGTCCCCACCGCAATGGCTATCAGTAGCGTCGCCAACACAATGCCCCGGCGCGTATGGTCGGTGAAGTTCATGCTGCTCCCTTGGATTGCGTCCGGCCTTGTGCCGGCGCGAGGCGCAAACTACAGAGAGAGCGGCGCACGAGAGGTGATGTGATCGTGCCAATTTGGTGGCGATAGAATGGAAGGTGCTGGCGCGCTGTCGGCCGCCCGCTTGAACGGCAAATAGTCGCTAAGCCGCCCGCGGCGGCCGCGAAGCGCCTCCAGGACATCCACGTGCACGGACACGTTCACGTCCACGTGCACGCTGTCGTCGCACGTGCACGTGTCACGTGACACGGCGCCGTGCACGTGTCCGTGGCGGTGGACGTGTCCGTGCCCGAGGACGCACCTGCTCACAGAAGCCCAAGCGAGATCGCCTTCAGTCTAGACGCGTTCCTTGAAGACGCGCCCGAAGAGGCCCTCCGGCCGCAGCAGCAGCACCATGAGAATGACCAGGAACGCGAGCGTCTTCTTGAACTCGATGCCGAGATAGGCCCCGGCAAGGCTCTCCGCGGTTCCCAGGAGGAGCCCGCCGACCACTGCGCCCGGAAGACTGCCGAGCCCGCCCAGCACCGCCGCGGCGAATCCTTTGAGAAACGGATCGAGCATGAAGAATGGATCCAGCAGCAGCGCCGGCGCGAGGAAGAGGCCCGCGAGAACGCCCAGCGCCGAGGCCGCTCCCCACGCGAATGCCAGCACACGGCGCGTGGGGATGCCGAGGGTCTGCGCCGCCATGAGATTTTCCGACACGGCGCGCATGGCGAGGCCGAGCCGCGTCCTCTGCACTATCAGATAAAGGACGCCGCATCCGACGACGCCCGCGGCGAGCGTGCCCATCGAGAGCTCGCTCACATAGATGGGCCCGATGCGGCGCGCCTCGCTGTCGGAGAGCGGAAAGGGCATGCGGTCCGGCTCGGTCCCGAACAAGTACACGACGAAGCCCTGCACGATCAGAGAGAGCCCGATGGTCAGGATCACCTGCCCGAGCAGCGTCGCGCCCTTGTGCTGCGCGGGCGCGAGCGCGGCGAAGTAGAAGAGCACCGCGGCGGCCGCCCCGACGAGCATCGCGACTGGGAAGGCGAGCGCGAACGGCGTCCCGCGGGACACCAGCGCGAAGGCGGCGAAGGTGCCCAGTGTCGCCACGTCGCCGTGGGCGAAGTTGAGCACCCGCGTCGACTTGTAGATCAGCACCAGGCCCAGGGCGACCAGCGCATAGAGGCTGCCCGCCGAAAGACCCGTCACCGCGTATTGGAGGAAGCGGTCCATGGTTACTTGAACGGCCACAGCTCGACGTAGAGCCGTGCCCTGCGCAGGCGGCCGGCGAGTCCGCCCGGCTCGAAGATGAGCACGGCCAGGATGGCCGCGCCGAAGAGCACCGGCACCGCCCAGCGCGCGCCCCCGAACAGCGCGGGGACGAGGACGACGAAGACGGCGCCGAGGATGGAGCCTTCGATCGAGGCAAGGCCGCCGACGGTGATGGCGACGAACTGGATGAGCACCTCGCCGGGGTTGAACAGCTCCGGCTCGAGGTGGCCCAAAAACTGCGCGAAGAGCGCGCCGTGCACGCCCGTGTAGAAGGAGGAGAGCGCGAAGGCGAGGAGCTTGGTGCGGGTGAGGTTGACCCCGATCGCCTCGGCGGCGATCTCGCTGTCGCGCACGGCCATCCACGCGCGCCCGACGTACGAGGAGACGAGGTTGGAGGTCAGAGCGGCGAAGAGCAGGAGCAAGAGGAGGTCCACGCAGTACATCCACACCGCGCGCGCGATGCCGAAGAGCGGGCGAGGAGCGGGAAGCGGCAGGCCGGTGCGTCCGCCGGAGAGGACCGGGACGTTCGCGAGCAGCTGGTAGACTGCTATGCCGAACCCGAGCGTCGCGATGGCGAGATAGGGTCCTTTCAGCCGCAGCGAGGGAAAGCCGACCAGCAGGCCCGCCGCCGCCGCAGCGAGCCCGGCGCCGAGCAGCGCCAAGAGCCAGGGGATTCCGGCGGACATCAAGTGCGCGAACGCGTAGGCGCCGATGGCGAGAAACCCCGCCTGTCCGAACGAGATCTGGCCGGCGTAGCCGATGAGCACGTTCTGGCCCAGCACGCCGATGGCGGTGATCGCGATCAGCGTCCCCCGCACGATCCACGCCGGCTTGCCCGAAAACGGAAGCAGGAGCGCCACCACCAGCGCGACGGCGAGCAGTCCGCGCACGACGCGTCCGCGCGCGAATCGCAGCTCCTCGCGGTGGGTCTCGACCAGGTCCATCGTTAGAACGCGTCTCCTAAGCCTTGATACGGCTACAAGCGTAGCCCCTAAGGGTCCGATAGTGCCGGGGCTAGCCCCCGTAGAGCGAAGTGATCAGCTCCGCGTAGCGCGCCTCGATGCTCCGCCGCTTCACCTTGCGCGTCGGCGTGACGTCGCCGTCCTCCTCGTAGAGCCGGCGCGGGAGGAGCGCGAACTTCTTCACCGACTCGACCTGCGAGAGCGTGCGGTTCACCTTGTCCACCTCGCGCCCGACCAGCTTCAGCACCTCGGGCTCGCGGGTCAGGTCGGCGAAAGTTCCAAAGGGGATGCGAAGGTCCTGCGCGAAGCGGGTGACGTTGTCCTCGTCGATGAGGATGAGCGCGACGATGAACTTGCGCCGGTCGCCCACCACCACCGCGTCCTGGATGTAGGGACTGAACTTGAGCTTGTTCTCGATGTACGCCGGCGTGATGTTCTTTCCGCCCGCGGTGACGATGATGTCCTTCTTGCGATCCACGATGCGCAGGCGCGCGCCGTCCCAGGCTCCCAGATCTCCGGTGTGCAGGAAGCCGTCCGCGTCGATGGTCCGCGCGGTGAGCTCGGGGTCCTTGAAATATCCTTTGAAGACGTGCGGACCTTTTGTAAGGATCTCGCCGTCGTCGGCCAGCGTCACTTCGATGCCGGGAAGCGGCTCGCCGACCGTGCCCGGCTTGCGCGACTCCAGGCGATCGATGGCGATGGCGCCGCTCGACTCGGTCTGCCCGTATCCTTCCACCAGCGGCAGTCCGAGAGAGCGATAGAACTCGAACAGCTCCGGCGACGCCGGCGCGGCACCGCAGACCGCCAGCCGCACGCGGTCCAGCCCCAATTGCCAGCGCAGCGGCCTCAAGACCAGCCACTCCGCGATGCGGTGCGCGGCGGTCAGCGCTAGCGACGCGCGCTCCGAGCGAATGCGGCGCCTCGCGATTGCGAGCGCGGCCTGGTATGCGGCCCGCTTCAAGAAAGTCGAGTCCGCCATGCGCAGCTCCACGCTGGAGGCGAGCTTTTCCCAGAGCCGCGGGACGTGGGCGAAATAGGTGGGCGAGACCTCGCGCAGGTTCTGGAACAGCGTCTCCGGGCGCTCGACGAAGTTGACGGCGTAGCCGACGCGGACCGCCTGGAACACCGAGATGAGGTTTTCGTAGACGTGCGCGAAAGGCAGGCAGGAGAGAGTCTCGTCGTCGTCAGTGAGCGGGTAGGCGGCGAGGAGCGCGGAGCTGACTGCCGCGATGTTCGCATGCGAGAGCATCGCGCCCTTGGGCGGCCCGGTGGTTCCGCTGGTGTAGATGATCATCGCCGTGTCGTCCGGCCCGACTTCCGGCAGCACAGCGCCAGCGCGCCCCTCCAGAAGAAACGCCTCGAAGAACGAGACGCGCGGATCGACGAATCCCCACAACCCCTTCGGGTCCCAGATCACCGCGCGCTCGACGCGCGTCCGCGGCAGCAGCTCGAGCACCTTCTCCAGCTGCTCCTCGTTCTCGAGGAACAGCACGCGCGCCTCGCTGTGGCCGAGCAGGTACTCGATCTGCTCCGCAGAGCAAGTCGCGTAGATGCCACAGGTCGCGCCCCCGGCGGCCATCGCCCCCAGGTGGCAGTAAAGCCACTCGGGGCGGTTCTCCCCGAGGATGGCCACGTTCTCGCCCTTGCGCAGCCCGAAGGCGAGCAGCGCCGCGGCCACCGCCTTGACCTTGGTTCCGTACTCGCTCCACGAGACGCGCCGCCAGATGCCCTTCTCTTTATGGCGCAGGGCGAGAGCGCCCGGACGCCTTTGCGCCTGCTCGAAGAAAAGCGCCGGCAAAGTGGTGGTCACCATCGCCGGCGCGTCCTGTGCAGCCGAAAGGCTTTCTGCGCGGGCGCGGCGGCGCCGATGCCCAGGTAGACCTCGCGAACGTCGGGGTGATCGCTCAGCTCGCGCGCGGTGCCTTCCAGCACGATGCGGCCCGCTTCCAGGATCGCGCCGCGCCCGGCGATGCGGAGCGCAAGCCGCGCGTTCTGCTCCACCAGGAGGATGGCGGTGCCGGCGCGGCTCACCTCCTGCAACTTCTCGAAGACGATGCGCGCAATCTGCGGCGCGAGGCCGAGGGAAGGCTCGTCGAGCATCAGCAGGCGCGGCCTTCGCAAGAGCGCCCGGCCCAGCGCCAGCATCTGCTGCTCACCGCCCGAGAGGTTCTCCGCCTGCTGGTGCGCGCGCTCTTGGAGGATGGGGAACATGCAGTAGGTGCGCTCGAGATCGGAGCGCGCCTGCGCGTCGCGGCGGCCCCAAAGGCCCAGCTCGAGGTTTTCGGCGACGGTCAGCTCGCGGAACAGCCCGCGGTCCTCCGGCACGTATACGACGCCCAGCCGCGCGATGGACTCCGGCGATCTGCGCTCGATGCGCTTGCCGTCCAGCTCGATGGCGCCCTTCTCCGGCTGATCCTGCAAGAGGCCGGCGACGGTGCGCAGCAGCGTGGTCTTCCCCGCGCCGTTGGGGCCCAGCACGGCGAGTATCTCTCCGGGCGCCATCGACAGCGACACGCCCGAGAGCGCGCGGATGCGGTCGAGATAGAGCGTCTCGACGCTGGACACCTTGAGCAGATCCGCCATCAGTCGCCCAGGTAGGCGCGCGCGACCTCGGGCCGCCGCTGCACCTCGTCCGGCGTTCCTTCGGCGATCTTCTCGCCGCGGTCGATGGCCACCATCCGCGTGGCGAGCCGCGAGGCGAAGCGCAGGTCGTGCTCGACGAAGAGGAGCGTGATGCCGAACCGCCCGCGCACCTCGTGCAGCCAGTAGGCGACCTCCTCCTTCTCCTCGGCGGTGAGCCCGGACGCCGGCTCGTCCAGCAGCAAGAGGCGCGGCTCGGCGGCCAGCGCGCGGCCCAGCTCGACGCGCTTCTGCACGCCGTAGGGGCAATCGCCGACCCGGGTCTTGCGGTGCTGGTGCAGGTCGAGGAACTCGACGATCTCCTCGCACCGCTCCCGGTGCCGGATCTCCTCGGCGCGCAAGCGCAGCGCCGCGGCGAAGAGGTTCTTTCGGAAATGCAGGTGCTTTCCCAGGAGCAGATTGTCGATCACCGGCAGCCCGAGGAACAGGCGCAGGTTCTGGAAGGTGCGCGCGATCCCGCGGCGGGCGACCCGGTCCGCCGAGAGCCCGAGGAGGCTCTGCCCGCCGAAGAAGATGGCGCCGCTGCTCGGCCGGTACGCGCCGCTCACGCAGTTGAACAGCGAGGTCTTGCCGGAGCCGTTGGGCCCGATGATCGCCACCGTCTCCCCCTCGGAGACGGTGACCTCGACGCTGCGGAGGGCCCGGATCCCGCCGAACCGCAGCGAGAGGTCGCGAACCTCGAGCAGCGGCCGCATCCTAGAAATGCGCCGGGAAGGTCTGCCAGCCGCTGATCTGCGTGAAGGACGCGTCGGCCGCCTTCCCGGCGCGCATCAGCCGGACGGTGTTCAAACCGTGGCGGCGGGACTTGGTCCAGTGGATCGGCGGGGTCAGGTTCTCCGGGCGGAAGTCCTTCAGCGACTCCAGCGCGCCGATGAACTTCTCGCGCGTCAGCTCGCGGCCCGCGCGCTTGAGGCCCTCCACGGTGACGGCCATGGCCGTGGCGCCGATGAGCGCGAACGACTCGCGTCCCTTCAGCTTCGGCTCCTCCTGCAAGAGGACGGCGATCACCTTGTCCGCCTCGGGCTCGCCCGGCGTCGCTTCGTTGACGTCGTAATAGGCGCCTTCCCAGAGGTCGCCGAGCAGCCGGAACATCACGCTGCGGTCGCCGAGCGTGAAGGAGGCGAAGATCTTCGGCCGGAAGCCCACCTTGGCCATCTCCTTCACGATGGCGGCGCCGTGCGTGGCGGTCGAGTAGAGGAGCACCGTGTCCGCGCCCGACTCCTTCAGCTTGAGCGCATGCGTCCCGAGCTCGCGGTCCGCCACTTCATACGGCACCTCCGCGGCGAGCGCGACCGCACTCTTCCCGGCCTTGACCGCGCGCTGCGCACCCGCAAGGCCGCCCTTGCCGTAGTCGTCGTTCTGGAAGAAGACGGCGACTTTCTTGGCATGCTCGAGCTTCGCCGCCTGGCCGATGAGGAACTCGGCCTCGTCCATGTAGTCAGGATAGCCCATGAAGATCGAGTGCAGCTTTTCCCGCGGCTGCGCTGCGAACACTTGGGGGTTGCCGAGCGGCCACACGGTGGGGATGCCCGCCTCGGCAACCGTCTCCTTGTTGGCGTTCAAGACGGCGGTGCCGAGCAGACAGACCAGCGCGAACACCGAGTCCTTCATCTCGTTGACGTTGGCGACCGCCTGCCCGGGATTGTAGGCGTCGTCCTTCACCACCACGCGGATCTTGCGGCCGTTCACGCCCCCTGCCGCATTGGCGTGATGCGCCCAGGTCTCCGCGGCGAGCGAGATGGATCCCCACGCCGCCGCCGGACCCGAGAGCGGAGCGGTGATGCCCAGGACTACTTCGGCGTCGGTCACGCCGGGTGCCTGCGCGAAAGCGGACGAGGCAGAGAACAGCACCGCCATTCCAGCGAGCGCGTAGCTTCGCATCTGTTCCTCCGGGGCATTGCGGAAGGCCTCACCTCTACTCCCGCCGGATTCCGCGGGCAACCTCCTGCGGAGTTTGACCCTGCGGTGCGCCCGCTTCTATGGTGCGTCGCTGGGAGGAGCAGCCAATGACCAAGGCGACGCTGTACCGGTGGGACTCGATGCCGAAGGAGGACCTTTCCCCGAGTCTGCAGCGCCGGATGATCACCGGCGAGCGCATGATGATCACGCACATCTACCTGAAGAAGGGCTGCGTGGTTCCGCTCCACCACCACATGAACGAGCAGATCACCTACGTCCTCGACGGCACATTGCGCTTCAAGCTGGGCGCGAACGGCGACCAGCGGGTGGACGTGCGCGCCGGCGAGGTGCTGGTCATCCCCGGAGACCTGCCGCACACGGCCGAGGCGCTCGAGGACACGGTGGACGTGGACGTCTTCAACCCGCCCCGCCAGGACTGGCTCGACGGCACCGACCTTTACCTGCGGCAGAGCAAGTAGTCGTGGACCTCGGGATCCGCAGCAAGGTTGCGCTCGTGACCGGCGCCAGCTCCGGCATCGGCGAGGCGGTTGCGCTCGCGCTCGCGCGAGAAGGCGTGAGACTCGCCGTCTCGGCGCGCAGGCGCGAGCTTCTCGAGGACCTGACCCAACGGGCGAAGGCGGCGGGCGCGCAGGATGCCGTCGCATGTCCGTCCGATCAGCGCGATGCGGAGTCGCTGAGCGCGCTGGTGCGCCAGGTGGAGGCGCGGCTCGGCGAGGTGGAGATCCTGGTCGTGAACGGCGGCGGCCCGAAACCAGGCGCCTACACCGAGATGAAGCTCGAGGATTGGGACGCCGCCTACGCGGCGACGATGCGCAGCGCGCTCCGGCTGGTCGACGAAGTGTTGCCCGGCATGCGGCGGCGCAAATGGGGCCGCATCGTGGCGCTCGAGTCGGTGTCGGTGAAGCAGCCCATTCCCACGCTGGTGCTCTCGAACGCATTCCGCACCGCCGTGGTCGCGGCGATGAAGACGCTCTCCGCGCAGGTCGCCGCTGAGGGGATCACGGTCAATTCGATCGCCACGGGCCTGGTGGAGACCGATCGCTTCCGCGCGATCTACGCGACGCCGGAGGTGAGGGAGCAGGCTCTTGCGCGGATCCCGATCGGGCGGCCCGCGACGCCTGACGAGTTCGCGCCGGCGGTCGTGTTTCTCTGCAGCGAGCCGGCGCGCTATCTCACCGGGCAGACGCTCTCGATCGACGGAGGCCTGACTGCCGGGCTGTTCGGCTGAAGCTTTCAGGCTTCCACGCCGCGGCCGCTAGGACGGCCGCGGCGCAGAAGACCGCCCCTTCCCCACGGGGCAGATCAGACGCGGGGACCGCGGTGGCTCAGCTTCTTGTGCGCCTTGACCGTCAGCGCCCGCGCGGGAGCAGTCACGTTGATCACCTCGGGAGTGCTGTGCTGCTCGGCCAGTGCGGTCTGGACGCGCACATGCGTTTCGCCGAGCGATGAGAGGGTGAAGGCGGCGACGACGACCCAGGCGGAGAGCATCACGATCGGAAAGGAGAATTCGCGCAGCTTGGACATCATGATGGACTCCCTTGGAGTTCTGAACTGAGGTGAGCCCTCCTTGTGCACCGCCCGTGCCAGTGCCCTGCGGGTCAAACAGGCTGTCAGGGGCATCATGGCGCCTGGTGCCACGCGTGGCGCCACGCCGCCAAGCGTGGCGCCTCAGCGAAAGACGGCCGCGTCGATGCCGTAGCGCTTGAGCCAGCGCTGCACCTGGAAACGCGCCTTGTCGAGGGCGCGCGCGACGGCCGTCACGTTTCCGCGGTGCTCCTGGAGCAGGACGATCAGCTCCTCGCGGCGCCGCTGGTCCTCGGCCAGGAGCGGCTTCGACGCCGGGGGCTGCGGCGCCGGCGGCGGCGGCGCGTCGCGAGGAGCGAAATGTGCGCGCATCTTCTCCAGCGGAAGAGAGGCCTGGGTGAGCGGACCTGCGTCGCAGAGCACGACGGCGCGCTCGATCACGCTGCGCAGCTCGCGGATGTTTCCCGGCCAGGCGTACTCGCGCAACAGGGTCAGCGTCTCGGCGGGGATCTCCGGCGGCTTGCGGACGCCGTACCGCTTGCTGGCCTCGGCGACGAAACGGCGCGCCAGCTCCTCGATCTCCGAGGTTCGCTCGCGCAGCGGAGGGATGACGAAGGTGATGCCGTTGAGGCGGAAATAGAGGTCCTCGCGGAACGTCCCGCGCGCGATTGCCCGCTCGAGGTCCCGGTTGGTGGCGGAGACGAAGCGCACGTCGAGATCGAGCGAGGTGGTCGACCCGACCCTGCGCACCTGCCGCTCCTCGAGCACGCGCAGGAGCTTCACCTGGGTGGGGAGCGGCATGTCGCCGACCTCATCGAGGAAGACGGTGCCGCCTTGCGCCGCCTCGAAGAGGCCGGTCTTGCGCTCGTGCGCCCCGGTGAAGGCGCCGCGCTCGTGCCCGAACAGCTCGCTCTCGAGCAAGGACTCGCTGAGGGCGGCGCAGTTGAGGCGCATGATCGGCTTGTCCGAGCGCCCCGAACGGCGATGGATCTCCTCGGCCATCCGCTCCTTGCCCACCCCGGTCTCGCCGAGGATGAGCACGCTCAGGTCGCTGGCGGCCACGCGCTCGACCATGCCGCGAAGCTGGAGCATGGCCAGCGGGTACTCCGGCAGATCGGCGGGGACTTCGTCCTTCACTTTCACCGGCGCCGGCCGCGGGCGTCTCGCAGAGGAGGACTGCGTACTCTCCCGGCCCGTGGAGCGCGATCACGTCGGTCATGCGGAGCTCGCCGGCGATCACCTGCTCGATCGCGTCTGCCGGCCCCGGCGCCGAGGCGGCGATGCGCAACACCGAGAAGACCGTCTGCGAGCGCTCGCCACGGTGGCATTCCTCCTCGAGGCGCTGCTCGAAGTAGTCGCGGGAGAGGAAGCGGCGCGGCGGCGCGCCCCTGCGCCGCTCGACCATGAGGAGGACGTTGCCGAGCTGGATGGGATCGCCGGGTGGCACCTCGGCCGTTTCTCCCGGCGCGAGGCGCTCCTCGCCGAGCTGGGTGGCGAGGCCGCTGCCGAGGTCCTCGAGCGCGAGCGGAGGTCCCAGCGAGAGCCGGACGTGCCGAGGGGCGACGGAAGCGTCGGAGACGACGAGGTCGCAGCCCGCGCCGCTCCCGATGGTGAGAGCTCCCGTATCCGGGATCCGGTGCGTCGAGAAGCTCTTTTCCCCGATGACGAAAAGCCGCAAGCAACCCCTCCGGTGGCGCGCGAAAGGAGCCGTCGCTGGCCGCGAGTCATCCGGAGTCTACACAGCGACCATTCTCCAGGCGAGGGTGCATTGGGTCGCCGGGAGTTCAGGTGAACGTGAACGGATCCGGGAAGGGGAAGCCGAAAGGACGGCCCTGCCGGATGGTCTTCACCGGGTCGAGATACGCGGTCCCGCGGCGCTCGTGCTTGTTGGTGTCCACGAACGTGACCGGACCTTCGACGAGCCGGAACACCGCTACGTCGGCGGGCGCGCCGATCTGGAGAGTGCCCAGTCCGGGAACCCTGCCGACGATGCGCGCCGGCTCCACCGTGGCCTTGGCGATGACCTGGTCGAGGGTCATGCCGAGCGTGAGGAACTTCGAGAGCACCCAGGGCAGCAGCGGCTTCCCGGGCGACTGGATGCTCACGCTGTGCACGTCGCTCGAGATGGTGTCGGGCGCAAGGCCCTGCTCGAGCGCCGGAGCAGCGATGGTGAAGTCGAAGCTGCCGCCGCCGTGGCCCACGTCGAAGATCACGCCGCGGCGGCGCGCCTCCAGGGCTTGCGGCAGGAGCTTGCCGCCCGCGACGATGGCGTTGACTTGTCCGGCGTTCGAGTACGTGTGCGTGATGATGTCGCCGGGGCGGAGCGCATCGAGCACCTCGCCGAGCGGAACCGGCGCGTCGCCGATGTGACACATCACGCGCGCCCACGGACCCGCGAGTTGGGCGGCGCGGAGGGCGCGACGGAGCGGCTCCATGCCGTTCGAGCCCACCACGTTCTTCGACATGCGCACCTTCACGCCGAGGCACACGTCCCGATTTTCCGCCACCGCCTTGGCGCACGCGTCCACGTCGGCGTAGTCGATGTTGAGGAGCTCGCCCACCTTGATGGGGTTCCCGGCGAGGCCGATGGACGAGATGTGGATGAAGGCGAAGAGGCGCGTGCGCGACTGTCCCATCACGTGATGCCGGAAGCCGGGGAAGCTCGCGTAGCCGGCGTCGCCCGCGTCCACGCCCGTGGTCGTCGCGGTGAGGCCCATCATCTCGTCCGCGGGAAGGCCGATGCCCGAGACCTGGTGGTAGTAGTGGCAGTGCAGGTCCACGAGGCCGGGCGTGACGATCGCGCCGGCCGCATCGAACACCTGCGTCGCGCGCCCCGGGGCGATGCCCTCCGCAAGGGCGGCAATCTGGCCGTTCTTGATCGCCACGTCGCGGCGCGCGTGCATCTTCTGCGACGGGTCCACCACGGTGCCGCCGGTCACCAGCAGATCGAACTTCAAATTGGGATCGGTTGCGTCGAAGGCGAGCGGCAAGCCCTGGCTGGGCTCCGCGCCCGGAGCGCCCGGCTGTGCGCTGCCCATCGTCGTCGCCGCCGCCGCGGCAACCCCCGTGCCGATCAGGTCACGCCGCGACAGCGCCATGGAGCCCTCCATCGGCACTCTAGATCCGGGCCGACGCGTGTCAATCGTCGCTGGAGGGGGTGGGGAGGAATCCTCGCTGCCCGCCTCCCCAGGCACAGGCCTTCCTTGAATCTCACCTCTGACCGCGGGTACGAATCCGAGGACGATGAGCACCTCATCTTCGGTGAACGCCGGCCTCCGCGCTGCGCATCGATATCCCACTTCCCTCAACGTGGCCCTCAGGCAGCGGGCAGGGCCTTCTTTCGGGCAAGGTCACCAACATCAGCACCGGGGGGATGTTCGTTCGCGCGGAGCGGACGCTGCGAAGCGGAACAGTGGTGTCGTTCGCACTCGAGTTCCCGGACGGCGAGGAGCCCGCTCCGGCCCGCGCCGCAGTCGTCTACGTCGCGCAATCACCCGAGGAACGATCCGGCGCGGGCCACGGCATGAAGTTTCTCGACGACGGAAGCACGTTCCGCGCCCGGGTCGATCGCCACATCGAGGCCATCCTGCGCGAGAGCAAGACCCCGGTGGTGAAGCTGCTCTCGGTTGCGCGCGATCTGTTGCGCGCGAAAGGCTGGACGCAGCTCTCGCCGCGAAATGTCGAAGGCAGGTACTGCCTGAGCAGCGCGCTGCTGCAGGCCGCGGGTGAAGATGATCAGGCTTACCAGGCTGTCTTGCAGTCGATCGGCGCTCATCTTCACACGCCGGCGTGTGCGCTGGGAGGATTTGGCTGCCATTGCGCCGTCATTCGATGGAATGACGCCGAAGGCCGCACCGAGAAGCAGGTCATCATCAAGATCGATGAAGTGATCGATGCCGAGTTGCTCGGCGCATAGTCGCGGCCGCCGGCAGGCGGCTTGGCGACTACGTTTGGGGCTGGTACTTCCTCCGCCTTCGAATGTCCCAGGGCCGGCAGCCGCACATGAAACGTACTGCCAGCGCCGGGCGTTCCGGCGGACTCGACCCGGATGGTACCGCCGTGCTGCTCGACGACACCCTTGCTGATCGCCAGCCCGAGCCCCAGCCCACCGAACGCGGGACCGTGCGCGCGCCCGAACCGCTCGAAGATGACCGGTTGACGCTCCTTCGGCACGCCGAGACCCCGATCGGTGACGGAGATCTCGATGGCGTCCCCGGCCCGCTCGGCCTTGATCTCGACCGGGCCCCCCTCCGGTGAATACCGGATGGCGTTGGAAACCAGGTTCACCAGCACCTGCTCGAGCCGATCGCGGTCGCCCTCGATCAAGAGCGGCGCCGGGGCCGCGACGCGGATCGAGTGGCGATCGTCGGCCGGCTCCATCCGGGTCCGCACTTCCTGGAGGAGCGCGGCCAGGTCGAAACGGGTCATATTCAGCTGCAGCGCTCCGGACTCGAGCCGGTTGGCGTCGAGCAGGTCTCCCACCAGCCGCGTGAGGCGGTCGATCTGGCGCGAGATGACGCGCAGCGCTTCCGCTGTCCCCGTCTCGCCGCGGCGCTGGCTGAGCTGGTGCAGCGCGAGCTGCGCCTGCGCCTTCGCGGCCGCGAGCGGCGTCTGCAGCTCGTGCACCACCGCGGCAAGGAAGACGTCCTTCAGCTCGCTCTCCAGCGCCTGCTGCCGGATCTCCTCGCCGCGGACGAAGAGATCGCAGAACCGCTGCTTGATGATCTCCGCCGTCTGCAAGCCGTCGAGCCGGGGCATCTGCACGTCGAGGAGGATGAGGGCGAAGGTCTCGCGCAAGAGCGCGAGCAGCGCCTCTTCGCCCGAGCGCGCCTTGACCAGGCGCACACCCAGCGGCTTGAGGATGCCCTCCAGCACGAGCAGATTGTCCTGCCGGTCGTCGACCAGCAGCACGGCGGGGACGATCCCACTCTTTGCCGTCTCGACCATGGTCACCTCACCCGCGCATCCGCACCACGGTTCCTCCGAAGCGGAAACGACGTATTATAGATTGATACCGATGGACGCCATGAGCACAGGATTTCCAGTTTCGCCGCTCCGTGAGCTTTTGCGCTCGCGCGTCGAGCGCGTGCTCGCAAGCTGGGAGAGTGCGGGCGCACCACCGGCACCCATGCCGCAGCGGGGGGCGCTCCGCCGGTTCCTTCGGGCGCTCGATCAGATGGACGAGGCCGCCGATGTTCCCGACCGCCGGGAAGAGCCTGCCGCCCCACGGTTCGTGCTCCTGGCCGCGAACGACCCGGGTCTCGCCCCCCGCATGCAGCAGCTCCTGGGCGACCGCCACCGGTTGGAGCTGGTCTCCACCTCGGACCGCGCCGTTCTCAGCGCAGCCGAGCAGACGCCCCACGTGCTGGTCGCGGAGGGAGCAGCGCAGCTGAAAGTCGTGCGCGCCGTCCGCGAACTGCGGCAGGCCGTGCCGGTGCTGATCACAGCCGAGGAACACGAGGTTCCCGACATCCTGCGGGAGTTCGCCGACGATCCGGTCGTCGTCCTGCGCGGCTCCCCGCGAAGCGAGGAGCTGGCGCTGGCCGTGCGCGCGATGCTGGAAGTGAGCAGCCCGGACAGCGCACGGTCCCCCTTGCCTGGTCTCCAGCCCCGCTCGTATGCCCACCTCGCCGGGCTGCTTCCGCGCGCCTTGGAGCGCGTGATCGACTTCGACGTCGGGGCTGCCGTGATCGCGCGCCAGGGAAGCGACCCGCTGGTAGACGTCCACTCCGCGCGCGATTGCCCCGAGGACACGCTGGCGCAGGCGCGGGAGCGATGCCTCGCCCTGTTCCGAATGGTGCGCGGCGGGACCTTGCGCGCGGAGGACGCGGCGGCCTTGTGGGGGCCGTCTTTGCTGAAGTCGTCTCTGCACGTTCCTCTCGCCAGCGAGGGCAGCGTCGTGGGAGTGACGCTGCTCGCCAGCTTCCGGCCCGACGCCTTCTCGACGGAGGATGAAGACGTGCTCCGCGAGCTCGCCACGCACACGTCGGGTGCCTACCGGCGCCTCGAAGGATCCGTGCGCCGGCTGCGTCTCACGCCGCGGCAGTCCCAGATACTGGCGCTGATCGCTTCGGGCTTGTCGGACAGGGAAGTCGGAGCCCGGCTCGGCCTTGCCCACCGCACCGTGCGCACGCATCTCGACCGCCTGCTTCGGGAACACGGACTGCACGGCCGCACCGAAGCGGTCGCGGCCTGGCTGCGCGGCGAACAAGGCTGACGCCCGAGATCACCCGTCTCGGGCCGACCAACGTTCTACGTGCGACTGCATATATTCAATGCCTGCGCCTCCCAATACAGTGGCGCAGGAGATGCCGACAGCGCGCGTCGAATCGCTTGACGACGGCACCCTGCGGGTGAGCGATACCTGCGGCCGCTGCAACAACAGCATCGCCTGGGACTACGTCGCGAACGCCGTCGATGGGCGTTTCCTCGTCGGGCATTGCGATTGTGACGGTGAGCGTCACTTGTTCGCGCTGGGGCGAGGGGACAAGGCAGTGGATCGGAACGGGCGCATCCTCTAACATTCCGCCCCAGACGAGGAGCGGAGCGTGAAAAGGATTGTCTTCGAGACTGCCTTGGTCATTGCGGCGATCGTGCTCGGGCTCGAGGCGGTTCACTACCGGAACGCGGTCCTCGATGCGAACATCGATCGAACCCGGGCGTGGAAAACCGTCGTCGAGCTGCGAGCAAAGTGCGGTGGAACCGGGGAGTCTCGAACGGAACCACCCGCGGCTCACTGAAGGCCGCGCGGGTCACGCAGCCGTCAGCGGTGGCTGCGGCGCGCCCAGGGCCGCAGCGTGCGCGGGTGTTGCTGGTTTATCATGCCGCGCATGACGATCGGTCGCAGGAAGCTGCTCCTCGTCGGCGGAGGTCTCATCGCGGCGTCGTGCGGGCCGCAGACGAACCGGACCCTACCCGCGCTGATCTCCGCGGGCAAGGTCACGGACCTCGCCACCGGAACGCTGCGCGCCATCTCTGGGATGGGCGTCGCGATCGGCCGCGACGCTCAGGGTATCTACGCTCTGTCGCTCATCTGCACGCACGCGGGCTGCGACATTTCGGTGGATGGGTCGGTCTCCGCCGGCAGCATCGGCTGCGCCTGCCACGGCAGCGTCTTCGATGGACAGGGCGCCGTGGTGAGCGGGCCCGCCAGTGCGCCGCTCGCGCACCTCGTCGTCACCGCGGATGCCCAAGGCAACCTCACCATCCACGGCGATCAGCCCACCGCCGCCTCGACGCGGCTTCCCGCGTGAGCCGAACGCATTTCACAAACCATTTGTGACGGCTACAAGCGTACGTTGAATTGCTGCTTGCTCAGTCGCGATGCGAGTGCGCCGGCGCGAAGAAGGTCAGGTCCAGAGTTTCCGCCTCGGCCTGCGCGCCCGCGCGGCCCAGATGGAGGAAGTCCGGCGTGCCTGTCGGATCGCTGTGCGTCGCGAACTGCGGCTGCAGCACGGTGGTGAGGAAGTCGGCGTTCGCCGGGTCGCGCGTCTTGTTGTAGAAGTCAGCCACGCTGTCGAAGCTGCCGGGCGTGAGGATGAACTGGTTGATGTCGTTGTGCGCCGTATAGGTAGCGGCGGTCGTCCCGGCCTGGCCGACGTTGGTGATCAGCGTGGAACCCACCGCCTTGATCCCGCGGGCGTGCAGGATGGCCACCATGCTCTTCAGCGACGCGATGCTCTGGCTGGATGGAATGTGGTCGCCGAAGTCGTTGGTGCCCGCGTAGAAGAGCACGTCGGTCACGCCGCTGACGCCGAGGATGTCGCGCGAGAACCGTTCCGGCAGGACTTGGAGAAGCGGCCGCGTCTGGCCGGGGCCCGGCACGGCTGCGGTGTCGCCGCCGATGCCTTCGTTGACCACCGAGACGTGCTGCCCGTAGAGCGCGTGAAGGCGCCGCGACATCCAGTTGAGGAAACGATCGTTGTTCCCCGGCGTGGTGATCGACCCGTCCACCGACGAGCTGCCCGCGCCCACCAGCACGCGGGTGTCCGAAGGCGCCAGCACGTCCACCGCGTCGACGAAGAACCACGAGGAGGTTTCGTAGGGAAAGGCGTCGTCCACGGCGTCGCCGGTGTGATCGCCGCTGCCCGGCGCGCCCAGGAACGACTCCTGCAACGCGGTGCCGTGGAAGGTCATCGGGCCGCTCGAGCCGGGGATGTACATCGAGACGGCGAGGTTGCGGCCCTCGACTTTGGGATTGACGCCGTCCTCACCGTCGTCGCCGCCCGCCCAGCTCACCCGCACTTCGTCGCTGAACTTCTCGGCTCCTGCGTCGACGGTCACCGAGGCCTGGCCCTTGAAGGTCACCTCTCGGATGGTGCCGGCCACGATGGCGCCCGAGAACGAATGCAGACCGACGGTGACGCGGCCGAAAGTGACCGGGGCGCTGCCCCAGGTGTTGGAGAGACGGACGCGCAGGGTGTCGCTCCAGATGTCGGGCTTCACGATCATCCGCAAGGTCTGGTTGATCGCCTGCGTGCCGGTGTTGGCGGGAAACGCGAAGTTCACCAGCGCGGCCGTCTGGGTGGTTCCCACGCCCTTGAAGACGTTGACCGGCGCGGTGGTCCAGGCAGCCACCCACTTGCGGTCGCCGTCGTCGCGATCGCTCGCCAGGGCGCGGACGGCGACAACGAGGAGGGAAAAGAGGCTGGCAGCGAGGAGACGTTTCTTCAGCATGGGGCTATCCTCTGGTGAGTGTCGGCTTCGCGGCGGCCCTACGCCCCGGCGTGCGGGCGATCAAGGAGCGGCGAGTCACGCCCATCCCGCGCGAGGTGCGCGCGCGGGTCAATAGTGCCGTGCAAGCGGGGCGATAGGAATTACCATTGCGATCTGTTTCACGGGAGAGCCCGACCCTTCGACAGATCACTCCGCGCGCAGCGCGATGTTTGGATCCACCCTCGCCGCCCGCCGGGCCGGCAGCCAGGTCGCGACGAACGCCACCAGCGCTAGCGCCAGCGCGAGCCCAGAGTAAGTGAGCGGATCGAACGCGTTCACTCCGTAGAGCATCCCGCGCAGCACGCGCGAGAGCCCGACGGCCAGAGCGATCCCGATGCCGATGCCCGCTCCCGCCAGCCGCGCGCCGCCGCTCACCACCAGGCGCAGCACGTCGCGCTGCCGCGCGCCCAGCGCCATGCGGATGCCGATCTCGCGCGTCCGCTGGACCACGCCGTAGCTCATCACGCCGTAGACGCCCACCGCGGCCAGCGCCAGCGCGACCAGCGCGAACAGTGCCAGCAGCAGCATGCTGAAGCGGCGGCCCGCCAGCGAGTCGGACACCGCCGCCTCCATCGTCTTCACGTTGTAGACCGGAAGCTCCGCATCGAGCGCGAGCACCTCGCGCCGCACGGCGCTGGTGAGCTGCTGCGGGTCGCCCGCTCCGCGTACGAGCAGCGTGATGCCCTGGAACCACTGCGGCGCGAACTGGGCCATCATGGCGTAGGGCATGATCATCGCCGCCTGCACTGGACCTTGATCGTCGAGCCCGTACTGCACCATGTGGCCGAAGATGCCGACGATCTCCGGCCCGCGCATGTTGCCCACCACCTCGTGCGGGAAGGCGAGGTGGTGGCCGAGCGGATCCTCGGTGCCGAACAGCTTGCGCGCGAGCGCGTCGTCGATCAGCACCACGGGCGCTTTCAGGTCGTCGCCCTCGCGCAGGTCGCGGCCGCGCAGAAGATGCGCGCCCAGCGCCTCGAGGAAGCCGGGGCTCGCGTCGTAGCGCATGGCGTTGATGCCCTTGCCCGGCTCGGGGCGCGTACGGCCCTCGATCCAGAAACCGCCCATGCTGTTGTCGTCGAAGAAAGGCGCGCTCTGCGTCACGGCCACGGCGCGCACTCCGGGCAGCGCGGCGATGCGGCGGCGCAGCTCCTGCTCGAAGCGAACCTCCGCGGCGCCGTCGGAATAGCGCGACGGCGGCAGCGAGAGCTGGAAGGTGAGCAGGCTGTGCGGCTCGAAGCCGGGATCGATCTGCGCCACCTTGGCGAAGCTGCGCAAGAGGAGCCCCGCGCCGATCAGCAGCATCAACGAGACCGCCACTTCCACCACCACCAGCGCGCTGCGCAGCCGGCGGCGCGGCCGTGAATCGGTGGCATGCGCGTCGCGCAAGAGCGCGTCGAGATCGGGCCGCGACGCGCGCAGCGCCGGCAGCGCTCCGAAGGCAAGGCCGGTCAGCACCGACAGCAAAAAGGTGAAGGCCAGGACGGAACCGTTGACGTGGATCTCGGCATTGCGGCGCAGGATCTCCGGCATCCATGGAAGGAGTGCGTCGGTGGCCCAGAGCGCGAGGAGGACGCCGCACCCGCCGCCCGCCACCGCGAGGAGCACGCTCTCGATGAGAAGCTCGCGCATCAGCTGCCAGCGGCCCGCGCCCAGCACCGAGCGGATGGCCAGCTCCGGCGCCCGGGCCGCCGCGCGCGCGAGCGAGAGGTTGGCGACGTTGGCCGCCGCGATCAGCAGCACCAGCCCCACCGCGCCCCAGAGCACCAGCAGCGCGGAACGGAAGTCCTCGGTCTGATCGTCTTGAATGGTGGTCGCACGCACGCGCATGCCGGTGTTGCTGAGCGGGTACGCTTTCTCCAGCCGCTCGGCGACGCCGTTCAGCGCGGCGCGTCCCTGCTGGAGCGTGACGCCGGTCCGCAGCCGCGCCAGCACGCTAATGCCCGGGTGATCATCGCGGTTCTTGAATTTCTCGGCCCAGAGTCCCAAGGGCACGAAGAGATCGCTCGCCGCGAGGAAGCGGAAGCCCGGCGGCAGCACGCCGATCACCGCGTAGCTGTCGCCGGCCAGCGTGATGCTCTGACCGATCACCCTCGGGTCGCTGCCGAAGCGCCTTTGCCAAAGCGCGTTGCCCAGCACCACCGTGCGCGGCGCGCCGGGCACATCGTCCTGCTGCGAGAAGAGCCGGCCGCGCTGCGCGTGCACCGCCAGGATGTCGAAGAAGTCGGCCGCGACCATGCGCCCGGCCACGCGCTCGGGCTCGCCGCCGCCGGTGAGGTTGAAGCTGTCGCGCCGGAACGCCGCCATGCCGCTGAAGAGGTCGCGGGTCTGCGCGCGCCAGTCGAGGAAATTGGGGTACGAGACCGACGAGTCCGGGAAGACCGCGCTGGTCTCGCGCACGATCAGCGCCTGCTCCGGATGCGGATACGGAAAGGGCCGCAAGAGCGTGGCTTCGATCAGGCTGAAGAGCGCGGTGTTGGCGCCGATGGCAAGGGCCAGCGCGGCCGCCGCCGCCAGCGCGTAGTTGGGCGAGCGCCGCAGCGAACGGAAGGCGAGCTTCAGGTCGCGCAGAAGGGCTTCCATCTTCTCTTGCTACTGCGAGCCGCGTGCCAGCATTGCCGCAGGTACGCAGCGCCGTCCGTGTGCGGCGGCGGGATTGCACGTCCCGAGATCGGACAGCTCAGAGCGGCAGCGTCAGGCGGGCGCGGGCGCCGGCGCGATCGGTGCGGTTCTCCAGGGAAAGGGTGCCTTCGTGGGCCTCGGCGATCTGCCGCGAGAGCGCGAGGCCGATGCCAGACCCGCCCGGCTTGGTGGTGAAGAAGGGCACGAACAGGTTCGCGGTGCTGGCGACGCCCGGGCCCTCGTCGGCCACCACCAGCTCGAGCTGCTGCGCGCCGATCGACCAGCTGACCTCGACCGCCCCGCCCGTCTCCAGCGCGGCGTCGGCCGCATTGTGCAGGAGGTTGATGAGCAGCTGATCGAGTTGGTCCGCGTCGGCCTTGACGACGGCGGGCGGCCCCGGACGAACGGAGACAGGGAGGCGGCTCTCCAGCTTCGCGATCCGCTGCACCCAGAGGGCCACTTCCACCGGCGCGAGCTGCGGCGGCGGCAGGCGGGCGAGCTGCGCGTACGCCGACATGAAGCGCATCAGCGACTCCGCTCGCCCCTCCATCACCGCCAGCCCCGCAGCCATGTCCTCCTGCGTCGGCGAGGACCAGCAGCTGGTGCGGCAGACCGCCGAGTCGGAAAGTGCTGCGGCGCACCTCGAAGCGCCCGCTCGCGCCGGGCAGGTGCAGCTCGAGGACCTGGTGCGGTTCTCCTTCCAGCGCACGAGAGAGGCGCAGCCGCGCGGCGTCGAGGCCGCCCGACTCGAGCAGCCGCGAGAGCGGCACGCCCACCAGCCGCTCCGCGCTGCGGTTGGCCAGCACCGCCTTGCCCCGCTCGTCGAAGGCGAGCACCGACACGTCGATCTCGTCCATCACCCGGCGCAGGAGCGCGCCCGCTTCCAGCGATCCGATGCGCTGCGCGTGCAGGGTATCGGCGAGCTGGTTGATCTCGAGCAGCAGCTCGGCGAGCGGATCGCCGGCCCCGGCGCCGCGCCCACGCACCGAGAAGTCCTCTTCGCGCAGAGCGGCGATCAGGTTTGCGGCGGTCTGCAGCGGGCGCAGCACGCGCTCGCGCACCGCCAGCGACGCGAAGAGCCAGACCATCACCACCAGCGCGCCGACCGTCCAGCAAATCTTACGGTCCTCGACCCGCAGCCAGAGAAGGAGCAGCGCCGCCACCACCGCAGGCAGTCCGGCCCAGATCGAAAGCAGGAAGACGTGCAGGTCGTGCGGCAGCCTCCGCTTCACGAGGCTTTCAAACCATGCTGCTGCAGGCGGCGATAGAGGGCGCTGCGCGAAACCCCCAGCTCGCGCGCGGCCTCGCTGACGTTGCCGTCGCAGCGGGCCAGCGCGCGCTGGATGAGGTGCCGCTCGGCGTCGCCCAGCGTCATGCGCTCGAGCAGGGCTGCCCCTTGCGTTGCGGGGGTGAGGAGCAGGTCGGCGGGCCCGATCTCCTCGCCCGGCGCGAGCAGCACCGCGCGCTCGGCCGCGTGCTCCAGCTCGCGCACGTTGCCGCGCCAGGAATGCCGCACCAGCGCCTCGAGCGCCTCCTGCGAGAAGCGCCGCGCGCGGGTGGCGCCGCGATCCACCAGCCGCTGCAGGAAGAGCTGCGCGAGATCGGGAATGTCCTGCGTCCGATCGCGCAGCGGCGGCAGGCGCACCTCGACGGTGTTGAGCCGGTAGAGCAGGTCCTCGCGGAAGCGGCCCTGCGCAACCTCTTCCTCGAGCTGCGCATTGGTGGCGGCGAGGACGCGCACGTCGGCGCGCTTCACCTTGGACGAGCCCACCGGGTTGAACTCGCCCGTCTGCAGGACGCGGAGCAGCTTCGCCTGCTGGCCGAGCGGCATGTTGGCCACTTCGTCGAGGAAGAGCGTGCCGCCGTCGGCCACCTCGAAGGCGCCGGCGCGGTCGGCGCGCGCGTCGGTGAAGGCGCCCCGCACGTGGCCGAACAGCTCGCTCTCGAACACGCCCTCGGCGACGCCGCCGGCGTTCACCGTCACCAGCGTCTTCTCGGCGCGCCGGGAGGCGGCGTGGATGAAGCGCGCCACCACCTCCTTGCCGGTGCCGTGCTCGCCGGTGATGAGGACGTTGGCCTCGGAGGGCGCGACCTTCTCCAGGACGCGCACCACCGCCTGCATCGCGGGCGAGCGCGCGATCATCTGCGGCGCCCTGCCCCGCAGGCGCGAATTCTCCTCCTCCAGGCGGCGCGACCTGCGCAGCGCACGGCCCAGCTCGATCTGCGTCTTCAGCGTCGCGGCGAGCCGCAGGTTGTCCCAGGGCTTCTGCACGTAGTCGCGCGCGCCGCGCCGCATCGCTTCCACCGCGCCCTCGACGCTGCCCCACGCCGTCATCACCACCACGGGCAGCGTCGGGTCGGCGGCGCGGATGCGCGAGAGGAGATCGAGCCCCTCGCTGCCCGAAGTGGTGTCGCGCGCGTAGTTGAGATCGATGAGCGCCGCGTCGAAGTCCTCCGCCTCGAGGGCGGCCAGCACGCCCGCCGGGGAAGTGGCCGCCACCACCGTCATGCCCTCGCGCTTGAGCAGGAGACGGAGCGCCTCGAGCACGTCGGGCTGATCGTCGGCTGCGATCACCTTCACGGCTTTTCGATCCACCCGTCGCGCAGGCGGACGACGCGGTTGCCGAAGGCCGCGTTCGTTTCCGAATGCGTCACCTGCACGATGGTGGTCCCCTGCCGGTTCAGCTCGCGGAAGAGCCGCATGATCTCCTCGCCCTGCTGCGAGTGCAGGTTGCCCGTTGGCTCGTCTGCGAGCAAGAGCCGGGGGCCCGCGATCACCGCCCGCGCCACTCCGACCAGCTGCTGCTGTCCGCCGGAGAGCTGCGACGGGTAAAGGTCCTTCTTGCCGACGATGCCGAATCGGTCGAGCGCGTCGGCCACCAGCGAGGTCCGGTCGGCCGTCTTGAGGTCGCGGTAGGAGAGCGGCACCTCGAGGTTCTCGGCCACCGTCAGGTCGTCGAGCAGATGGTACTTCTGGAAGACGAAGCCGATGTTGCGCTTGGCCAGCTCCGCGCGCTTCTTCTGCGGCAGCTGGTGGACGTTTTCTCCCAGCAGCTGGTACTCGCCGGTGAACCCGGAGTCGAGCAGGCCGAGGATGGCGAGCAGCGTGGACTTGCCCGCGCCCGAGGGCCCCATCACGGTGACGAAATCGCCGGCCGCGATCTCGAGGTCGATGCGCCGCAGGAGCCAGATCTGCCCCGCGCCCTGCTTGACCGTCTTCTCGACGTTGCGCAGCTGGATCATCGCGACCACCTCGCCAGCAGCAAGCCGGCGGCGAGCAGCGCGGCGGCGCACAGCTGCAGAACCACCAGCGCGAAGAGGGCGTGGATCATTCCGCCCTCAGCGAGATCCCGGGGTCGACGCGCGTCGCCCGCCGCGCGGGCAAAAGGCTCGCCAGCACCGCCACCAGCGCGAGCGTTCCCGCCACGCCCAGGTAGGTCGCGGGGTCGGTGGCCGACACGCCGTAGAGGAAGCCTGCCAGAAGCCGCGCCAGCGCGAGCGCCGCCAGGATCCCGCAGAGCACGCCCGCGAACGTGAGCCGCAAGCCCTCTCGCAAGACCATCCGCAGCACGTCGCCGGCCTGCGCGCCCAGCGCCATGCGCACGCCGATCTCGCGCTCGCGCCGGCTCACCGCGTAGGAGACGACGCCGTAGATGCCCAGCGCCGCGAGCAGCAGCGCCGCCAGGGCGAAGGCGGAGAGCAGCTGCGCCGCGAGCCGCTGCGGCCCCGAGGCGCGCTCGATCACCTGCTCCAGCGTGCGGACTTTGGTGACCGGCTGATCGGGATCGAGCTGCGCGATCTGCGCCCGGATGGCCGGCACGAGCGCCGCTGGATCTCCCTCGGCGCGAACGATCACGTCCATCTCCTCGGGGGCCAAAAGCGACTGCGGAAAGTAGATCTCGCTCTCCGCCGCCCGATTGAGCCCGCGCTGCTTCACGTCGGCCGCGATGCCGACGATGGTGGCCTCATCGTGGCCGGGCGAGGACCCTTGGGCGATCTGCCTGCCGATCGGGTCCTCGCCGGGAAACGATCTGCGTGCCAGCGCTTCGTTGATCACCACCTCGCGCGCGCGGTCCCTGTCGGCAAACGCGCGGCCGCGCAGGATGGGAATCTGCATCGCCGCGAAATAGCCCTCGGAGACGACGCGCTTCTCGGCATAGAGCTGATGCTCGTCGTCGAGCGCCGGGCGTCCCACTACGCTGTAGTTTCCGTTGGTGCTGCCGCCGCCGAGCGGCACGCGCGAGACAACGCCGGCCGCCCGCACGCCCGGCAACGCCGACGCCCGCTCCAGCAGCGCGCGGAAGAACTCGATGCGCTGCTCGCGGCCATACTTCGCCGGCGGCAGAGGGACGCGCAGCGAGAGCGCGTGCTCGCTGCGATAGCCCGGACCCGCGAGGAGCATGTGCGAGAAGCTTTGCAGGACCAGCACCGCGCCGGAGAGCAACAGCACCGCGAGCGCGCTCTGCGCCACCACCAGGACGCCGCGCGCCCTGCCCCGCGACGATGCGCCCGCGCCCTCCTTGAGCCCCGCCTGCAGATCGCCGCGCGCGGCATGCAGCGCCGGCAACAGCCCGATGCCCATCCCCGTTCCCACCGAGACCAGCGCCGCGAAGCCGAGCACGCGCCAGTCGAGCGGCGCGCCGTGCAGCGAGGGCAAGGAAGCGGGCCAGGAGCGCAGGATCAGATCCCGCCCCCAGAGCGCGATCAGCACGCCCAGCGCGCCGCCTGCGAGCCCCACCATCGCGTTCTCCACCAGGAGCTGCCGCGCCAGCCGCGGCCCGCTCGCGCCCAGCGCGCGCCGCACCGCGAACTCGCGCAGGCGGCCCGTCGCTCGCGAGAGCTCGACGTTGGCCAGGTTCACCACCGCGATGAGCAGCACCAGCCCCACCGCCGTTAGCAGGAGGAGCAGGAGCGGCGCGGCGCTGCCGTGCATGGACTCCTGCAACGACACGAGCGAGATGAGGTGCGTCGCCTTCGCCGCTGCGGCGATGCGCGGCGCGGCGATCTTCACATCGGCCTGGGCGCGCGCGACGGAAACGCCGGGCTTCAGCCGGCCCACCGTCTCGAGGTAGTGCATGCCGCGATCGCTCCACGGCAGCTTGCGCTCCAAGGCCACGAACACGTCGGCGCCGGCAAGGGCGTTGGCGGACGCAGGCGCAACGCCGACCAGCGTGAACGGCAGGCCGTTGAGCACCAGGGTTCCGCCCGGCGCCATCGAGCCCAGTGCGCGGTGCCAGAAACCTTCGCTCGCCACCACCGCCAGTGCCGCGTTGGGCACGTGCTCTTCGGGCCTGAAGAAACGGCCCGCCACAGGCTGCACGCCGAGCACGTCGAAAAAGTGCTGCGAGACGGTGTTCGCGGCCACCACCTCCGGCTGCCCGCGGCCCGAGAGGTTCATCGAGTCGCCCCGGTACGCCGCCAGCGCGACGAGGTCCGGCGCCTGCGCGACCCAGTCCTGGAATTCGGGCCAGGAGGGCCCGTGGTCGGACACTTGAGGCTCCACGTCCAGCAGCACGACCAGCCGCTGTGGATCGGGGAAGTCGAGCGGCCGCAGCAGCATCGCGTTCACGGCGCTGAAGATCGTCGTGGTCGCGCCCAGCGCCACCGCCAGCGTCAGCACGGCCGTCAGCGTGGTGGCGGGGCTCTTGCGCAGCATCCGGAGCGCGAACTTGAGGTCCTGGAACATGGTCAGTCCGTCCGCAGGGCCGTCATCGGATCGACGCGCGTCGCCCGGTGCGCAGGAAGGAAGCTCGCGAAGAGCGCAACCATCGTGAGCAGGAGCGAGATGGCCGCGTAGGTGAGCGGATCGCGTGCGCTGACGCCGTACAGCAGCGACGAGAGAAGCTGGGCCATCAAGAGCGCGGAGATCAGCCCGATGGCGACCCCCAGGCCCGCGAGGCGCAGCGCGCTGCCCATCACCATGCGGAGCACGTCGGCAGCCTGGGCGCCGATGGCAATGCGCACGCCGAACTCGCGCGTCCGCTGCGCCACTCCGTACGCGGTCACGCCGTAGATGCCCACCGCCGAGAGGATGAGGGCCAGCGCCGCGAACGCGCCCAGGAGCTGCAGAGGAAAACGCCGAGGCGCCAGCGCCGAGTCGACGCGCTCCTCGAGGGGCTGGATCCAGTCGATGGGTTGGGCAGGATCGATCGACGAGAGCTGCTGGCGCAGCGCGGAGGCGATCGCGGAAGGCGGTCCCGCGGTGCGGACCATCAGCACCATCTCGCTGTCGGGCATCTGCGCTTCGGGAGCCCAGAGGACGGGGACCGGCGGCTTGTCGAGGCCCATGTCGCGCACGTCGGCCACCACGCCGACGATGCTGCGCGGCTTGCCCGACTTGTCGCCCATGCGCACGACCTTGCCGATCACGTCCTGGCCGGGGAAGAACCGGCGCACCCACGCCTCGTTCACCAGGAGGACCTGCGGCGCCTTTGCGTCGTCGGCGGCGGTGAACGCGCGCCCGCGCTGGATGGGAATTCGCAGCGCGCCGAAGTAGCCGTCGGTGGCGCGGCGGAACTCGTCGTCCGGAGAGACGAGGGCCTCGTCCCTGCCTTCGATGAGGTAGCTCCAGTCGGTGTGACCGTCGAGCGGCGGCAGGTTGACCGCGCCCGCCCACTCCACGCCCGGCAGCGTGGAGGCGCGGCGGACCGCTTCCGTCCAGAAGCGCGCCTGCGGGTCGTCGGCATCGTAGGCGCTGCCGCTCAGGCTGATCTTGGCGGCGAGGACCCCCCGTGGATCGAACCCGGCGTTGATCCGGATCAGGTTCGAGAAGCTGCGCAGAAGAAGGCCGGCGCCGATCAGCAGCATCAGCGAGAGCGCGACCTGCCCGACGATGAGCGCAGATCGCAACCGGCCTGCGCGCGGACCCGAAGTACCGTGACTGCCGTCCTTGAGCGACTCGGCAAGATCGGTGCGCGAGGCCGACAGCGCGGGCGCAAGCCCGAAGACGAGCGTGGTGGCGACGGTGAGCAGCGCCGCGAACCCCAGCACCGCGCGGCTGACGTGCACGTCGGCGAGTTGGCGCACCGCCTCCGGGGCGGCCGTGAGCAATGCGTCGAGCGACCAGCTTGCGACGCCGATGCCGGCCGCCGCGCCGACCGCCGCGAGCAGCGCGCTCTCGGTGAGGAGCTGCAGGACCAGCCGCGCCCGCCCTGCTCCCAGCGCGCTGCGCACCGCCAGCTCGCGCGACCTCGCCGCGCCGCGCGCCAACAACAGATTCGCGACGTTGGCACAGGCGATCAGCAGCCCCAGCAGCACGGCGCCGAAGAGGATGAGCAGCGGCTGCCGCGAAGGCCCGACGAAGCGATCGCGCAGCGGCTCCAGGCTGAGCTTCCAGTAGACCTTGCCGTCCCGCCCGTACGACGCCATGTGCTCCGCGGCGATGTCCGAGGTGAAGGTCGCCAGCGCCGCCCGAGCCGCCTCGACGGTCAAGCCGGGCGCCAGCCGCGCCACCGGGTTGTACGAGCGGCTCCCGCGCTGGTTCTGCAATTCATCCGGCGACCAGCCGAAAGGCAGCCAGAACTCGTTGGGCGCGGTCCAGCGGAACGACTCCGGCAGGACGCCGATCACGATGCGCGGCCGGCCGTTCAAGGTCACGGTCTTCCCCACCACGGCCGGATCTGCGCCGAAGCGCTTGTGGAAGGTGCCCCACGAGAGCAGCACCTCGCCTTCGCCGCCCCTGTGGTCGGCCGCCTCGGCGAAGACCCGCCCGTATACCGGCGGAACGCCCAGCGCTTCGAAGAAACTTCCCGTCGCGTAGCCTGCCCGCACGCGCTCGGCCCGTTCGCCCTGCAGCGCCGCGGTATAGTCGAGCGATGCGCCGACCGACTGGAAGAAGGTCGCTCTGCGCAGGTCTTCGTACTCCGGCGCCGAGACGGGGATCCCGAGCAGGTTCTGCACTTCGAAGTTGCCGCGCACGGCGACGAGCCGGCTCTCCTCGCCCCAGCCCAGCGAGCGCAGCAGCACCGCGTGCACGACGCTGAAGATGGCGGTGGTGGCGCCGATGCCGAGCGCGAGCGCGAGCACCGCGGCGGCGGTGAACCCGGGCGCGCGCAGGAGGCCGCGCACGGCGAAGCGCAGATCGCGCAGCATCGAGTCCATGCCCGACTCCTTCAGGCCACCGAGCTGCCCGACTCCTCGACGATGCGGCCGTCGAAGAGCGAGACGGTGCGGGTGGCGAGGCGCGCGTAAGCGGGGTCGTGCGTGACCATGATCAGGGTGGACCCCGACTGGTGCAGCTCGGAGAGCAGCTTCATCACCGTCTGGCCATTCTTCGAATCGAGGTTCCCGGTGGGCTCGTCGGCGAGCAAGATGAGCGGATCGCCCGCCACCGCGCGCGCCACCGCCACCCGCTGCTGCTGGCCGCCCGAGAGCTGCCCCGGCATGTGCCGCGCGCGATGCGACATGCCCACCCGCGCCAGCGACTCCTCGACGCGCTTCTTGCGTTCGGCAGGAGGCATGCCGCGGTAGGTGAGCGGCAGCTCGACGTTCTCGGCCACCGTCAGATCCCCAATCAAGTTGAAGCTCTGGAAGATGAATCCGATATGCCGGTTGCGTACGTGAGCCCGGTCGGAGGCCGGCAGCTCGCGCACCGGCTTCTGGTCGAGCAGGTACTCGCCGCCCGTCGCCGTGTCGAGCAGGCCGAGGATGGCGAGCAGCGTGGTCTTGCCCGAACCGCTGGGCCCGACGATGGAGAGCCACTCGCCCTTCTTCACGTCGAGGTGGATGTTGGAGAGCGCGTGCGTCTCCACCTCGTCGGTGAGGAACACCTTCTCGATCTCCTGCATCCGGATCAGGGCATCGCTCACTTGAGCCTCACTCGATCGGTCTGGTCCCACGTGGACATGTCGGAAAGGATGACGCCGTCGCCCTCGGCGAGGCCTTCGAGCACCTCGACGGTGGAGACCGAGCTGCGGCCCAGTTTCACCTTGGTGCGGCGCGCCTCATCGCCGTCCTTGTTCAGGCGGAAGAGCTCGATCTGCCCTTCGGGCTGCGCGCCCGCCGGCCGCCCGACGTAGAGGACGCTCGCGAGCTTCTCGATCTCGACGGTGCCCTCGACAGTCAGGTCGGGCCGCGCGCCGCGGGGCAATTCGCCCGGGAGCGAGATGTCCACCTCGACCGAACCCTGGTTGGCGGAGGGCGAGATGCGCGAGACCTTGCCCTGCACGACGCCGTTGCGCGTGTCGACCGAAGCCGCGAGGCCCAGC
>WNFI01712339.1_pt1 | contig 29101 bp, 27 predicted proteins | sample 5400471 | NCBI WGS metagenome assembly WNFI01 (sample SAMN13153348, study PRJNA577476) | soil metagenome | isolation source: 100 cm saprolite on Douglas fir-dominated hillslope | place: USA:California | collected 2013-09-17
GAGCGGATGTTGGCCAGTCGGTCACCGAACACCGGCAGCGGTTCGTAACGAAAAGCACCGTTCATCGGGCAGCCGTAATAGGCAATGCCCTGCTTCTTCAGGGCCGGATGCAGATCGCGCTCGGCGAAATTGAAAAATTCCACGCGCGGCTTCTTCGCGAAGGGATAGTAATACCAATCGTAAGCGGTGATGCCGCGGGGCAGCAGCAGGATGGCCTCCGGCACAAAGTAGAGCATGTCGGCCCACAGTCCCAGCTGCAGGCTTTGGGCTCCGGCAATGGCATGCAGCCGGTTGACGTGGCCGGCAAAATGCCCGCCCAGGCCGAGACGCGCGACCTCCTCGCGACAACGCGGGCACTTGCCGAGGTGAAACGACTCGTCGAGCCCGACATGCACCTTGCCGGCCGTGCAATACGGCGCCAGGTCGCGCAGAAGCTTCTCGGCCACCTCAAGGGTGCGCGGATGCAGCGGACAGATCTGGCCGTGCGGCAGGGGCCGGTCGCGTTCATCCCGCAGTTCGTTCAGCTCGCGCCACTCCGGGTGCTTGATGAGGTATTGGGTGTGACCGAGCAGGTTGACGATGGGCACAACCCGGATGCCGTTCTGCGCCGCCGTCAGCACGAGTTCGCCCAGTTGCTCGTAGGTGTAGGCATCCGCCCGCCCGACGCCCGGCAGGCTGGGGTAGTGCACCGCGTCTTCCAGGTGCAGGTAAAGCTCCTGATAGCCCCACGCCGCGTAGCGAGGCAGCAGTGCCAGCAGGAAATCCAGCCGCTCCACCTGGCGCGCAAGATCCCACTGAAAGGCTTTGATCGGCGTGGATTGCATGTAGGAGCCTGCTTGCAGGCGATTTCGGGGGATGAATTGCTTGCAAGCAAGCTCCTACAACTCGTCCAGCGAACCCGCCGGGAAATTTACCCCCGCTTTTGCTTGATGAGTTGCTCGAGCTTGACGATGTCGGCGGCGAACACCCGGATGCCCTCGGCGGTTTTCTCGGTGGCCATCGCGTCCTCGTTGAACGCAAACCGGAAGCTCTTTTCGTCAAAGCTCACTTTCTTCAGGTCGGCAGCCTTGGCCCTGGCGGGGTCGAGCTTGCGCGCCAGCGGCTCGGTGCTGGCCTTGAGCTCGCCGAGCAACTGCGGGCTGATGGTGAGCAGATCGCACCCCGCGAGCTCGGTAATCTCGCCTTTGTTGCGGAAGGACGCGCCCATGACCTCGGTCGCGTGGCCGAACTTCTTGTAGTAAGTGTAGATTTCAGTGACGGATTTCACGCCCGGGTCATCGGCGGGGGCGTAATCCTTGCCGGTGCTCTTCTTATGCCAGTCGAGGATGCGGCCGACGAAGGGCGAGATGAGCTGCACCTTGGCCTCGGCGCATGCGACCGCCTGCGCGAACGAGAAGAGCAGGGTGAGGTTGCAGTTGATCTTCTCCCGCTGGAGCAATTCCGCGGCCTTGATGCCCTCCCAGGTGGAGGCGAGCTTGATGAGGATGCGTTCGCGCGGAATGCCGGCTTTTTCGTAGAGGCCGATGATTTCGCGCGCCTTGGCAATGGAGCCGTCGCGGTCAAACGAAAGCCGCGCGTCCACTTCGGTCGAGACCCGGCCGGGCACGATCTTCAAGATTTCGCCGCCGAACAACACGAGCAGCCGGTCGATGATCTTTTCGGTGCCCGCCGCCGCGCCGGCGTCCTTGACCGCCTTGTCCAGCAGGTGGACATAGCCGGGCATGGCCGCGGCCTTCAGGATCAGGCTGGGGTTGGTCGTGGCGTCCTGGGGCGCATACTCCTTCATGCTGGCGAAGTCGCCGGTGTCGGCCACGACCTTGGTGAATTGCTTGAGTTGATCGAGTTGGGTGGAGGTGCTCATGAGGGTGAAGTCTGTTATGAGGATAAAATGGGCGGATGCGCCCGCAAATAGTTTCGCATCCATTCGATGCCGCCGGCCTCGTCGGAAAACGCGCCGTCCAATTGCGACTCAAACGCGGCATCCAGCGCCGGCTTGAACTGCGGACTAGGCGACAGGCCCAGGGCAATCAAATGCCGGCCCAGCACGAGCGGTTTGGGCGCGGCATGTTCCAGGGCCAGTCGCACGGCGGCAACCCTTAGCTGGTCGAGCCGCTGGACGGTTTCATGGGAAATCAGGGGCGGGCGGCCCAGATGATCCGCCTGCATCACCGCCAGGAGTTCATCAAGCGTGGCGGGTGCTATCTTGCGTGCGAGCCGCCGCACCGTGGTGTCGCGAAACGCCGGCTGCTGGTCGTGGTGGAGCAGATGGTTCACCACCAGCGGGCGCACATGTTCTATCAGATCGAGTGGGGCCCCGATGTGTTGGAGAAAGCTTTCGGCCAGCGGTCCGCCGGCCGCCTCGTGCTCGGGACTGATCCAGCGCAGTTTGCCGCGCCGCTCCGCCTGCTTGGTGGTGGTCGCCTTGCCGAAGTCATGGGCGAGGACGGCAAAGGAAAGAACACGCCGTGTGGCCGGCGGGCCTTCACGCCAGGGGGCGAGCTCGACCAAGGCGTCGAGGCAATGGCCGGTGTGCGTAAGCACGTCACCTTCGGGGTGCCACTCGGGTTCCTGCGGCACGCCGTCGAGCATGGCGATTTCAGGGAAATGTTTCAACCAGCCCGCCTGCTTCAGGGTCGCAAGGCCCAAGGAGGGCTTGACTGCTTTCGTCGCCCATTTCTCCCATTCGCCCCACACGCGTTCGACCGGCAACTCCGCGTAGCTGTCGCTAATCGTATGGCACAGGGCGGCGGTTTCCAGGGCCAGGGTCAGCTCAAACCGGGCGGCCAGTTGAAAAGCCCGCAGCACGCGCAATGGGTCCTCCGCAAAGGCCGGACCCGTGTGCCGCAGGATTTTCTTCTTCAGGTCTCCGACGCCTCCATGCGGATCGATGATGCGGTTTTCAAAAGGGTCGTAAGCGATGGCATTGATGGTGAAATCGCGCCGGGCCGCCGCCTCGGCTTCGGTCAGCGCCGGATCCGGCGCGACAGCAAAGCCCCGGTGCCCGGCCCCGGTCTTGGATTCGCGGCGGGGCAGGCTGAAATCGTACTCCACGCCCTCCAACCGGACCTTCAGCACGCCGAAGCTCCGTCCGACCAGATCGGTCGGTCCAAAGGGCGCTAGGGCGCGGCCCAAGGCCTCGTAGTCGAGACCGAAGACCTCCACGTCAAAATCCTTGGGCTCAAGCCCCAGCAGCCAGTCCCGCACACAGCCGCCCACCAAACGCGGGCGGCCGCCCGCGGAACGCAGGACGGAAAGAGCGGCGTGGAGTGGAGGCGGGATCTTCATGCTTTGGGCTGCGAGAAAGCGTTCCAAGCAAGGAGCAACCAGCCCAGCAGAAAGGCAAGGCCACCCAAGGGGGTGACGGGGCCAAGGAGTTTCGGGCCACCCAGCGCCAGCCAGTAGAGGGAGCCGGAAAAAAGGATAACACCCGCAATCCAGCACCACCCGATCCACCGGGCTTTGGGCCATCCGGCCGTCCATCCCGCCAAGGCCAGCAAAGCCACGGCATGCACCAAGTGATAAAGCACGGCGGTTTGCCAGACCGAGGCAGTGCCGTTGGCGGCGAGAGTTTCCCTAAGGGCGTGGGCGCCAAACGCTCCGAGGACAACCCCGGTGAAACCGAGCAGACCGGCGGCGGTAACAAAGCTGCGAGCGGAAGGCGGCATAGGCAAATGAGTGTGTCGACAACCCGGGCGAAAACAAACACATCCATAGCCAGCCGTTTCATGCGTTCCATTCAGGCAATCTCCAGACTTTCCCTCGTGGCGCTGCTGGCCGGCCCGCTTCTCGCGCCCGCCGCTGAACCGCCGGCCGTGCGGGCTGATTTCAGCTACGCCTCGCGGTATGTTTTTCGCGGCGTGGAGCGGGCAGGCTCATCGGCGCAGACCACCGTGGAGTTTTTCCGGGACGATTTTCGCGGCGGGGCGTGGGCCAATCTGCCTTTTGCCGGCGGGGTAGGGCGGGAAGTGAGCTTAAATGCAGCCTACATCTGGCACGCCACGGCTGATCTGACACTGGAGGCGTCGGTGGCACACTCCTGGTTCCCGGGGGCACTCGCCGATGACACCAAGCGCACGTTCGAAGCCGGAGTGACCGCCACCTTGGCCGCGATCAACAGCGTCACACCCAGTCTGGCTTACTATCACGACTTCCGGTTGCGGACCGATACCGTGCATGCGTCGCTAGCGCGCAGCCTGGCGCTGACCAAGCTGGGGGCGTTTCTGGACCTGAGCCTGTTTGCCGGGTGGGCCACAGGCGATGACTGGCGCCCGGATGCGCCGGGACCGCGCCGGCACGATAATTACGGCTATTGGGGCGTCGAGGCGCACCTCCCCTACCGGGTAGGGCCTCACTCAACGGTGATTGCAGGACTGCATTATTCGGATGTGACAGGACGCTCCGGAACGAATGGATCATTTGGCCGGACTTCACGCCAAAATCTGTGGGTCACGCTCGGCGTAAGCCTCGACTTTTGAGGGGTTAAGCCACCGGCAGGGTAGTTTCCACCGATGTGAAAGGTTCGGGGTTGACAGGGGGTGTCGGAATCCTTCCCTTTGGCCCCTTTCCGCAAATGAAAACCTATCTGGCCAAGAAAGAGACAATGCAGCCCAAGTGGTATCTGATGGATGCCGAAGGCAAGGTGCTGGGCCGTCTCGCCGTCAAAGCCGCCAACATCCTGCGCGGCCGCCACAAGCCCACTTACACGCCCCATGTTGACACCGGTGACTACGTGGTCGTCATCAACGCGAGCAAGGTCGTCCTCACTGGCCGGAAGGAAGAGGCCACCGAATACATGTCGTTCTCCGGCTATGTCGGCGGCGAGAAATACCGCAAGCTCACCGACGTGCGCCGCCAGAAACCCGAGTTCATCGTGATGCAGGCCGTCAAGGGCATGCTCCCCAAGAACCGCCTCGCGCGCACCATGCTGACCAAGCTCCGGGTTTTCCCGGGCGCCACGCACACCCACGAGGCCCAGAACCCCGTTAAGCTTTAAGTTAACCCATGAGCGCTGAATCCTCCGTTTATCTCGGCACCGGCCGTCGCAAATCCTCCACGGCCCGCGTGCGCCTGATTGCCGGCTCCGGGCAATTTTCGGTCAACGACCGCAAGTTCGAATCCTATTTCACGCACGACAACTTCGTGCGCCGCGCCGTCGCCCCGCTGGTGACGGCCGAGAGCAAGGACAAGTTCGACGTCATCGTGAACGTCGCCGGCGGCGGCATCAGCAGCCAGTCCGGCGCCGTGGCCCATGGCATCGCCCGCGCCCTGCTGAAGTTCAATCCCGAGCTCCGCGTCACCCTCAAGAAGGCCGGTCACCTCACCCGTGATCCCCGCGAGAAAGAGCGCAAGAAGGCCGGCCAGCCCGGCGCCCGCAAGCGCTTCCAGTTCTCCAAGCGTTAATCGCCCGAAACTGGAACACGTTTTTCCCTCGAAGCGGAGCGCCCACGGCCTCCGCTTCTTTTTTGCGTTTTACGAAACTTCTCGATTCCCCCGCGGGAATTCATAATTCTACCACTCCCTTAAATGAATGTCGGCGTAGTCGGTGCGTCGGGTTACTCCGGCGAAGTTCTGGTCAAGCTCCTCCTCGGTCATCCGCAGGTCAAACTGACGGCGGTCACCTCGCGGCAGCACGCGGGCAAGCCCGTGGCCACCATCATCCCGGCGCTGCGCGGCACCGCGGCCGACCAGCTCAAGTTCAGCGATTCGGACGCCGCGGCCCTCGCGGCGCGGAAGGACATCGACGTCTGGTTCCTGGCTCTGCCGCATGGCGCCGCCGCGGATTTCGCGAAGGCGCTCGTGCCGACTGGGCGCAAGGTTATCGATCTCAGTGCCGACTTTCGCGTGGCCGAACTCGCGACCTACGAGAAATATTACGGCGCCCACCATGCGCCCGAGTTGCTGCCGCAGGCGCGCTTCGTGCTGCCCGAGTTGACGGATCCGAGTTGGAAGACCCAGATCAAGCTCGCGGCCGCGCCGGGTTGCTATCCCACCAGCGCCCTCGTGCCGCTCGCGCCATTGCTTAAGGCTGGCCTCGTGACGCGCGAGCACATCGTGGTGAATTCCTTCAGTGGCGTCAGCGGGGCGGGCAGAAAAACCGAGGAACAGTATCTCTTTGTGGAGCGGGACGAGAGCGCCAAGGCCTACGGTCTCGTCAAGCACCGGCACTTGGCCGAAATCGAGGAGCAGCTTTCCGCGGTGACCGGCGCGAAGATCGTGCTGCAATTCAACCCGCACCTGGCGCCGATGCGCCGGGGCATCGCCACCACCATCACGGTGCCGGCGGCCAAAGGCGCGACCATTGACTCACTCTACGCGGCCTGGCGCACCACCTATGCCGGCCGGCCTTTCGTGAGTATCCTTCCGGCTGGGGAAACGCCGGATACCGCCCACGTCACTGGCACGAACCGCGTGGATATTTCCGCGGTGCACGATGCCCGCACCGGCAACTTCGTCCTTACCTCCGCTCTCGACAATCTCGTCAAGGGCGCGAGCGGCCAGGCGGTGCAGATCATGAACCTGTGGCTCGGCTTCCCCGAGACCGCCGGGTTGACCTGATTTTTGTCATCCATGACCCAACTGACCGTTACCCCTGATACCGCCGGCATCACCGACGTGCCGGGCTTCGAGGCGGCTGGCGTGGCCTGTGACATCCGGGAGAAGAACGACCTCAAGCGCCTCGACCTTGCTTTGCTCTTTTCGCTGCGCCCCTGCACGGCCGCCGGCACGTTCACGAAGAACGCCGTCAAGGCCGCGCCGGTCTTGCTGTGCCAGAAGCACCTCGCCCATGGCGGGCCGTTCCACGGCATCATCGCCAACTCGGGCAATGCCAACGCCTGCACCGGCGCGGAGGGCCTGCACAATGCCCAGGACACCGCCCAGCGGGTCGCCGCTTCGCTCAACCTGAAGGCCACCTCGTTTTTTGTCTGCTCGACCGGCCGCATCGGCCAGCCGATGCCGATGCCACGACTACTCAAGGGCCTCGAGCAAGTCGTCTCCGAAAAGGGCCGCACGTCCGCGCACGGCAAACATGCGGCGGGCGCCATCCTGACCTCCGACACCCGCGCGAAGACTGTGACGGTGAGCTTCACCTACGACGGCAAGAAGCACTTCGTCGCCGGTATCGCCAAGGGCGCGGGCATGATCCAGCCCAACATGGCCACCATGCTCGCGTTTCTCGCCACTGACTTTTCCGTGCCGCGCAGCTTTTTGCAAAAGACGCTCTCGGAGGCCGTCGCGGGCACCTTTAACTGCATCACGGTGGACGGCGACATGAGCACCAACGATACGGTGCTCGTGCTGGCCAACGGTCACTCCGGGGTCAGCGTCGGCGACAAGAGCTCGCGCGAACTCCGGATGCTGTTCGCCGAGGCCGTCTGGAAAGTCTGTGAAGTGCTGGCCGACAAGATCGTCTCGGATGGCGAAAAGATCACCAAGGTCGTCGAGATCAAAGTCGAGGGGGCCGCCTCTGCGGGGGACGCGGAGAAGGTGGCGCGCGCCATCGGCAATTCGCTGCTGGTGAAATCCTCCTGGTATGGCGATGACCCCAACTGGGGCCGGCTGGCCGACGCCGCCGGCTATGCCGGGGCCAAGCTGGTCGAGGCCAAGCTCGACATCCTCTACAACGAGACGCCCGCCATGACTGCGGGCAAGCCGCACGCCGAGTTGAAGCCCCGCTGGAAGGAGATCGTCAAGGCGCGGCGTTTCACCATCACGCTCAATCTGCACCTCGGGAAGGCCTCTTTCCGGCTACTGGCCACCGATCTGACCGAGGCCTATGTGAACTACAACAAGAGCGAGTGAACGCCCGGCGGTCCGGTACGCTTTCGTCACTCAATAATCCTTGCACTCGCTCCGGCTTCCGCAAATTTTCTGATGACACGCCGTGAGCCCAACCGCCCGCGGCGTATCAGCTCCACCGAGAAATTAACGTTCCGACTCCATGCTCACCTTCCCGCACAAGATCCTGTTCGTAGGCTACGGCGCCGTGGCCGAATGCACCCTGCCCATCCTCTTCAAGCACCTCAAGGTGTCGGCGAAGAACGTCACGATCATGGATTTCGAGGATCGCTCGAAAAAACTGAAGCCCTGGACCGTCAAGGGCGTACGTTTCGTCCGCGACCGTGTCACCGAGGACAACATGGGTCGGTTGCTCGCCAAACACGTGGGTCCCGGTGACCTGCTCATCGACCTCGCCTGGAACATCGACGCCCTCGAGATTCTCACGTGGTGCCGCGAGCACGGCGTCATGTATATCAACACGTCCACCGAGCTGTGGGATCCGTATGCCGGCGGCAAGCACCCGACGGAAAAGACGCTCTACTGGCGCCACATGAACCTCCGCCGCCTGACGGCAAAGTGGAAGACCAGGGGCGCCACCGCGGTCATCGAGCACGGCGCGAACCCCGGCCTGATTTCCCATTTCACCAAACAGGGCCTGATCGACATCGGCCGGAGCCTCATCGCCGACAAGAAGGCCCGCGGCCGGCGCGCCGAAAACATCACCGGTCTCATTGCTACGCGGCAGTTCAACCATCTCGCGCGCGAACTCGGAGTGAAGGTCATCCATTGCAGCGAACGCGACACGCAGATCACCAACCGCCCAAAGCAGGTGGACGAATTCGTCAATACCTGGAGCATCGAGGGCTTCCGCGAGGAGGGCACGACTACCTCCGAACTGGGGTGGGGCACGCATGAGAAGCAGCTCCCGCAGTACGCCTACCGGCACAAGAACGGCCCGAAAAACCAGATCTGCATCGCGCGGATGGGCATCAACACTTGGGTCAGGACCTGGGTGCCGAACTACAGCATCCAGGGCATGGTCGTGCGTCATGGCGAGGCGTTCACCATTTCCGACAAGCTGACCGTCTGGAAGAACGGCAAGGCCGTCTACCGGCCCACGATGCACTATGCCTATTGCCCGTGCGACATGGCCATCGCCTCGTTGAACGAGATGCGCGGCTACAATTACCGCCTGGTCGAGAACCAGCGCATCATGAACGACGAGATTACCACGGGCTCCGATATTCTCGGCGCACTGCTCATGGGTCATGATTACAACTCCTGGTGGATCGGCAGCGATCTCAGCATCCAGCAGTCCCGCGCCCTTGTGCCGCACCAGAACGCGACGACCATGCAGGTCGCCATCTCGGTCGTGGCGGCGTCGATGTGGATGATACAAAATCCGCTGGAAGGCGTCCGTGTCCCCGACGACCTGCCGCACGACTTCATCCTCAAGATCGCCAAGCCCTATCTTGGCAAATGGATCTCGAAGAAGAAGGACTGGACGCCGTTCAGCGACTACACGAACACCTTCAAGGGCTACAACCAGCCCAACCTCGACCGGAAGGATCCGTGGCAGTTCAAGAACTTCCTGGTCCAGACGGCGGACTGATCGGGCGCTGACATGATCGCGAAGTCACTCCTGCAGAAACTGGCGAAGAAGCACGGCACGCCGCTGTTCGTCATCGATCACGACGAGTTGCGGAAAAACTACCGCGATTTCCGCAAACACCTGCCGCGGGTGCAGATTTATTTCGCAGTCAAGGCCAACTCCGATCCCGCCATCGTCCGCACGCTCTTCAAGGAAGGCTCCAGCTTCGACGTCGCCTCGATGCCGGAGTTCATGATCGTCCACGAAAACATCAGGCACTGGCCCGCGAAGAAGCGGCAGGACTGGATCTGGGACAAGATCATCTACGCGAACCCGACCAAGCCGACGGAAACCCTGGAGAAGCTCAACCGCTACAAGCCGCTTGTCACCTTCGACAACCGCGAGGAGATCCATAAGATCAAGAAGCACGCACCCAACGCCGGACTGGCCCTGCGGCTCAAGGTGCCAAACACGGGCGCAATGGTTGAGTTGTCTTCGAAATTCGGCGCGCTGCCCGGCGAGGCGGTCGACCTGATCCTCGAGGCGGACCGAGTCGGACTGGTGGTCGAGGGCATCAGCTTCCATGTCGGCAGCCAGACGACAAATTTCGAGAACTACGTCCAGGCCTTGAGTCTCACCGCGGCCATCTTCAAAGAGGCGCAGGATCGCGGTTACACGAAGATGAACCTGCTCGACATCGGCGGCGGTTTCCCGGCGCCTTACGACTCCACGGTCCGGCCACTGAAGGATCTCGCACAGATCATCAACACGGAGATCGACCGGCTGTTTCCAAAAAACATCCAGGTCCTCGCCGAGCCGGGCCGCTTTCTGGTCGCTTCCGCGGGCTACGCGGTATCGAAGATCATCGGCAAGGCCGTGCGCGACGGCAAGACGAGCTACTACATCAACGACGGCGTCTACCACACCTACTCCGGCGTCATCTTTGATCACTGCAAGTATCCCATCAAGTCGTTCAAACAGGGGCCGACCTCGCTCTGCTCGGTGTTCGGCCCGACGTGTGACGCACTCGACGTGATCTCGATGGCCGAGAACCTGCCCGATCTGGAGCGCGACGATTTCGTCTACAGCGTGAACATCGGCGCCTACAGCCACGCCTCCGCCACCTACTTCAACGGTTTTCCGCCGGCGAAAGTCGTTCACGTGAACCAGTAAGCCCCGGCGCGACTCCAACGTTGCAGTAATCCTGCGCGCATCGCACTTTGCTCATTCAATGGACACAGCTGAAATTATCGCCAAGGCGAAGGTGCTGCTTGAAGCGCTGCCTTACATCCAGGATTTTCATGAGGCCATCTTTGTCGTCAAATACGGCGGCAGTTTCATGGATGATCCTGATCCGACGGTGCGCACGAGTGTTGCCACGGACCTCGCTTTCCTCGCGGCGGTCGGCATCAACGTCGTGGTCGTGCACGGCGGGGGCAAGGCCATCAGCCGCGCAATGGATGAGTCGGGCTTGAAGCCCAATTTTATCAACGGCCTGCGGATAACCGACGCGGCGACCATCGCCATCGTGAAAAAGACGCTCGACGAGGTGGTGAACAAGGAGGTCTGCGCCACACTGGCGGCCGTCAAGGCCCGGCCGAAAGGCCTGCCGGGGGACAGCGTCATCGTGTGTGACAAGCTTAGCGTCGATGATGACGGCAATCCCTGCGACCTCGGCTATGTCGGCGATGTGACCGAAGTGAAGGTGAAGCTGATCAAAAAGGAAATCGCCGAGGGCTTCATGCCGGTGATCTCGCCGGTCGCCGAGGGGCTTGATGGCAAACCCTATAATGTGAATGCCGACACGGTCGCCGGCCGGGTGGCCAGCGCGCTGCGGGCCCGGCGCCTGGTTTTCATGAGCGATGTGCCCGGGCTGCTCGCTGACCCGAAGAATCCCGCATCACTCATCTCCACCGTGAAGGTCGGTGAGGTGGAGGGTCTGAAAAAGCGGGGGGTGATCGACAAGGGCATGCGTCCGAAAGTGCAGAGCGCCGTGCGCGCCTTGCGGGAAGGGGTGCAACGCGTCCATTTCGTGGACGGCCGGATGCCGCACAGCCTGTTGCTGGAAATTTTCACCGACTTGGGCGTCGGCACGGAAATCGTGCATGATTAAAAATCGTTCTCGTTCTCTTTCTCGTTATCCGTTCTCCTGAACGTTGAGAAGAGCAGGAGAACGAGAAAGAGAATGATTTAACATGAGCCAGCCCACCATCGTCCGCACCAACACCGCCGAGCTTTATGACGCCTATGTCATGAAGAACTACGGCCGGCCGCCGCTTACGCTGGTGCGCGGGCAGGGCGTTCTGGTGTGGGACGACACAGGCCGCGAATACCTTGATTTTACCTCCGGCGTGGCGGTGGCCGCGCTCGGGCATTGCCATCCGGTGTGGGTCGAGGCGATCCGCCGGCAGGCCGGCGAGCTGATTCACGTCAGCAATCTTTTCCGTCATCCCAACCAGGGCGAGCTGGCCCGCCGGCTGGTGCAACAGGCCGGACCGGGCCGGGTCTTTTTTTGCAACAGCGGCGCGGAGGCCAACGAGGGCCTGATCAAGCTTGCGCGTCTGCATGGCATCCGGAAGTCCGGCGAGGAGGGCAAATGCTACAAGATCATCTGTGCCAGGAATGCGTTTCACGGCCGGACCTTTGGGGGCATGAGTGCGACGCCGCAGGAGAAAATCCAGAAGGGCTTCCGGCCGCTGGTGCCGGGCTTTGCCTTTGGCGAGCTGAACAATCTGCAGAGCTTTGCCGATTTGGTCGACGGGCAGACGGCAGCGATTTTCCTGGAGACCGTGCAGGGTGAGGGCGGGGTGGTTCCCTGCACTGATGAATTCCTGTGGGGGGTGCGCGAGCTCTGTGACAGGCACAACCTGCTGCTCATGCTTGACGAGGTGCAGTGCGGCGTCGGCCGCACGGGCACCTTCTATGCCTTTCAGCACTCGGGGGTGCGCGCAGACGCCATTGGCATGGCGAAGGGAATCGGTGGCGGTTATCCCATGGGCGCAATCTGGGCGGCCGAGAAGCACGCGGAGCTTTTCACCCCCGGTTCCCACGGCTCGACCTTCGGCGGCACACCATTGGCGTGCGCGGCGGCCCTCGCCGTGCTCGATGTCATGGAGCGCGACAATCTTCTCCAAAAAGTGCAGACGAACGGCGCGGCGTGGCGGACGCAGCTCGAGAAACTTGTCTCCGAGTTTCCCCGGCAGGTGAAGGCCATCGCCGGCCGCGGTTACATGATCGGGCTGGTGCTGCACGGCGAGCCGCCGCCCTTTATCACCGCATTGCGCGAGGAGGGGCTGCTGGTGGTGGTCGCCGGGGGCAACAGCATCCGCTTGCTTCCACCGCTGATTGCGACCAAGGAACATCTCGACCGCGCCACGGCCATTATCCGGTTGGTTTTGGCCAGGAAAAACTAACCACCCGCAGTCATGAGGCATTTTCTCAAGGAAACCGATTTTTCCCGCGCCGAGGTGGCACAAATCTTTGCCCTGGCGCGCCGGTTCAAGCTGGAGCGGGGCAAACATGAAAAGCCACTCGCCAACCAGACCTGGGCGATGATTTTCGCCAAGTCGAGCACCCGCACCCGCGTGTCCTTCGAGGTGGGCATCCACGAGCTCGGCGGGAATCCGCTTTTTCTCAACACGAACGACATCCAGATCGGGCGCGGCGAAACCATTTCCGACACGGCGAAGGTGCTGTCGCGGTTCGTGCATGGTCTGATCGTGCGCACCTACGCCCAGGGCGACCTGGCCGAACTGGCGGCGCACAGCGGGCTGCCGGTCGTGAACGCGCTGACGAATTTCCTGCACCCGTGCCAGATCTACGCGGATGCGTTCACGGCAGCGGAACGGTGGGCGGGAGCGCAGGGGGATCTCCTCGCCTCGTTGCACGGCCGCAAGGTGGCTTTCCTCGGCGACACCAGCTTCAACATCGCGAACTCGTGGATCCTCGGGGCGAATCTGTTCGGCATGAAGGTTTCACTCAGCGGCCCGGCGGGCCATGAGCCCGGGCCGGAAATCCAGGCGCTGGTGGCGCAGATGGGGGGCGCCTTTCATTTCACCAGCGATCCGTTTGAGGCCGTAGCCGGGGCGGACATTGTCTATACCGACGTCTGGGCCAGCATGGGGCAGGAGAGTGAGGCTGCGGAACGGCGGCGGCGCATGATGCCATTTCAAGTGACGGGAAAACTATTCGCCGCGGCCAAGCCCGACGCACTTTTTATGCATTGCCTGCCGGCCCACGCAGGGGAGGAAGTCACCCAGGAAGTGCTCGATCACCCTCGTTGCGTGATCTTTGACGAGGCAGAGAACCGCCTGCACGTGCAGAAAGCCATCCTGGCCATCCTGGCCCGCAGTCGCAACTGAAGCCTACTGCTCCAGAATCAACATCACCCGGGTGGGCTGGATTTTCTGGAAACGACCGGTCGTGAGGTCGCCATCGTCAATCTTGCCATCGATCTCGATGAGCTGGGCGTCGGTGCAAGTTAAACTGGAAATGGAGATTCCGGCGTAACCACCGGTGGGAAGGGAATTATCCCAGTTCCAGCGGCCGCCGATCGCCGTGGCCGCCTGCCAGACATCGGCCTTGAAATCGCCCGCCATCGGCACGGGTGAGGCCGGAATTACGCCGGCGCCCACATTGGCGGGCCAAACGCCGTTTTGCGTTTTATAGATCTCGAACGCCTGGGAAAAGATCCGAAAATCATTCACGATGCGACTGTTTTGCGCAGCTCGCTGGACGCGTTGAAAAGCCGGAATAGCCAGGGCCGCGAGTAGACCAATGATGACCACGACGATCATTATTTCCACGAGCGTGAATCCTCGTGGCGAGACATGGCTGAACCGTTGCGGGGCGGTGCTCATATCACAGGCTGAGAAAAGTCTTTCCCGAGAATGGCAAAAGGCAACCCCGCAGCCATGAACCAGTGGTAAATACGTGATTTTAACTTTGCGCACCGCGAGCGTTTGCCAACACTGCGGGCCCTATCATGAAGATCGTGCTCGCATACTCGGGCGGCCTCGACACCTCGGTCATCGTAAAATGGCTGAAAGAAACCTATGCCGCGGAAGTCGTTACCTTTGCCGCTGATATTGGCCAGCAGGAAGAGCTCAAGGGGTTGTCCGCCAAGGCGAGAAAAACCGGCGCCAGCAGGCACTACACGCTCGATTTGGTCGAGGAATTTGCCCGCGACTTCATTTACCCCATGGTTCGCGCCAATGCCATTTACGAGGGGCAGTATTATCTCGGCACGTCGATCGCGCGCCCCCTGATTGCGAAGGCCCAAATCGCCATCGCCCGCAAGGAGAAGGCCACGACAGTCGCACATGGCGCCACGGGCAAGGGCAATGACCAGTGCCGCTTTGAGCTGACCTACATGGCGCTCGCACCCGACCTCCAGATCATCGCGCCGTGGAAGATCGACGCCTACCGCAAGCTGTTTCCCGGCCGCGCCGAGATGATTGCCTACTGTCGGAAGCACAAAATCCCCGTTGAGGCTTCACTCCAGAAGCCGTATTCAATGGATCGCAATCTACTGCACATTTCCTACGAGGCCGGCATCCTTGAGGATCCGTGGTTTGATCCGACCACCAAGGCCAACCGAGGAATGTTCAAGCTGTCAGTCTCGCCCGAGGATGCGCCGGACAAGCCGGAATATGTGGAGCTGGAGTTCAAGCAGGGCAACTGCGTGGCCGTGAATGGCCGGAGATTCACGCCCGCCGGCGTGCTCAAGCTGCTCAACCAACTCGGCGGCAAACACGGCATCGGCCGCGTGGATCTGGTCGAAAACCGGTTTGTCGGCATGAAGTCGCGCGGCGTGTATGAAACCCCGGGCGGCACCATCCTCATGCACGCCCACCGCCAGGTGGAATCGCTCACGATGGATCGCGAGGTCATGCACCTGCGCGACTCGCTCATCCCCAAATACGCCGAACTCGTTTACTACGGGTTCTGGTTCGCGCCGGAACGCGAAGCCCTGCAAGCGCTCGTCGATGAGTCGCAGAAACACGTCAGCGGCACCGTGCGTTTGAAGCTCTACAAGGGAAATGTCATCACCTGCGGTCGCAGGTCGAAGTATTCGCTTTACGACATGAAGATCGCCTCGATGGAGGGTGTGAAGAGCTGGTATAACCAAAGCGACGCGACGGGATTCATCCGCCTGAACGGCTTGCGGCTGCGGGCGCGGTATTACGCCCAGGGCGGCCCCAAGGCGTAGGGAACCAGCCGGCAATTGATTGAGGCACTCGCGCCGCGGTCTTTTAGCGCACAGGGACCTCCGGCGTGATAAATTATAGCCTCACCGCATCCCAGTGCGGTCCGGCCACACGTTGATTGTAGCGGAGCCGTGCATTGCGTTGGTTTGGCCTGTCTGTTAACCACTGACGGGTCCGCTTACTCGCGCCGGACTGTGTGGCCGGCGGCTTCAAGGGCGTGAATGGCGTCCGCCAGCCGGTCGGCCTTTACCAGCACATAGTCGGTGTCGAAGGTTCCGACCGTGAGCAGGCTGATGCCGGCGCGGGCAAGCGGCTTGGCGACCGCAACCATGATCCCGACAGCCCCGAAGTCCAGCGGGCCGGCGAACTTCAGCACGCGCCAGCCGCGCTCGGCCTTGACGCTGGCGGGCACCTGGGAGGCCGGGCAGATGATCGAGAGCTCATCTGGAGTACGCGTGATGGAACTGAATACAATGGAGCCGGCCCACGCAGGAACCGGCTCGGTCGGGGGCAGCCGGCCCACGGCGAACTCGCCGGCGACCAGCTGAAGCGCGACCTCGGGCATCAGAAGAGTTTTCCGGCCACGACCCCGACGGCCGTGATCGGCCCGGAGTCACCCAGGCCCTCGATGGCGCGGTCGGCTTTCTTCATCGTGGATTGCACGCTCAAGTAGAGGCTGTCGTCAGAGATCAGCTTGCCCAGCGTGCCCTTGCCGCTGTTGAGCTTGTCGGAGACCTCGCGCAGATTGTTCATGGAAAGCTTAAGGCTGCTGGCCGTGGGCTCGTCGTAAAGGAGCAGGCCGAGGGTGCCCTTGCCGGCCTTCACGTCGGCGACAATGGCCTTGGCGTCGCCCATGAAGGTGCGCGCATCCGCTGCGGCCGACTTGATCTCGGTCACGGAGGCGAGCAGCTCGTCGTGCAGTTTTGGATCGTTGACGAGACGGCCGAAAGTGCCCTCGCCGTTTTTAATCTTGCCGGTGATGTCCTGCAGATTGCTGATGGTCTCCGTGAGCCTGGGGCCGTTGTCCGTGACGAGCTTGTCGATGCGCTGGAAAATGCCACCGCCCTCGCTGCCGGTGCCCATGGATTTGCCGATCTCGCCGATGACTTGCTCAAGCTTGGAGCCGAGGTTGCCGAGCTGGCTGATGACCTCGCTCATGTCCACGGTGGGCTTGGTCTGGATCTCGTCCTGGTCCTTGAGCAGGGGCCCGCCGGGCGTGCCGAAGGTGATGCCCAGGTAATTACTGCCGAGCAGGCTGGATTGCTCGACGCTGGCGACGGCATCGTTCGGGATTTTCACCCCGGGATCGACCATGACCAAGGCTTCGACCCGATGGGCGGCGAGGCGGGTGATGCCGACAGCTCCGACCTTGACGCCGGCCATGCGCACCTCGTCGCCGGTCTTGAGGCCCTTGAGGTTGGCGAAGCCGGCCACAAGGGTGTAGCCCTGCGGCTTGAAAAGCCGCCCGCCATTGAGCGACTCGAAGGTGATCCAGGCGAGCGCCAGGCCAAGGAGGAAAAAGAGGCCGACGCGGACGGTTTGTGACGTATTATTCATGACTGTTCTCCAGTTGTTTGAAGCGAGGATTCTTGAGGTCGATGACCGGGTTGAGGAAATTGGCGATGACGGGATCGGCGTGATGCGCGAAGTCGGCCGGCGTGCCGGTGGCGCGGATGTGGCCATCCATGATGATGGCGATGCGGTCGGCAATGCCGAGGGCGAGGTTGCGATCGTGGGTGACGACGAGGCTGGTGACCGCGATCTGCTCGCGGAGGGTGGCGATGATCTCGCTGATGGTGGCGCTGAGGATGGGATCGAGTTCAGCCGTGGGCTCGTCGTAGAGCAGGAGCTGGGGCTCCATGACGAGCGCCCGGGCGATGGCGACGCGTTTTTTCATGCCGCCGGAAAGCTCGGAGGGCATCTTGCCCGCCGCCCGCTCGAGCGAAAGGATGGAGAGGGCGTGCATCACTTTCTCGCGGATTTCCGCCTCGTTGCCGAGGCGATGCTCGCGGGGATAGAGGGCGAGATTGTCGTAGACGGAAAGCGAATTGAACAGGGCGCCGGCTTGAAACACGAGCGCGGTGTGCACCTTCTCGCGGATTTCCGGATCGGCGGCGTTGAACTCACCGATCCGCACCTCGCCGCTGGTGGGGGTTTCCAGTCCGGCGACCTGCTTGAGCAGGACGGTCTTGCCCGAGCCGCTGGGGCCCATGAGGCAGAAGATCTCCCCGGGGCGCACTTCCAGGCTGATATTATGCAGCACCGTGGTGTTATCGTATGTTTTGGAGACATTCGTGACGGTGATGCCGACGGTCTTGCCGACAAAAGGACTGGCGGTGTAAGTGGCGCTCATGATGTAAAGAGGAGGGCTTTGGTCACAAAATAGTCGAGGACCAGGATGAGGATGAGCGAGGTGACAATGGCCTTGGTGAGGGAAACGCCGATCTCGCGCGGGCCGCCGCGGGTGTTGAGGCCGATGTAGCAGCAGACCAGCACGATCACGAAACCGAAGAACTCGGCCTTGACCAGCCCGTCCACGATATCGCGCGGCTTCATGTAGAGCTTGAGCGCGGTGAAGTAAGCCTCGGAATCGACGGAGATGGAATGCGTATACTGGCAGACCAGCGCGCCGCCATACCAGCCGCAAAGATTGGCGATGATGGCCAGCACCGGCATCATCACCACAATCGCGGCCAGCCGGGGCAGCACCAGCATGCGCTCGGGCGGGATGTTCATGGTGACGAGGGCGTCGATCTCCTGGTAAACCTTCATGGAGGCCAGCTCGGCGGTGATGGCGGAGCCAACCCGGCCGGCGACCAGGATGGCGACCATGACCGGGCCCAGCTCGCGGGCCATCGTGAGGCCGACCAGGGTGCCGATGAACTGTTTGGCGCCGAAATTCTCCATGCTGTAACCGCTTTGCAGCGCGAGCACGCTGCCGATGAAAAAGCTCAGGATGGTGACGATGGGCAGCGTGGTGTAGCCGATGAGGTAACACTGCTCGATGAAGCGGGGAAACTGGCGCGGCAGCGTGCCAATATACTTCATCGAGCGCCCCAGCAGAAGCAGGGTGCCGCCGATATGGCCGAGGATGTCAGAGAGATGTTTCATGGCGACATGGCTGCGGAGGTCTTGTTAGCGGGTTTCTGTCGGAAATCGAACAGCGAAAATTTCCACCGCAGGACGCCCGGCTGGCGCTGCCAGGCGAGCAGACCCCGGCCCAAGGTGATTCGCGAATGCCCCGGGGTGGACTGGACACTGAAGAGCGGACCAAGGTGAAATTCCTTTTTCTCGGGTGATTTTCCCCAGCTTATGAGACTGAAGAACAGGGAGTGGTGGGTGTCACCCGGGGCTCGTTGATCAAAGCGATAAAGGGCGAAGAGCGGGGTATAAAGTTCGCGGACCGGCTCGTTGGAGGGAAGGAAGACTTCGAACGGACTGAACAGCTGAAACTGGCGCTGGCCGGCGCCGTTGTTCCATGAACTCAGGAGCGGCCAGAGATGGGTCTTGTGCGCCGGCGCGGCGGCGGGGTTGGTGGCGCTGCGTTGGGTGAGCGACCAGTAGAGAAACCAAACCACCTGGCTTTGTTCCTGGATGAGACCCTGATCCGCTGCTCGTCGTACCGGTATGGCTCGGTGCGGTGCGTGTAGCCAAAGAACGGCCAGACATAGGTTTCGCTGATGTAACCCGCGGCGGTTTCACGGGTGTAGAAGGGCAGCGCGCCCAGCTTCACGTCCGGCACGGGCGCGGCGAGATCCTTGGCCGAACGGTAGAAGAGCGGCCAGAGATAGAACCGGTCGTCGTAGTCGCCGGCGCGCCCCCGGTGGCCGAACAGCGGCCAGAGCTCGAAGCCGTGGTGCCCGTCGCCGTGGATGAACCGTAGAAAGGGCCACGGGGCGTGCGTGGTGTGCGCGTCATGGTTTTCCGTGTCCGCGTAAAAGGGGAAAAGGACAAAATGAATCTGATCGTAGCCGAAGCGGTGTTTGATGGTGCCGCCGACCGGAAACAGGGCCCGGTAGCTCTCGGTGGGGTCGCCGGTGTCGCGGGAAAAATATACCGGCCAGACATCGAAACTGCGGTTGGTCGTCTGGCTGTCCGGTTCGGTCTGCCGGCGGTAATTGATGAGCTGGAAGAAACTGAAATTCCGGTAGCCGGCTTCCTTTTGCCAGGTGAAAAAGGGATAGAACAGCATGGTCGTTTCGCGGCCATCCTCCTTGACGTGCAGATACACCGGCCGGAATCCCTGCAGGGTGGCCCCATCCGCGCGGGTTTTCTGAAACAAGAAAGGAACGAGGTATTCCGCGGATTCGACCGTTCCGTCGGGCTTTTCCTGCCGGACGAAAAAAGGCCACCCGTTTCGCTCCACGCCCTGCAGTGGGGCGGCAGCGAGCAGCGCAGGGCAAAGCAGCCTGACTATGAGGCGGAAAAACATGCTTGGTGAACTGGGTCAGGCATTGCCTTTGAGTGATGCGGAAGCCAGTTAGGTGGCTGGCTTTTCGGCGGCAAGGGGAGACTATTTCCCTCCCGGCGACGTGCAAATCCTATGTTACAACCCTCAGCAGCAAAAACTGTTCCGCCATTTTGCCCGTTTTTTGAAAATTGCTCCGGGTTGGCGCGGGATCAAGGGAGGGCGTGTCCATGCGGATAACCGGCGGACAGGCTCGCGGCATACCGCTGGTGCTGCCCAAGGGCGACGCGGTCCGCCCGGCGACCGATGCCATGCGACAGGCGGTCTTTTCCAGCCTGGGGGCGCGGGTAACCGGGGCGCGGTTCTGGGATTTGTTTGCAGGCAGCGGGGCCTATGGGTTGGAGGCATTCAGTCGCGGCGCGACTGGCGGGGTGTTTGTCGAGAAAAACGCCAAAGCCGCTGAATATATCCGCCAAAACATCGCAGCGGTCTGCAAAAGCCTTCAGCGCGAAGCCGCGGATCTGCAGGTTGTCAATGGGGATGCCCTCAAGCTATCGCCAGGTGGAGTGCCCGACTTGGTGTTTATTGATCCGCCGTATGAGATCATCCCGGAAGTCGCACCCGGACTCTTTGCCCGCCTGGCTGGATTACTCGACGGGAATCCGGATCCACTCATTGTGTTCGAGATGCCGGGCGAACTGGAGCTATCTCCGACGGACTGGACCTGCGTGAAACGCCTCGGCAAAGGCGCGCGCCAGCCCACTGTGGGCATTTTCAGATCAAACCGAGCTTTGCCTTGAGCAGGGTCACGGCGGCGAGGCAGGCGGTCTCCGTGCGGAGCACGCGCGGACCGAGATGGACAAAGGCAAATCCGTTTTGACGCAACAGTTCCCGCTCGGGGGCCGACCAACCGCGCTCGGCGCCGATGGCGAGGATGGCTGATTTGCATCCTGCGGGGTCGAAGGCGCTGAGCGCCGCGGGAGATTCATAGTTGTCGAGGGCCAGGCGGGCCGGGGCGGCCGGCAGCACGGTGAGGCATTCGACCAAGGAGCGTTCGTGGGTCATTTCGGGCAGCCGCGTGCAGAAGGCCTGCGCGGCGCCGGCGATGAGATGGCTTTTCCATTCACCGGATTGCCAAAGGGTGCTACGGGCGTAGCTGGCCTCCCCCTTTTCGGTGCGGATGAAGTGCAGCGCGGCGACGCCCAGTGCCGTCATCTCGCGTAGTATGACACGGGCGGTTTGGGGCCGGGGCAGACCGATGAGCAGCGTGATGGGGCTGAGCGGCGGGGGCGGCCCGGTCCATACAAAGGAGAGTGTGAGAGTCTCCCGGTCGATGGCGACCAAGGTGCCCTTGCCCCGGGGGCCATCGATCAGGCCGGCGTCAAAGTTGTCACCCGGCCGGCGCCGGAGCACATCGAGCAGGTGCACCGCCCGCGGATCACTCCGCGGCAGGGGAAGCTCGACTTCCGGGGCGTAAAATAAAATGATATTCACATGATCAGGCAGGAGAAGCCCATTGGCGGAGCAATGAGACGGTGGCTGGATTCCTTGGGGCGACAGCTTGCTTGAGATGGCGGCACATTCCAGACTCCAATGAAACGTGTGAATACAATCGACACAACACCGGGAAAGGCACCCGGCGAGGGGCCCGGCATCGGCCGGGTAGTAATCGTAGAGGATCAGCGGCTCGTGGCGGAGTTTTTCACCCTGCACTGTCGGGAGCTCGGCCTGCAGGTGTTGCAACATTGCGGCACCTGCCGGGAAGGCCTGGCGGCGATTCGCAAACACGAGCCCGACCTGGTGCTGATGGATATTTCCTTGCCCGACGGGGATGGTCTGGAGATGGCCAAAGCGGTTCTCGATGAGCTGCCCCGGATAAAAATCCTGGCCATTTCCTCGCATCGCGATCCTTGGACCATGCTGCAAGTGCAGCGCATCGGACTGCACGGATTCGTGGACAAGAACGATCAGCGGCCGGATGTCCTGTCCGAGGCGATTCACTCCGTGCTCGGCGGCCGGGTCTATTACACGCCGATCGTGAATGAATCGAGCGCCAGCATCCGGCGCGACCCCAAGGCGTTCATCCGGGTGCTGTCGGACTACGAGACCCGGATCCTTTCCATGATTGGCGAGTCCAAGACCGACGAGGAAATTGCCGTCATGCTGAGCATCAGCCCGGCCACCGTGCAGTCACGCCGGCGCGACATCATGCGCAAGCTCGACATTCACACGACGCCCAAGCTGATCCATTACGCCATCGTCAACGGGCTCACGCGGGCGGACCAACTGGGACGGCGGAAGCCAACCTGACCCGCAAGCCGGCCAGCTGGGCCTGGAATTCACGGCTGAGAAACCGGGCGTCGGCCCACTGTTGGTTGGCAACCACGCCCTCGATTTTCCGCAACGTCTGTTCCAGTTCGCGCTCGTAGATAAAGCCGCAGCGGCCGCAGAGCAAATGGGCGTAGTGACCGGCTCCGGCCGCATCCTCTTTTTGCATGGCGGCGTTGAGCTGCTCCAACTCCACGTCGAGTTCGGAAAAATACAGCGCCAGCTCCTCGGCAAAGGGCGCGTTCTTTTTCCTGGCCAGCAAACGCAGGTTGTTGAGCCGGTCGGCGGGAACCGGCTGATGGGTGGTGGCCGGCGTCGCGCCCGGCCCGGTGGCAGCGGCGAGCGCCTTGCGCAGTTTTTCCATCGTTACCGGCTTGCTGAGGAACGCGTCCATGCCGGCGTTCAGGCACAGGGCGCGTTTTTCCGGGGTGGTAAAGGCGGTGGTGGCGAGGATCAGGGCGTGGGCCGAATCATTGGGCAGGACACGGATACCGCGGGCGACATCAACGCCGCTCAGGCCCGGCAGGTTGAAATCAAGGAAGATGACGTCAAACACCTGGCGCTCGGCCAGCGCCAGGGCTGCCTGGCCTTCGCCTGCGGTGAGCACGCTGAAGTCGAGCGTTTGGAGCAGGTCGGCCAGCACGATGCGGTTGTATTCCTGATCGTCCACGACCAGGGCGCTCCGGGCCGACCCGGCGACTGCAGCGTGTGTTGCAGGCGCAGACCCGGCCGGGATTTCGGCCGCCGCGAAGGGGGCGCTGAAATAAAAACACGAGCCGCGGCCCAATTCGCTTTCGAGCCAGATGCGGCCGCCCATTTTTTCCGCGAGGCCCTTGCACAGCGCCAGCCCGAGACCGGTGCCGGGCACGCGGCCCTGCTGCGCGGCGGCGCCACGCTCAAACCGCGTGAACAGCCGCTGCTGCTCATCGGCGGAAATGCCGGGCCCCTCGTCGGACACGGCGAAGATCACCTCGGTTTGCCCCGCGCTGGGGCTCTTGCACCAGACGGTGACGCTGACTTGGCCGCGTCCGGAGAACTTCAGGGCGTTGCTGACAAAATTAATCAGGATCTGGCGGATGCGGCGCGCATCGCCGACCAGTTCACGGGGCACGGCGGGGGAAACCGCGATCTCCACGGGGATGCCGTATTTTTCGCTGTCGGGACCCGTGATGGCGGTGATGGATTCGACCAGTTCAGGCAGATCGAACGGCTTGGGATCCAGTTCGATGGCGCCCGCCTGCACCTTGGAGAAATCGAGGATGTCCTCCAGCAGCGAGGACAGGTGGCTGGCGCACTGGCGGAGCAGGCTGAATTTGCGGCGGCTTTCGAGGTCGAGGCCCTCGGTCTTGAAGGACTCGGCGATGCCGATGACGCCGTTCATCGGGTTGCGGATCTCGTGGCTGACGCCGGCGAGGAACTCGTCCTTGGCGGCGCTGGCCTTCACGAGTTCGGCGGTGCGGACCTCGACCAGCGCCTCCAGTTCCTGATTGCGGATGCGGATCTGGCGTTCGCGAACCCGGATGACGCCGAACACGCCCAAGGCCAGAACTGCAGCGTAGCCAGCATACGCCCAACCCGAGCGATACCAGGGCGGCAGGATGCGGAAGGTGAAAACTGATGGCGCGCTGGCCAGGCCGGCCGCATTGACCGCGCGGACCTCAAAGCGATAGTCGCCCTCGGAAAGATTGGTGAATTCATACGACCGCCGCGCGGTGGACGAGGACCATTCACCCTGGTCGTTGCCCAGGCGGGTCTGAAAGAGCCAGTCCTTGCCCTTGGCGTAGTCGCCGGTGAATACCCGGAAACTGAGGCGGTGGTCTTGGAACGGAAAGGTGAGTTCGCCGGACTGAACGGACCGGCTGGAATGTCCGGTGTCCAACCGAATGATGGGAGGGTCGGGTTTTTGCACCGCCGGGATGGCGTCATAATCCAGCCGGAGGAGACCCTCGGATCCTCCGATCCAAAGAATGGACCGGCGGTCTTCCTGGGAGAACTCCATGGTGCGAATGGAACCGATAGCGCGCAAAGCCGGCACATCCAACTCCCGCCAGTCGGTTTTTCCGGTTTGATCGATGGCCAAAATGCCCAGGCCTTGGACCGAACTATCGGTGGCGTAACTATCGGTGGCGTTGGCTCGCCTGAAGGCAACCAGGTTACCTTGGCTTCCGGGAATTGATTTCGTTGCGCTAAAATCGAGGGCCGGCACGCCTTCCAGCACACGCAGACCGTTCCCATCCGGCCCGGCCATCAACACCCGGCCATGGTGGAAAAAGAGAATATGCCGATCATTGCCCGAAATCATGACCCGGCCCGGGAAAGGCTCCCTGTTGGCAGGATCATTGATAGGCGTCAGTTGTTGCGCGCTGGGGTCGTAGGCGAAAGCACCCTTGCCCTCCGATCCGATCCAGAGCCGTTCCCCCGGGCCTTCGTGCAGGGAGTTGAAGAAATCAGGCAGCTCCAGCAATAGGGTGTGAACAAATGAGCCATCGGGCTGGGCCACCAGCCGGCCTACGCCGGTTTGTTCGGACAAATAAAAGCTGCCCGGGGTGGTGTGGGATGGTTGAGTGAAAAACACAGACTTGGCCGCGAGGGTGAACAACGGCCTGACATTGGCTCCGTCAAAAAAATCCAAGCCACCAAGCCGGGCTAGCAACAGGCCTCCTCGAAAGGGCAGCATGTCATTGTATACCACCGTGAGTTGCGGCAACTGCGCGAAGCGTCCGCCTTTTGTGGTCGACGGGATGAGGTTGAAGACCCCGTCTCGGGTCAAAGCATAGAAACCGGAGTTGCCGGCCTTCAAGTCAACGACCCCTTGTCCCTTGAGCCCGTTGGTCGGGCCAAACCGTGTGATGTGTCCACCGACCTCAATGCGGAATATTCCATCAGGCGTGGTACACCAGGCATATCCTTCGCCGTCTGGAGTGATCGATAAAATGGCGCGGGATGGCAGGCCGTCAGCGGTGTCTAGGATGCGCTGCAACTCACCCGTCTTGGTCACCAGGGCCATGCCTCCATTCACCGTGCCAATGGCAAAGTTGCCATCCGGCAATGGGGCATAGCTGGCGAGGCGGGCGTCAGTGATGTATTTGCTCAACTCATCGCCGGACATGCGGAGCGACGGTGTTCCCGTCCGGAAGAATCCGAGGCTGCTGACCAAAATCAGTCCTTCAGCGTCCCTGGCCAATCCAAGAATCCCAGTGTTCGGCAGTTGGGTCGCGGGCATTTCCAACTGCGGCCCGGCCTCGGTCATCCGATACAATCCCGTTTCGATATGCTGAAACCAGGGTTCGTTATTCAGTTTAAGCGGGAAGAGCCGGCCATTGGTGGCAAAGGACCAGGTTTTGAAAACCGAGCCATCCCAACGATGGACTTTATCCCGGCAAAAAAAATAAATGTTCCGGCCCACCGCGGCGGTGCCCCAGACCTCACCGACCAGTCTTTCCTCGACCGGCAGGTGTTGGATAAGCGAATGATATTTGAAAACACCCAGGGACTCTTCCTCAAAATAGCCCACTTCATTTTTTGCCCCAGCCCAGAGTCGGCCATCCTTCCCGAAGGCCAGTGCGCGCAAAGCATAGGTATGGGGCACTGGAAATGATTGCCATGCTTGGCCGTCGAAGACCTGCAACTGATTGCTGCCGACAAAAAGCCGGCCAAGTTTATCCTGCAGCGTGATCCATGTGTGACCATCCGTGCCCAGATCCTTGGTGGAGAAAATTTCCACCAGAGGCTGACCGGCGGTTTTGTCCTGCCATGCGCCATACAAGACATGGCCGGGCATTCCAAGTGACAGCCCTAGGGACCATAACCCAACACTGGTGATCGTTTTCAATTTCGGCTATGGCGGGCATTTCTGCCAGAAAGTTGCCGATGAACTCTATCAAAAGCTCCCTCTCCGGACTCACCTCGAGTCTTTTTCTAACTGCTGGCCTCACGCGTCTCGCGGAGAAAACTGACCCCATGCTGAACCAGGCAAAAAACGCAGTCAGCACGGTGCATTCGGCTGAATCATGCGAAACCTGCGCACTGCCCTGTTATTTTACGCCGCAGACCGGTCAGTAATTCTGCGGGCCGGTAGAGTTCCGGCCATTGTCCCATGCTTAATCTCGCCGCTTTCCGCTATCGGAACGTGCTGGCTTCTGCGGGCGGCCCGATTGAGCGGCTGGAGATGTCGGATGCCCTGGTGCTCAGTGAGCGAGCCTTTTTGGCCAATGCCTACCTCAAAAAGGATCTGGCGGCGAATCGAGGAGGCCGCACCGTCTTCAGCCAGGCCAATGGCAGCGGCACTGCGGCCTCGCCGATGGTCGCGAGGTTCATGGCCATCTCGGAGGCACTGGAGCGCTGGGCCCACTGGCAGTTGTATGCAGGCAGCGAACGCCACAAATACGGATTCGACGTCGATCCGTCGAGCAACGGCATGGCGGCCTTCCCCGGGCTGCTGCGCCGGCAGGCGCGGTCCTGCGCCCTGCTGGAGGCCGCCGAGCGTTTCAATCTGCTGAACTGGTGGGAGGGCCGGCTGCCCGCCTTGGAGTCGGAGACGCGCTGGCCCGGCGTGAGTGCCGCGACCATCTGCTCGGAGGCACCGGGGATCACCGTGATTCTGTTCAAACTGACCGAGGCGGGATTTGTCGCTTATGGTCACGCGGCGGCGATGGATTTCGACTCGGCGTGCCGCAAAGCCGCGGTCGAGATGGAACGGCATGCCCAGGTGGTGTCGCGCTTCGCCCTGGCGCACGCCGGCAAGATCCGGGATCAATTGCCGCTGGACGCTCACCCGATAGAGCGCCGGAGCCTGTTCTTCGCGCGAGAGGAGGGACATGAGCTGTTCTTGGAACGTTTGCGTTCCCGGCCCACGAAGGCCCTGGCGGAACCCAAGCTTGTTTTCGATGGCCCGGTGCCCGGGCCTTGGGGGCGTTATGCCGATGTCTGGCGAGTGGTATATGCGCCGCCGAGCAACCGGTTCCTCAGCATGGATGAGAATTATTTCATGTGGTGAGGTCGGTCAGAAAAACCTGAAAAACAAAGGGCGCGTTCGGGAAAACCCAATCAAGGACTGGCCTGCCAGCCATAGCCCCTAAAGCGGAGGCTGGTGCGGCTAGCCGGAATCGAACCGACGACACCTGCTTGGAAGGCAGAGGTTTTACCATTAAACTATAGCCGCCCTTTCGCTCGGGGCAGAGTGCATCCAGCCTTAGGGCATTCAAGCTTTTGTTCGCCCCGGCCGGCCCGCCGGAGGGCGTGTTAAAAGGGATTGCCGCCGTTGCGGGAATGCACATATTCCGCTCTCACTATGGCGACTACAGCGGCAGCGAAACCCCAGTCCAGTGTCAAGGCGGCCCAAGCGTTGGCCAAACAAAAGTCACTCGAGAAGAGAGCCAAGACTTACAAACTCGACCTCAGCGAACTCTCCATTTTCACCGGCCAGCTCGCGTCCCTGCTCCAAGCCGGTCTGCCGCTCGTATCCTGCCTCGAGGCCTTGCAGGACCAGACGGAAGACCAGGTATTCCGGATAGTGATCCGCGATGTGCGCAACGACATCTCCACCGGCACCTCGTTCTCGACCGCCGTTAAAAAATTTCCCAAGGCATTCCCGAATCTCTTCATCTCGATGGTCGAGGCCGGTGAAGCCTCGGGCGGCCTGGCCGAGATTCTGGGCAAGGTGGCTGGCTACTTCGAATCCACGGTCAAGCTGACCAAGAAGGTGAAGTCCGCCATGACCTACCCGGTCGCAGTCATCGGCCTGGCGATCGCGCTGGTCAATGTGCTGCTGATCTTTGTCATTCCCGTGTTTGCCGCCATGTTCGCTGATTTCGGCGCCAAGCTCCCCAAGCCCACGCAGATGCTCATCGACCTGAGCAATTTCATGAAGGCTTACTGGTGGGCGATCGGCGGTGGGGCGTATGGCATTTATTTTGTGGTCAGCAAATACATCGCGACCCCCAACGGTCGCCGGCAAAAGGACCAGTTCCTCGTCAAGGCGCCCATCTTCGGCAACCTCGTGCACAAAATCGCGCTTTCCCGTTTTTGCCGCACCTACGCCACGCTCATGCGCTCCGGCGTGCCCATCCTGCGCACGCTGGAAATTGTCGCCTCGGCCAGCGGCAAGGTGCAGGTCGAGGATGCCTGCGCCGACATCGCAAAGCACGTCAGCCAGGGCGGACAGGTATCCGACATCATGGCGGTCAATCCCTTCTTTCCGCCGATGATGAAACACATGGTCAAGGCCGGTGAAACCACCGGCAACGTGGACGGCATGATGAACAAGATCGCCGACTTCTACGACGTGGAGTGCGACGCCACCGTGAGCGCGCTCACCTCGCTGATCGAACCGCTGCTTATCGTGTTCCTCGGCGTGGTGGTCGGTGGCATCGTCATGGCCATGTTCCTGCCGATCTTCCAGCTCGGTGCGGTGGCCGGCGGCCTGCAATAACCCCGCTCCGGTTCGCTTAATGCCACTTGCGCGCCGGCAGTCGCGCGGGCAAGTTGCCCGCCTCCTTTTCCATGCCCTCCATCCTCATCGTCGACGACCTCATCTCCATCCACGAGATGCTGGAAGCTGTCATCCATCCAACCGGCTACAAGACCGCGTTTGCCACCGATGGCGAGAAGGGGCTGGCTCGCTACAAGGCGGAGAAATACGACCTGGTGCTGGCGGACATCGACATGAAGCCGATGGACGGCATCACTCTGCTCAAGCAGCTCAAGCTCTACGATCCGGGCGTCGTCGTCATCATCATGACGGCTTACGCCAGCACGGAGAGCGCCATCCAGGCGCTCAAATTCGGC
>WNFI01412654.1_pt1 | contig 29071 bp, 32 predicted proteins | sample 5400471 | NCBI WGS metagenome assembly WNFI01 (sample SAMN13153348, study PRJNA577476) | soil metagenome | isolation source: 100 cm saprolite on Douglas fir-dominated hillslope | place: USA:California | collected 2013-09-17
TTTCACGTGCCACGATGGTTGCTTCAGGCCGCGCCGGGTCGAGCGCTAGCCCATAATTCCACGGCGTTGCCGGATAAACTTCCCAATCCGCCGCGGGCGCTTTGTCGGCAGCTTTTTCCAGTCCTCGCCAATCTTGAGCGAGTAAACCAGCGGCCCTCGCTCGATCGCAATGGAATCCTGGTACCAGCGCGACACCCGCAACTGCATCGGGAGGGTCAATTCGACCTTGTCGCCCGCGCGCCACTCGCGCTCGATCCGATGAAATCCACCCGGCTGGATTCCGCCCTGCTCCTCTCCGTTGACCGCGATGCGCGCACCCGTTGCCCATTGCGGAATCCGCAGCTCGAGCGGAAAGTGCGCGGGTCGATCAGGTCTCACGGTGAGAGAAATCCTGTCGCGAAACGGATAAAGCGTGTCCTCGATTATGGAAACCTTCACGCCGCCGCGCCCGACACTGTTAACCTCGCTCGGCCCATACGCCACCGCTGCTAGTCCGTCGTCCTGGGTCGCCATCCATAGGCTCGCCACAAACTTCGGCCAGCCCTGGTGGAAGTTGGACGTGCAGCAGCCAAAATTCGGCTCGAGGCCGAATAGGTTTGAGTCCGGTCCATTGTTGGTCCAGTCGCGCTGGTGGAGCGTGCATAGCACCTGGTTGGGTTGCTGATCGTACTGGTGCGCCCACATGTCCGCCGAAAACGTGCCGGGCAACGGATTGTACGCCATCTTCTCCAGGCGATCGCCCAGCGCGGCATCGCCGAAGATGGCGAGCAGGTGCTCGATCGAAAACATGCCCTCGACCACCGCGCACAGCTCGGTCCCCTGGGAGGGGCTCTTGCCAGCGTAGTGCTCGTCGCCCGAGTGCACGCCGTTAGGCAACAGGTGGTAGCGGTCCACCTCCTCCAGTTGGCGTGTCACCGCGGCGCGGTCGGTATTGTCGCCCGAGACCAGCCACCATTCGCCCTCGGTCTTCAGCGCCATGGCGTTGTTCACCACATGCGTGGACAGCGTGAGTTGCTGCGCGTTCACTTTCGCCGTGAAGGCGAAATGAGCGAACTGCCCTTTCCAATCGTGCCCCTGATCGCGCAGCTTGCGCGCGAGGTCGAGCAGACCCGTGTCACCCGTTCGATTGTAGAGCCATAGCACGCTGAGCACTTCATCGGCCCAGCGGAACACGGCCCATTCCTTGAGCGGGCGCGATTCCATCATCCGCAACTGGTAAGCAAAATAGCGCCGCATGAGCGGAATCACGCGCGCGTCGCCCGAGGCCTCCTCATACTGCGTCAGCGCTTTCAGCATGATCATGTTCGGCCACCAGTCCTGGTTCCTTTCGGGGCCGAGAGAGCCGTCGGGCCGCTGGTGCGTGATGGTCCAGTCCATCCATTGCCGCACTTTGCCGATCAGGCGCTGATCGTCGAGCAGGTATGCCAATGGAACCAAGCCGTCGAGAAAGTAGGGTCCGCGCTCCCAACTTTCGCCCGTGCCGCCAAGCCAGCCGCTGTTCGGGCCGACGTCGGGCCAGAACTCATCCAGATGGCCGCTCAACCCGTCGGCCTGAATGCGCAACTGTCGCGCGAGCCAGCCGCGCGCCCGGACCGAACCGAGCGGCAGCATATCAAAGCGATTCGGAGCCAGCGGGGCCCGGTTTCGTACGGCCTGCGCGGAAGCGCCTTCGACACAGAACAACGCCCCTGATAATACAGCCACGCAGCGAATGATGCACACGGTCGATTTATTGTATATCTCGATTCGTCGCGTCGCCCTTCTTCGCCCAGTGGACCGAAATGCCACCCAGCACGAAGGTGCGCGCGGCGACTTCGTGGAAATCCATCGTGCGCAGCAACGCTGTGAACTCTCGCGCGGACAGAAAGCTTCGCAGCGAATCGGGAATGTAAGTGTAGATACGCGCGCGCCCGTGAAGAATCAGACCCCAGAACGCTCCTTGCGCGTAAAGATAACCCAGATACAGGAGGCGCAGCCAGTCGGGATCCGGCAGAAAAAAATCCAGGGTGATGAGCATCCCCCGCGGCTTCAGCACACGTTGCACTTCCGCTACCGCAGCTCCAAGGTGAGGAAAATTACGGAGGCCGTATCCGATGAAGACGGCGTCAAAATACGCGGAACGGAAGGGCACGGAAGCGGCGTCAGCGCAGACCGCATTCATCAATCCGCTGCGGCGCAGCATGCGGCCGGTCAGATCGGCGGCGATTATCTGCGCACCGGGGTAGCGTGCAGCCACCAGTTTCGCGAAATCGCCGGTCCCGCACGCCAGGTCGAGAACTCGGGCTTCCCTCGGAATGGCCGCGCGTGCCACTGCCAGGCGCTTCCATCGGCTGTCCATCCCGTACGAAAAAACGCGCGTAATGAAATCGTACCTAGGCGCGATCGTCGAAAACAGATCGCGCATGAGGCGGGAATCCTGCTTTTCAGGGGGAAGAGTCCGCAGAAATAGCGATTATAACAGGCGCAACAAATCGCGATTCGCTAGGCGGCGCGAACAGCTGGCACCTAATACCTGGCACCTGCTTTTTCACCCCGCCAGAGTCCGGCGTCCGCGCGCTGCCACACGTGGCATTGGCACGACAGTGGTTGCGGTGAGAGGCGATAACGGCGGGTTCGCCGATGCTTCCATCATTTGCACCATAGCGTGGGCTGGCATATCTTCGGCTTCTTTGGCGAAAGTCAGGCAGTCGCTCTCCGAGTCGAAATCTACTTTGATCAGATCGCCGCCGCGAACTTGCTGGGTCGCGATCAAGTTCGACATGGGCTGCACCAGCGCGCGGTCAATGGCGCGTTTCAAATGACGCGCCCCATATTTCATGTCCGTGCCTTCCGCCAGCAGATGATCTTTCGCCGGTTCGCTTAGTGCGAAGACAAACGGTGTCGTAGTCGCGGAGTTAAAGATCCGCTGCTGCAGGATGTTTAGTTCGAGTCCCAGGATTTTCCGCAGTTCGGTCTGTCCCAGCGGCTTGAACACGACGACTTTGTCGATGCGGTTCATGAACTCCGGCGTAAATTTGCGCCGTGCGGCCTCCACTCCCGCCCGCGAAATCTTGTCCGTGGTGTCCTCGTCCATCTGGCCTGTGCCATGCAATTTTTCGATCTCGGAAGCCGCGAATCCCAAATTGGGTCTCAAAATGGAACCCATTTCGGAGGCGCCGAGGTTACTGGTCATAAAAATCAGAGTGCGCGAAAAATCTACGCGGCGATTGTCGCCGAGCGTGAGTGTGGCCTTATCCAGGATACCGAGCAGTAAGTTCCAAAGCGCGTCGCTGGCTTTTTCGATCTCGTCGAACAGCACGAAGCTCAGCTTCATCTTCTCGGTCTGGTATTGGTTCAGCACTTCCTGGCTCAGCAGAGGGTGCGTCTCCCGGTGTCCCAGATATCCGGGAGGCGATCCGATCAACTTGGCAATTTCATGGCTATGCTGAAACTCGGCGCAATCAATCTTGATCATGGCACGGGCGTCGCCCACCAGGCTCTCCGCCGTCGCTTCCACCAGGCGCGTCTTGCCGGAGCCGGTCGGACCCAGGAACAGAAAATTCCCGATCGGACGTCCCGGACCGTTCATCCCCGCCAGATACATCTGGTAGATGTTCACAATGTGATCGATCGCTTCGTTCTGGCCGACGATCCTCTTGTGCAGGTCCGTGTACAATTTTTCGGCGTCCTGACCAGTTTGTGTCGGATCTAGTTTCTTGTTCAGCCGTACCATATTGACTCTCCACCTCTCAGATCCCGGGCCCCATATACTCACTATCGGGATTGAGCAAGTACCATGCCAACTTTCCGGTTCCTCCTACTTCTTTGGTTTCAAAGGTCTCATTTCCACTCTGCTGACCAGTGTGCGTTCCGGCATCCGTAGAAGGCCCGTTACCACCTCCGCCACGTCTTCAGGCGCGATCTTCCAATCGGCGTGCGCCGCCCCTGTCCCGAATTCAGTGTCTACGCTGCCCGGCATGATGTAGCTAACCCGGATGTTTTCATACCGATAGTCAAGCATCAGCGCCTCGCTGAACCCGTTCAGGCCAAATTTCGACGCGTTGTAACCCGCGCCGCCGGAGAAGGCATTCTTCCCCGCCAGGCTGCTTATATTGATGATGTAACCGCCTCCCGCGTTATTAAATCTTTGTAACGCTTCGCGGCAGCAATAGAAGACGCCGGAGAGATTCAGATCGATCATCCGGTGCCATTCCTCAGGCGAAAGCTCGCCGACCCGGCGGAATATTCCCACGCCGGCGTTGTTGACCAACACGTGTAACGCTCCGAACCGGTTGTCCACACTTTGAAAGAAGCGGCGGACATCGGCCGGTTTTGACACATCGGCCGCCTCGCCGTACACATTCCCGCCCGTGCCTTGCGCCATTTCCTTGGCCGCTGTCGCCACAGCTTCCGCCGACCGCCCGCAAAATGCCACCGATGCGCCTTCCGCCAGCAGCCGTTCCACTATCGCCCGCCCGATGCCGCGCGTCCCGCCGGTTACTACCGCAACTTTGCCCGATAGATATTTATCCATCACTAGATCTTACGCGCCGGGCGTGGTTTCGGCTTCCGGCGGGACTGTTAAAATCCGTAAGGAAAGTATCGACGGGCGTCGCTGCGCCGTCGGCACCTGGCGAAGTATTAACACTGAATCGAAGTTAACGGGAAGCGCATCGGGGCCCAGCCTAAGGCAGCGAGTGGACGGCCGATATGACAGAGCCGGTCAAACCGCGCCCTTCTACACAATAGAGCTTAATCACTCGACTTAACGCGCCTTCCGCTCGTTCGGGCTGCAGCGCTCTGTTAACATATAAGTAGAAAGTTTCGAATGACGCCCTCCGCGCCGACCGCCACTTGGCGGAGAGTTTGTGAAGAATATTTTTCGCGCCTGATCGAGGATTTGGAGCAGCAGGTCGAATCCGAGGTAGAGTCGCGGGTGACCGCGGCTATTGACGCTGCCGTTCGCGGAGCCGTTGCCGACGCCGCCAGCGAGAGCCGCCGCGCTTTGGCGGAAGAGCTCAACCAGGCCGTGCGACGCCTCCGGCAAGCAGCCGATGCAGATGACCTCTATACGGTTTTGTTGGACGTGACCGTGCCTTTCTGCGAGCAGGCGGCGATCTTCTCGATCCACGAAAAAGTAGCACACGCCGAGCGCATGCGCCGCCCCGCCGAAGTCCGTTCCGGGGAGAATGGCGCGGCCCCGAGCCTGCCTGCCCTCGAATTCCCAGTGTCCGAGGCGGCTGCTTTTTCAACCGCTATCGACACGCGCGATCCCGTGATCGCCATGAGCACTTCCGCGGAAGTCTCCGGTCCGCTGGTCGGACTGTTCGGGCACACGCCGGATGAACGCGTCTATTTGTTTCCTCTGCATGGCGGCTCGGAAGTAACGGCGCTTTTCTACGCCGCCGGTCACTTGCAGCCACCCCCGATCGAGCTGCTCGCCGAAGTGGCGGGCTTGCAGCTTGACGTCTGGAGCGCGCCTCGCCAGCATACGGAATGGTGGAACCTCTCGCGCGAAGAGCAGCAGAAGCATCTGGCGGCGCAACGGTTCGCTCGCGTGCAGGTGGCGGAGATGCGCCTAGGGAAGCCCGACGCCCTCCGTTCGGGACGGGAAGCCGGCAACATCTACGCGCCCCTTCAGGCGCAAATCGACGCCGCGCGCGAAAAGTTCCGCGAGCTGCACATGAAGGCTCCCACCATGGTCGATTACCTGCATTTGGAGATGATCCGCAGTCTGGCTGACGATGATGCGATCCTGCTTGGCCCGGGCTATCCCGGCCCGCTGGTCTAGAATCCACGCGATCCTGCTGTTATTCGCCGTTGCCGTATTCCCCGCAGCTGCGCAGGACCTGGCCTCGCTCGTGAAGGCGTATCGCGACACGCCATCGGTGGCGCGGCGGACGCGGATCGAGCAACTGGTATCCCTCCACGCCAAAGATCAGACCGGCGCGCTGGCCCAACTGGCCCTGGGCGTGGCGTCGTTCGAGCAGAAAGACTACGATCGCGCGACGCGATACCTGAAAGCCGCCCAGGCGCGCCTTCCCAAGATCGAAGATTACGCCGTCTACTATTCGGCGTCGGCGCGGCTCCAGGCTAAAGACGAAGCCGGCATCCCCAAGCAGTTGGAGATCTTTCAGGCGCTCCCCATCGCTTCGCCCCTTGCCGGGCGCGCCACCGTCCTGCAGGCCAAGGCGCTGGTCGATTTGCAGAACCCCGCTGAGGCCGTTCGCATCATTCACGAACGCTACGCCGATTTGCCCCAGCCCGACGCCGATCTCACGCTCGCCGCGGCCTACGAGGCTGCTTCAGACCCGGTCAACGCCGCCGCTTACTATCAACACGTTTATTTCGGCTATCCCGATACTGACGCCGCCGTGCGCGCCGCCGCCGCCATCGTTCTGCTCAAAAACGCGATGGGCGCGGCGTACCCGCCGGCCACGCCGGAGCAGATCCTGAAGCGCGGTGACCGGTGGCTGGCGGTGCGCGACTATAAACAGGCGCGTCACGAGTTTACGTCGATGGTCGCCGAACTCGGTGGCCTGGAACGCGATCAGGCGCGCGTGCGCATCGGCGCCGCCGACTTCCTGGGTGGCGAAACGCCGGCTGCTTTCCGCTATCTGCAATCGCTCGATGTCGGGCGTTCGGAAGCCGGCGCCGAGCGCCTCTACTATCTCGTCGAATGCCAGCGCCGCATGAACGATCACGACGACATGGTGGTCACCGTCAAGCGGTTGAGTCAGGACTATCCGCAGTCGCCCTGGCGCCTGAAAGCGCTGGTCTCGGCCGCCAACAGTTACCTGCTGCAGAACCGGCCTGACATTTACGAGCCCCTCTACAAAGCGGCTTACCAAGACTTTCCAAACGACACGACCGCGGCTTACAGCCACTGGAAGATCTCCTGGGGCGCTTACATTCGCCGCCGCCCCGAGGCCGGCGAAAAGTTGCGCGAGCAGATCGACCAGTATCCTGTCGCTCCCATGACCGGCGCGGCCATGTATTTCTTAGGCAGGCTGAGCGAGAGGGGCAACGATTTCAGCGCCGCGCGCGCCTACTACGCCAAGATCGTCTCGCTGTTTCCCAATTTCTATTACTCGACGCTCGCGCTGCAGCGGTTGTCCGAGCCGAGACTGGTCGCGGCCGAACCATCTGCCAAGGTGGCGCAATTTCTCAACGGCATCGCGTTCCCCGAGCGGCGCGTTCCCGCCGATCGCGAACTTTCATCCACCACGCAGCTGCGCATCGAGCGTGCGCGCCTCCTCACTGCCGCCGGCCTTTCCGATCTGGCCGAAAGCGAGCTGCGTTTCGGCGCGCGCAACGACGGCCAGCCCCATCTGCTGGCCATGGAGCTGGCGCGCGCAGCCCCTTCGGCCTACCTGGGTCTTCGCTATATGAAGAGCTTCGCGCCCGATTATCTGGCCACGCCCTTCGATCAGATGCCGCGCCGCTTCTGGGAGCTGCTCTTCCCCGTGCCCTACCTGAAAGACCTGGTGCGCAACGCCAAGCTGCAAAACCTGGATGCCTGCGTCGTCGCCGCGCTGATCCGTCAGGAGTCGGAGTTCAATCCCGCCGCCATCTCGCGTAAGAACGCCTATGGGCTCACGCAGCTGATGCCAGCCACCGGCAGGCAGCTGGCGCGCCGCAACGGTGTGCGCCGCTTCCGTAGCTCCATGCTCTTCCAGCCGGCCACCAACTTGCAGTTGGGCGAGCGCTACCTGCGCTCCATGCTCGACCAGTGGGGTGGCAAGTGGGAGGAAACGCTGGCCTCATACAACGCCGGCAAGGCCCGTGTGGATGAGTGGCTCGGCTGGAATTATTCTTTCCAGGAGCCCGCCGAGTTCGTCGAAACCATCCCGTTCACCGAGACGCGCGAGTACGTGCAAGCCGTGCTGCGAAACGCTGCCATTTATCGCCGCCTTTACGGAACGGCGCTGGCCGCGCTACCCTCAACAGATGGCGGCACCTCTGACCGGGCGTCCACAAAATCCGCGGCCCGCCCCACCAAACACAAGCGGTCGCGATCGGTTTCGTAGCCTTCGTACGCGCGGCTTCACCGAATCGGTGATTCGCGAGATGACGCGCCTCGCCACGCGCCACGGCGCCATCAATCTGGCGCAGGGCTTCCCCGATTTCAGCTCGCCCGAAGCGCTCAAACAAGCCGCGCGCGAAGCTATCACCAACAACTTCAACCAATACGCCATCACCTGGGGCGCCAAATCGCTGCGCGACGCCATCGCGGCGAAATACCAGCGAACCTACGGCATCGAGGTCGATCCCGAAACCGAAATCACCGTCTGCTGCGGCTCAACCGAAGGCATGATCGCTTCGCTCACCGCTGTCACCAATCCCGGCGACGAAGTAGTGATCTTCGAGCCGTTCTACGAAAATTACGGCCCCGATACCAAGCTCTGCGGCGCCGTCCCGCGCTTCGTGCGCCTGCGACCGCCCGACTGGGGCTTCGATCCCGACGAGCTGCGCCGCGCCTTTTCGCCGCGCACCAAAGCCATCATTCTGAACTCCCCCAATAATCCGACCGGCAAAGTCTTTTCCCGCCCCGAGCTGGAAGGCATCGCCGCTCTGTGCCAGGAGTTCGACGCGCTGGCCATCACCGACGAAATCTACGAACACATTACATATGATGGACAGCCGCACATTCCCATCATGGCGCTCGACGGCATGCGCCAACGTACCGTGCTCGTGAACAGTATGAGTAAGACATTCTCCGTGACCGGCTGGCGGGTGGGATGGGTGCTCGCCGCGCCCGATCTGTCCGATTCCATACGTAAAGTCCACGACTTTCTCACCGTCGGCGCGGCCGCGCCTTTGCAGGAGGCTAGTGCGATAGCACTAACATTACCTGATGACTATTACCTTCAGCTTACAGAGGACTACGTTAAACGCCGCGACTTGATTCTCAATATTCTCGACCGCGCCGGTTTCGGATACTATCCCCCGCGCGGTGCATATTACGTGATTACAGACATTTCCCGCTTCGGCTTCGAGGATGATGTGAGCTTTGTGCGTTATTTGATCGAAAATATCGGCGTGGCCGCGGTTCCCGGGTCGAGCTTTTATAACGATCCCATCGACGGCGCACAACAAATTCGCTTTTGTTTTTGTAAGAAATATGCGACGCTGGAAGCAGCCGGACAAAAGTTGTTGACGCTCTCCCGATCTTGATAGCAGCGAGGTCTGTCTGGCCCCAGGAGGCTTTCGATGTTGCCTGTGTTTCTGCTGCCGGAAACTACTGTTCGTGAGGCTGGCGACGGCTCCGCGTTGGATCTTGGCGGCGCCCAAGCGCGCATGGTGCTGTTGACTCTGGGCATCACCCGCATCATTGAGCAGGAGAGCCTGGACGTTTCTATCTGGGGATCGGCCGACGGAAACGAATGGGGAAGCAAACCTCTCATCGGCTTTCCACAGAAGTTTTATTGCGGCACTTATCAGATTCTGCTCGACCTCACGCAGCACCCGGACGTGAAATTCGCGCGCGTAAAATGGGATGCGCAGCGCTGGGGTAAAGGAGACAGTAAACCGCTGTTCGGCTTTTACGTCTTCGCGCAGGAAATGAGACAGCAAATTCTGGCCGCGAGCGCCTGACGGCACGGCTTTCGCAATTTTACTCGCCGTCCTCCTTTTATCCTGTTAGACTGTCTTTTTGAAAAAACACATGGAGGACTACATGAGCGATTCGACTGCCGCGTCGCCCAAAATCGACCGGAGGTCGTTTCTGAATCAGACTGCTGCCGCCCTGGCCGGGGCCGGCATCCTGAGCTCTTCAGCATTTTCCTATTCACGCATCAAAGGCGCGAATGACCGCATTCTCCTGGGACACATCGGCGTCGGCGACCGCGGCACCGAACTCGCTTGGATCGCTTCCCAGCTCAAAGATAAGCAGAACACCGAGATGGCCGCGGTCTGCGATCTCTGGAAGGTGAACCGCGAGAAAGCCGCCGCCCGCGCGCAGTCGGTGTATGGCCGGGCTCCGCGCGCGTTTCAATACATGGACGATCTCCTGGCGCTCAAAGATATCGACGCCGTCATCGTCTCCACCGCCGATTTCCAGCATGCTCCCATCCTGCGCCGCGTTGCGGAAGCGGGCAAAGACGCCTACTGCGAAAAGCCCATGGCCAACAATCTGGACGAAGCCAAGGCCGCGCGGGATGCCGTCCTGAGCCGCAATCTAATCGTTCAAATCGGCACACAGCACCGCAGCGAGCCCTACCAGATTGCCACCAAGCAGTTGATCGACGAAGGCGCGCTGGGCGACGTGAGCAAAGTCGAAATGGTCTGGAATTACCACGGCCCGCGCTGGCGCGGCCGCCCCGAAGTCGCCCAAATTCGCGAGGAAGACACCGACTGGCGCAAATGGCTGCTGCACAAGCCTTACCGCCCGTTCGACCCCCGCGCTTACTTCGAGTTCCGCCTGTACAAGGACTTTTCGAGCGGCATCGCCGACCAGTGGCTCAGCCACGGCATCGACCTGGTGCACTATTTCCTGGACGACCATTTCCCCAAATCCGTCGTGGCCCACGGCGGTGTTTTCGCTTGGCGCGATGGCCGGGAAAATCCCGATACCTTTCAGGCGCTGCTCGAATATCCCAAAGGTTTTCTGGTCAGCTTCTCCACCAGCTTCGGCAACGACTGCGACAGCTTCAGCCGTATCATGGGCAAGAAGGCCACCCTCGTCAATATCGGCGGCGAAGGCAGCCCGCGCTGGAAGTGGGTCGAGGAAAAGGGCAACCACGAGGACAACCCCTACATCAAGCGGGACGAGAAATACGTCCTGCTCCCCGGCATCGACAAGCTTCCCCCGACGTTTATGGGCGACGAGGACCTTTCCCACATGACCAACTGGCTGGAATGCCTGCGCAGCCGCAAGGCGCCCAACGCCACGGTCGCGCACGGCTTCGCCCACTCCGTCGCCGACATTATGGCCACGCGCGCGTATTGGGAAGGGAAGAAGCTGTACTGGAACCCGAAGGCCGAGCAGATCGTCGATCAGCCGGTTTAACTAAAGGATTATTGGAGGAGTTGAAGGGGCGCGAGCTTTTTTGGAGAGGCTTCCAAACCCTGTATTCGGAAGCCCCCTCAAATTCGGAGCAAACCCATGCTGTGACCCCAATTTGCAGCAACTAGCGTTTTCGCGCAAGCTATCTTTTGACGCGCACCCACAAGGCCCGCCCGTATCTTTCGATAACCCCATGTAACGTCCCTCCGCACCTGTTAACATAGCCCGCATGTGCCTCTCCAGATTGGTGATAGCTCTTCTGCTCGCGACAGCGGCCGCCGCCCGGGCCAGCGATACCCTGGAGGAGCTCACGCGCCGCTACCTCATCGACCTGGTCCGCCTCGACACCACCAACCCGCCCGGAAATGAAACGCGTGTCGCCCAGTATCTTAAGACGGTGTGCGATGCCGAGGGAATTGAGAGCGAAACCCTCGGCGGCGACCCCGCCCGCCTGAATTTCCTCGCCCGGATCAGAGGTTCGGGCAAGCTGAAGCCTCTCCTCCTGATGGCGCACAGCGACGTCGTCCCGGCCGACCGCTCGCAGTGGACCGTCGACCCCTTCTCCGCCGAAATCCGCGACGGCATGCTCTACGGCCGCGGCGCGCAGGACGATAAATCGCTGCTGGCCGCCGAACTGGCCGTCTTTGTCGATCTCAAACGCAGCGGTGTCAAGCTCGACCGCGACGTGATCCTGCTCTCCGAAGCCGATGAAGAAGCCGGCTCCTCCGGCATCCAGTGGCTCATCGCCAACGCCTGGGAGAAAATCAGCGCGCAGTTCGCCGTCAACGAGGGCGGTTTCGCCATCACCACTGCAACCGGCCAGCGCATCTACGAAATTCAAACCACCGAAAAAATTCCCACGCGCGTGATCCTGGCCGCGCAGGGCACCGCCGGCCACGGGTCGCTCCCCCGCGACGACAATCCCGTCGTTCACCTCGCCCGCGCCATCGCGCGCGTCGCCGAAGCCGACCAGCCCGTGCGCCTCAACACCACCACGCGCCGCTACCTCCACGCCATCGCCAAACTGCCGGATTACAAGTGGCTCGAGCCGCTGCTCCCACGTCTCGAAAACGCTTCCACCGCGACCGCCGTGGCCAACCAGATCCGCGCGCGCGACCCCGAGCTGGCCGCCATGCTGCGCACCACCGTCTCGCCCACCATGCTGGCCGCCGGAACCAAAATCAACGTGATCCCCAACACCGCCGAGGCGCAGCTCGACGTCCGCCGCCTCCCCAATGAAACGCACGCCGAAATTTTCGAGCGCGTGCGCCGCATCGTGCACGATCCCGCCGTCGAAGTGCGCGCGGCGCCTGGCCAGGAAATGCCCGCGACCGAGCCGAGCGGCATCACGACCCCGCTCTACGAAGTCATGCGCCAGACTTTCGCCCACACCGCGCCCACCGCGCTCGTGATCCCCTACATGGTGCGCGGCGCCACCGACGGCTCCTTCCTCCGCCAGAAAGGCATCGATGTCTACGGCGCCCCTCTCTTCCTCCGCGAAGACAAAGAAAGCCGCGCCCACGGCAACGACGAGCGCATCAGCCTCGAAAGCCTGGCCTCCGGCGTGCGGCTGCTAAAGGAGATTGTGCTGGCGGTGCAGTAGGGTGGGTGGAAGATTTTGACCAAGGGGTCTAAGTGGTTCCGATTCGCGTCATCACGTAGCGCAACCCGTCCTCGAATTTCGCAAAAAACTTGCACCCACGGGTTTCCAGTCGCTCGCGAATGTCGGGATCGTCGAAGTCCTTCGAATTGCGATTGAGGAAGCAACTCTCCGGTGGATTGTGAAGATTCAGATGGGCCAGTACCGATGCCAGCACAATCGCATCTTGACCTGACATGCCATACTCGACCTGCATATCTGCCGCTGATCCGAGGATGGCTGCGTCGAGTGCGATGACATCGGCAGTTCGCAGCATGGCGGCAATCGTCCCGCGAAGTCCTTCCCTCTCAAACTGGGCACTGTCGATAAGAACCGCCGCCAGTGCTTCAAAGGCTGCCGGAACGTCACGATGCGGTTTCGATCTGCCCAGCTCGGCAAGCTGAGTCCGCAGATCGTTGCTGAGCCTGGACCGTGCCTTCTCCTTTCCCAGGATCGCTACATGCGGCTCAGCCAGGGAGAACGCCGGCACCGCCAGGGCAATACGGGCATTTGAAGCCAACTCTATGATTGCGGCGCAGCTACCGCATTCCTCCTGCTGCAGCGACTGCTCCAGCACGAAGTTGGATTCGACATAGACGGTCATTGCATAGGATTCATTTCGATGCGAGCCTGTTGCAACGAACTAGCGAACTCCGACAACCACGCTGACGAGCGGTCTTGCTTCAAGTTGTGTTGTTCAGATCGCGCAACGTCGGTCAACCAGGTGAACACGAGAAGCTCAAATGCTTCCGGCCCAATCCTCGACGGCTCCTGGTGCAGTTTCTCGAAGTAAGGCCGAAACACCTCTTCGGCGTCTATAGTAAACTCAGGCCGCGCTTCTGCGGTGTTGGTGTCTTCCTGCTTCCAGAGATATATACGCTCGGGAGTTGCAACTAGGAAGTATTTGGCCGAGGGAAGGACGCCGTGCGCGAGCATGTTCCTTCTAAGCCGGGCGGCCCAATCTTCCGACGTGCCACGCCTGCTCTTGGCCTCAGCCAGCAACACGATTCGGCCCTCTCGATCGTAAGCAGCGAAGTCAATGCTGCTATGCATTGTAGGCATGGCTCTATATCGGGTGTCGAATCCCTTCTCCTTATATCTTGACACGGGCTAGATCGGCTTTCACAAGGTCGTCCGCGCGATATCCCCCTCACCCGCACTTCCCCACAATCACCGTAATATCGTCATGCTGCTCGTTCGGACTAAACCTTCGCACCTCATCCACCACCGCCTCCATCAGTCCCCGCGCCGTCAGTCCGCAATGCCGCCGCAGCGCTTCGATCAGCCGCGGCTCGCCGAATTCTTCGCCGGACTCGCTGAACGATTCCGTCACGCCGTCGGTGTAGAGCACCAGCGTGTCTCCCGGAAAGAGGCCGCACTCTTCCACCGCGCAATCCCATTCCTTGAAGATTCCCAACACCGTGCACGTGGAATGGAGCCGCTGCAGAGTGCCATCGCCGCGCAAGACCAGCGCCGGCAGATGCCCGCAATTCACGTAGCGCAAGCGCCGTGCGCGGTCGTCATAATCGGAAAAAAACAGCGTCGCAAAAGCGCTCTCGCCCGTGTTCTGGCAAAACAGTTGATTCACCGATTGCATCAGGCGCTGCGGCTGATCCACCGCGACCGTGCACTGGCTGCGCAGATTCGCCTGTAAGTTGGCCATCAGCAGCGCGGCCGCGATACCCTTACCCGCAATATCGCCGATCACCAGTCCCAGCCGTTCCTCGCCCAGGTTCAGAAAATCGTAGTAATCGCCGCCCACCTGGCGCGCCTGCATGCACATGCCCGCGTACTCGAGCGTCTTCATCGCCGGCGCCGTCTGCGGAAACAACTGCGCCTGCACCTGCTTGGCGATTTCCAGTTCCTGCGCCGCGCGCCGTTCCGTTTCCTGCTTTTCGACCGCCGCGCGCCGCTGCGCTTCCACCGCTTGGCTCACCGCGTCGAAGCTCACCAGCGCAAAGGAATTCCGGTCCACATCCTCGAAGCGCGTGAACACAGCGCCCCAGACCGGCGCCGGCTCTCCCGTTTTCTCGCCATCGGTGGAACCCTCCGCTGCCGGCCGCTCAAATTTCATCCGCCTCAGCCGCGGCGCATGGCGGAAGCGCACCCCGCGCTTGGTCCACTCGCGGTACTTGGCCAGCACGTCTTCGGTGACAAAAATCACCTGCGTGGCCCGGCCGATCAGCTTGTGCTCGAACGAGTCGGGTTCGGGCGCAATCAGTACCAGCACCGCCGTGCCATCCGGCGGCGCCACCGCTACCCAGCGCTGGCCCGCTTGCAGCCGCGTGTCGAACGCCAGATTAAATCCCAGCTGATCCAGGTAAAATCGCAGGCTGCGCTCCTGATCGCGCACATAAATGTTGACCGCGTGAATGCGAAGGTAGAGGTCGCGCGCGTCCGCCCCGTTAGGTGAAGGAGAGCTGCCCATCGCCGTGATTATAAGTCGGAAGGCGCCTGGCTCCCGGCGTCACACGCGTTGGATGACGGTCGCGCCCAGCAGCGTCTCCAGCAGCGGTGATTGCGGATACGGGTGCCCCTTATAGCGCCGGAATCCCTCGGCGAATTCCACGCCCGCGCGCGCGCCGTTTTCGTGCGTCCAGGTTTTCATGGTCTCCAGATAGTCGTCCATGCCGTGGTGCTTCAGCAGCCATTCGCGCTGGCTGGCGTGTTCCGCCAGCATGGCGGTCTTGATTTCGATCTGCGCGCCCACGTTCACGAAAAAATCCGGCGGGATGGCGCGTCCGTCGCGATCCACGCCGCCGATCGGGTCGATGAAATACAGGTGCGGGATGGCCGGTAACGGCGGCGCCGGATCGCGCGCCCCGGTCCACCACGCGCCGCCGCGAAGGATCGTCGCTGAAGATGGCCAGGTCGCGAAACTCGGCGCAGCGATAATCCGCCCCGATGTGCGCGGCCGATTTTCCCGCCTCGGCGCGCCGGATGGCCGCGATTTCGTCTGGTGAATGATCGGCCGAGCCGCAATCGCCCGGCGTCATGGTGACGATCGTGATCTGGTGTCCCCCGGCGGCAAGCTGCGCGAGCGTGCCTCCGGCGAGGATCTCGACGTCATCGGGATGCGCATGGATTGCCAGGATATTTGTTTTCACGAGGTGTGTCGATTGGCCTTGGGGGAATTCTGCACCGCGGCTTTGAGATCGAGCCCGGGAGCGAAGCGTGCCACGCGCCGCGCCGCGATTTCCATGGTTCCGCCGCGGCGCGGATCGCGCACCACGCGCGCCTTGTGCTGCGAAGTCGCAAACGTACCGAAACCCACCAGTGTTACCCGGTCGCCGCGCACCAGGCTGGTTTGCACGCCGTCCAGAAACGCGTTGAGCGCCCGCGCCGCCTCCAGGTTTGTGAGGCGCGCATCGCTGGCCATCTTGCGGATCAAGTCGCGCTTGTTCACTGCGTCTCCATACTCAGGTCGCGAGAGATATATCAAAGGCTGAACCATGGTGTCAATCGTCAATGCCGAAAAAGTATAATAGCGCCATGACTCGAGTTCCAGTTGCCCTGCTTTTCGCTGCCAGCGCCTTTACCGCGCTCGGCGCCGATCCTTCCACTCCCTCCGTTAGCAAGGTTTTCGACGGCCAGTTGTCGATGATCGAGCACGAGGTCGTACCGCTCGCTGAAGCCATGCCCGCCGATAAATACAGCTTCGCACCCACACACGGCGAGTTCAAAGGCGTGCGCACGTTTGGCCAGCAGGTCGGCCACATCGCCGCGGTCATGTATGCGGTGTCTTCCGCCGCCCTGGGCGAAAAGAATCCGAGTGAAAACGGCGAGGGTGAAAATGGCCCAGCCAATCTGAAAACCAAAGACGACTACGTCAACTATCTCAAGGCAGCCGTCGCTTACAGCCACAAAGCCATGCAGAGCTTGACCAGCCAGAACCTCACCGGCATGGTGAAATCGGCGTTCGGCAACGAGCACGTCACGCGCGTATCCATGGCGACGGTCACGGTGTGGCATACCTTCGACCATTACGGGCAGATGGTGGTTTACGCGCGTATGAACGGCATCATTCCGCCCGCCAGCCGGCAATAGCGGATCGCGCGCCGGCAAACGGGGCCGGAGCGGAGGCATTTATCCACGCGCCCATCCGGTTCGATCGTTCCATCTGCGCCGATCTCGACGCCGCGCTCGCACGCGAGTGGCTCGATACCAACGGCATCGGCGGATTCGCGTCGTCCACTATCATTGGTCTCAACACGCGGCGCTATCACGGCCTGCTGATTGCCGCCACCCAGCCGCCGGTTGGGCGGATGGTGCTGCTCTCGAAGCTCGAAGAAACGCTGGTTTTGTGCGGCCGCCGCTTCGATCTTTCCGCCAACCGCTATCCCGGCGTCGTCCAGCCGCAGGGCTACGTGTATCTGAAGGAATTCCGCCTCGATCCGTTTCCGATTTTCGTTTATCAGGTGGAGGCTCTGGAAATCGAGAAGCGCGTCTTCATGGTAAACGGCGAGAATACGACGGTCATTGAATACGCCGTGCGAGGCGCATGCGCCGAGTGCACGCTCGAGTTGCATCCGCTGATTGCGTTTCGCGACTATCATGCCACCACGCACGCCAACGACGCGCTGAATCCGGAAGTCCGCACCGAACCGGGCCGCGCTTCGATCACGCCGTACTACGGCCTGCCCACCCTGTACTTCGCGCACGACGCCGCTTCGATTGAGACGGCGGCGCACTGGTACTTTAACCTCGAATATGACCGGGAGCGCGAGCGCGGTCTCGATTTTCGCGAGGATCTGTTCAATCCATTTGCCCTGAAGTTCAACCTGGCGCAGCGCGGAACGGCCACCGTGATCGCGTCTACCGTTCCCCGCGAAGCCGGCGCCACTCCCGCGCTCCGCCAAGCCGAGATCGAGCGCCGCGCCACGCTGCTTCGGCGAGCTCCGCGCCCCGATCCGCTGGTGAGCTCCCTGATGCTCGCGTCCGACGCGTTTATCGTCCGCCGCGGTCCAGGCCGTTCCGTAATCGCCGGTTATCCCTGGTTCGCTGACTGGGGTCGAGATGCCATGATTACGCTGCCCGGCCTGACGTTGGCCACTGGCCGCCCGGAGATTGCGAAATCTATTCTGCAAGCGTTCGCCCGCACCGTCGATCAGGGCATGCTGCCCAACCGCTTTCCCGATTCAGGCGAAGCCCCGGAATATAACACCATCGACGCGACGCTTTGGATGTTTGTGGCCGTCGAGGCTTTAGTGCGCCACACTTCCGACTTGCGCTTTGTGAAAGCTCAGCTTTACGAAACGCTGCGCGGCATTATTGATTGGCACGCGCGCGGCACGCGATACGGAATCCACGTGGATGCCGACGGCTGCCTCACCACGCGCGGCGAGCAGCTTACCTGGATGGACGCCAGGGTTGGCGATTGGGTGGTCACGCCCCGGCGCGGGAAGCCGGTTGAGATACAGGCGCTCTGGTACAACGCGCTGCGCGTCATGGAAACGCTGGCGGGCGAATTTGAGGACGCCGCGACACGTTCGCGCTGTGTGGAGTTAGCCGAGCAACTGCGCGCGAGTTTCTCGCGTCTGTTCTGGAACGCCGCAACCAGTTGCCTGTACGACGTGGTCGATGGCGAGCGCCGCGATGCTGCCATCCGCCCCAACCAGATCTTCGCCGTCAGCCTCACCCACGCTTTGCTGCCTGACGATCAGGCGCGTTCAGTTGTGGAAGTGGTCGAGCGCGAATTGCTGACGCCCTATGGACTGCGCACGCTCGCGCCCGGCGATCCGAATTATCATCCGCGCTACGAAGGCGATCAGCGTAGCCGCGACGGCGCTTATCATCAGGGCACGGTATGGCCGTGGCTGCTCGGCCCGTTCATCACCGCGTATCTCAAAGTGCACGGCCGCGCGCCGCAGACGCTGGCCAAGGTCGCCCAGTTCCTGGCCGCGTTCCCCGAGCATCTCCAAACCGCCGGCCTCGGCCAGATTTCCGAGATCTTCGACGGCGACCCGCCGCACCGCCCCCTCGGCTGCATCGCCCAGGCATGGAGCGTGGCCGAAATTCTGCGGGCGCTTGTGGAAGATATCGGCGGGATACCAACCCGGTGAGACGGGCCGGCCGTGCTATTTAGCGATTCCCAGGTCGGTCAAAATCTTGGGCGCCGCCTCTTCCACGGCCAGCATGTTGTGGCACGCGCTGCAATCCTGTGTGATCTTGGCGCCCGTAGCAGCGGCATGATTATCATCGTGGCAGCGGAAACAGCCAGGGAAATCGGTGTGGCCGATATTGTTGGGATATGCGCCCCAGGTCACCTTCATCTCCGGAAAAATATTGCGCTGAAAAATGGCGAGCAGGGCGCCCGCGGCGTGCTCGACAGCGGATGAGCGATTTCGAGCTGGAACTGATGCCGGGACGGCGCATCGTGCCGTATCTGGCATACTCGCACGACGCCGGTTCGGGGCGGGGCATCGCCGATTTTTACAGCGACGGCAACGAGTATCCGGTGGCTGACCGCCTGCGCGACAAGACCGACAACTTCCGCGGCGGCGTGCGCATTGAGATGCCGAAGTTTCACATTACGCTTGAGCAGGGCGGCAGCACGTTCAAAGACGACCAGCAGGTTTTCACCAGCGAGGAGAATCCCGGTAACCTGACCACGCCATTCCTGGGCGAACAGTTATTTCTGACGAATCTGACGCAGGCATACGGGGTGCGGGGCACCAGCGTCTACAGCAAAGCGCTGGTCACGGCGCGACAACGCGCACGAGGCCAATGCGCTGATGGATTTGTTGGTACCGGGGTTTGGCGGCCACGGGCCGCACGTGGGCATGGGCGGATCGCTGTTCCGCTCTTCCGGCAGCCGGCCGACGCATTATTATCAGCCGCTCGTCCGCTTCACGGCGCCCGCGTATCACCGCATGTCCTGGTACGGCGAATGGCGCTACTACGGATTCGCCGAGCCGTTCTATATGTTTGAGGGATTCCGCACGCATCTGCTGGCGGTTGGGGTACGGTACGGGATGTAGAAGCAGGTGTTAGGTTCCAGGTGTCAGGTGTTAGCAGGCAACACCTATCGGGTGTAAGATTTCAAGTGTCAGCAGGCAAAACCCGGTGCCAGCGCCCAGTCCAAATGGGCCGACCACGGTATTTGCGAAGCCCGCAGGAAGTCCCGCAGCGCAGTCTCGTGAACCTGACATTTCACCGGGGGGCGTTGTTTGGTAACACCTGGCACCTAACACCTGGCACCTAACACCTGGCACCTAACACCTGGTTTCTACGGTGCTTTGCTCTGAGCTTGCGCGGCTTCCGCTGGCTCGTTGGCCCTTGTCGTCCTTGATGATGATGCGGTTCACATTGCCCTCGTGAATCAGCGCCTTAACGCGATCCACCAGGTCTCTACCTAATACCTGGACCTCTTCCACAAAATGTTCAATGCTCACCGGAGGCCTCCAGCCATCTATACGTAGCATTCTAATGCAATGTTCAATGCATGGGCTTGGGGGATGAAGCGGGGATTTTCGCGGTTTGCCGCGAAGGTCACTCTACTGCCGGCTTCGGGCCGGCGGGCGCGGCCAGTTTGCGCAGAATCTCGCGAACATAATTTGTGGTTTCGGGAATGGCGGGTACGCCGCCGGCTTCATCCACTTTAGTGGGGCCGGCATTATAGGCGCCGAGCGCGAGCGTCAGGTTGCCGGCGTAGCGGGTCAGCAGTTCTTTGAGGAACCTGGCACCGCCGCCGATATTCTGCTGGATGTCGAACGGGTCACTCAGGCCGAATTGTTGCGCGGTGGCTGGCATGAGCTGCATCAGTCCTTGCGCGCCCTTCTCGGAGACGGCGCAGGGGCGGAATGCTGACTCCTGTTCGATGACCGCGGTGAGCAGGCGCAGCTCGAGGCCTTCGCGCTGGGCGGCGTCGAGCACGATGGGTGCAAGATCGGTTTCGGAAACGGGGTCGCAGTAGAGACCGGGCTGGGTGGCGGTGGCAATTACATCCGGTGCCGGGATGTTCTGGGGCGGGGGCATCGGAGGCAGCGTAAAGAATGCGTCCGACGTCTGCGCGGGGGGTTTGGCCGGCGTCTTGCCGATGAATGCGGCCAGCCCGCCGGCAACCGAGGCGCGCTGTTTGTCGACTGAAGCTTGCATGGCGGCGAGCGTGGCCTTCCCCTGTTTTTGAGCCAGGGTTTCGGCGGCGCTTCGCGTGGACGAAGGGGCGGTCTTGACGGCGCCGGGCGGCGTGGATTGGGCCGCGACACTGTTAACCAATAGGCCGGCCAGAGCGCTAACCATCAGCCATAGAGTACGCGGATACAACATGTTCTATCTAAGGAATCGGCTTAAATGCAGAAAACTGTAAGTAGAATCTGTAGAAATTCATTGAATCTGTCCGAAGAGCCTTGTGAGGATGTGGGGCTGGACCCACCAAAGGACCGTTATGGACATCACGGGAGTCAACGGAGTCGGTCAAACCCCCGTGAGCGCTCCTGCGCCTGTCACGCCGGAGCAGCTTGCGGAAAATCGCGATCTGGTACAAGCCGTGAAGGCACTGAATGCAGCGGCCAGCTTCGGCGATAACAACGAATTGAGCTTTTTGCTGGACAGAAATACCAGGCTGCCGGTGATCCGCATTGTCAACCGGAAAACCAATGAGCTAGTGGACCAGATCCCCGCGGAGTACGTGCTGCGGCTGGCTGAAGAGCTGCGGCAGAGCGAGAAGTAGCCGCGCGGGCCGCGCGTCGCCCATAAAACGAGCCGCTCAGATAAAAACCTTAGCTCGGGCCGATAAGTACTGTAGGAGCCACCAATGCCAAGCAACCCCTATGCCGCTCATATCGAGGCCAGTGTATTGACGGCGGAGCCGGTGGAACTGGTTCGTGCTCTATATCGAGCCGCGCTTGATGCGGTGAGCGATGCGCGGACCTGCGTGGCCACAGGCGATGTCGCGGGGCGATCCGCGGCGGTCTCCAAAGCCGTGAACATTCTGCGCGAACTGGCCTTCTCCCTCAATCCGGAAAGCGAGCCTGGGATGGCGCGGAATCTGCTCGAGCTGTACGACTACATGCAGCGCCGTCTGCTGGCCGCGCATCTGGAGCGGTCGGAAGCGCCGCTCGGGGAAGTCGCGGGCCTGCTGGCTACGCTCGCGGACGCCTGGGATCACGTGGAAGTGCCGCCGGTGGCAGAGAGCGCGTTGATGCAGCAGGCCGGGTAGCTCCTGTCGGCGGAAACCGGCGGATATGGTGAAGGTCATGTCGGCCCGCGAAAAGTCCCTCCGATTGAAGGCGGCGATACTCGGGGGATGCATGGAAGCAGCGACGTGGCTTCTGTGGCTCTGGGCGGTGCGTTCGTGGCCCGAGCATCCCGAAGACACGCTTCCGATGATGCTTTTTACCTTCACGCAGTTTCCAAGCATCTTACTGGTCGTGCTGTTTGTGGTTCTGACGAGCGCCATCCATCTAAATCGTGCCTTCGACTCATGATGCAAGCGTTTCTGTTTGCCGTGTATTGGTACATCATGTTGTACAGGCCGGAGAAAGAAAGGTAGTCGATGAGTAAAGGGTCGGGGCGGTGCTCTCGCCGACTTACTCGGTTGGAATCAGGTAGAACTCGACGATACGGCGGCTGACTTCGGCTGCATCCACGTGGTAGGTCCCGGAGCTGACGGCGGACTGGATGGCATCCAGGCGGCCGGGCTCCATGCCGGCGGCGGCTTGCGAAAGCACGGAGAGGTGCACGTGATCCGCGCGCGTGGGGACAGGTTGGTGCGACGGGGTTTCGGGCTGAGACGGGGACGATTTCCCGATTCCAGCGTTTTTTTGAGTCGGCTCGATTCGCATACAATCGCCTTTCCTTCCTTATCGTCCCGAAAGATGACAAATTCTAGTGTTAGCCGGGGGTACCCGAGGATATCAGGGTCGTGTAGACCGGGTTAACGTTAACCAGCCCATTGCGGTCAGATAAGTAAAATGCAATCAATGGCTTCCGGGTCCACACCGAGGCCTCCTACGGCTTGGAAACGGGCTTGGGTGAGGCATCGCCCTCGGATGGATCGTTCTTGGACCGGGCGTTCAAACCTTGCACGATCAGGCGGGACAGGCCCAGGCCGCCGCGGGAAGAGAGCGCCTGGGCGAACTGCTCTTCGGCCAGTTCCATGGCCGATTCGCCGGATTGATCCTCGCCGGTGCCGAGCCAGCTGGCCGAGCCGGATTCGTGCATCGAACGGAGGATTTGCGCGATCAGCAGAGATTCGAATTGTTTGGCGGCGTTTTCGATTTTTCCGGGGTTCGATTTCGGCGTCGCGGCGGGTGAGCCGGTGAGTTTTTCGGCCATGAGCTGCGCCCTGACTGGATCGATGGCGGCCATCCTACATTACTTCCAGCTCGGCTTCGAGGGCGCCGGCGGTGCGCAGATTTTGCAGGATGGAGATGATGTCGCGCGGCGTGGATCCGATGGAAGAGAGCGCGCGCACCAGCTCTTCGCAGGTGGCGCCCTGTTTCAAGATCAAATTGCGCGCCTTCTCTTCCTTGGCGCCCACGCCGACCTGCGGCACGACCTCGGTGGTGCCCGAAGAAAGCGGCGCGGGCTGCGAAACGGCGAAAGTAGTCTGGATTTCGACGGTCAGATTGCCGTGCATGATGGCGACGGGCGAGATGTGCACATCGCCGCCCATGACGATGGTGCCGGTGCGCTCGTTGACGACGACGCGCGCGGGCCGGTCGGCGTCGACCGGGACTTTTTCAAGCTCGGAGAGGAACTCTATGGAGCGCTGCGCGTAGTCGGGCGGAATGGTGACGCTGACGAGGGCTGAATTTTCGGCGTGAGCGACGAGCGTTCCGTTGGCGGAAAACTTACGGTTCACGGCTTCGGCGATGCGGGCGGAAGTGGTGAAGTCGGCATTGCGGAGCTGCAGGCGCACGCGGCCGGTGGGGTTGACGGAAGGCGCGGGACGCTCGACGATGGCGCCGCCAGGCACGCGGCCCACTGTAGGGTGATTGACGGTCTGATTATTGCCACCGTTACCGGCGACGAATCCGCCCGTGACGACCGGGCCCTGGACAACGGCGTAGACGTGGCCATCGGCGCCTCGCAAGCCTGTTAGAAGCAACAAACCACCCTGGAGGTTTTGAGCGTCGCCGATGGCGGCGGCGGTGGCGTCGATGTGCGAACCGGGCTGGGCAAACGGAGGCAAAGTCGCCGTGACCATGACGGCGGCGGTGTTTTTGACGGTGATGGCTTGGGGCGGAATCGAAACGCCCATGCGTTCCAGCATGTTCGCCAGACTTTGGGCCGAGAGGATGGTCTGTTTGCGGTCGCCGGTGCCGTTAAGGCCGACGACCAGGCCATAGCCGATGAGCTGGTTGTCGCGCATGCCTTCGAGCGCGACCAGTTCTTTCAGGCGTGTGGCGGCCTGCGTGGATGGCGTTCCGATGAACGCGAGCAGGAGAAGCGGGATGGCGCCGAGTCGGTGCATTTTTCAGAAGGGCAGAAGGCCGAGCAGTATCCTATAAAGGAGGAAGGGCCGCCGGACGGCGTCGTTCACGATGCCTTTTCCGTTGATGCGCACTTCCAGTTGCGCCAGGCGATCGGAGCGCACGACGTTGCCCGGCGACAGGTCGGCGGGCCGGACCATGCCGCGCACGATCACAGTCTGACGCTCGGAATTCACTTGCACATCCTTGGCGCCTTCGACCACGAGATAGCCATTGGGTAGAACATGCGTGACGCGCGCGGCGAGCGTCGTGGTCAGGTCGGTCGAGCGCGAAGTCTGGCCCTGGCCATCAAGCTGCGTCTGGCCGGATACATTGGCGAGGTTGGTCCAGGGTCCGGTCTTACGGGTCAAGCCGGCGAGGGCCGCGATGGAGTTCTTAGTGGAGGACTGGCGCTGGGTCTTGGAGACGCCTTTCGCTGCCGCCGCAGCATGCTCGACTACAAGCACTGTCACCAGATCGTCGACTTGCGCGGCGCGGAGATCGCGGCCGAGATCGGTGAGTCGCGACGCGGGGGTCCAGATCGATCCGGGAGAGGATTCGGGCTCGGCGGATCCCTTCGAGTTGCGCAGGGCGTCTTCGATGTAGCGATCGAGGGGCGTGGGTTCGGGTGGCTTATCCTTATCTTTCTTGATGAGCTTGGAAAGACTGGGAATGCCTGCGGGGCAGGGAACTGCCGCCAGGCCGAGCGTCAGCAGCGCAGCGGTGCAGGCTCGATAGCGGGTGATGGTCATTGGTTTGTTTCCTTGGCTCTCGACGGGAGAACGGTAGTGAGCACGACGCGGTCTTTGCCGGCGACCTGGGCGGAGAAGCTCTTGCCAGAGTCAAGGTTGCGAACCGGAATGGCATCGCCGCGGCGGCCGGAATTTTGCGCACGGCCTTCGAGCGCCAAGCGCGCGCCTCCGCTGTGCACTTCGACGGCGACGACATCGCCGCGTTCGACTTCTCTAGGAGTGTCGAGGAGGTTTTGTGTCAAGACGGCGCCGGCGGTGATCGAACGTCGCGGGACGAGCGACAGCACTTGATCGAGGGACGGCGCGGGCTGGGTTGACGGAAACGTTTCGGCTGGCTCGATACGGACCTGAGATGCCTCGATGCGCCGGCCGGCGGGAAGATTCTGCAGGGCAACGATGCGGGTGGAGGGGACCGCAACTTTAACGCGTGCCCAGATGGCAAAGCGGTGCTGGCTGCCATAGCGCACGAAGCCGCGCCAGAGGGCCGCATTCGCGGCAGCGGGGGGCAGGCTGGCGCGCGTGAATTCGATGTCTCCGCGCGGCACGGGGTACCGGCTCAGCTCGACGATTTCGATGCGGGCTTCGGGAATACCGAGCGCCTGGCGCATGGCCTCGATAACGCGTTCGGGCGCAAGCGGCTCCATGGCGCGCTCGATGCAGACTTCGCTGGCCGCATCCGAGGCCAGGTTGTAGCGCAGGGCCAGGCGATGCAGTTCTGCCCCGTGATAGTAACGGCGCGCACCGGGGACCGGCGCATATCCGAGATCGGTATTGGCCGGCAAAGATAAAAATGCAGGAACGCCAGGAGCGATATCGTTCGCCGTGATGCGCTCACCTTGAACGGCGATGCAGGCGCCGTCAGCGCGCGCGCAGAGGGCGGCGAAGGCCAGGGCGAACAGGATGCGGACGGTGCGTGTCACCAGGATCATAGGTCGAGACTTTCGGTCGAAGCGATCGGCGACTTATCGCGTGAGATTGTTGATCTGCGAATACATGTCGTCGGCGGCCTTCACTACTTTTGAATTCGCCTCGTAACCACGCTGGGCAACGATCAGATTGATGAACTCATCCACCACGCTGACGTTGGACTGCTCGGTATAACCTTGCAGCAGCGAGCCGATGCCTTCCTGTCCGCCGGGATTACCGACGATAGGGTCACCGGAAGCGTCGGTCGGGAGATAGAGACTTCGGCCAATGCTGTTCAGGCCGGCCGGATTCTGGAACACGGCGAGCTGCATTTGTCCCGCAAGCTGCGCGGCGGACTGGCCGGGCTGCACGTAGCTGACGGTTCCATCCTGCGCGATGTTGACGGTCTGCGCATCAGGCGGAATGGTGATTTGCGGTTCGAGCGGATCGCCGTCGGAAGTAACCAGGTTGCCGTCGCGGTCGAGATGAAACGATCCGGCGCGGGTATAAGCGATCTCGCCAGTGGGACGGCGGATCTGGAAGAAGCCGCGGCCCTGGATCACCATATCGAGCGGGTTGTTGGTCGAGACAAACTCGCCCTGGGTGAAGATGATTTCGTTGGACGATGTGCGCGTCCCGAGGCCGAGTTGCAGGCCCGTGGGCACGATGGTCTGCTGGCCCGCGGACGTGCCGGGCTGCACCATGCTCTGGTAGAGCAGGTCCTGAAATTGCGCCTTGCGTGTCTTATATCCGGCGGTGTTGGCGTTGGCCAGGTTGTTGGCGATGTTGTCGACGTTGAGCTGCTGGGCGGTCATGCCGCTGGCGGCGCTGTATAAAGCACGGATCATGATGTCTCCTGAACGCTAGGGTTGTGGCAACGCATGGTTATGAGCCTACACGCGCGACTTCTTCGATGGCGCGCTTGTTCATGTCGGCGCCGAGCGCGACGGCGCGATTCAACATTTCGAATTGACGCATGATGCTGACCAGGCGAACGGCGGATTCGGCGGGCGAGACGTTGGAATCCTCGATTTTTCCCTGCTCGACCTGCGCGGCGGCCGCGGGTGTCAGTTTGATTTTGGGGTCCGCCGGTCGGAAGTAGTTGTTGCCTTCCTTAGCGATGTCGGCTTCGGCGGGGAAGTCGACCAGTTGCAGTTTCCCGAGTGTCTGGCCGTCCTGGCGCACTTCGCCATCGCGCATCACTTGCAGTGGCCCGCTGGAATTCGATTGAATGAACTTCAGATTCTGCGCCTGCACCGGATAGCCTTCAGGGGTGACGAGCACGCCTTTGGGCGACATCCGGAAGCTGCCGTTACGCGTGTAGAGAACGCCGGAGGGAGCCGAGACGGCGAAGAAACCCTTACCGGAGAGCGCGAGATCGAGCGAGTTGCCGGTGGGCGTGAGAGTTCCCTGCGAGAAATCAGTCCAATGCTTTTCGATCAGCGGGACGGTGGTGAGGGTTCCGGAGGAGCCGTCGGCTTCCGGGGAAACATAGAGGCTGTAGAATTCGCGGTCGAGCTTGAAGCCGCCGGTGGAAGCGTTGGCCATGTTATTGGCCAGCATGTCGAGGGTTTCCATGCGGGCGCGGAGGCCGCTGGCGGCGGAAATGGTTAAGGCGTCCATAGCAAATGTCCGGGGGAGGGAGAGGCAAGTAGGAGACCGAACGGGGTGGGGAAAAAATACCCTAGAGAATCAATCGAATTCCGCCGATAAGAGGATCAGGAGCAGTGTCGCGAGGCGTCAAGAATTTGCCAATGGGCGGCAAAAGTCACGATTTTGACGGGCTTGCTAGGTGTAAATCGCTGAAAAACTAAGGCGTCCCCCTGGGCATTCACCTGCACTTTGCCCGGCGTGCTCATCTCCAGCTCCTTCCTCTCCAATGCTGCCTGGCACACCACGCAGGTCAACGAGTCCGCCGATCTCGCGAAGCAAATTCTGCCGGACAGCGCGCCGGGCTCACAGAAAGTAGCTCCACACCATGCGGAGCCAGTCAGTCCGCCGCGGAAGACTCCGCAAGAGTTGTCGCAAGCCAAGGCTTCTAGCGCGCGCCGCGATGCGCAGGCGGACGCGAAAAGAGCGGCCACGAGTAAGGAAGATGCGGCCCGGACGGGGCGGAATGCGGCAGCGCAGCGTCGGCACGCGCGGCTTGCACAACTAAAGTCGCAAAACGAAGCGCAGCAAGCAGACAACTCATCGAAGGACCAAAATCAGGCTACGCCTGCCAATCAGGAAACTGAGCCGTCACCCTTTCTCGCGATCCTGGGAGGCGTATTGCCACCGGGCGCGGCGAATTCCGCGAGCGCGTCTGCCAACGGGCATGCTGTGACATCAACGCCTCTCGATGCGTTTTCTTCGCTCAGCCAGATGGTCTTCGGTTCAGGCCAAATAGCGGGCCTGCCAGGTGGAATTGCTTCGAAAAATCTCGCCGTGGGTGAAAATGGGGCGGGGACGCAGACCGAGGTTGGCGGGAACACGGGCGTTGCGGACAAGACAGGGGATGCGGTCGTTACCGGTGCCGCAGGAAGCTCCAGCGGCGCGAGGCAAACGGAATTGGGCCCAGCGTTCGACGGCGCATTTGCCGTCAAGACGCAAGTTGTGGCGAGCGGTGCGGGGACAGTGCAGGCCCAGAAACAGGCCGAAGTGGCGTTTGCGGCGCGCATCGCCGAGCGGACGGCGACCGGCACGGCGCTTGGACTGAACGACGCGCAGGCGACGATTGCCGCTTCACGATTCGATGCCGCGAACACGGGTGGACAATCCGGGGAAAACGGGAATGGAGCGCCACAATCCGGGGAACCGAATCAGACGGCTCAGCCCGATCCCTACGGGCAGGCGGCGCAGGAACAGGCGGCATCAGCGCCGGGCGCGGCACAGGCAGACGCACGCCCGGCCAGCGGCGCGCAAAATGGCGCGGCGCGCACCGCTGGTTTGCAGCCAGTCGTGCAGCAAAACGCGGCTCCAGCGTTGGAATCCCACGTTTCGACGGCTTCGACGAGTCTCACCGCCGGCACCCCAGTAACGGCTACACCGTCCGGTACGGCTCCCGCCGCAGGAAACTCCGGCCCGGCAAAGGCCGCGGCGGACGAGCGCGCCCCTCAATTTCTCGAGCCCCAAAACGAGACCAATGCGCGCGCGGGTGAAACCGTCCGCGATATTTCGCTCAAGCTGACCAACCAGGATCAAGCAAGCGTGCAAGTCCGCCTAAGTGAAAGAGCGGGTGAACTGCACGTATCGGTGCGGACGCCGGATGCGGGATTAACGCGCAACCTGCGCGAGGGCCTGTCCGATCTGGTGGGCCGTCTGGAGCAGAGCGGGTATCGCGCGGAAACGTGGCGGCCGGCCGATAACGCTTCGACCGCGCAGGATCAGG
>WNFI01130935.1_pt1 | contig 29064 bp, 25 predicted proteins | sample 5400471 | NCBI WGS metagenome assembly WNFI01 (sample SAMN13153348, study PRJNA577476) | soil metagenome | isolation source: 100 cm saprolite on Douglas fir-dominated hillslope | place: USA:California | collected 2013-09-17
CGAGAATAATCTCGGGCGCGCTGAGCGCGGTGTTGTTGAGATCGACGCGGACATCCGACGCCGTGGGGGTGATCAAGGTGCCGTCCGACTTATCGGTCCGTAGCCCGCCGATCAGGAGGCTGGCGAAGCCGGAATTGTTGAGCTGAGTGACGTCGACCGCCAGATATCCCGCCGCAGCTGGTGCGCCGGATTCGACGATATCGATCTTGGGCGCCGACAGATCGAGATCGCCGCCGCGCCCGCCCGGTTGGGCTTGCGACTTGAACGTGGCCGCGAGAACGAGGCTGGTGGCGGCGCTGACTGCAAGCCGGCCGCCATCCGCGATGTTCCCCGCCGACGGGCTGATGTTCCCCGCCGACGGGCTGAAGTATAGACTGGCTTTGGTTGAAACGACCTGACTGTATTGCCCCCAGACGCTGGAGGATTGCACCGAGAACAGTTCGGTGCCGGACGCGCGCAGGCCCAGAGCGGATTGACCGAAATATCCGCCGACAATCTGGGTGCCGTCGTTGAGTGTGGTCCCGGCGAAACCTGGTTTGGCGAGCGCGCTGCCGTAATCGACGACGCGATAGGCGCCCGGAAGCGTGGCATAATGGGCAGGATAAAGCGTATACCATCCGGCGGCGAGGCCGGAGGTCCCGTCGAGATAGACCTGCTGGCCGGCGAGCGGCTGCTGGTCTCCGAGGTAGGAATTGAAGTGGATGTCGAAGGCGCCGACACCCGGTTGTTTTCCCGGAATGATGGCGTAGACGGTCGGCTGCGCATAGGTCGGCCGGGTTTGCGATCCGGTCGAAACCAGGTTGGAGAGCACGTCACGGCTGCCGCCCGTGCCCTGAACGAATTCGAACGCTTGCAACTCGCCGCCACCGGCCAAGTCGAGCGTCGCGCGCTTTTCAAGGCTGACGTTCAACCCGGTCAGCTGGATCGATTTTGTCGGCGGTCCGCTCAGCGGTGCCTGAGCGGAATTGTAAAACCAGTTGGTGCCGTCTTCCGTCTGACCATACGGCACCGTTTGGCCGAACAGTGACGCGGAGGTCAGGCTGTTGGCGCCGAGGGTCACGGAGTCGGTCGGCACCAGCGAGCCGCGCTTGTCGTTGGGGCTGAGGTCCGCCAGCGTCTTGGCGCCGAGCGCGATCTTGCCGAGCGGCGCGAACACGTTGCCATCTTGAACAATGGCGTAGGCGGAAACCGTCAGGCTGCCGCCCGCCGACAACGGAATCGAGGTGTCGGCGCCCGGCGGGTGAGCGAATCCGACGATCCCGCCACCCACAACATTTCCGTTCGGATCTCTTCTCAGCCCGGGATAGGTCGATACGATCTCGAAATCGACCGCGCTGACTGGATAAATCCGTTGCGCGATGAACAACAGGGTGTCGCCCGCCACGATTTGACCGAAAAAGCTCGTCGAATTGGTCGCAGCCTCACCATTGTTGACCGGCGGCGACATCAGTCTGATATCGCCAGCGCTAAAGAGGATCACGCTCGAGAAGTTGCTGAAGCCCGCGCTCTGGATGTCGATCGTGTTCGCACCAATGACGAGATTTCGAGCTCCGGACGACGGTACAAAGGATTTCAAACTGTCCGGCGATCCCGCGAGCATGACATAGTTGGCAGACAGCTTGATATCCGCGCCGCTCTGGGTCTGGTCGGTGATAGACGAAGCTGAAATGTTAAGCCGATTCCTGATGGACAGGTCGACATCGCCATAGATCCCCAACGGCGCCCTGGCCGTGTTCGATGGAGCGCCTCCGATCACGCCGGTTGGAAGCGGAGTGGCCGCGGAAAAAAACCCGAGGCCCCCGCTCAACGCGCCGTTGGTCGGAATGCTGTAAACTCCGGCATAGAGATAGACCGTATCGAATGCACTTAACCGATCCGCAGCCGCGATGACCGGAACGTATTTATTGATCTGCTGCCCGACCGTTGCGGAAGCCAAAAGCCCGGGCAGGTCGTTGGACAGGCTGCGGAAAAACGGCACCATCTGCGTAGCGTTCAAGGCAACCTGTCCGGGTGGGCTGGATTGCCCCAAAGCAGCTCGGATTTGTGCAATGTTCGGAGCACTAAGATTGAACCCCGTCTGATCCGACTGCTGCAAGGCAACAGTATTGCCACCCAGAATCAGCGTGCCGCGGCTGCCCTGGGGCGCTCCGGCCTCGGCTTTGAACGTCCCGTCCCACAGGAAGGTGCCGGTGTTGAAGCTGACGGTTCCGGCGTCGCTCCATGACGGGACAGTGTTCGTAACAATGTTGGCTGATGGCGAAAATTTCAGGCCGACGCGGCCGGTAATGTCCGCCGCCGCGCCGGAAACATCGATCGATGCGCCCTGCTCGGCGACCACATAGCCATGGACACCGTTTGTATTATCGAACCCCGCGATGCTGGTGTCGAATGCGGCCGAGCCGCCCTGCAACAGGGTTCCGCTCTGCGACACACCGCTGATCTGTCCAAACGTCGAATTTGCGACAAGCACACCCGACAGGTCGATTGTCGCCCCCGCCCCCAGCCAGACACGAGCTGCTTGCACTGTCACGGCGCCGCCGTGATCGACGATCGAGCCTGATATTTGCACACTTGCGGTCGCATCATCGCCGATCAGGTTGATGTTTGCCCTGGGGTCGGCCGCGATCAGCGAGCCGCCCGCGAGCACAACGCTCTCGGACTGCAATTTCAGGTTGACGGGTTTGCGCAGGTCGGAAGCCAGCGTAACGAGCGGCGCGAACCGCGCGATATCGGCGCCGGTTGCAATCGACCGATAGTCATTGATGCTGGAAAAATTGCTCTGTTGCGGAACCAGCTTTTCGTTTGATGACAACACGATGGTTCGCGCGACCGGGCCTGTTGCGCTTGGGGACTGCAGGACATAGGAGCCGAAGCCGCCCTGCGCGAAGAACGCGGTCGGAATGTTCAGGATATTGGGATCGGCCGAAGGCGTCCCGCCAATCTGGAAACCAGGCGAAAGGATCGTCAGCGTCCCGCCGGCGGTGAAGCCATAGCTTCGCAGCGTTCCGCCCAGCTCGACGACCGAGTGAATCAAAGCGGCGGACGGGGGCTGCGGCAAGCCATTTTCACCGTTAGGGTTATAACTACCTTGAGATGCTGCCAAGGTAATGTTGCCGCCGCCGCCGGCCAGAACACCGGACGACTGCGCCTTCGCAACACCCTGTTGGTTGATGTAGCCGCCGCTCGATGCGTCGAGAACACTGCCTTTGGCCAGGATAACGCTTCCGGCGATTCCATTCCGTTGGTCGGTAACGAACGTCTGAAGGGTGATCGAGCCCCCATTGATGAAGCCGGAGCCTGCCAGGATGTCACCGGACAGACCTGTATCGTTGACCCAAAGACCGCGCGTATCCAAGGTACCGCCGACGAAGATCTCGGATCGACCCGAGCCGTCAATGGGCTGGAACCGAAGCCCCAGGCCTTTGAGATCAAAAGGTTTCGTGGCAAGATTGATCTGACCGCCACGGGCGACAATCCCGCCTTCGATGTCGATTGCACCGGACGTCGTCGCGCTGAAACTGCCGCCCGCCGCGAGCTGAATTGATGCGCCGGCGGGAATATAGAGATCATTGGCGGTAAGACTGAGACTGCTCAGCCCGTAGCCCGAATATTGCGCCGCGGAAACCTGAAATGATGTCGCGTTTTGCGGCTTGAACTTGGCGTCGCTGTAATCGGCGCTACCGTCAGCGATGACGACGCTCTGCGCTGTGGTCAGCGACAGATAGCCTTGCGACGGCAGTTGGTCCGGGCTGCCCTGGGCCGATATGCCATTGACCGTGGCCGAGCGTGACAGACCGAGCGCCGCCTGGCGCGCCCCGATCAGGGAGCCGAACTGCAGATCCGCATTGAGTTGCGGTGTCAGGGCCTGGACCGAGACCCCGCCTGCATCGTGACCTTCGGTGTAGCCCGGCTGAAAGATACGTTCGAACGCGCCGACATAGGTATTGGTGACGTTCCAATGCGGGTGGCTATCGATAAATTGTCCGAAGATGCCGACATAGGTGATGTTCGGGTCGGCCTTGCTGATGTCGTAAAGTCTGCCGTCGCTCCCGATCAGCCGGGTGGTCGGCACATATCCCGGCAGATAGCTCACCGAGCCGCCGGCGACATTGATGGAGGCGCCTTGCTGCAGCTTAACCAGACCGGGGTTTGCACCCAATCCGGCGTTGGTATCGAGTTGTGTCTTGAAACTGACCGAGCCGCCGGCGGTCAGCAACTGGTCGATGCTGCGTCCGACCAGCGCAACGTAACCGCTGGCATTGGCCAGCGGCGTGCCGATCCAGGTCGAACCGTCGCTGCGCACGCCGGTCTTGCGAATATCGACGAAAACCGTTTGACCGAACAATGGCCCGGAACGCTGCAGGGGCGAATCCGCAAACTCGTTGCCGCGCAACTGGAAGGAGACGATGTTGTAAGTCGCCGGCAACTGGACATTCTGCAGTCCCGATACGTCGATGGTCGCCCCGGACTGCATCACGATTTGCTCTGGAGCCGAACTAGAACTACCGCCGATCAAAGGGAAATTGACGTTCGCCATGAGATTCTGTGTAGTCGCCGTCACTGCAACCGACGCTCCCGGTGCGGCAATCAACGCGGACGGCGCAAGATTAACCTGATACGCCGATATGCCGATCGCGGGCGGCACAAAAGCGGTGACGCTACTGCCGCCTTGGGAGGTCGACGTCGGTATCGGCGTGTCGCCGTTCTCAAGCGGGAGGACGCTGATCGTTCCACTCAGATTGACGCTGGTCTGTGCATCCAGGAAAACCTGGCTGTTGCGGGAAATTCCGCTATCGGCGGAGATCACACCGCTCATGGCGATCTGATCGCCGTTCAGGATCGTCGATCCGCCGGGCGTCGAAATGATGCCCGCATTGGTCACCTGTCCTGTTCCGAGCTTGTATCCTTTAATTGGTGTTACGTTTGGGTTTGGGTTTCCGTTCCCGTCTCTTTGGAAATCACTGTACGCGTAGATGCTGAAACCGGCGCCGCGGATACCGACGCTGAGATCTTTGATTGCCGCAATCGTCGGTACGATGCCGTTCTGCAGCGGATCATAAAACTTCTGGATGATCGCCACGCCCTGAGCCGCAGCAAGGGCGACCTCACCCAGCGGCGCCGAGATCGATCCCTGATTGGCGACATTCGAACCGAACAGATAGACGAAACCCGGCTCGTCGCTCAGGGCGCCGGCGGGCGTCGCTGTGATGCGCGCTCCGGGCTTAACCGTCACCTCTCCATCGGCTTGACTGGATATCGGGCCAAGCGTCGAGGAGAAACTCTGCTTGTTCCCGTCCGAACCCAGCACCGGAACCGCGATCCCGGTGTTGAGAAAGTACGTATCGCGCTGCGTACGGTTCATTGCAAAGGCGCCGACGTCCAGCGAGGAGGCGATCAGGCTGTGCACATTGATCTGCGCGCCGCCGCCGAAGATGATGCCATTCTGATTGATCACGTAGACGCTGCCGGGCGCATTGACCTGACCGAGAATCTGGCTTGGACTCGAGCCGCCGGGAGCGACCCGGTTGAGCACCGTCCAGTCGCTGCCGCCCTGAAGGAAGTTCAAGGTCGTGTTGGCACCGACGTTGAACGTTTTCCAGTTCAGGATGGCCTTCTGCGCCGTCTGCCCAACGTTGACGGTCACCTTCCCGGCATCGTTGAATTGCTGGGGCAGATTGGCGCCCCGCCACAGCGTCGGATCGCTGGCGATGGCCGACGGATCGTAGCTCAGGCCACCAGGTCCGATTCCATCGGCAACGTTCGGCAGTTGCTGACCGGGATTCCTGGGATCCGAACCGAGATTGTTCGGCAAATTCAGCAGAAATGTCCCGCGCGCGATGTTCTGGGACTGCTGCGCAGCCTGCAGCGCCTTGGAGGCCGCGGCCAGAGCCTGCACTTGTTTGGCCGCGGCGGCTGCGGTTCCGGCTGCGGCCGCCGCTGCAGCGGCTTGCGCAGCGGCAACCGCGGATGCGCCGTTGGGCGGAGAGTACATTCCGACCGGGGACCCACCAGCGGCCGTCTGCACGACACCCGCAAGCGAGGTCACGCCAGCGGTCGCGGCCACGACCAGCCGCGCTCCATAAGATGGCCGCAGCCGAATAACGATGCATGACAGGATTGTAAAAAGCCTGACGCCTTGCTTTGACATTCCAACGAGCATCAGGCCCGCTTGCCTTTCATTCATCGTTCTTGAGTGGTCTTCGTATTAGTGATTGTCGCGTATCGCTGCAGCCTGACGGTCTGCGGGGCCGGCTAGCCCACGACACGCTCGTGCCGTGATCCGGAACTCGCGCGCACAAAGCATCGTCAGCCAACACAGCGCATTGCCTGCGCCACCCTTCCTCAGGGGCACGACAATGCAACCTCCAGCCGTAGCAATCTTAAGGGATTTTTAACTCACTTAGATGACGCTTTTTGGCTCGGCTCGATTAATTTGGACAAAGCTATTTCGTTAATGATCATCGGGGTTTCATCGACGATCTTGCCGAGATAGCGCCGCCGGTTGGCGTTTTGTCGTTCATCGCGCAGCCGCTGCAGCAATTGGTCGCGGACTTCCGCGAGCGGTCGCGTATAGGCCGGCTTGGTTTCGACCAGCTTCAACACATGCCATCCATCCTCAAGTCGCACCGGCTCGCTGACTGCGTTGACCGCCAGACCGATAATTTGAGAACGAATTTCCGGACGAATCTGGTCCTCCCGCAGCAGGCCGAGATCGCCGCCTTTCGCTGCGCCTTCCGGATCGTCGGAGCTCCGCGCGGCAATGGATGCAAAGTTGGCGCCGGGCTCCTTGAGGCTTTTGCGGATCTCATCCAGTTTCTTCCTGGCCTTTTCCTCGGTGGCCTTGTCGGCGTCCTGAGCCTGGAGGACGACTATCTGGGAAAGCTGGAACTGGCGAGGCACCAAAAAGCTGGTTTTGTTGGCCTCGTAGGCGCTCTCGACCTCCGCATCGCCCGGATACCCATCCGGAATCTGTGACACCGAACGCAGATAGGTCTCGACGATTGCGTCCTGGCGAATGCGCTCGAGCTGGGCGGCGATGACGGGTTGTTGTTCCCATTTCTTTGCGAGCGCCTCCTTCAGCACCAGCTGGTTGGCGAGCAAGGAGCGGACCGCCTGACTCAGCAGCCTTGGATCGTGCGCGATTGCCGCCTGTTCGCGTGCGTTCAGTTGCGCCACAAATCCGCGGATATCGCTGGCCGCAAGTCGCGCGGCGCCGGCCTGGGCAATGACATCGCCCTCGGCGGCATCCTTGGATTCGCTTGCACCTGCATTGGTGCCAGCCGCCGCCGGGCTGCTCAACGGCGCCGACGGTACCGGCGGGCGCGCCGGCTGGGATTTCGGCGCCTGACTTCTGACTTCCGCGGCCGATGTCGACAGCAGCATCAATGACGCCAGACCGATAACCAGATTGCGGTAAGGTGGATTGCGATTGACCATCGTGATGTGTCCCGATTGATTGTGTTAGTGTTTTTGGGCGTCGTTCGCCTGGCCGGCGGTGGGCCGCGACTTGACATCGGAAGTCTTGGAATCGGAAGTCTTGGCATCCGAAGTCTTGGCATCCGAAGTCTTGGCATCCGAAGTCTTCCGGCCGCCGGATTTACCCGCAGCTTCCTTCTTCGAATCGCCGCTCTGCTCCTGGACCGGCGCGGTCGGTATCCTGGCGTCCTGATCGATGATCTTGTCGTGGAAATCCTGAACCTTGTTCTGATGATCGACGCGTGAAAAGCCTATCAGCGGTTCGTTGATCAACGCCGCATCGATCGGCGTCAGGTCGCGATAGGCGGCCAGGATTTCGCTGTTTACTTTGAGCAACTGCAGGTTTTTCGCTTCGCAGCTTTTTGTCCGCGCCTTGAACACGCCGGCTTCGCCTTCAAATTTCGCCCGCAGGGCATCCTTTTCCTGCGCCACTTGTGCCGCCTCGCCGTATGCGGCTTTCCACTTCTCGAGCGTCTCGTCCCGGTTGGCGAGGCGATTGTTGAATTCATCGACGGCGTCCTGAAGCGCCTTTTGCGCGTCCTTGAGCTGGCCCTTGAGCCGTTCGGCAGCCTGGACCGCCACCGCCTTTTCACGCTCGGCTTGCGCCAGTTTGGCCTGAGCCTGCGCGCGCTGATCCTCAAACGAACGCAACTGGCCGGTGAGACTTCGAACCGCGTCACGCAACCGGTCGGCCTCGGTTTCGGCGCGCGCAGGTTCCATCGACATCACGACGGCAACAGCCACAAGCGTCAGCGCGATCCGCAACATGTCAGAACTTTCCAGTCAGATCGAGCTGAAGGACATCGACCGCGAATGGCGATCCCGCGATAGCGTTTGCGCTCATCCACTTGATCGAAGCCCAGACATTCTGGCCGAGCCCAAGCCGGCTGCCGACGATGTATCCCTTGAGATTGGTACCGCCGAGACCAAAGTCCGGGTCGGTGAAAGCATCGACGATCGCGTCGGACTCCAGATATTTATAGGCGACGTAGGCGTTCCATTCCCACAGGTTGCTCAGCTTGGGATAGCCGACGGTCAGTCGGCCCATCGCGCCCTGTTTGCCGCCCACAAAAGCGCCGGGGACAAGATTTGCGGCATCCGGGCTGGCTCCTCGATTGTTGACCGCGATCTGCTCCAGATTGCTTTTGTTGAATGCCAGGTTGTTGGCATAGGTCCCATCGAAGATGATGTGAACCGGGTTGAAGAAGTTCAGATCGAGCGTGCCGGTCAGCTCGAGAACGCGGAATGCCGACGCAAGACCAAAATATTGAAACTGCGGACCAGCAGGGGTCTGCGGGATGATGTTGCGCAATCCCATATAGGTGTTGCCGAATTGGGCAAATGACGGACGCCGCAAATCCGTACTGCAAACGTCAGCGGTGGTAAATACGTTGCAGGGATTTGAAAGCTGTCCCTGAACATTGTTGAAATCGAAGTAGCCCGCGCCGAATTTGATGGTCACGTCGCGTTCCGCTTCCCAGGCGAACCCGGCCTGCGCCCCGAACAGGTACTTATCGGTGCTGGACTGGTTCGAACCCGGCTGCGCGGGATTGCCAAAGAGATTGCCGTTATTGGGATAGTTCAGCGCTGTATTGTACAACGGGAACGCACCGGCCACAACGAACGGCGTGAATCCGGGAGAGACCTCGTGTCTGGCCTGCAGCGCGACACCGTCGAATCCCAGTTCATCGTACCAAACAAGGTCGGTGGGGGCAAAGAACGGATTGTCGAAACGGCCAAGCGAGACGACGAGCTTGTCCCACATCTCATAACGGAGCCAGCCGCGATCCAGCCAAATCGGGTATTTGCTGAAATTTCCGCCACCCCTTGGTATCGACATTCCGTAGGGGCGGCAGCGTGGCGTTCGTCGCAGGAGAAACGTCAAACGGATTGCCGGTGTTGATCGCGTGGTAATTGAGCAGGTTGCCCGAATTATCGTTGCCCTTCGGGAAAAACTGTCCCTCGCCGCGGACGCGGACGTCGCCATAAAACCTGATGCGGGAAACCCAGGACGGAAATGTGTTCGGCGAAGCCCAATTTTCATCCTTGGCTTGTTCCAGGACTTCTTTGCGAATTTCGTTGCGCAGTTCGCGCTTCACGATCTCCGGAACATAAGTGACGCGCTTCGTTCCCGGCGGGGACGCCGCCGCCGCGGCGGAGTTTGCGGATTTCTCGGCCTCCTGCGCCTTGACGGACGCATTCTTTGTCGCCTCCCCCGCCACATAGGCTTCGTCTTCAGCCTGCTTGATAAGGTCGGCGGCCTGGTCTTCGGTCAGCACGCCCTGCTTCACCAGGAGATTGACGAGGTTGACCGTCGCATTGGGAGATGCCGCTGCGGTCCGCGACACTTTCGGAGGTGACGCAGTGTCTTGCGCGAAGGCGGTCTGGACCGCCCCCGGAAAGCAAAGCAAGGCAACGACGGCACCAACATGCCGGGATCGCCAAATTTCCGCTCGACACAACATTTACACAACTCCACAATTAGCAGGCGCGAACAGTTACTCTGGTTCTGTGACGTTCCTGTCGCAGCGCTTCGACGCGACGGCAAAAAGTCAGCTCATTTTCCGTTCTGTTATTCGCATGACCATCGGCATGGGCATGTCTTTCGGCGGCGGCTCCCGCAGGGTCAATCCCGACAGAATTTCCCGATTGAGAACGTCGTCGAGAACCGCGTCGCCGGTCGATGTCACAAGCTGGACGCGGATCACCCGTCCCGTCGCGTCGGCCCATAAGCGAATCTTGGTCTGAAGAACCGCATTGCGGGTTTTCGGGTTGGCGGTGATGGCTGTCTGTATCTGCGTCTGCACCCGCTCGTCGGCCTTTGCATCCTTCATCGGCTCCTTTGCGGCCGGCTTTTCCTCAGGCAACTCCTGCTTGACCGGCGTCTGCTCGATCATTTTCGGTTCGGGCGTCTCTTGCTTCGGCGGCGGTGGCGGGGGCGGTGGTGGTGGCGGCGGCGGAAGGATTCTAACGACGGTAAGTTCCGGGACTTTCCTGGGCGGATTCTGATCGCCGCCGAGCAACAGCATGATCGCGCCGCCAAGAATTGCGATCGCAACTAATCCGCTGACGGCGGCGACGACCGTTCGCCGCACCGACGCGCGCCTCGATTTTTCCTCCGCTTTTGCTGCCGCGGCTTCTGATCGTGCCGACATTGAGGTCTGTGCTCACTTCACCAGCGGTTTGGTCGCGAGGCCGACCTGCGTAATGCTCAGGCGCCCGAGAAGGTCGAGAACATCCATGACGTTCTGGTATTGCGTTTGGCTGTCGCCGCGCAGGACCACGGGAAATTGCGGTGTCAACGACTTCTGCTGGACCAGCCGCTGCTCGAGCTCGGCGAGCGAAACCGGTATCGTGTCCAGAAAAATCTTTCCGTCGTTAGTGACGGTGATCGCCTTGGTGGTCTGCGCAGCGAGTGATGGAGCAGCGCTCGCCTTTGGAAGGTTGACTTTCATGCCCTGGACGGTGGCGGTCGTCATGATGATGAAGATCACCAGCAGCACGTAGGCGAGATCGAGCATCGGCGTGATGTTGATGTCGTCATATGGCTTGGCTTCGGACTGAACCTGCATCGCACCTACTCCGCAGCTTCCTTGCGGGCGGCTTCGGCTACCGGTTGGTATTCCTCGGCCATGCGCGCAATCAGTTCGTCGATGAACACCTGCATGTCACTGGTCAGATCCTTGATGGTGACGGTGAGGTAGTTGTAGCCAAACAGCGCCGGGATCGCGACGGCGAGGCCGGCTACCGTCGCAACCAGTGCCGCGGCGATGCCCGGCGCGATGGCGTTGACGTTGACGTCGCCCGACGCGGCAATGGCCGCGAACGTGATCATCACGCCGACCACGGTGCCGAGCAGCCCGAGAAATGGCCCGCCCGAGATGGCGATCGTCAGAATCACCATCAGACGGTTTAGCTTCTGCATTTCCTTGATGAAAACAGTATCGAGCGCCGCGCGAATGGCGGTGATCGCCTGATCGGACAACACAGGATGGCCGACGCTCTTGGCGAAGCGCCGATGGATCTCGCTAACGCCGAGATCGTAGATTCGCAGCAGCGAGGAATTTTTCAGCTTTTCCCGCGTCGCGTCTGATTGTTCCTCGGCCGCAGCATCAGCGGGCTCTGCCGGTTGCAGGTTGGCGAACTCCGAGGTCTCGTCGTGAAACGCCTGCAGAAAACGCGAATTGCCTTTGGCCTGTTTCCTGATGTAGCCGACCTTGTCGATCATGACGATCCAGCTCAGCACCGCCATGATGCCGAGCAAGCCGATAATCACCCAGCCGTCCAAGGTCACGGATTTGAGGATGACGGCGAAATAGCCGGTAAACCAGCTTGAAGTCTCCTCATCGTCCGCATAGGCCACCAGCTTGCCCGGATCGGTGCCCTGGTTCTGTGCGGCCAGCTTGATGAATCCGGCAGGTCGCGCGACCTTGGCAATGACCATCTCGTCGATATCGCCGACAAATCCCCCGCCGACGGCAGATGACGTCGGCGCTGGCGCCGCGGGCGCGGAACTGTCGGCACCGGCGGCAGGCGCCGAACTGTCGGCTTGACCAGACGCAGCCGGAGCCGGAGCAGCCGTTTGAGTCGCCGCATTGTCACCGCCGATCGACGACTTGCCGGCAAGCGCCGGAAGCGTGCCGGCGACCGTCGCATAGGAATTACCATCCAGGTAGAGCGCTATATTTGTCCCGTCGGCGACCATCGCCAGATGGTGCCACTGGTTAGCGCCGACTGGGGCGGCGGCGGGCGTCCGCAGCTTCTGGTTCGGGGTACTCACTTCGACAAAGGGAACGCCGTCATCCAGGCCAACCGCAAATCCGCTTCCACTCTCGCGATGGCTGAATAATACCGCGCCGGGCAAAGGCGCGGCCATGTTGACCCAGGCCGACCACGTCATCGCAGCGCTTTCGGGCAGGCTGAGCGAAGGAGTGTCGGGCACGATAACGGTTGCGGTTCCGTCGAGACGAAGCCCCTGCCCGATTAGCGCCCCGTCAGTGGTGCGCCCGGGACTTTGGGCATGATTGGCCCAGATCGACGAATCCTGCGGCGGCATGCCGTTTTCAGCAAAATGATAGGCAAGCAGCGTATCGGCATCGAAAACGCCCTTTGCATCGGAGGCGCTGATCGCCTTCCGGCTACTGTAGTAGAGCCAGAATTCCGTGCGGGCACCCGCCTCGATATCGGGCACATTCACCCACACCAGAGCTTCGTTGAGCAGCGAGTTGTATTTTTCGATGTGATACTTCAACGGCGTCTTGTCGTCGGCGGCGACGAATCGAAGATCGCTTCCATCCTCCTTGGCGGAAGCGAAGCGAAAATTGCCGGAGTGTAAGCGGACGAGAACAGGCGCCGCCGGGCCGACCAGATCCGTGATGGCAACGCCGGTTGCGCTGGCGTCAATGGTAATCTTTTTTCGGAGCGACCAGTCGTCGTTCCACCAGGCATTCGCGGAGTTGCAATACGCCACGGAGGCGAACAGCGCGCCCATCACGGTCAACCCGATGTTCTGCAGCAGCCTCCGGATTCCCGGAGACAGCCAATAATGGGTCGTGTGCTTTGCCCGCATTGTTTCAAACCTGCTAAAAATCGCCTGAGATCCGGAAGAGTACGCGCGGTTGATTGGCCGTCGTAAAGGCTTGCGAAATGACCGGCATCGCAAAAACCGCCATACCGTTGATATGGTCGAATAATTTGAAGCGGGTCCCGATGCCGTAACTGGCCAGATTGAAAACGGCTTGCTGCTGTAGGAGCGGTTCAAGTGTCTTGACCCTGCCGGCGTCGCCGAAGACGAACAGCCGAAACTCGTTCAGGCCGTCCATCTTCTGGACCTCGCCGGAGGCGCTCTTCGTGACCGTGGCAAGCCACTCCGGGAAATTCGGGCTCCGCAATTCCACGCTTCCGGCCACCGCCGAGTCGCCAAGGGCCTCGGTTTCCAGGTAACCGCGCACGGTATCGAAGCCACCCAGGCTGAACTCCTCGCTCGATACCAGGGGCTGATCGGCCAACTGCGCCTGGCCCTTGACGAAAAGCTGGGCGCCGCCCTTGAGATCCTCCGTGTCGGAAACATCGCCGCGCAAATAGATGAAATTCTGCGTCGCCTTGAAGCGCTTTTGGTCAAAGTCAAACGGTTCGCTTCCAGGCCCCCGCAGGCCGAACGTGAGGCCGGCATTGAGTTGCGTAAGTCCTGTCTCGCGTTGCCAGGTCGCACTATAACTTGCCACGACCGGCACGTAGGTCACGGGAGTCGAAAAGGCGAAAGTTGTGCCCTGGGAAACGATCTGGGCAAAATGCTTGTAGTCGGCGCCGATCGAAATCGAATGAAAAAAGCCATCCCGCGCGGGCAGCGTCATCACCGCACGTCCGCCGATAATCTGCCCGGGGCCGATAACACTTTGACCGCCTACACTCGCAACGTCGCTTTTGGAGTCCACTCCATAGACGAGAACATTGAGCCAATCGATGTCCGTCCGCGCAAGATATGATGCCGAGAACACCTCGGCATCGCTCCTGCGCTGCGGCGCGACTTGATAGGTTGCACTGATCGAATCGCCGCGTTGCCACAAATTATCGTATCGAACGGTCGCGACCGAGCGCAGCGCAGTGGTGTTGGGACTCTGGCGATTGTTCAGCTCGATGCTGCCGTGCACGGGCACCTTGTCTTCGACGTTCAGGTCGACGTCCACGGTGCCCGGTGCGACGCCGGCGCGAAGCGTCGGGGTGACCTTTCGATCCGGCCACTGATTCAGCGCCACGATGTCCTTTGTCACGGCATTGAAATTCGGTATCTTGCCTTCCGCCACGGATGGCGCCGCGGCCTTTATCTTTTCGAGGTCGAAGTAGCGCGAGTTCTTCACGCGCAACCGGCCGACCTTCATTTCAGATACTTTCAGGAGGACGACCCCCCCCTGCACGTTTTGTTGCGGCACCGTTACAGAGATGGTCTGGTAGCCTTTCGAAGCGTAAACTTTCTCCAATGCCGCCCTCGCCTTCTCGACATCGTCGGACGAACGCTTTGGACCCAGAAAGGGATATACCGCTTCTTCGACTTCAATTTGCGGAAGCACGGAATCACCCTCAACTCGATACTCATCGATATCGAACCGAGTTGCCGACTTGTCCTTTGTCGCGACTGCCGCATCTTTTGTCGCGACGCCCTTGCCTTCTTCCTGCTGTTTTGTCGCGGTGCCCTTGGCTGCCTCCTGCTCTTTTGTCGCAGCGCCCTTGCCGGATTCCTGCTGACGCGACGCCTCACTCGAGGTCTGCCTTGCCTGCGCGGCCGGCGAGCCCGACATCATCAGGCTCGCGATCAGCATCAGGCCTGCAGAAACGGACTTCCGCCGGGCGAACATCGACTTCCTCTGTTTCTTCGCATCGACAATGAAGCAAGGTGTGGCGAACTCAGGACCAACTGCAACGCGTTCGCTATGAGCAATGCTCCCGCAAACCAACAAACGGACGGGCCGCCGATGAGCGCCAGGCTCTCGTAACCAGCGCCGCTCCCTTCGGGGACAGAACAGGAGAAACGACATGGTTGGTTTACGATCACTCACACTGACGCCCGTGCTACTCTGGAGAAGCAGTTCACCATCGCGCCTGCGTTACAACACGGGCAGCCCGATTACCGGCCGTACTTAATCCACGGTAAACAACGATTTTATGACAAGCCTCTGTCGGTGCTGTATGTTCAACAGATACGCGACACAGTGTCTCGATGAGTCGCTGCGACGCGCGTTCTCACCACAACTCAGCAGAGCACGAACGCGGCATTCGGCCTATGCGCTCTTAGCTGACGATGTCGGCCTTGTCTCCGGCCGATGGTGAGGCTGAGACAAGAAGCGTTTGGACACGCTGCGCTGTCGTTCTGGAGCACGATGCGGAAAGCATGCCTCGGACTTGATCCGAGGGTGGGTTTTCCGAAAAGATCATGCTCGATCAAAACCTGGAGCGCGATCGTGATTCAATTCGAAACGATCGCGCTCCAGGTCTTTGTTTTGTCGCGCTTTCCTCACGCGAACCGGTATCCACTTCGCTTGAAAACGCTCTGGTGACCGGATCTGGGAAGCTTTGCCATCGAGCTGCACTGCCCGACTCGGCAGAACCTCAGAACGGCTTACGCCCTTCCACCGCGAATACCCGCGATTTCGATACTATCTCGCGGGACTGAAACAAAGCCTTCTGAAATGGCGAATTCCACCAGGCCTTGAGGTCGGTTAGATTGTCGAACGCGACGATTGAGATGCCGACGTTCGGCGCGTCTTTCGGCGGTTCTGATGCGTCCAAGGCGACCGGGCTGGCGTCTTGCGCGACGATCCGACCCTTGAAAGGCGCGAGGGTTGACGCGACCATCTCCGCATATCGCGGGTTCGCCTCGCCTTTCAAATCCCCCGTTTCGATCACGATATACGCTGCCGAAGCCGCTGTTTCAGCAATCAGTGATCCGACCCCAAATGCCGCGCACGACGCTGCGACGACAGCTCCGGTGAGAACTCCGAACACGAAATGCCGATTTAAACGCATGATCTTTGACCCCACAATTCATTGGCAGACGCTATAAGCGATCAACACGATAGAATGATGACGCCACGCAACGATCCTGCCCGTTGTGATCGGCACCTGCTATCGGCCCAGCCGCACATTTTCAAACGGGTTGGTCTGAGGCAATGCACCAGGCGGAGGTGTCGGGTTGAGCGTTGGATGTCCGGGGAAACCCGCCTGTGTCCCGATCGACAGCAGTTTTGCGCTGGTGCCCGGGAGGAGCCGCGCCCCCGCTCCAGCCTTCGGATCGTTTGCCGGCTTCGGGAACGCAAGTATGGCGGATGCCTGGTCCTTTTCCATCGTGACGGCTCCCGCCTGAATTGAGCGCAGCGTCCAGCCTTGATAGGCGGTCCCAATCCTGACCCGAAGTGGCACATTGGTCGCCTGATCCATGAAAATCCCAAACCCGTCATTTCCATTCNNNGTCATTTCCATTCATGATGGTGCCGAGCAACGAGAGTTGTGGGCGTTCGGGATCCTTCTTTTGCACGGGAGGGCTGACCACCGCAACCGGCGGGGGACCGACAACCGCCGGAGGTGGCGGCCGCCGTGAAGGGGTAAAAATCGGACGGTCCCGCGTGTTGGAGAGCTGTTTGATCGGAATACCCCAGAGCGGGTTGTCGCTTTGCGAGGGCTTCGTCTGAACCGGGGGGACGGATGGCGGGGTGCCAGGATCGGGCTGCGCTTTTGTTGTTTCAACGACGTCGGCATTCGACACATCGGTGATCGACGGGGAGGTCGAACCGAACGCAGACGCGCTCGCCCGCAACACCAGGCACCCAACCACGCAAACCCTGAAGAAGCCTCTCATCGCGCACCTTGCCACTGTCCGGACACCGAAAGCAGCACGCGCAACTTCCCACCGGTCGCGCCCGTTGAAACCGCCGGCGCCTGCACAACGACCTGGTCGACAAACAAGAATGGCATCCCGGCCTCGAGATCGTAAACAATCTGCTGTAAAGCGAGCTGCTCCATATCACAACTTACAATAACGGTCAGAAAGCCTTCTTTGGACTGAGTCCCCTGCAAATCCACCTGCGAGGACAAGACATTTCCTCCGTGCTGCGTCACCGCCCCCACAACCCTCTGGAGCAAAGCGGCGCCAGCGACGGTCACCGTGGCCCCCTCGAGAAAGTATGACCCTACGACCGCGCCATCTCCCGCCCCGGTCCGGCCTGCTGCCGGATTTCGTCCTTCCAATCGCAATATAATGTCACCAAGCGATTCAACCGCAGCTTTCCGATCCAGAACGCCCTGCACCGACATGACGGTGGCAGCCAGGAGCACGACAAGCAAAGCCGCGTAAGCCAGAGCCGCCACATAGGGTGGCGAGGCCACTCCACTGCTAAGGAATTTTGGCAAGTTCATGTGGCGGGACCAAAATACGGTTTGATCCGGGCTTCAACATGAAATCGCTCGCCGGGATCATTGGAGGAGCGTGTTGTCGGCGCAAAAAACGTCGCGCGCGTGAAGTGCGGAGATTGCTCGATCAACCTGACCAGGGAAGGCGCCTCCTGGGTAATTCCGACAATTTGCAGTTTGTCCTTTTCGATACGAAGTTCGGTGACATAGGTGTTATCGGGCAGGATTTCCGAGAGAGCCTCCAGGACCATGACGCTCGAAGGGGTGGCACGCTTGCGCCGCGCCAGGATGTTATGAGTCGAATCATCGGAACTCGACAGTTTTACACGCGCCGCACGACCTTCGGCAATCTTGCGGGTCAGTTGCTGCTGTTGCGACTCCAACCGGCCACCCACGACGTTCGCAACCACAAGAGACAGCGCCGCTGCAACCGCTGCCGTCAACAACACGGCGCTCAGGATGCGGCGAACGCGGGTAACGTCAAGCGAGCCCCGCATTCGTTTCTCGAATATCTTGATACCGCCGTCTGTGCGGGGTTCACCGTCGGGAGTTGCATATAAAATGACCGATCCAGCGTCACACGATTCCGCCAGCCGGATCAGTGGCGCAATTTTGGCCTTTGGCGCCGCGACCACCGTCACATTAATTCGATCAGCCGAGGTCTCGACCGGCGCACTCCAGCTGAAAAACGCTTCGTTTGCCGTCCACGGTGTCAAGCGATCGATCTGGGAACGTATCATTCCATCCAGAAAGTCTGCCGCGCGCTTGGGAAGGTCCAGCGGACGAAACAGGAAACGTGAAGGCCTCAAAACAACTTCGAATCGGCTGCCTGGCAGCACGGCTGCCCAGTCGGCAGGAAGGGCCAGGCTCGGCTCATCGTCAACCAGCACGAATTGATAGTCGGACGGGGCCGACTGCTTGGGTTTCGACTTCATCTTCATCGTGAACGTGTTCTGGCCGGTTTCGATGAGGCGGACGTCCTGCTGGACGCTTACCCGATTTATTCCCGCAACGATCGCTTCGGCGACCTGCGCGATCCACGCCGAAAATTCATCGCGAATTCTGCCCGACACAGTCATCACAGGGCCTTTCCGATTTGTCTGCGAACGGAAGGTGTTTCGAAATCGTCACGCCAAGACAGAATTCGATACGGATCGTCGCCGCCATCCAATAATATCACGACTTCCGTCAAGGCCTGCCGGCCGTTCTCGAATTCGATTGCCGTTTTCACGCGCACGGTGTCGCTCCCCTGAATTGATGCGCTGGTTTGCGCCGGTCCGAGCGCCTCGGCGATCGACTTCATGTCGCGGGGCAGGTTTTGACGCTGTTTCAGAAAGGAGTCCAGGAGAGCCGGCGACATGCCCGGAAGCGAAGCAACGACTTCGGGAGCCGCGTCGAGCACGTTGACATCGCGTCGGCCGCTGAACACGGTCACGAATGGCAGCGCCCTTTCGATCAGGGCCGGCGGCAGGCCTAACACAAGCCAAAGTTCCAGGACGTTCGAAAACGGGGCGCCACGGGGCAAATAACGCGCCCCCGCGGCACGGTAGAGCGAATTTTCGCTCTCAAGCGAATCGTCCGACTGAGGTGTCCGCCAGCCGACGATACGGTCCGCGTATTGAGCGGCGTCGGCCGGCTGCGAACCGAGAACCTGGAAAAAATTGGCGAGCAGCTCTTTCGGCGCAAGATTGAGGTCGATCCGGCCAGCTTCCGACGAGAAAGCGACAGATATGATTGCTTTGTCCAGGCGAAAGACAAAGGATCCATTCAGGGGCCGCGTCGGCTTTGAGGCCGACAACAACTCGTAGGCGGTTAGTTCGAGACTAGCGGAGACGAGCGCAGCCGATCGCAAGCGATCATCGTTGAGCGACAGCGAAACAGCGGAATTTGCAAGATAGACGGACAGAACTCCCGCCAGGCCAGCGAGCGTGAGCAGAATCCAGAGAACTGGAACAATGATGAAGCCGCCTTCCTCATTGCTGACCGCGGATTTGTGGCTTCTGGACATGATCACCGTCGGCCTCCGCCGCCAGGCGGGTTCGGGGGGGTGCCGTCTGGAGCTGGCTTGGCGCCGCAGCCACCGTCCGACTGCGCACACACGCTCTCAGCGGATGCCTCGACGTGTATTACAGCTACTCTCGAAACCGCAAGCGTACGCTCGGTGGCGGCGTCGCGCACCGTCAACATCACGGCCGCAGGCAGGGTTTCGGTATCGCGCCAGGTATTCCTCCAGACTTTGTCGCGGCCGGCATAGGAGAACGATACACGATAGGGCGTGCGCAAGAGAACAACCGGATCGACGAAGCTCGACTCTTCGCCTGCCCCCGGCATAAACGTGGCCCGCGATCTGGTCAGGACAATCCCCTGACTGTCAGCGGTCTCCGCGATGCGAACAACATCGAGACCCGGTTTTGCGTTCGGGCCGAGCGACGCTCTGGCGAAGGTGACCGACAGTTCCGATCCGCTGAAAAGAACGGTCTTCGATTGGCGATCCGACCGCATGTACTCGGCCGCAGCGATGTCTGAACTGATCCGGTCAAGAGCAATGCTGACAGATTCGCTGCGCTGAATTCGATCGAATCCGCGATTCCAGTTTGGCAGCCACTGTGCAGTGATGGTGGCCAGCCCCGAAAGTAGCAACCCCATCAGCGCCAATGCGGCAAGGGTTTCTATGAGCGTGAAACCCGACGCTCTCTCATTCCTGGAGCGGCATGCGGAAATCATTCGCTCGGCCTTTTGAACAGGCGAACAGTCTCAAGGGTGAGGGCTGCGCCGGAGGCCGACTGAACCCGAACTCTGATCCTTTGCGGTACCCAGCGCACATCGCCGGTGGGCGCGCCGAGTTCGGCGTCAAAAGGTGCGATATTGACCCTCCAGGGTTGCCCCATCAATTCGCCTGAAAGATCGCTTGAACCGACATCCGAACGCGATGGCAAGCTCAGCCACACGACGTTGTAAGCTGCCTGAACCAATGCAACGTGCTGCTCCAGCTGCCTTGCCCCGCGCGCCGTGGAGCCCATCAGCGACCCGATCGCGATAACCGATATGGTCATAACCGCGAGCGCTATCAGTGCTTCAATAACCGTGAAGCCGGCTGTTGCTCTATCGGGTGGGGGAACGACCGCGTGTAACAACTTCTATCCTTCCAGTCAGCCAATTGATGCGAATTTCATAACCTGAGTCCAAATGACTGAGAGTAATGACACCTCCGCAGGACATTCCCGACGCGAAGAAGCTGACTGACGCGAATGCCGGCCGATTGTTGCAATTCTCCGGCAGCAGAGCGTCAAACTTTACATCGTCGGGAACGCGAACAGTTTCGCCGGTGGCACCCGAACGTACCGAACGCGATCCGGCATCGACTTGTGTCGTGACCTCAAACCGATTCCTAATCGCGGCATTTCGGTCTGCTTTCAGAATGGCTGCCGCCTCGATCGCATACGCTTCGAGACGGGACCGCGACGTTTGCCTTGGAAAGCTGGGCAACAGCACCGCAGCGAGCAGGCCGATGATCGCCAGCACACACACCATCTCGAGGAGCGTAAATCCCTCCTCGGGGCCGGCGCCCCTATTCATTTTTTGCGCTGGTAGTTGCCGTGGTTATATCTGCCGCAAGGTCCGATCCGCCCTCCTGCCCGTCAGCGCCATATGACACGATATCGTAAGGCGCATGCAGTCCGGGCGACCGATAAACATAGGGGTTGTTCCAGGGGTCGTTTGGAACGACACCACCCTTGAGATACGGTCCGGCCCAACCGGCTACGCCGCCGCTAGGCCGCACCAAAGCAGCCAATCCTTCTGCGGTAGACGGATATCGGCCTGCATCGAGATAGAACAAATCGAGCGCACTGCCGAAACTCTGAAGCTGTATCTTCGCGGTCTTGACCTTTGATTCGCTCATATAGTTCAAAACGCGCGGTCCGATCAGCCCCATTATCATTCCGATGATGGTAATGACGACCAGCATTTCGATCAGGGTGAACCCGCGTTGATCGTCGCGGGCCGCTGGATGCGCCAGCCGCATCCTGTTGCTGAACTGTCCTTGCTTCATGTTGCTACCTGTTTTCTAGCCGACGAGTTGGGTGACCGATAAGAGCGCCGTCATGACCGATACGATCAGGCCTCCGACGACGGTACTGATTGTGATGATCGCGGCCGGCCCCACGATGCCAACGATGCGGTCGAGGCTGCGCTGCAGTTTCGCCTCATAGAATTCAGCGATACGACCGGCCAGGACCGGCAACTGCCCCGTCTCTTCGCCCAGCCGAAGCATGCGGATAGCCATGGCCGGAAGGAGATTCGAGACCGCCAGGGCTTCTGAAAGCTTGCCGCCATGTCGGACACGGTCGGCGGCGACAGTCCAGCCGGACGCGTTTCCGGTGACCGACATGATATTGACAAGGATACGCAAGGTTGCGGTGAGGCTGACACCGCTTCCGAGCAAAATTCCCAGATTGCGACAAAACAGGCTCGTTCGATAGAAGCGGAACACGGTGGCTATCCCGGGCAGCCTGGACACCTGGGAAACAATCGCCGAGCGAAACTCGGCTCGACGAAAAATCGCCATGCATCCTGCGATAGCAAGGGCAGACGCGACCGCCAATTCCGAAGCATTTCCGCGAAGGAAGTCCGAAATGTCGAGAAACGTATTGATGGTGGCGTCGGTCTTCGCTCCGAAATCCCGCAACACCGACGAGAACTGCGGCAGCACGAACACGAAAAAGAACAACATCACACAACACGCCGCGACCAGAACAAAAACCGGATATTGCATCGCATCCGTGAGTTTGCGGCGCATGGCTTCCGCACGGACGCGTTCCACGCCTACCACCTCCAGGACGTGATCGAGAGTGCCAGAGGCCTCACCTACCCGCGCCAAGGCAACATACAGGGCCGGAAACAGCAAAGGATGGTGTTCGATGACTTCCGCAAAGCTTTCCCCGGAGAGGACGCCCGAACGCAGCTTGTTCACAACGGGGCGAAGTCGCCCAATGTCCGCGTCGTTGGCAAGCAATTCGAGCGCATCCTCCAACCGGGCGCCGGCTTTCATGAGGAGGGACAAATCACGCGTGAAGATCGTCACGTCGGCAGGTTTGGGCCGGCCGAAGAAACCAAGCGTATTGCGCGTGACCGCGCCCGCCGCCTTCTCTTCGACCGTCTCGATCGGCAGCAATCGAAGGTACTCAATTCTGTGAACAACCTCTTTCGCGGTCGGAGCCGAGATCGTACCGTGCACGATCTCGCCGTTCTGAGTAAGCGCGCGATAGCGATAATTCGGCACTGGCTCACCGTACCGTTGTGACGCGAAGGATTTCCGCGGCGGAGGTTGCTCCGGCTCGACACTTTGCCGCCCCGTCATCAAGCATCGTGGTCATGCCAGCTTGAATGGCGACCCGGTCGATCGTCGACGCATCCGTTTTCTCGTCGATCAGCGAGCGCACTTCGTGATTCATTTCCAGAATTTCGAATATGCCGAGCCGGCCCCGATAGCCGGCCCCGCCGCATCGTTCGCAACCGACGGGCTCATACAGGACATCACCGGCCTGGAAGCCCAGCGCGCTGTAGCGCGGGTCGTCGTCGATGTCGCCTGAGGACAAGGTCTTTTGCGCTTTGCAGCGATCACAAAGATGACGAACCAATCGCTGGGCTATAACCGCTCTCAGCGTTGATCTCAAAAGAAAGCCCTCGACTCCAAGATCGAGAAGCCGCGGCACGGCTGCCGCAGCGTTTTCGGTGTGCAAGGTTGTCAGAACGAGATGGCCGGTCAAGGCCGCGTGGACGGCAACATGGGCAGTCTCAGCGTCGCGCACCTCGCCCAACATGATAACATCCGGGTCCTGCCTCACAAAGGAGCGCAAGGCCGTCGCGAATGTCAATCCGATCGCAGGCTTGACCTGCGATTGGTTGATGCCCGGAATCTCATATTCGACCGGGTCCTCGATCGTGAGGATTTTCCGGGTGGGCTCGTTCAGGATCGAAAGCACTGTTGCCAGTGTCGTTGTCTTGCCGCTACCGGTCGGTCCGCAGATGACGATCATGCCGTGGGGCAACGCCAGCATTCGGCGGAGCGACTTTTCGTCGCCCCGGGAAAATCCCAGCTTTTCAATGGCGAGCAAACCCTTGTCTTTCGGAAGCAGCCGGATGACTGCCGATTCGCCATACTGGGTCGGCATGATCGCAACGCGGATATCCAGCTCCAAACGCCCGATACGCAGTCGGGCAGCACCATCCTGCGGTAACCGTCTTTCTGCGATATTGAGGCTGGCGACGATCTTGATCCGGGAAATGACAGCCTGGGGCAAAACTCCGCCCGGAGCCGGAACGGTCCTCAGCAGGCCGTCGACACGCATTCGGATGGCAAGCCCGGCCCTGAACGGTTCGAAATGAATGTCGCTGGCGCGCAGCTCGACCGCCATTTCGAGAAGATCGTTTACGGCGCGGACCACCGGCGCCCCGCTCGCAAGATCCCGCAGGCTTTCGATATCGTCCTCGCGAGGAAGCGAATCTTCGACGCCGTCGGCCGACTCAACCTCCTCGTCGCCGACGCGTCGATTCAGCGCCGTCGCGATATCCTCAAACGAGGCCACCAGAATTGCAATTTCACCGCCGAGCACCAGTTCGGCAGCCTGCGCGGTCGCCGTGTCCCCCGGATCGACGACCGCAAGGCATATCTTCTCTTCAGATTGAAACGGGAAAACCATCGTCTCGCGGAGAAAGCGCCTTGAAAACTGCTTTGCAAGCGATTGAGCTGCCAGCAATTCCGGCAACGCTATCCGCGGCAAATTGAAGAATCTGGCGGCTTCGTCCGCGAAGTCGCCGGCCGATAGATTGGTGGCCTCCCACAGCTTCGTGGGCCCTCCGCCCATGCCATTTTCCTGCATTGCGGAGGCGGAGGCGTTCGCGGCGTCCAACTGCGGCAGATGATTTCCGCTGCGAAGGTGGTCCGCAAATCGACGAGAATTATTCGAGCTCATTGCGCGTCCAATTGCCATTCGTTTCGGATCACGCCGATCGCCCGGTGGGCCGATCGTCTGACGGCCACTTATCAATCCAAAATATGACGCCTGTACGAAATCCCAAATCGCAAACCGGAACCGACGACCTTGCCGTCAGGAGATCATGACCATCATTCGCTTGTATTCCCAAGGCTGTAAGATGGTCAGAATCGACTTTGAGCAATCGATGAAATGAAAAGCGAGTTTCAATTATTAGTGTCACATTTCGACGCTAGGAATGGTGGCGCCGAGGCTTGAAGATCGGCATTGCCCCAAGCCGAAGGCGTATCCGGTGACTAGAGTGGCGGACCAGTTGGTATATGTTGGCAGTTCTGGCCGGTATCGGCCACGTGGTCGCGTGCGCGCTGCCGTGCTGGCTTTTTTTTCGATAGCGTTAACTTCCTGCAATTCCGCGACTTTTAGTACTGACGACCGAAACGACGTCGATGTCATCGACAAAGTACGCTCGCTGGATCTGCTCCCTCGGTATCCAAAGCAAGTTGGGAATGAACAGCAATCGTCCGGGAAACCTGCCCAAGCGAAGGTTTACAACGGCGTGCAGGTTACTGAGGTCGGGGAGCGCAGCCCGCAGACTCAAGCGACCGGCGACGGCTTTGAGTTGAATTTTGAGAGCACGCCGGTGGCAACGGTCGCCAAGGTGGTGCTCGGGGATATTCTCGGGCTCGGCTATACAATTGATCCGAGAGTGCAAGGTACCGTCAGCCTTGCATCAATCCGACCTGTTCCCAAGTCCGACATCCTCTACGTGCTCGAAAGTGCGTTGCGCCTGTCAGGGGTCGTCCTCGTCCGCGATACGGCGGGTTATCGTCTTATTCCGCTTGGAGACGCCGTCGGTGGCGGTAACGTCGACGCGGCTGGAGCAAATCCGGAAGCCGGCTACGGAATTTCCGTGGTCCCCCTGCAATATGTCTCCGCTCAGACGCTGTTGAAGCTGCTCGACAGTTTTGCTCTCAAGCCAGGAACGGTCCGCGCCGACTCCGGCCGCAACCTGCTTCTTATCCAGGGGAGCGGAGCGGAGCGTCGCACCGCGGTCGATGCTGCACTGAGCTTCGATGCTGACTGGATGCGCGGACAATCGGTCGGAATATTTCCGATTGCCAACGGAAACCCGGAGCCGATTGTCGCCGAGCTGGAAAAGATAATGGACTCCGGCGAGAACGGTCTCAGTCAAAATGTCGTTAAATTCCAGACCGTCAACAGAATGAACGCGATTATGGTGATCACGCGCAAGCCGGCCCTCTTGCGCACCGCGGAGAGCTGGATCAAGCGGCTTGACAGCGCGAATACGGCCAAGAACAGCGTACATGTTTACCGCGTCAAATACGGAGAGGCGCGCCAGATCGCACGCGTCCTGACGGACATGTTTATCGGCGGTTCCGCTGGCAATGCGCTTGATGCGCCAACGAGCCAATTGGCTCCGGGTTCGGGAGCTTCGACGACGTCCAGCGCTGACCGGCTGTCTCTCGGCGGGAGTCAGTCGCAATCCAGCGGCTTCGGCAACCAGCAGCAGGGCAATGGCTTGGTCGCCAATCGAGGTTTTGGCGGGTCTCCTGCATTCTGGAGGGAGTAAGGATCACGCCGGATGTCGTCAACAACACACTGTTGATCTACGCCGATCAGGAAAATTACCGGATCATCGAAGGGACACTCCAGCAGGTCGATCGCCCGCAGCTTCAGGTGTCCATCGACGCCACCGTCGCTGAAGTCACGCTCAACGACAATCTGTCCTATGGGGTGCAGGCATTCCTCACCAGCAAGAACATTGGTCTGAAGGCGGACCAGGGTTCAGCCCTCTATTCCACGGCAACTTCTGCTCCAGCGGCAAGCAGCGTCGGTGCAGCCGCCGGTACCGTTGCCAATGCCTTCATAAACCGGGCATTACCCGGCTTCAATTTCCTGATTGGATCCGACTCCCAACCCAGCGCGATACTGGACGCGTTGCATACCATGACCGAGGTAAAGGTTCTCTCCAACCCCTCGCTCGTCGTCATCGACAATCAGGTGGCAACGCTTCAGGTCGGCGATCAGGTACCGGTCTCGACGGGCAGCGCGACCGTGCTGACCACAAGCAACACCGTTGTCAACACGATCGATTACCGCAACACCGGAATTATCCTTCGCGTGGCGCCGCGCGTCAATGTGAACGGAAACGTGCGGCTCGATATCGAACAGGAAATTAGCAACGTTTCACCGGCAACGGCCAACAGCCTGACGCCGACCGTGTCACAGCGAAAAGTCAAGAGCTCGGTCTCGGTCGCCAGCGGCCAAACCGTGCTTCTGGCAGGTCTCATCAGCGAAACCCAACAGGGAAATCGCAGCGGAGTTCCGCTTCTCGATCAAATTCCCGGCTTGGGAGATGCCTTCTCTCACAGCGGCCACGGAACCACGCGCACCGAACTCATTATATTCATTCGTCCCCAGATCGTTCGCGACGGAACGGACGCCCATTTCGTCGCAGAAGAACTTCGGTCCAAGTTGCGTGGAACGATCAAGGCGACCGCCGAGGGTATGCCTCGGGTGCAACGTGTGCAGTAATCAAGACCTCGTGCCGCACGGCGAAACAAATTCTCCTCTTAAACGGTGCCGAATCAAGACCGGGGTACGGCGATGCAAAGTTTGGCAAAGGTTGCATATTTTTTAACGCTGATAGTCGGCGTTGTGATGGCATTTCCTGCAAAGAGCGATTCCTTGAGACAGGGCAAGGAAGCGTTCTCGCGCGGTAACTACGTCCAGGCAGCCAGACTGCTTACACCATACGCCCGCCGCGGAAACGCCAGAGCGCAAGCAATGCTCGGCTTCATGTATGAGAACGGGCTGGGCGCGCCGCAGGCCTATGACGCAGCGGTAGAGCTGTATAGCAGGGCTGCCGAACGCGGCGACCCCTCGGCCCAGTATCTGCTGGGTCTGATGTATGACAAGGGTCACGGCGTGGATCGTGACGAGGTGCTTGCGTACAAGTGGCTGAGCCTCGCGGCCGCATCCGCGCCAATTCGCGATCGTGAAAATTATCTGAAGCTCCGCAACGCCGTAGCTTCGAAAATGTCGCTCAATCAGGTCGTCGAAGGCCAATGGCTGGCGCTGAATTGGCAACCGAAGCCTTGACGATCGAAGCTGCGCAAACTCGTCCGATCAGGTCTTTATTGAACCCTTTCAATAAGAATTTTGCCCAAGGGCATCGATAAGGCGTGATGATGATTAGTCCGATTTTGTATCTGGATGCGCGCGACACCGTCGTGCCTTGTTTTCATGAGCTCCATCCGGCACGGACGTTGACAGCGCGTAAGGGGCGTCGGGAAATTGAGCCACGGCGTCCTTTCATACGGCGAATCTCAATCGCGTTGCTTGCGGGAGCCTTGTTGGGTTCCTGCTCGGTATTGCCCGTGTCGGGGCCGGAGAGCTGGGATATTTCCGCGGCGCAGTCCGACTCGCAAGACCTGCCATATGCACTTGTCAAATTGAATCCCAAGGTGATTTCGGTCCTGAAAGCCAATGCGCCAAGAATTGCGGGCTCGTTTGAGGACCGTCGGGGGCCAAATGACGTTCGCTTCGGGGTGGGAGACCTGGTCGGCGTCACGCTTTTCGAAGCTCGCTCTGGCGGCCTCTTCTTTCCAATCGACGTGGGCAGCATTCGCAACGGCAACTTTGTAACCTTGCCAAACCAAACAGTCGATGATCGCGGCGATATTTCAATTCCTTATGCCGGCAGCATCCACGTTACAGGACGCAGCCCAGCCGATGTGCAGAAATCCATTGTCGATGCTTTGAAGCAGCGTGCGCTCGAGCCCCAAGCGATCGTAACTCTGATAGAGCAGCGCGCCACATCGATTTCCGTGCTTGGCGACGTTCGCAACGCCGGCCGATTTCCGGTCATCCCCAATGGCGAGAGGCTTCTGGAATCGATCGCCCGCGCCGGCGGCCCTTCGGGCGCCGGATTTGACTCCTGGGTGGTACTTGAGCGAGATGGAAAGCGCGCGATGGCGCCGTTCGGCGCGCTGATAGACGAACCGGTAAACAACATTTACGCTCGTGCGCGCGACATCATCTATGTTTTCCGAGAACCAGAGACGTTTCTCGCGTTTGGCGCCTCGGGACGGCAGGGGCAGTTCCTGTTCGAAGCCTGGCGCGTCTCGTTGTCCGAGGCTGTCGGCAAGGCGTCGGGTCTGAATGACGGAGCGGCGGACGCGGGATCAGTCTTCCTTTATCGTGGCGAATCCCGTCGGGTGATGGAGCTGATGGGATACGATATTTCGCAGTTTCAAGGACCGATCATTCCGGTTATCTATCAGATAGATCTTCGTGACCCGGCCGGATATTTCCTCGCGGCGGGTTTCGAGATGCGAAACAAGGACGTGCTTTACATTTCCAATGCGGCATCCGTGGAAACGAGCAAATTCCTGAATTTCATACGGTTGATCGTCGCAACCGCGAACGATCCGATTATCGCTGCGAATGGAGCCTACGCTCTGAAGGGGGCGATTAACGGCGCCACGACTGGTGCGACGATTGTCCAGACGAGCCCAGGCCTGAAATAGCTATGCTCCGCGGGGCGGGGATCCGGACATTCTGGAATGGCGGCCAGGGGTCTTTCGAGGCGGTTGCGTAACGTTGCGTCCTGGGAACGACAGCCCGGCGTTGCAGCTACAGCATGATCCGGAAAAGTGGGCACCGGTTT
>WNFI01262454.1_pt1 | contig 29053 bp, 25 predicted proteins | sample 5400471 | NCBI WGS metagenome assembly WNFI01 (sample SAMN13153348, study PRJNA577476) | soil metagenome | isolation source: 100 cm saprolite on Douglas fir-dominated hillslope | place: USA:California | collected 2013-09-17
GGGGAAATGGAGGGAGCCCGCAGGGCGAGCGGAATGTCCCCCGCGCGGCGATCTGTCGGGGTTGCGGGTCGCCGGATTGGCCCCGATGTTTCGTACCGAGCGAGCGCTTGCGGTAGGGTTCTCAGTTTTCGACGGGTGAGAGCGATGGCTAAAAACCTTCGGTCGAACAACGCCGCCGGCAGCTTGTTCAGGCGGTTCGCTCGGGGCGAAGCTTGCGCTCGGTAGCGGCGGAGTTCGGGGTAAGCCTTGGCGCGGCCGCCTACTGGGTGGCGCGCGCTCGCGGTAGACGCCTTGACCGGGTGGTGTTTGTAAACCGTCGGCCGGGTCGAGCCTCTAACCGCACGCCTGCGCTCCTGGAGCAGCGCATCCTGAGCACGCGCCGTGCGCTGCGTGAGCAAAGCGTCTTGGGCGAGTACGGGCCTGACGCCATCAGCTTGGCCCTGCAACAGAACCGTACTGCAGAACAGCTCCCCTCGCGCGTCACCATCTACCGAGTGCTTGCGCGTCACGGGGTACTCGATGGCGTGCATCGGCAACGCCAGCCGGCACCGCCCAAGGGCTGGTATCTGCCCGATCTGGCCGCAGGACAAGCCGAACTCGATAGCTTCGATTTCATCGAGGACCTGAAAATCGCTGGAGGGCCCCTTGTCAATGTGCTCACCGGCACCAGCCTGCACGGCGCACTGAGCGATGCCTGGGTCATGGAGCGGCCCAGCGCACGGGCCACGCTGCAAGCCTTGGTTGAGCGCTGGGGCCGCGAGGGAGCGCCCACTTACGCGCAGTTTGACAACGACACGATCTTCCAGGGAGCCCACCAGTTCGCCGACACCGTCGGGCGTATTAGCAGGCTGTGTCTGGCACTGGGGGTTGTCCCGGTATTCGCCCCACCGCGCGAGCCGGGCTTCCAAAATGCCATCGAAGGCTTCAACGCCCTGTGGCAAAGCAAGGTCTGGCAGCGCCACCGCTGCCCCGATGTGGCAACCTTGGGGGCCGTCTCCGCGCGTTACATCCTGGCCCATCGCGCCAAGACTGCTCCCCGTCTGGAAACCGCCCCCAAGCGGCGCGGCTTCCCCAAGGGCTTCAAGCTCAACCTCGGCGCCCCACTCGAGGGCACCCTGATCTTCGTGCGCCGCGGCGATGACAAGGGCAGCGTTCATCTGCTCGGCAGAACCTTCCAGGTCGATCACCATTGGCCTCATCGGCTCGTTCGCTGCGAGGTTGACTTCACTCATCAACGCATCCGCTTCTACGCGCTGCGCCGGCGTGATCCCACTGATCAGCCACTCCTTCGCGAGCTGCACTACCCGCGTCCAAACAAGCCCTTCCAAGACACTCCATGAGTGTTCAACTAACGCTGAAACCTTGTCACCTCGACGTAAAAAAGGTGTTCAACTAACGCTGAAACTTGCCCTGTAACGCGTTACATGTAACGTAACGCTTGAAATCAAAACCCAGGTAGTCCATGCAAGGCCTGTATGGGCAGGGGCTGCAGACGTCATCGCACGGTCAGCAAACCGCCACAGAGATTCGCTCTAACCCTCCCGGCGAAATTCGAGCAGCTCGCCGGGCTGACAGTCGAGCGCGATGCAGATCGCCTCCAGCGTGGAGAAGCGGATCGCCTTCGCCTTGCCGGTCTTGAGGATCGACAGGTTGGCGACCGTGATGTCGACGCGCGCGGCGAGTTCCGTCAGCGTCATGCGCCGCTCGTAAAGCCTTTCGTCGAGGCGGATCAGGATCGCCATGTCACACCGTGCCTTCGAGGTCCGCGCGCAGGCGCGCACCGTGCGCGAACACGCCGGCGAGCACGAACAGCAGCAGCACCGCGAGCCAGGGCGCGAACGAGAAGGGAGCGATCCGCCCCCGCTCCCACACGACAGCCGCGATCGCCGCGACGATCAGGCGCAGCCCTTCGAGCGCCAGCACGCGCCAGGCGATCGCTTCCAGGCGCCGGGCGTTGTCGAGGATGAAGGGGTCGCCGACGCGAACGGTATCGACGATCGCCAGCAGACGCCGCAGGACCGTGTGCACGATCGCCGCGCCGACCACGCCGACGACGACGATCGCGCGCAGTCCCTGCCCCAAGAGCGGGTGCGCGTGCGTCATGTCGAAGCCGAGCGGCCGCGCCGGCCAGCCCTGGATGAAAAAGCTCCAGACCAGGGCCCCGGCGAGGCCGAGGGCATAGATCACGTTGAGGGTTATCAGGCCCTTGATGACTGGCCGGGCGACTGCGAGGGCTTGGGAGCTGGTGCGGGTCATGGCGTGGTCTCCGGATATATCGTAAAACGATATTATACACATCGTTAAACGATATGCAACCCGGCCGGCCATGGCACCCGGCGGCGCACGCCCCGGGCACGATCCTCCAGGCGCCGGGAGCGGCGTCACCTCGTGGCTCTATTCCCGCTACCCGTTACATGTAACGCGTTACATGTAACGCCATGAATCACACCTGAGGTAGTCGACGCACGGCCTGCATAGGCGTGGACAACCGGGGCCATCGCAGCGGGCGAAAGCCGCCGCCGGGATACCCTAGAACATCCCCACGATATTGCCCTGCGCGTCCAGATCGATCGCGCAGGCCGCCGGCGTCGACGGAAGACCCGGCATGGTCATGATGTCCCCGCAGATCATGACGATGAACTCCGCACCGGCCGCGAGCCGCACTTCGCGGATATTCACCACATGCCCGCTCGGCGCACCACGCAGCTTCGCATCGGTGGAAAAAGAGTACTGGGTCTTCGCCACGCAGACCGGGTAGTGGCCGTAGCCCCCGTCCTGCAGCGCACGGATCTGCGCCCGGATGCTCGCGTCGGCCGTGATCTCGGAGGCGCCGTAGATCTGCGTTGCGATCGCCTTCATCTTCTCCCACAGCGGCAGCGAGTCTTCGTAGAGAAAACGGAACTTGCTGGGCTGCTCGCACAGTCGTACCACTTCCTTCGCGACCTCCACCGCGCCGGCACTGCCCTCGGAGTAATGCCGGGCGATGAGCAGTTTTACGCCCTTGTGCGCCACGTGCTCCTGCAGTTCCCCGAGCTCGGCGTCCGTGTCTTCGGCGCGGTGATTGATCGACACGACGCAGGGCAGGCCGAAGCGTTCGCGCACGTTGTCGACATGGCGCGCGAGATTCACGAAGCCCTTGCGCAGGGCCGGGAGATTCTCCGTTGCCAGATCCTTCACCTCGATGCCGCCGTGGTATTTCAGGGCACGCACCGTCGCGACGATGACCACGGCGGAAGGGCGCAGCCCGGACTTACGGCACTTGATGTCGATGAATTTCTCCGCTCCCAGGTCGGCCCCGAATCCCGCTTCGGTAACGACGTACTCGGCGAGCTTGAGCGCGCTGCCGGTGGCGATGACCGAATTGCAGCCGTGCGCGATGTTGGCGAACGGCCCGCCGTGGATCAGCGCCGGATTGTTCTCGAGCGTCTGCACCAGATTGGGCGCCAGCGCGTCCTTCAGCAGCACCGTGAGTGCACCGTTCGCCTTCAGTTCGGCCGCGCGAATCGGCTTCAGTTCGCGCGTGTAGCCGACCACGATCTTGCCCAGACGCTCCCTCAGATCGGCGAGACTCGTCGCGAGACAGAAGATCGCCATGACCTCCGAGGCCACGACGATGTCGAAGCCGTCCTGGCGCGGGTAGCCGTTGCCCGGGCCGCCCAGCCCGACGGTGATCGCACGCAGGGCGCGATCATTGATATCCAGCACGCGCCGCCAGGTGATGCGCCGGACATCGAAGCCCAGGGCATTGCCGTGATAGACATGATTGTCGATGAGGGCCGCGAGCAGATTATTGGCCAGTGCGATCGCGGTGAAATCGCCGGTGAAATGCAGGTTGATGTCTTCCATCGGCACGACCTGCGAAAACCCGCCGCCGGCCGCGCCGCCCTTCATGCCGAAAACCGGGCCCAGCGCGGGCTCGCGCAGGCAAATGACGGCCCGCTTGCCGATGCGGTTGAGCGCATCGCCCAGTCCCACCGTCGTGGTGGTCTTGCCCTCGCCGGCCGGAGTCGGCGAGATGGCCGTCACCAGTACCAGCTTGCTGTCGGCTCGCTCCGGCACTGAACGGAGATAGTCCAGGGAGATCTTCGCCTTGAAGCGCCCGTAGGGCTCCAGGTGCTCCTCGGCGATTCCCAGCCGCTCCTTCGCCAGCTGCACGATGGGGCGCATTTTCGCCTGCTGGGCGATCTCGATATTGCTTTTCAACTTGTACTCCCTTAACAGGGCCGCAACGGTCCGACTACACCCGTCCATCGGCGCAGCCGCAGGATCCGCTGGGGAACTGTCCCTATTTCATCGTCGGAATCGAGAAGTCGGCGCGTACGGCCGCGTTTTCCGGCCAGCGCTCGGTCACGGTCTTGAGCCGTGTGTAGAAGCGCACGCCCTCGCTGCCATAGATATGGTGATCACCGAACAGCGAACGGCGCCAGCCACCGAAGCTGTGGAAGGCCATCGGCACTGGAATGGGCACGTTGATTCCGACCATGCCGACCTCGACCTCGCGTGCAAAGGCGCGCGCGGCCGCACCGCTCTGCGTGAATACCGCCGTGCCATTCGCGAGTTCGTGGGTATTGACCAGCCGAAGCGCCGCGGCGTAGTCCGCGACACGCACGACCGACAGCACCGGACCGAAGATCTCCTCACGATAGATCTTCATGTCCGCCCGGACGTGATCAAAGAGAAAGGGGCCGACGTAGAAACCACTCTGGCGCTCCGCCACCTTGAGGCCCCGCCCATCGAGGCACAGCGTCGCGCCCTCCTGCAGGCCGGACTCCACGTAGCCGAGCACGCGGGTTCGCGCCTCGGCCGTCACCAGGGGTCCCATGTCCGTGCCCGCTGCCTCCGGAGCGCCTACCTTCAGCGCCGCGACGCGCTTTCGCAGGCGCGCGATCAGGCCATCAGCCGTGGCCTCGCCCACCGCGACCACGACCGATATGGCCATGCAGCGCTCGCCGGCCGAACCGTAGGCGGCGCCGACGATCGCTTCGGTCGCCGCATCCAGATCCGCGTCGGGCATGACCACGGCATGATTCTTCGCACCCCCGAGTGCCTGCACGCGCTTGCCGTGCAGCACGGCCTGCGACTGGATGTACTGCGCGATCGGCGTCGAGCCGACGAAACTCACTGCGGCGATACCCGGATGCTGCAGGATGGCGTCGACCGCTCCCTTGTCGCCCTGCACGACGTTGAACAGGCCATCGGCGAGCCCGGCTCGCTTCAGCAGCTGCGCCAGCAACAGCGAGGCGGAAGGATCGCGCTCCGACGGCTTGAGGATGAAAGCATTGCCGCAGGCGAGCGCCAGGGGAAACATCCACATCGGCACCATCACCGGGAAATTGAACGGTGTAATGCCGGCGGCGATGCCCAGCGGCTGGCGCACCCCGTAGGTATCGACACCGCTCCCCACGCCTTCGCTGAACTCCCCTTTGAGCAGCTGCGGCGCGCCGCAGGCGAACTCGACGACTTCCATGCCGCGCGTGATTTCGCCGTCGGCGTCTGCGATCGTCTTGCCGTGCTCCTCGGAAACCGTGCGGGCCAGCAGCTCCCGCTGTTCACCGAGCAGTTCCCTGAAACGAAACAGCACCCGCGCCCGCTGCAGCGCCGGCGTGCGCGCCCAGGCCGGCTGGGCGGACTTCGCACTGCGCACGGCGGCCTCGACGTCAGCGGCAGTGGCGAGCGCCACTTCACGCACGGGACGGCCCAGGGCCGGGTTGAAGACCGGCGCACAGCGCGCGCCCGGCGCGATAACCGGCTGGCCGTGGAGGAAATGCCCGACGACGAGGCGGCCCGCCATTTCACCTGGGACGCTGGGATCTGCGCTCAATTAAGGAAACTCCTGGCGCGCCGTTGCGCTGCCACAGCGTACCGCGACAGCCGTGGCCATGGCCATGGCCACAAGCCCCAGCCGTGGCCGCCGGCGGCAGACCGCACTGGCGTCCCGCATGTCCTCAGGCAAATCAATGCCTTGTAAGGCTTACCTAATAAGGAGCCTGGATATCCTGCAGGGCGACGTAGACGCTCTTGAGCTGCGTGTAGTGCTCGATTGCGGCACGGCCGTTCTCGCGCCCGAGACCCGAGGACTTGTAGCCGCCGAAGGGCAGTTCAATGGGCGTCACGTTGTAGTGGTTGATCCAGCAGGTGCCAGCCTGGAGCTGCGCGATGACACGGTGCGCACGCGTCAGGTCGGAGGTGAAGACTCCGGCCGACAGTCCGAACTCGCTCTCGTTGGCGCGGCGGATGACTTCGGCTTCCTCATCGAAGGCCAGTACGCACATCACGGGGCCGAATATTTCCTCCCGCACGATGCGCATGTCGTCGCCGCACAGATCGAAGACGGCGGGCTCGACAAAGAACCCCTTGCCCAGGGCGCCCGTCGTCACGCGCCGGCCGCCGACTGCCAGGCGCGCGCCCTCGGCGCGCCCCACTTCGATGTACTTGAGCACCGTGTCCAGATGGGCCTGCGAGATCAGCGAGCCGACCTGCGTAGCCGGGTCGAGCGGATCACCAATGCGCAGGGCACGGGTGCGGGCCACGAGGCGCTCCATGAAGTCCGCCACGACACGCCGCTCGACAAAGACCCGCGTACCGTTTGAGCACACTTCACCGGCCGAATAGAAATTTCCCAGCAGCGCCCCCGAGACGGCGTTGTCGAGAGGCGCATCGGCAAAGACGATGATCGGTGATTTGCCACCCAGCTCCAGCGTGACCTGCTTGAGCGAGGCGGCGGCATCCCGCATCACGGCCCTGCCCGTCTCCACCGAACCGGTGAGCGAGATCTTGCGTATCGCCGGATGCTGCGTCAGCGCCCGCCCGACTTCGGAGTGGCCCTGCACGACCTGAAAGACACCCGGCGGCACACCGGCCTCGAGCATGATCTTCTCGAGCTCCGCCGCCGTCAGCGGGGTCAGGTGCGCTGGCTTGAAGATCATGGCGTTGCCGCAGGCGAGCGCCGGCGCGGATTTCCAGCAGGCGATCTGCAGCGGGTAATTCCACGCACCGATGCCGGCCACCACTCCCAGGGGCTCGCGGCGCGTATAGCCGAACGCGCCTGGACCGAGATCGACATGTTCGCCCGCGATGGCGGGGGCAAGTCCGGCAAAATATTCGAGGCAGTCGGCGCCCGAAGTCACGTCGACAACGGAGGTCTCCTGGATCGGCTTGCCGGTATCGCGGGTCTCGAGTTCGGCGAGCTCATCGTTCCTTGTCCGCAGCTGATCCGCGGCGCGCCGCAGAATCCGTCCACGCTGCGTTCCAGTGAACGCCGCCCACTCGCGTTGCGCTACCTGCGCCCGGCGCACGGCGGCGTCGACGTCAGCGGCCGTGTGGACCGCGAGGCAGGCGAGCTCCTCGCCGGTCGCAGGGTTGTAGCTGCGCAGCAGCGCCTGTTCCGATTCCAACGCGCGCGCGCTCATGGCGCAACTCCGCGGCCCTGCTCGTACCCGATCTTATACTTAAGTATAATCATAATGTTACAGTTCATACTTCAGGTATAACATCTGTCAGGAATTTGCTCCTGCAGAACCGCTGGAGAATTTCATCATGCGGGCGGGATGAGCGAGCGGTCAATAGCGCCTATGATTGAGGCGTGAGTTCCGATGTCGCCGGCGCCGCTGCGCCTTTGATCACCCTGTCTCATTCGCTGCGCCGCACGGCGCTCGGAGCGTTCTGCCTGCTGGCGCTGGTGGCCCTGCAGGACGCGCGGGGCGCCGACGAACCCGCCCTGGCGCGCGACCCGGACAGCTGCACCACCGTGCGCCTGTCAGACATCGGCTGGACGGATGTCACCTCCACCACCGCGGTGTTTGCGGAATTGCTCAAGCAGATCGGCTACCTGCCGAAGATCACCGTGCTGTCGGTACCGGTCACCTACGCGTCGATGAAGAACAGGGACATCGACGTGTTCCTTGGCAACTGGATGCCCTCGATGGAAGGCGATCGCAAGTCATTCGTCGCGGACGGCTCGGTCGAAGTGCTCGGTGCCAACCTCACCGGGGCACGCTATACGCTCGCCGTGCCCGACTACACCTATGCGCAGGGGCTGCATGACTTCGCCGACATCAGCCGCTTTGCGGGCGTACTGAAAAACTCGATCTACGGCATTGAACCGGGCAACGATGGCAACCGCAATCTGCTCGAAATCATCAAGCAGAACCTGTACGGGCTCGGCAGCTTCAAGCTCATCGAATCGAGCGAACAGGGCATGCTGGCAGAGGTTGAGCGCGCGGTACGCGACGAGCGGCCGATCGTGTTCCTCGGCTGGCAGCCGCACCCGATGAACATGCGCTTCAAGATGCGCTACCTGACGGGCGGCGACGCCACCTTCGGACCGAATTACGGCGGCGCCACCGTCTACACCAATACGCGCGCCGGTTACGTCCGGGATTGCCCGAACCTGGGACGCCTGCTGCAAAACCTCAGCTTCAGCGTGGACGAAGAAAACGAGATCATGGGCCGCATTCTCGACCGCAAGGAATCGCCGGACGTTGCGGCGACGGCCTGGTTGCGGCTGCACCCGCACAGGGTGGCGGCCTGGCTCGCGGGGGTGCGCACCGTCGATGGCCGGCCGGCCTCCCTGGCGCTCAATCCGGTGGCACGTACGGTCGGCGGTATGGCGCTCGAATCCTGGATTACGGCCCACAAGATTCCGTTCGGTGATCGAATGGCGCTCGCTGTCGAGTTCGTGAAGGCGCACGGCGTCGGTTTCTTCAAGGGGATTTCCACCGTCATAGGCGGTGCGATCGATGGCCTGACGCGACTCCTGCTGTACGTTCCCTCCCTCATCATGATTGCCGCCATCACATTGTTGGCCTGGCTGCTGCGCCGCTCCTGGGCGCTCACGCTGTTCGTCGCGCTCGCCCTGCTGTTCATCCTGAATCAGGGTTACTGGGTGGCCACGCTCGAGACCTTGTCGCTGGTGGCACTGTCGACTCTGATCGCGACCGCCATCGGCCTGCCGCTCGGTATCCTCGCCGCGCACCGCCCAGGGTTTCACTCCGCGCTACGGCCCGTGCTCGATCTGATGCAGACCCTGCCCACCTTCGTCTACCTGATCCCGACACTGGTGCTGTTCGGCCTGGGCGTCGTTCCGGGCCTCATCTCGACGATCATCTTTGCGTTGCCAGCGCCGGTCCGGCTCACGCACTTGGGGATCTCCACGGTACCGATCGCCCTGCGCGAAGCGGGTGAGGCCTTCGGCGCGACGCCATGGCAATTGCTGTGGAAGGTCGAATTGCCGAGCGCCAGGAAGAACATCCTGGCCGGCATCACCCAGTGCATCATGCTGAGCCTGTCGATGGTCGTCATCGCCGCGCTCGTGGGCGCGGGCGGCCTCGGCGTGCCCGTGGTGCGTGCCCTGGGTACGGTGCAGGTGGGCATGGGCTTCGAGGCCGGATTCGCCATCGTGCTGCTCGCGATCATCATTGATCGCATGAGCCGGCCGGCCGACGGTGCCACGTGAGCGCAGCACTCGAATTCCGGCACGTCAGCATCCTGTTCACGCAGAGTCGCACGAGTCGGCGCCATCTGGGCAAGGCCGGGCAGGCGCTGCGCGACGGCGCCAAGCGCGAGGAGATCGCCAGCCAATACGGGGTCAACGTCGGCGTGTTCGATGCCAGCCTGCGGGTCGAGACCGGCCAGATCTGCGTGCTGGTGGGGTTGTCCGGTTCGGGCAAGTCGACGCTGCTGCGGGCGGCCAATGGCCTGAATCGGGTCACCAGCGGCGATGTGCTGCTGCAGGACGGCGGCGAGCTGGTCAACGTCGCCAGCTGCGATGAGCGCACGCTGCGCGGCCTGCGCCGTCGCCGGATCGCCATGGTTTTCCAGCAGTTTGGGCTGTTGCCCTGGCGCAGTGTGCGCGCCAATGTCGGCCTCGGCCTCGAGCTGCGCGGGGACTCGCGCGAGCGCCAGCGGCAGCTCGTCGATGAAAAGCTCGACCTCGTCGGGCTGTCGTACTGGGCGGACCGCCCGGTGGCCGAATTATCCGGCGGCATGCAGCAACGTGTCGGGCTGGCGCGCGCCTTCGCCACCGATGCCGACATCCTGCTGATGGATGAGCCCTTCTCGGCGCTCGATCCGCTCATCCGCTCGCGACTGCAGGACGAACTGCTCTCGCTCCAGGCGCGCGTGCACAAGACCATCCTGTTCGTGACCCACGACATGAATGAGGCGCTGCGGCTCGGCAACCAGGTCTCGATACTCGACGGCGGCCGGATCGTCCAGACCGGTACGGTCAGCGACATCGTGACCCGGCCCTGCAACGACTACGTGGCCGCCTTTGTCCGGCACATGAACCCGCTCACCGTGCTCACCGCCGAGATGGTCATGCAGCCGTTAGCCGAACTGCACCGCGAGCAATCCTGGATCTGGCTCGATGCGGAGCGGCGCCTGAAGCTGCAGACCGGCCCGCCCGGACAGGCGCCGCTCGCCTGGCGGGATGGCGTGGCGCTGGAAATCGTGGCGCTCGACGCGGTTGAGTCGGCGAACGGCGCGCCACGGCTGATGTGGGTGCCGCCGGGCTGTTCGCTGCAGGCCGTACTCGCGCTTCATCGCTCGAGCAGTCTTCCGGTCCTGGTGGTAGGCGTTGGCGGGCTTGCGGGTGTGTGCGGTTCGGCGCAGATCGTGGCGGCCCTGGACCGGCACCGGCAGTCAGCCCCCGCCGGCGCCCCGTCCTAGCGTTGCTGCGTCCGCCAGTCGGCGGATTCAAAAAACGGTGCCGTGGATGCGGGCAACAGAGGCCGGCCCCTGATGTGGTCGGCCAGTTTCTCGGCGAGCATGATGGTCGGCGCGTTCAAATTGCCGTTGGTGATCGACGGCATGATCGAGGAGTCGGCAACGCGCAGTCTTTCGACGCCGAACACGCGGCCTTCGGAATCGACGACCGCCAGGGGGTCTCCCGCGCGGCCCATCCTGCAGGTGCAGGAGGGGTGATAGGCGCTCTCGACCTTCGCACGAATGAACTCGTCGATCGCCGCATCGCTCTGCACGGCGGCACCGGGCTGGAGCTCACGCCCGCGAAAGCGATCGAAGGCGGGCTGCGCGAACAGCTCGCGGGCCAGGCGCACGCACAGGCGCATCTCGAGCCAGTCGTCTTCGTGGCTCATGTAGTTGAAGAGAATCTTTGGCGCTTCCCTTGCCTCCCGCGATGCCAGCCGCACCCAGCCGCGGCTCTTCGAGTGCATCGGCCCGACGTGCGCCTGAAAGCCATGTTCATGGGCTTTCGCCGAGCCGTCGTAGCTCACGGCCACCGGCAGGAAATGGAACTGGACGTCCGGAAAGCGAATCCCGGCCCGGCTGCGGATGAAGCCACAGGTCTCGAAATGATTGGTCGCGCCCAGCCCGTCCTTGAACAGCAGCCAGCGCAGCCCGATGCCGAGCTTCGCCAGCGGCTTCATGGATGAATACAGGGTGATCGGCTCACGGCAGGCCACCTGGAAATAAAACTCGAGATGGTCCTGCAGGTTCTCCCCGACTCCGGGCAGGTCATGGAGCGCCTCGATGCCGAGGGCGGCCAGCTCGGCACCGGCCCCAATCCCGGAGAGCTTGAGCAATTGCGGTGAATTGATCGAGCCCGCGCACACGATGACTTCGCGCCGCGCCTGCGCGCGCCAAGGCTGCGAACCGCGCAGATACTTGACGCCACTGGCACGGCGCGCTTCGAAGCTGACCCGGGTCGCGAGGGCGTGGGTGTGGACCTGCAGATTGTGGCGGTGCATGGCCGGACGCAGATAGGCGTTGGCGGCGCTCGCGCGAATCCCGCCGCCGACGGTCATGTCCATGCGGCCAAAACCTTCCTGCTGGAAGCCGTTGACGTCCGCGCTCAGCGGATAGCCCGCCTGCTTCGCGGCTTCGAGCCAGGCCGCGTGCAAGGGATTGCTGACCGTGCCATAGCGGGTCGAGAGCGGCCCGCTGTCGCCGCGATACGGGTCGCCTCCCAGGGCGCGATGCTCGGCGCGGCGAAAATACGGCAGCACGTGGCGGTAGCCCCAGTCGTGCGCGCCCTCCTCCTCCCAGCGCTCGAAGTCCAGGGGATTGCCGCGCACGTACACCAGGCCGTTGATGGAAGAGGAGCCGCCCAGCACCTTACCGCGCGGGGTATGGAGCCGCCGTCCGTTCAAGCAAGGCTCGGGCTCGGTGTGATAGCCCCAGTTATAGCGGGCCCGATTCATCGGGATCGCCAGCGCCGAGGGCATCTGGATGTAGATCGAGCGATCCGACCCGCCGTACTCGAGCAGCAGCACGCTGGAGCGGCCGTCCTCCGTCAGGCGGTTCGCCAGGACGCAACCCGCGGAACCGGCACCGACGATGACGTAGTCGAAGGTCCCGGCGTCCCGGTCGGCATCCATTGAATGACCCTTGAGATTTGTGGCGCTCAGCTAAGGCCGGGCGAGCCTAGCATGCACCCAGGGACCTGTTAACTCTTATGGCGCGGTGGGGTTGCGATGACGCGCCGGAGCAAGCCGACGCCGCAATTTGATCAGCGTGACGGCGGCGCGCTGACCATACTGGCTCCCCTCCTCCGTCGGCCGCTATCGCCATGACAGAGCCGCAAGCAGTTCCCGCACATCGTGCCCGCCCGAGTGGACGGGACGCCAAGCGCGCGGCGCGCGCGGCGCGGGCCGTCGCGTCGATCCCCTACATCACCCGGGCCCTGCCCTGCTACGAGGTCCTGACCGAGGACGGTCTGGCGCTCATCGAGCGCAATGCCGATACGATCCTGGCCGAGATCGGCATCAAATTCCTGGGCGACCCGGAGGCGCTCGACCTCTGGCGCCGGGCCGGCGCCGAGGTGCAGGACGAGCTGGTGCGCTTTCCGCGCGGCATGTGCCGCGAGCTGGTGCAGAAGACGGCGCCGCGGGAGTTCGTGCAGCAGGCGCGTAATCGCGCCCGCAGCGTGCGCATCGGCGGGCTCAACACGGTGTTTGCGCCAGCCTATGGCTCGCCCTTCATACACAATCTCGACGAGGGACGCCGCTACGCCCGGATCGAGGACTTCCGCAATTTCGTCAAGCTCGCGTACATAGCCCCGTCGCTCCATCACTCGGGCGGCACGATCTGCGAGCCGGTCGACCTCCCGGTCAACAAGCGCCATCTGGACATGGTGTACTCCCCCGATGACCTACGATTCCACGATGCTGGGCGCGCTCAAGGTGTACACGCGCGCCAATCAGGCGGTGATCGTCACGCCCTTCATCCTCGCCGGGGCCATGTCACCGGTGACCGTGGCCGGTACTGCCGCCCAGACACTCGCCGAAGCGCTCGCCGGGATGGCTTTCACACAGCTGCTCAATCCCGGCGCGCCGATCGTATTCGGCAGTTTTGCGTCCTCCATTTCGATGCAGTCCGGTGCGCCAACCTTCGGAACGCCAGAACCGGCCCTGGTGCTGTACATCATGGCGGCCCTGGCGCGCCGCCTGCGTGTGCCGTTCCGCTCCGGTGGAGGCCTGTGCGCCTCGAAGCTCCCCGACGCGCAGGCCGCGTTTGAATCGGCGCAGACACTGGTGCCGACCTGCCTCGCCGGCGTGAATTTCGTGCTGCATACCGCCGGCTGGCTGGAAGGCGGCCTGGCGATGGGTTACGAAAAGTTCGTCATGGACGCCGACCAGGCCGGCATGATGCACACCCTGCTCGCCGGTGTTGATCTGTCGGAGAACGGGCAGGCCCTGGATGCCATACGCGAAGTGGGTCCAGGCAAGCATTTCCTCGGCTGCGCCCACACTCAGGCGAATTTCGAGACGGCGTTCTATCGCTCCCCGCTGGCGGACAACAACAGCTTCGAGCAGTGGCAGGCCGAGGGCTCGAAGGACATGGCGATGCGCGCCAACGCGCTGTGGAAAAAGCAGCTCGCCGAGTACGAGGCCCCGCCGCTCGATGCGGCTGTCGACGAAGCCCTGTGCGACTACATCAACCGGCGCAAGGCCGCCTTCCCGGACTCCAACGTCTAGGCTCAGCCCGACTCCGGGCTAGGGCTTGGCGGCGGGTCGTCGCCCGCGGCCTTCCCGATTCGCTCCCGGACTGGGGGCGATCTTCAGCGGCGGCAGATCCACCACCTTGCGCAGCTGCGGGTAAGGCGCGGTCTTGTGCGGAATCGCCATGGCTTCGACGAAGTGCGCCTGGAATTGCGGCTCGATCGCCGTCTCGATCTTCTCCACGCGGCCCACGAGCTGTTCGATGAGCGTGCGCGAGCGCGCATCGAGGAGCGCAATGCGTGCGCCCGTGCCGGCCGCATTGCCTGCCGAGGTGACGTGCGCGAGGTCGCAGTCCGGGATCATGCCGAGTACGGTGGCGTACTTGACGTCGATATGGCTGCCGAAGGCACCGGCCAGGCGGATGCGATCGACCGTATCGACGCCGAACCGGTCCATGAGCAGGCGGATTCCGGCGTACAGGGCCGCCTTGGCCAGCTGTATCGCGCGCACGTCGTTCTGGGTGATGCGCAGCAGCTGCGAGCCTTCGTGCAGGACGTAGGCGTAAGTCCGGCCGTGGGCCACGACGCGCGGGCTGCGCGCCGCCATCGCACCGTCGATCACGCCGTCCTGCGTGATGACTCCGGCGAGATACAGCTCCGCCAGCACCTCGATGATGCCTGAGCCGCACACGCCGGTCACACCGCTCGCAGAGGCAACAGCGGCAAAGCCCGGATCGTCCGACCACAGATCCGATCCAATCACCCTGAACCTGGGCTCGAGCGTCTGGCGGTCAATGCGCACGCGCTCGATGGCCCCGGGTGCCGCGCGCTGCCCGCAGCTGATCTGCGCGCCCTCGAAAGCCGGCCCGGTCGGGCTCGAACAGGCGAGCAAGCGCGTGCGGTTGCCGAGCACGATCTCGGCATTGGTGCCCACATCGACCAGCAGCGTCATTTCCTCCGACATGTCCGGCCGCTCGGCGAGGATCACGCCGGCTGTGTCGGCGCCGACGTGTCCGGCAATGCAGGGCAGGAAATAAATGCGGGCGTTGGGGTGGAGCGACACGCCGATTTCCGCTGCCGTCACAGTCAGCGCACGGTCGATCGCCAGCGCGAATGGCGCTCCACCCAGCTCCACCGGATCGATCCCGAGCAGCAGGTGATGCATGATGGGATTGCCGACTACGGTCGCCTCGAGTATCAGCTCGACGGCGATTCCGGCCGAGCGCGCCACTTCGGCGGCCAGTTCACTGAGCGCCTGGCGCACGGCCTGGGTCATCTGCAAGGCGCCGCCCGGATTCATCATCGCATATGAAACCCGGCTCATGAGATCCTCGCCGAAGCGGATCTGCGGGTTCATCGCGCCGACCGAGGCCACGACTTCGCCGTTGGCCAGATTGCACAGGTGCGCGGCGATGGTCGTGGACCCGACATCGACCGCAAGCCCGTAGACCTGCTCGTGAAACCCGGGCCACACGGCGATGATGCGCGAGCCGTCGTGGACCGCGACCGTGACCTTCCACGCTCCCTTGCGCAGCGCCGCCTGCAGCTGCTGCAGGACCGCGAGGTCGCACTCGAGGTTCGACAACTCCCACTCACGCAGCAGCGCGGCTTCGAGGCGGCGCAGGTCCCCTGAAGGGTCATGCATGTCGGGCTCTGCCACTTCGACAAAGTGCAGCCGCACCACCGGATACAGCTCGATATCGCGCGCCTCGGCGGCCTTGCGCACCACCTGGCGGTGCACCTGGCTCGAGGGCGGCACATCGACGACGACGTCCGCCTCGACGCGCGCCTGGCAGGAAAGGCGCCGGCCCCCGCTCAAACCGACGCGCGCGGCGTACTTGCGCTCCGCCTCGGAGATCCCCGAGAGGCTGGCCGCACTGGACTGGACCCCGTGCTTGGCGAATTCGCCTTCGGCCACGAGCACCTGGCAGCGGCCGCACATGGCCCGGCCGCCGCACACGGAATCGATATCGACCCCTAAGCTGCGCGCCGCCGTCAGGAGCGGGGTGCCCACGGCAAAGCGGCCGCGCTTGCCGGACGGCGTAAAGACGACCAGGCGTTCACCCGTGCTCAAGGCCAAATCTCAGCCAGGAGCCGCGGGACGGCGCCGATGCCCGCCCTTGCGCAGGCCGCGGGTTTCCCCGGGCGCGCCCGTGAGCGGCGGCGCACTCTCACGGAACTTGCGGATCCAATTGGCGCAATCCGGGTCGTGTCCCATCATGACGTCGGCCCCCATGCAGGCGCGAACGATGTCGCCGTGCAGCGGATTGGTGATCGCCGAAGTCAGGCCGTTGGCGATCGCCATGGTCAGGAAGGCGCTATTGATGCCATCGCGACCGGGCAGGCCGAAGCTGACGTTCGAGGCGCCGCAGGTCGAGTTGACCTTCAGTTCATGCTGGAGCCGTCGCACCAGGCGCATCACCTGCACGCCGGCCTTGTTGATCGCGCCGATCGGCATGACGAGCGGATCGACGATCACGTCTGCGACCGGAATGCCATGATCCTGCGCGCGGTGCACGATCTTCTTGGCCACCTCGAAGCGGACGTCCGGATCCTCCGAGATCCCCGTCTCGTCGTTGGAGATTGCGACCACGGCGGCGCCATACTTCTTCACCAGCGGCAGCACGGCTTCGAGCCGTTCCTCTTCACCCGTGACGGAATTGATGAGCGGCTTGCCCTTGTAGACGGCCAGGCCCGCGGCGAGCGCGGCCACGATCGAGGAGTCGATGGACAGCGGCACGTCGGTGATGGATTGCACCAGCTGCACAGCGCGGGCGAGGATCGCCGGTTCGTCGACCAGCGGGATGCCCGCGTTCACATCCAGCATGTGCGCTCCGGCCTCGACCTGTGCGAGCGCATCGGCCGCGACGCGGCTGAAATCGCCCGCCGACATCTCGGCGGCCAGAATCTTGCGGCCCGTGGGATTGATGCGCTCGCCGATGATGACGAAGGGCCGGTTGAAGCCGATGACCACCTCGCGCGTCGCCGAACTGATAATAGTGTCCGTCATGATGTTTTCCTGTCCAGTAAACCAACTTCTGTGGCCTCCGGCCGCCAGGGGCGCCGGCCACCGAGAACGCCAGACCGATCGATGACTTCCGCGACCGACTCTTCCTGGCGGTAGGCCATCACGTGCACGCCGCTCACACCCTTGATCGTGCGCAGCTCCTGAATGAGCTCGACACAGAGATTCCGTCCCTCGCGGGCCTGGTCGCCGGCGCCGGCGAGCCGCGCGATAATCGCGTCCGGCACGTGCATGCCCGGCACGTGCGTGCGCATCCACTCGGCGGCCTTCGCCGAGCGCAGCGGGCCAACGCCCACCAGTATGAAGGCGCGCTCGAGCACTCCCAGATCCTCGACGGCGCGCATGAAGACGCGCAGGCGCTGAAGATCGAAGCAGTACTGGGTCTGGATGAACTGCGCGCCCGCGGCGACCTTCTTGGCCAGCCGGAGCGCGCGATGTTCCGCTGGCGGCGCCACCGGATTCTCCGCCGCCCCGAGCAGCACCCGCGGGGCGTAGCTGATCTTCCGTCCGCTCTCGAAGCGATGGTGGTCACGCAGATTGCAGGCGATGTTCAGCAATGAGAGCGCGTCGAGATCAAAAACCGGCATGGCCTGGGGATGATCGCCCGCCTGCACGCCATCGCCCGTGAGGCAGAGGATATTGCACACGCCCATTGCGGCACCACCCAGGATGTCGCCCTGGATCGCGATGCGATTGCGGTCCCGGCAGGAAATCTGCATCACCGGCGCGTGACCGATGCGCGTCAACAGCGCGCAGACCGCCAGGCTCGACATGTGGCAGTTCGCACCGCTCCCGTCGGTCGCGTTGATGGCGTCGACATAGCCCTCGAACACCCTCGCACGCCGGTAAACATCTTCCGGATCGGCTGAGTCGGGCGGGGCCAGCTCCGCCGTCACGGCGAAAGCCCCGGCACGCAGCACGCGCTCGAAGCGGCCCGGCGAGGTGTGGCCGGGCCGGATCGGCAGCGGGTAACCCGGTACGGGCTCGTCTTCGAACTTCACCGCGGCGTCTCCGACTTTTCGCGCACCACGCGCAGCCAGGAGGATGAACCCTCGAGGCGCCGATCCACCGGTCCTTGCACGACACGGATGGCATCGAGGCCGCCCGGGATGCGCTCGGCACCCGCGAAGGCTTCCATCCACACACAGCGCATCTCCGGCCGCACTTCGCAGTGACCGTCGGCGCGCACGCCGCCACACGGACCGTTGCGCAGCTGCTTGGGGCAATTCATCGGACAGGACATGCCGGTCGAGCTCAGCACGCAGCGGCCGCACATCTTGCAGTCAAAGAGCAGGCCCTTGACCACGCGCTCGACGGCGGCAACGGGCCGCTCGAGGCGCCGGTAACCGAGCAGCCGCCACAGCGGCGCCAGGCGCAGGAGCAGGTTCTCGAAGCCCTGATAAAAGCCTGCCAGCCCGCGCGCGTGCCGCACCGACCAGAGCCGTGTCGCGTACATCAGGCCTGGCTCTCGCTGGCACCGCCCGCCGGCGTGCTGGCCGGCGGCTCATCGTTCCCCTTGGCCCGGATCATGCGCTGCAGATCGGCGTCGGAATACCGCGCTTCAAGCTCGGCCGCCGCCGTGGCGGCTTCCTGTTCGAGGTCCTCGCCACAGCGGCGCGGCGGACTGCGCCGCCAGTCGGCGAGGTAGGCGTCCGAACTGCCCTTGCCCGCGCGCATCGCGGCTCGATCGACGGCTTCCTGGAAGCGGGCGGACAGCTGCACCTTGGCCCGCTCCCGCCCACGCATCACGATGACCTGCGCGGGAATATCACGCCAGGAAATGACGATCAGCGAGGCCACGCCGGCGGCTCCCTGCGCAGACCCATAGAGGCCAGAGACACAGTAGCGACCTGGCCGAGGCTGCGCGCCAGCTCGCCGTACCCGGTACGGCGCTCTTCGTACGCCAATCCGAGGCGCGCCGCGGCCGCCCTGGCGGCTGTACTGAGGGCCGCATCGGCCGACTGCACCAGGTAGACCAGCCGCCGGTAATTGCGAAAATACTCGGGCAGCAGTTCCGGATGGCGATCCAGTCCCAGCCCTTCGATCACGAGCCGGTCGAAGTGACGGACGAGAAAGTCCGTCAGGTAGAAGGTGCCGGGCTCCGCCTGGCTGAGCTCGGCAAACGCGGCCGAGGTCGCGAAGAATTCATAGCAGTGCGCGCCGGGCAGGCGTGCGATGCCTTCGGCTTCGAGCATGGCATCGAGCATGCCGCCGGTGCCGCAGTCGGCGTAGGCGACGAAGATGTGCCGGTACAGCCCGCGCGCCGCGCGAATGGCAGCTTGAACTGCCGCGGGTATCCGCTCCGGGCGGTTGTGAAGTTCCGGCGGCAGGCATTCGACCGCCATGTCGGCCCAGCCGTTCAGGCGCTTGAGTGCCACGATCTCCCGTGCCAGGGCCCCGCAGGCGATGACCAGGAGCGGTTTGGCACCCGCGGTCATCCGTGTCAGTGCGCCGCCGCTCGGCGCGCCGCAATCAGCGTCTTCGCTGTCTCGACTGCGATGGCGGCATCGCGGCAGTACGCATCGGCTCCGATCGCCTTCGCGAAATCGTCATTCAACGGCGCGCCGCCCACCATGACGATGTACTTGTCGCGCAAGCCCTTCTGCTTGAGCGTGTCGATGACCACCTTCATGTAGGGCATCGTGGTCGTGAGCAGCGCGGACATGCCCAGTATGTCGGGCTTGTGCTCCTCGAGCGCGGCCAGATAGTTCTCGACCGGGTTGTTGATACCGAGGTTGATCACCTCGAATCCGGCGCCCTCCAGCATCATCGATACCAGGTTCTTGCCGATGTCGTGGATATCTCCCTTCACGGTGCCGATGACCACCTTGCCGATGGGTTCGGCACCGGTCTCGGCCAGGAGCGGACGCAGGATCTCCATGCCCGCCTTCATGGCATTGGCCGCGAGCAGCACCTCGGGCACGAACAGGATGCCGTCTCTGAAATCGATGCCCACGATGCGCATGCCCTCGACCAGGGCGTCATTGAGGACCTTGTCGGCGCCCCAGCCACGCGCCAGGAAAATGTTGGTGGCCGAGACGATTTCTTCCCTCAGGCCGTTGTACAGGTCGTCATGCACCTGCTCGGTCAATTCCTGATCGTTCAGGGTATTGAGATCAAAGGTCTCGGTCGATTCTTCGCCCATCGGTAGACTCCCGGAATACAGCCTGGCCCAGGCCTGGCCCCCGATTCGGGGCGAACTGCGCCGTATCCGTCATGGTACGGCCGCACACCCCCTGACGGTGGCGCCTGGGCGACCTCAACTTATCATCCCGCGACATGTCCCGGCGAGCCCGGCGCGCGTGTGACGGGCGTCGGGCGAGTCGGCCGGGGCCGCGAAGGGCCGGGCGACAAAGAGCTTTTTATCGCTAGGTCAATGCTTCTTATCGATACCGGCGCTATCCCCGGAGAACGGCTCCTGCCCGCTCCAGAGTTCCAGTTGCCCCAGCCGCATGGGCACGACCGCCGCTATCGCCGGGTTTCTGTCCGCCCACCGCCTGTACATCATGGAAATGCAGCAATTCGACGATTCGATCTCGCAGCGATTCTTCGTGCGCGCCACCTTCTGTGCGGTACGTGGGGAGGCGCTCGACCTGGCCGCACTGCGCAGCGACTTCACCGAGGTCGCGAGCGCTGAAAAGCTGGATTGGCGCATTCACGCTTCCAGCGAGCGCACGCGCGTGCTGCTGATGGTGTCAAACTTCGATCACTGCCTGGAAGACCTGCTGTATCGCCACCGGATCGGCGAGCTCAGGATGGACATCATCGCCATCGTCTCCAATCACGTGACCCTGCAGCCGGTGGCCGCGCAGCATCGCATTCCCTTCTTTCACCTGCCCGTCACGCCGGCCACCAAGCTGGAGCAGGAACGGCGCCTGCTCGAGCTGATCGAGTCGACCCATACGGAACTCGTGGTGCTCGCGCGCTACATGCAGATCCTCTCCAACGAGCTGTGTGGCCAACTTCGCGGCCGCGCCATCAACATACATCACTCGTTCCTGCCGGGCTTCAAGGGTGCAAAGCCCTACCATCAGGCCTACGAACGGGGCGTGAAACTGATCGGCGCGACCGCGCATTACGTCACCGACGATCTGGACGAGGGGCCGATCATCGAGCAGGTCGTCGAACGCGTCGATCATCGCGACACGCCGGAAATGCTGGTGGCCGCTGGGCGCGATTCCGAGCGCCGCGCGCTGTCGACGGCGGTGCGGCTCGCGATTGAGCATCGCATTTTTCTCAACGGCAATCGCACCGTGGTGTTCCGGTAGCGTGCACGGCAAGCCTAAAGGGCCACGCGCGCTCAGGATTGCAGGATCAGCTCCGCGCCCTTCTCCGCGACCATGATGGTCGCCGCATTGGTATTGCCTGAGGTGACGGTCGGGAACACGGAGGCGTCCACGACGCGCAGGGAATGGAGCCCGCGCACCCGCAGCTCAGAATCGACCACGGCGTGGCGTGGATCAGGTCCCATGGCGCAGGTGCCGCAGGCATGAAAGACCGAGCCGCCGCGCTGGCGGAAATCTTCCAGCAGTTCCGCGGCCGATTGGCGCTCTGCGCCCGGTTTCAATTCACACTCGATGACCTGTGCCAGCGCTGGCGCACGGGCGATGCGCCGCAGCAGCCGTGCACCCTCGAAGACGTCGGCCACGTCGGCGGCGCTGGACAGGGAATTCGGGCGGATGGCCGGCGCCACGAGCGGATCAGGGGACACGAGCGAGATCGAGCCGCGGCTGGTGGGTCGGCAGGTATTGAAGGACATCAGGAATCCGGAGAAGCGATCGGGCTGCAGTAACCGTCGTTCCAGGCCGGTGACCGTTCCGTAACTGAGCGGGTTGAAGTAGAGGTGCATGTTCGGACGGTCCAGGCCGGTGCGGCTGCGCACGAAGGCTCCGGCCTGGTTGACGCTCATCCCCAGCACGCCGCGTCGGCCCAGCAGGTAGCGCAGCGCGGCGCGGATCTTGCCACTCAGCGGATAAAGCTCATCGTTTAAGGACGGCACCCGCGAGCGGAAATAGTAATTGACGGCCAGATGGTCCTGGAGCCCCTGACCCACGGCGGGCGCATGCAGCAACACCGGGATGCCCAGATTGCGCAGTGCCCCTTCATCCCCGATTCCAGACAGCTGCAGCAGCTGCGGTGAATTGACCGCGCCGGCACACACGATCACTTCGCGGCGCGCCTCGGCGCTGCGCCGCTCGCCATGACGCAGGTATTCAACACCGCTCGCGCGCCGCCCGCTAAAAGTCAGGCGCGTGGCCAGCGCTCCGGTCTCGACGCTGAGATTTTGGCGGCGCATCGCCGGCCGGAGGAATGCGCTGGCGGTCGATTCGCGCCAGCCGTCGCGTATTGTCATGTGCCAGGTGCCCGCGCCATCCATGACGGCGCCGTTGAAATCGGCGGTGGCCGGAATGCCTGCCTCGGCGCAGCCCGCGATGAAACGCCGGCACAGCGGGTGCGCGGTGTGCGAGATTTCGCTCACGCGCATCGGTCCACCGGCACCGTGATATTCCGAGGCGCCCCACACGTGATCCTCCGATCGCTTGAAGTAGGGCAGCACGTCGGCGTAGGCCCAGCCGGAATTTCCCGCGGCAGCCCAATCGTCGAAGTCGCCACGATGGCCGCGGACGTAGACCATCGCGTTGATCGAGCTCGAGCCGCCGAGCACCTTCCCGCGCGGCCAATAACACTCGCGGTTGGCGAGGCCCGGATCGGGCGCGGCAAAATACTTCCAGTTGAAACGCGGATCAGTAAACGTCCGGCCGTAGCCAATCGGCACGCGTATCCAGGGACTCCGATCCGAGCCGCCCGCCTCGAGCAGCAGCACCGAGTAACGTCCGTCCGCGCTCAGCCGGTTGGCCAGCACGCAGCCCGCCGAACCTGCCCCTGTTATGATGTAATCGAATTCAGCCACGAGCACGCTCGCATTGCCGACCAAGATCGATCTGCGGAAGCTCCCGCCGCTCAACGCCCTCAAGGGCTTCGAGGCGGCCACGCGACGACAGAGTGTCCGGGAGGCCGCCGATGAACTGTTCCTTACCCACCCGGCGGTAAGCTACCAGATTCAGGTGCTGGAGCAGGATCTGGGCGTGGAACTGTTCTCGCGCGCCGGCCGCTCGCTGGCCCCGACGGCGGAAGGCCGCCTTTTCTACCGTTATGTGCGACAGGCGCTCGAGACCCTCATCGAAGGCGTGGAGAGCGTACGCCGCGCGCGCGCCGACTCCCCGCTCCGCGTGCAGACCTACATCACTGCCTCGATCCGCTGGCTGGCACGCAAGCTTCCCGATTTCGTGGCGGCCCATCCGGAAATTAAAGTCCTGCTCACGACCTATGCTTTTGACTGGGCCTTCGACGACACGATTGCCGATGTGGGACTCGTCTACTGCGAAAAGGAGCCTGGGCCGGAATACTGCTGGATTCCGCTGTTCGACTATCGCCTGCACGCGGTCTGCAGCCCGGCGCTCGCGCGGCAGCTTGGGCCGACGCCCTCTCCGGCATCGCTCCTCAAGTTGCCGCTGGTCGCGATCTACAGCGAATCGCACCACTGGGACTTGTGGTGTGAATCAGCGCAGCTGGTATACGACGCCAAACCGGCCATCGTGGTCGACACGCTTGCGGTGGCGCTTGAGATTGCGCTCGCGGGGCGCGGTGTGGCGCTCGTGAACGGCCCCTTCGACACCGATCTGCTGGCCTCTGGCGAACTCGTGAAGCCGGTCAGCCACGAGTATGTCTGCCCGGGCAGCTGGGGGCTGATCTGCCGGCGCGAGTCGCAGGATAATCCGCGCGTGAAGGCTTTCATGGACTGGCTGGTGGGCGTCGCCAAGCCCGCCTAGGCGGCCGGCGCCCGTGCTCGGCCGCGCGGCAGCACCTCGGCGCCACGCTGCGCGGGCTCATGGTCGACCATTTCAGCCGGAAAGCCGGGCGCGAGCACCTGTACGCCGCAGGCCTCCTCGAGCCGGCGGATGATGTTGGGGGAGTGCTCACGCGGTCCGTAGCGGCGCTCGCCATCCTTGAATATCCCCAGCACCAGCGGTGAGAGTTCCAGCGGCACTCGGTGTTCGCGCGCGAGGGCATCGAACAGGCCGACGTCCTTGATCACCAGATCCATCGTGAAGTTGATATCGCGGCTGCCGTTGAGGATCACCTGCGATTCGGTCTCGTGGACGAAGGAATTGCCCGAGGAAATGCGAATGCCCTCGTAGGCCATGTTCAGGTCGAGCCCGGCCACCCTGGCGACCGTCAGGGCCTCGGCCAGTGCCGCCAGGTGGACGGTGCACAGGTAATTTGTGAGCACCTTGAGCATCGAGGCCGAGCCGAGCGGACCGGTATGCAGGATGTCGCGCCCAAGGATGGCCAGCGTCGGCAGTACTCGTTCAAAGGCCGCCCGGCTGCCGCCCGCGAAAATCGCGATATTTCCGGTAGCCGCCCGATGGCAGCCCCCAGAAACAGGACAATCCATCGCCGTCGCACCCAGCGCCTCGACCTTCGTGGCCAGCCGCCGGACTTCGGCACTGTCCGTGGTGCTCATTTCCAGCCAGATCTTTCCGGCGCCCAGTCCGGCGAGCACGCCATCGGCGCGCTCCATGACGTCCGCCGAGGCGGCCGGGGATGGCAGGCAGGTGATGACGATGTCGACGGATGCCGCCAGCTCACGTGGCGACGCACCGCGCTTCGCGCCCCGGGAGACGAAGGCGTCCACCACCGCGTCGTTCAGATCGCGTACGGTGAGATCGACACCCTGGCGCAGCAGATTCCCCGCCAGTTTGCTGCCCACATTGCCGAGGCCGATGAATCCGATTCGCGTGTCAGTCACGAAAGCACCACCTTGATTGTCGAGGCCGGCCGGCGCCCCGCTGGCGCAAAGGCTAGCGACATGGCAAGGTCCGAAACAAGCAAAAAATATCGCTGGACTGGAAAAGGTCGTTAGGCCGAGGCAGCCCGCTGCAGCGGGCGGCCGGCGTTATTGCTGGCGCCGCTGGCCAAGTTTGCGTTAAATGCAGGCCGGAATACTTTTGCACCAGGGGCATGAGTTCATGAGCACGACCACCTACGCGCAGGCGGCAGCGGCAAGCGAAGATTCGGCCGCCCTGCGCTGGTACGTGCTGGTATTAATGTGCCTCGTCTACACGCTCAGCATCACTGATCGCTACATGGTCACCCAGGTGCTGGATCCGATCCGGCGCGAACTGAAGCTTACGGACTCCGGCGTCGGTTATCTGACGGGGCCCTCGCTCGCCTTTTTCTACGTGATTCTGGGATTCCCAATCTCCTGGCTTATTGACCGGAGCAACCGCCGCAACATCATCTCGGTGTCGATCATTGCGTGGTCGGCGATGACGCTGTGCACCGGGCTTTCGCGCACCTCCTGGCAATTTCTGCTCTCGCGTATCGGGATCGGCATCGGCGAGGCCGGTGGAACGCCCGGTGCGAATTCGATCATCTCGGACTACTTTACTGCCGCTCGCCGCCCGATGGCACTCACGGTATTTTCACTCGGCGCCCCGATCGGTGCTTATTTCGCGTCGTCCACCACGGGCGCGATCGCGGACCTGCACGGCTGGCGGGCGCCCTTCCTGTGGCTGGGAGCGCCGGGGGTAATCGTGGGCCTGCTGATCTACTTCACCGTCAAGGAGCCGCGTCGCGGCAAGCTGGACGCGATACTGGTCGACAAGAAGCCTTCCTTCCTGGACGCCTTGCGCTACCTTTGGACCCAACGCTCGGCCGTGCACGTCATGGTCGCGAGCGCCTTGACGGCGCTGTGGGGTTGGGGACTGATGTATTGGACCCCGACGTTTCTGATGCGCAGCTACGGCTTGAGCTCGGGAGAGGCGGGTGCGATCACCGGTCCCATCCACCTCTACGGCGGCGTCGCCGCCCCGCTGTACACGAGCTGGCTCCTCCCCCGTCCGTCGATGGCCGATCCTCGCCGCATCGTGCGCCTGATGGGCTGGTGGATCGGCCTGGCAACCCTCGTGTCGCTGGTCATCTATACCACCCACTCCCTGGCGCTGACACGCTGGCTGTTCTGGCTGTTCATTCCATCGATCTATTTCTACATCGGCCCTTGCTTTGGCATGTTGCTCAATCTGGCTGAGCCGCGCATGCGCGCGGTGTTTTGCGCCGCGACGCTGTTCGTGGCGAATGTCGGAAACCTGATTGTCGCCCCAGTCGGTGTTGGACTGCTGAGCGACTGGTTTGCTCCCGGCCACACCGCGCCTGGGGAATCGCTCCGGCTCGCGATGCTGTGCCTCGTGCCGACCGGCTTCTGGGCGACCTACCATTACTTCTGGTCGGTGCGCCGCCTGGTACAGGACCAGGAACGCGCGACAGGCGTCAAGGTTGGATGACGGCCAATGTGTCTCTTCCCAAACGAGGAATACTGCACGTGAGATCCCTTCAGCATTACATATCGGGGCGCTGGGTGACTCCCAGCGGCGGCGCCGCACCCTACCCGGTGATCAATCCGGCCACCGAACAGGCCGTCGCGCAAGTGCTGATGGGTTCCGCGCAGGATGTCGATACCGCGGTGCGCGCGGCCCGCTCGGCATTTCCGGCCTACGCAGCGCGCTCCCTCGAGGAGCGCATCGACGACCTGCGCCGACTGCGGATGGTGTTCGAGCGGCGCTATGGCGAAATGGTCGCGGCGATCACAACCGAGATGGGTGCGCCGCACGACCTGTCGTCCGGCACGCAGGCCGCCAGCGGGCTGGAGCACATCGACGCCACGATCGAGGCCGCCCGGGAACTGGACTGGGAACGGAAAGTGAGCGGAACGGTGAACGTCGTGCGCGAGCCCATCGGCGTCTGCGGGCTCATCACGCCCTGGAACTGGCCTATCAATCAGATCATGGGCAAGCTGGCGCCGGCGCTGGTCGCCGGCTGCACCGTCGTGCTCAAGCCCAGCGAACAGGCGCCGCTGTCGGCCCAACTCCTCGCGGAGTTCATCGACGAATCGGGCCTGTCCCCGGGAGTGTTCAATCTGGTGCACGGCAGCGGGCCCGTGGTCGGCGCCGCCATGAGTGCGCATCCCGACATCGACATGCTGTCCTTTACCGGTTCGACGCGCGCCGGCATCGCAGTGGCCAGGGCCGCCGCGGACACCGTCAAGCGCGTCACGCAGGAACTCGGTGGCAAGTCGGCCAATATCGTATTCGCCGACGTCGATCTGGACGCCGCCATCGCGCGTGGCGTACGCGGGTGCTTTAACAACACCGGGCAATCCTGTAGTGCGCCGACCCGCATGCTCATCGAGGAGTCGGTCTACCCCCGCGCCATCGAAATCGCCGCCGCGACCGCCCGAGCGGTCAAGGTGGGCGACCCGACGAAGCCGGGCGATCATCTGGGGCCGCTCGCGTCCCGGATGCAGTTTGACAAGGTCCAGGGTTGCATCGCGGCCGGCATTGCCGAGGGCGCGCACCTGCTGGTCGGGGGCCCTGGCAGGCCAGAGGGTCTCGGGACCGGGTTTTTCGCGCGCCCGACGCTCTTTTCCGAGGTGAACAACCAGATGTCGATTGCGCGCGATGAGATCTTTGGTCCCGTGCTGTGCCTGATGCGCTTCGCGACGCTCGATGAGGCCATCGAGATCGCCAACGACACGCCCTATGGACTGGCGGCCTACGTGCAGACGACGGACCCAAGAAAAGCGCAAGCCGTCGCGCGCCGGTTGCGCGCCGGGAGCGTGCGTCTGAACGGCGCGTCGCCCGGCTACCTCGAGCCCTTTGGCGGCTACCGGCAGTCGGGCAACGGCCGCGAGGGCGGCGTCTACGGCCTGCTCGAATTCCTGGAAGTGAAATCCATCAACGGTTACTACGCCTCCTAAAGGACGCGATCGTAATGAAGCTCAAGGACATCAAGACCTTCGTCGTCGGCACCCCGCCGCCGCACAATGGCGGACGATATTTCGTGTTCGTCAAGCTCACGACGGATGGCAACGTCCACGGCGTCGGCGAGGCGTACTGCGTGCCCTTCCACCCCTCGATCGTGGCGCGCATGCTCGAGGATGTCTTCGGCCGCTACCTTGCGGGCGAAGACCCGCACAACATCGAGAAGATCTGGCGGCGCGTGTATTCCTCCGGATTCACACAGCACTCCGATCTCACGCTGATGGGCGTGCTGAGCGCCCTCGAGATGGCCTGCTGGGACATCATCGGCAAGGAGGCGGGCCAACCGGTTTACAACCTCCTGGGTGGGCGCGTGCACGAGCGGCTGCGCTCCTACACCTATATCTACGCGCGCCCGGGCGACAAGGTGGACGTCTACCAGGATCCCGACCTGTCGGCCGAACGCGCGGTGGAGCTGGTCAAGCAGGGCTTTACGGCCATCAAGTTCGACCCGGCCGGACCGTACACCGCCTTCGACGGCCGGCAGCTTCGCCTGCCGGCGCTCGATCTGTGCGAGCGCTTCGTGCGCCAGTTGAGGGAAGCCGTCGGCTCCCGCGCGGACCTGCTCTTTGGCACTCACGGGCAGATGACGGCGGCAGGCGCGATCCGCCTCGCCCGGCGCCTCGAACCCTATGATCCGCTGTGGTTCGAGGAACCCGTCCCGCCGGACGCCCCGGAGGAGATGGCCCGCGTGGCGCGCGCGACCAGCATTCCGATCGCGGCCGGTGAGCGGCTGGCAACCAAGTACGACTTCGCCCGCCTGCTGCGCGCCGGCAGTGCCGCCATCCTGCAGATGAACCTGGGGCGCGTAGGTGGAATACTGGAAGCCAAGAAAATCGCCTCCATGGCTGAGGTCGATCACGTCCAGATTGCCCCGCACCTGTATTGCGGGCCGGTGGTGGGCGCCGCGAACATCCAGCTCGCCACCTGCAGCCCCAATTTCCTGATCCAGGAAAGCATCGAGACCTGGCAGGGCTTTCACGCGGCCATCCTCAGGAAGCCGATCCAGTGGTCGGAGGGGTATATCATTCCACCCACCGAGCCGGGACTTGGCGTTGAATTGAACGAGGACTACATCAGGGGGTTTCCGTACGAGGGAACGCAGCTGCACCTGGAGATGGGCGCACAGCCCCTCGCCTAGGACTGATTTCGGCCGAGCCCGTCCCCGCCGGACCCTCGGAAGGCGGCAGGTGATTGACAGGGCGGAGCCGCACCGGTAGATTCCGACAAACTAAAGTGGGAAGGTTTCCA
>WNFI01083001.1_pt1 | contig 29044 bp, 26 predicted proteins | sample 5400471 | NCBI WGS metagenome assembly WNFI01 (sample SAMN13153348, study PRJNA577476) | soil metagenome | isolation source: 100 cm saprolite on Douglas fir-dominated hillslope | place: USA:California | collected 2013-09-17
GCCGGCGGCAGCTTCGGCCGGCGCGCCAACCCGCAGTCCGACTTCGTGCTGGAAGCGGCGGCCATTGCAAAAGCGATCGGCGGGCGTGCGCCGGTGAAGCTCGTCTGGGGTCGCGAGGACGACATGCGCGCCGGCTACTACCGGCCGATGTACTACCACTCTCTCGAAGCGGGTCTCGACGCGCAGGGCAGGCCGATCGCATGGCGGCACACCATCGTCGGCCAGTCGATCCTCGCCGGCACCGCGTTCGAATCGATGCTGGTGAAGGACGGCGTCGACGCCACCTCGGTGGAAGGCGCCGCCACCCTGCCCTACGCGATCCCGAACCTCGCCGTCGACCTGCACTCGCCGAAGATCGGCGTGCCGGTGCAGTGGTGGCGCTCGGTCGGCTCCACCCACACCGCCTTCGCCACCGAGTGCTTCCTCGACGAGATCGCGCGCGCCACGAAGAAGGACCCGCTCCAGCTGCGCCGCGCGCTCCTCGTCAAGCACCCGCGCCACAAGGCGGTGCTCGAGCTCGCCGCGCAGAAGGCGGGCTGGGGCAAGCCGCTAGCCGGAGGCAAAGATGCGGGCCGCTCGCGCGGCATCGCGGTGCACGAGTCGTTCAATACCTTCGTCGCCCAGGTGGCAGAGATTTCGAAGCAGAAAGACGGCTCTCTCAAGCTCGAGCGCGTCGTTTGCGCAGTCGACTGCGGCATCGCCGTCAACCCGAACATCATCGCCATGCAGATGGAGTCCGGGATCGGCTACGGCCTGTCGGCCGCGCTGACGGGCGCAATCACGCTGAAGGACGGCAGCGTCGAGCAGTCCAACTTCCACGACTACCCGGTGCTGCGCATCAACCAGATGCCGCGCGTTGAAGTCCACATCGTTTCTTCAAAGGAGAAACCGACCGGGGTCGGCGAGCCCGCCACGCCGGTGATCGCACCGGCGCTCGCAAACGCGATCCTCGCGCTCAACGGCAAGCCGGTACGAGCGCTGCCGCTATCGGCTCAGGGAATTACCTTTTCTTGAAGAAGTTCCGGCGCGGGGGCGCGGGCGGCGCCGGGCGCTCGTCCTTGTGCCGGAAGCTGATGCGGCCGCGGGTCAGGTCGTACGGCGAGATCTCGAGCGAGACCTTGTCGCCGGCGAGGATGCGGATGCGGTGCTTGCGCACCTTGCCCGAGGCATAGGCGAGCACCTTCGCACCGTTCGCCATCTCGACGCGGAACTGGGTGTTGGGGAGCACTTCCTGCACTACGCCATCCATGGTGAGCATGTCTTCTTTGGCCATGCAGCCAGTATGAGGCCTGCGCCGGCCTGCGACCGGCGTGAAAGACTTTTATTCCCCAAGGTCGAACGATTCGTTGGCTTCTGGGTCCAAATATGTGATACATCAATGAGTAAGCTACACGGAGCCCAGGCTCACCGGCAAATCCCTGCTGATCCCTCGCTTCGCTGTCCTTCAGAAGGGGATCGGTCATGCAGGCAGGCAAGGAGGCATTCAGGGCGCGACGCTCTGCGGCCTGGACCCGGGAGCGCGTCGACAACCTCAGCAAGCAGGAAATCCAGCAGCTGCGCGCCAACGCCGGAAACCTGGGCGAGCAGGACGTCGTCACGCTGTGCGATGAAGCGCTGCTCGCCCTGCCCAAGGGCGGCGGCAAGCGCAATCTGGCACTAGCGAAGAATGGGAAAGCGCGCCGGCTGATCTCGCGCGGCAAGGCTTTCGAGGCGCGCGGCGTGCACCTGGATGACGCGCGCGGCAGCTGGGGCGGCGTGCGCAGCTCCGACGGCGTGGTGGTCATGAGCCTGTGGGCGGACGCGGTCAAGTCGCGCGACGGCGCGTGCACCTATCTGCTGTGGGCGCCGAACGTGGGCGGCGCACGTCCCTGGTCGGACACGCCTTCGGGCCAGGAGCGGCTGAAGCACTGCCAGCTCGCCCTCGAGGGCGCCGGCGCCGAAGGGCTGCTCGTCTTCGGCGAACGGCTGGACGATCATCTGCCGGAAGAAAAGGCGCGCAGCGTGCACGGCGTCGACCCGGAGATGGTGCTGCGCTTCAAGGTCGAGAAGCAGGGCGACGAATACTGGGCGGTCTGGGGAAAGAAGATCTAGGGGAAACCGATGGCTCCGCCAATGCTCGAGAGAAAGCAATACAAGATCGGCAAGTACGACATCGTGGCGCAGCCGGCGAACGGCTCCATGCACATGCTTCGCTACACCGTGATGCTGGAGGGCAGACGGCTCGGCGCGCTGCTCAGCGTGCCGACCGAATCGGACTGCCGCTTCCTCGAAGCCCCGCCGGCGGTGCCGCCACTGAAGATTTTTTCGGTGACCTACCGCCCGGGCCGGCCGAAGAAGGGCGTGCCGCGGCCCGGCGGCGCCGAGCCCGAGCACGGCCCGACCATCCCCTGGTCGATCAAGGGGCAGCGCTACTAGATCGTCTTGATGTTCGAGGCGGCCGGACCCTTGGGCCCCTCGACCACGTCGAAGGACACCGCCTGGCTTTCTTTCAGCGATTTGTAGCCGGCCATCTGGATATTGCTGTGATGGGCGAACAGGTCCTTGCCGCCGTCGTCAGGCGTGATGAACCCGAAACCCTTGGAGTCGTTGAACCACTTCACTTTTCCTGTAGGCATGTCGCATTCCTTGACTTGAAGGCCGCCGTCGTCAGGCGTGATGAACCCGAAACCCTTGGAGTCGTTGAACCACTTCACTTTTCCTGTAGGCATGTCGCATTCCTTGACTTGAAGCTACGAGACGAATCCGAGCCCCGCTTCGGGCACGATGATCAAGGAACGGAGCTGACTTCGCTGCTTGAATATCCTGCGCGGCCAATGTAACACATCGCTGCGCTCAGTGCCGGTTTTCCCTGCGCCCGCCGTCCGAGGAATCGGGCGTCGACGGTGGCGGCGGCTGCGTGGCGGAGGCCTCGAGAATCAGGCCGACCGCCTGCATGAACACCGCGCTCGGCACCTCCTCCTCGCCGGACAGCCAGCGCTCGAGCGTGTCCGCGGTCGCATTGAGCGCATCGCCGAGCGCGTCGATCCCGCCGCACCATTCCACCGCGCGGCGCAAGGTCATCATCGGCACGTCCGAGTTGCGCATCCGACCATCATGACACGATATAGTCTTCTCCTCGTACCGAGCTCATCGACCGGAGGCCCCATTGAGTCACTCCCAGATGCTGAAGACCAGGCGCAGGAGGCAAAAGGCCACGAAGCAGCTTGCGGGTGTAGCCAAGCGAGCGAAGAAGCTGGGGAAGCAAAGCGCGAAGAGGGTCAGTGCGGACGCGCTGAAAAAATAGTAGCTCGCAGGCCTGGCAGTTCGCGGTATCGCCCCATATGCGCCTCAGTCGGCAACCGATGCACAGGCATCCACCGCCGATTGGTTCGTAGTTTCACCGGAGAGCAAAATGCTAAACATCACCCGCTTCAATCCGCTCGAGGATGCATTCGACAACTTCTTCCGTGGCCTCCCCGTGTGGCTGCCTAACCCCGAGAGGCATGCGGCCGCGCCGACGCAGTTCCGCATGGACGTAACCGAGAACGACAAGGAGTATCAGGTGCTGGCCGACTTGCCCGGCGTCAAGAAGGAAGACATCAACATCACGATCAACGGCAACGAGGTTGCGGTATCCGCGGAAGTGAAGCACGAAAAAGACATCAAGAGCGACGAGACGGTGCTTCGCGCCGAGCGCTATTACGGCACGATCCAGCGCGCGTTCTCGCTCGGTCAGGAGGTCGACGAAGCGACCGCCCAAGCCAAGCTCAACGACGGCGTCCTGGAACTCACGCTGCCGAAGAAAACCGTAGCGGCAGCGAAAAGGCTCGCGGTGCATTGAGCGGGCAGTCGAGTCGTAAATACGCCGACCCCGCCTCGGCGGGGTTTTTGTTTTCGTAGGACTGCGTCCTACCTTTTAGAATACGCGCCGTGACCCTCAAGATGGCAAGCGGCGGCGAGCAGATCCCCGGGCAGGTCGTCCTCGTGCTGCAGGGCGGCGGCGCGCTCGGCGCCTACCAGGTCGGCGTCTACCAGGGGCTGCACGAGGCGGGCGTCGAGCCCGACTGGGTCATCGGCACCTCGATCGGCGCCGTCAACGGCGCGATCATCGCCGGCAACGCGCCCGAAGAGCGCCTGCCGCGCCTGCTCGAGTTCTGGGACAAGGTGCGGCTCGGGGGATGGGTCGAGCCGATGGTCGGTCCCTGGGCGAACCACTGGTACGCCAATCTGTCGACGTACATCGGCGGCATTCCCGGCTTCTTCATGCCGCGCGCCATTCCCTGGGGCGGCATGTACGCGCCGCTCGGCGTGTATTCCTCGTCGTGGTACCGGACCGAGCCGCTGCACGCGACGCTTACGCCGCTCATCGATTTCGATTTGCTGAAGACGAAGCGCACGCGCCTTACCGTCGGCGCGGTCAACGTGAAGAGCGGCGAGCTGCGCTACTTCGACAACACGCGCGACCCGGAGCCGCTCGCCCTCGAGCACGTGATGGCCTCAGGCGCGCTGCCGCCTGCCTTCCCTGCGATCGCCGTCGACGACGAGCCTTACTGGGACGGCGGCATCTACTCGAACACACCGATCGAAGCGGTGCTCGACGACCACCCCCGTCACGACTCCGTCATCTTCAGCGTCAACGTCTGGCAGCCGAAAGGCGCCGAGCCGCAGTCGATCTGGGACGTGCTGGGACGGCAGAAGAACATCCAGTACGCCAGCCGCGCCGACAGCCACATCGCGCGCCACAAGCAGATCCACCGCCTGCGCCACGTCATCCGCAAGCTCTCGCATCACCTGCCCGAGGAGAAGCGCGACCACCCCGATGTCCGGGGCCACGTCGGCCACGGCTGCGGCACCACCATGCACATCGTGCGCTTCCTCGCCCCCGAGCTCGAGGGCGACGACTACACCAAGGACATCGACTTCACGCCCACCGGCATCACCGCGCGCTGCGAGGCCGGCTACGCCGACACGCAGAAGATGCTCGCGCGCAAGCCCTGGGAGAAGCCGGTCGACCCGATGGAAGGCGTGATCATTCATCAGGACGCGCCGATGAGCGAACGACTCGCAAGGAGCTGAACTAGAATCCCGCTCATGAGCCGGCGCCGGTTCCTCCTGTCGCTCGCGCCCGCACTCGTCGCGCCGGCATGGGTGGCCCGCGCGTGGGCCACGACGCTCCCTCGCGCGTCGGTAGTGCCGGGCGGCGTCGCGAGAATCGGCCTCGGCGCCTCCGAGCAAGCGCCGCGAGTACGCCTCGGCAGCGATCGCGTGCTGGTGATGCGCGAAGGCGACGAGTGGGTCGCGTTCGTCGGCATCGCACTGATCGCGAAGCCGGGCTCGAAGCTGCGGGTAGAGGCGGAGCAGGCCGGCGGCGGGGTCGAGCGCTTCGAGATCGCCGTCGCGCCCAAGGCCTACGCCTCGCAGCATCTCAAGGTGCCGCCGGACCAGGTCGATCTTTCGACGGAGCATCTCACCCGGTACGAGCGCGAGCGGGTGCATCTGAGCGAGGTACTCAGGACGTTCACCGACTCCCCTCCGGCGACGCTCGCCATGCTTCAGCCCGCCCCTGGGCAGCGCTCGAGCTCGTTCGGCTTGCGCCGCTACTTCAACGGCCGCGCGCGCAGCCCCCATAACGGAATGGACTTCGCAGCGCCCGCGGGGACGCCGGTCATCGCCGCGAATGCGGGACGCGTCATCGACACCGGCGATTACTTCTTCCCGGGCCGCACCGTCGTCCTCGACCACGGGCAGGGGTTGCTCACGCTCTACGCTCACCTGGAAGCCATCGACGCGACCGTGGCGCAAGCCGTGTCCGCCGGCAGCGTCATCGGCAGGGTGGGCGCCACCGGCCGCATCACCGGGCCGCATCTGCACTTCTCGGTCTATCTCAACGCGGTCGCCGTCGATCCGGCGCTCTTTTTGCAGGATTAGACGAGGCAGCGCGCGGGTTACGGCACCGCCGCGGCGTTCGCCTGGTTGATCAGGAAGGCCGCATCCTCCGGCAGCGCAAGATTTTCAACGAGAACCGGTTGCCATACAGGCGTAGAACCGAATGCGGAAACATTGTGATAGAAGGGCTCGTGGCGAGCAAATTGGCGCGCAGGTGAATGGAAAGGGTCTTCACGCTGATCTTCGGCAGATCCGGCCCCCGCGCTCGAAAGGTTTCCGCCGCAACCATGTGATTCCAAGTACCAGGCGCCGATAGAATCCAGCGCTCATTCACCAGTTCGGCAAGATCAATCTTGCGACGTCGGGCCCATCTGCTTTGCGTTCCAGTGGCCACGACCACTCATCGTCAAAAAGAACTTCGACATTCAATCGATCGATGTACAACTTTTCCATGGAACGCGCGCTCGCCATCTTGGAAGGCCTGCGCCAATCCGGTCGCCTCATTGCCAACACGGCGCCAAGCGGACTGAAAGTGCAGTAACGAGGATTAGCCGGGAGTCTTGCGCCCGAAGCCCGCATCGCGGGCGCGCACGATGGCTTGTGCGCGGCTTTTTACTCCAAGCTTGGAAAGAATCAGGGAGACGTGATTGCGCGCGGTGCGATGGCTGATGTGGAGCTGCTTTCCGATCGCATCGTTGTCGAGTCCCTGGGCGACGAGCTCCAGTACTTCGTGCTCGCGGGTCGTGAGCTCATCGAGCGGCGTACCTCCAAGTCCGGCGGGCCGGGCAGGTGCCGCCGGCAGAAAATCGTCGAGCGCCTCGACGAACTGCTGCCACGCCGGCTCGGTATCCAGGAGCACGTGGTTGCGGCTCTCGAGCGGAACGAACCGCGCGCCGGGTATGAGCCCGGCGACCGACCGCCCCTGGTCGAACCAGACTATTGAATCCCCGCGGGAGTGGAGCACGAGCGTCGGACAGGGGACTTTCGACACGATCTCCCGCACGTCGATCCGGAAGAAAGCCTGCAGCAAGGCGATGGCGTTGGCCAAAGATACCGTCCGGCGCATCAGATCAGCGAACGATCGAAACTGCTCGGCGGATGCGTCCGGCATGTGCAGCGACGGGTAGAACCGACCGTACGCCGGGGTGTCATTGGGCCAGCCGAGCTCCATCACTTTGAGCCGGGCTCGCGCCTCCTCGACTTCCTGAGGCGTGGGGCTGCCCGCCAATTTATTGCGAACAAAGCTCGCGTAAAGGATAAGACGGCTCACTCGCCCTGGGTGGCGTACGGCATAGGTCATGCCGATCGCGGAGCCGGCCCCTATTCCACATAAGACGAACTGCTCGAGACCGGCGGCCTCGATTACCGCCTCAAGGTCCTCGACGAACCTCTCGAAGGAGAATTCGACCTGCTCCCGGTCGGACAGGCCGCAACCGCGCCAATCGTAGCGGACGAGCGTGTGGCGCCGCGTCAGCAGGGAGAGCCAGGGACGCCAGACCGGGCCGTCCCAATCCAACTTGAGGTGGTGGACCCAACCCGCCGCCCAGACCAGCGGCGGACCGGCGCCGCTGGTCGCATACGCGATGCGCGTGCCGTCGCGGCTCGTGCAGAAGCGGATCTGCTGCGCAGGCTGGGACATGGGATGCCATCAGGAGGATGCGCACAATCATAGCGTATGGGAATCGCTGACACATCAACGGTATGGAACGAGCGCTCGCGTCGATGCGCTAGGCAAGGGCGGCGCTGATCGGCTCCCCGTCGATCACGCCGGCAGCGCCCCACTCGCGCAGGATGGTTTGCAGACCGCCCGGCGGCCTGCGCCGCGCATCGAGATAGGCGCCGAGACGGCGTCCACGCTCGACGAGCAGGCTGCCGACCTGCCGCCGCTCGCGGTCATAGCGCGCGAGCGCCGCAGCGAGATCGCCGCCGGACGCAGCGAGCGCATCGGTAAGCCCCTGCGCATCGAGCGCCGCCTTGGTGACCCCCATGCCGACGTGCGGCCGCGCGACGAAGGCGGCGTCTCCGAGGAGCGCGACCCTGCCGAACGCCATCCGCGGCGACTCGAGATCGAAAATGGCCTGAACAATGGGTTGCGCGGCCCGCGCGACCAGCGCGGCGATCTGCGGCGCAAGCCGCGCCTCGGCGTGCTCCCTCAGGTCGCGGATCAGCTCGGGCCGGATCAGCGGCGGCGGGATCGAGATGCCGTGACGGCGCCCGCTCGCGTCGGTGCACATCTGCGGCAATGTGATCTCGTAATCGACCGGCCGGAGCCAGACGAATTGACAGCGGCGGCCGCACTGGCGGGTGTCGTCGTCAGGCGCGATCGGAACCGAGAACGCTGCCTCGCCTTCCGCGAAGCAGAACGCCATGTGATGGAATATCAGGTCGTGCAGCGCGGCCGGCGCGTCGCTTTCCTCAACCACGCCACGCCAGTCGACGTAACCGGCATAGCGAGGCTCGACCTCCGGCATGAGCAGCTGGCGGACGGTGGAGCGAACGCCATCCGCGCCGATGAGCAACTCTCCCGCGGCGCGCGAGCCGTCGGCGAAAACGGCGGTGACGCTCCGCGCGTCCTGCTCGAATCGCTCGAGCTGCATTCCCGAGCGGTAGCATTGCGCCGGAAGCGCGTTCTTGAGCGCCCGATAGATGCGGTCCCAGGCGCTGAAGGCTCCGCGCAGCGGGACCTCGCAAACGATGTTGCCGCTGCGCTCGAGAGCGATGCGCGAGCGCACCTCGACCCCGATCGAGTCGTCGATGCGGATGCCGATCCGCCGCATGACCGCGAAGAGCTCTTCATGGATGCCGAGGCCGGCTCCGCGCCCCGCCAGATCGCCGCGGGCGCGCTCGAATACGGCGACCTCCCACCCGATGGTGCGCAGCAGGTTCGCCACGAACAACCCGCTCACCGATCCGCCGATCACCAGAGCGCGCGGTCGATTCAACTTGCTCCTCCATCGTTTTGGCACATCCGGATATCTCCCAGATTCGCTTAACCGATCCCCCGAAATCAATCCGGCTTGATGCCCGACTCTTTTATCAGCTTCGCCCACTTCGGGATCTCGGACTTGATGACGGTGGCGAACTCGTCGGGCGAATTGCCGATGAATTCAAAACCAAGATCGGCGAGCTTGGCGCGCACGTCGGCTTGCGCGAGCACCTTGACGGTTTCGAGATGGAGCTTACCGACGATCATCGTCGGCGTCCCGGCTGGCGCGAGCAAGCCGAGCCATATCGCAGCTTCAAAGCCCCGGTACCCAGACTCGTCCATGGTCGGCAGCTCGGGGACCGCCGACGAGCGTCGCAACGAGGTCACCGCGAGGGCGCGCAACTTCCCGTCGCGCACCAGGGGCAAGACGATCGATACGGGGCTGAACATCATCGTGATGCGGCCGCCGAGCAGATCGGGTATCGCCAAAACCGCACCTTTGTACGGAATATGCGAAATGTCGATGCCCGCCATGGACTTCAACAACTCTCCGGGCAGGTGAGCAGAGGTACCGCTCCCACCGGAGGCAAAAGTAAGCTCGCCGGGCCGCGCTTTGGCCAGTGCGACCAACTCCCCAACGTTCTTCGCCGGTACCGCGTTGTGCACTACCAGAATGGTCGAGGTTACGCACACCTGCGAGATCGGCACGAAATCTTTCACCGGGTCATGCGGCAGCTTGTACAGGCCGGGATTGACGACGATCTGCGCGTCGCTCAGGAGCCCCAGCGTATAGCCATCCGGCGGCGCTTTTGCCACGCGGGCCGCGGCAATATTGCCGGCGGCGCCGGTGACGTTCTCGACCAGGACCGGCTTTCCCCATGCCTCGGCGAATTTCTGGCCGAACAGACGCGCGACGATGTCGGTCGGGCCACCGGGCGGAAAACCGACGACGATGCGGATCGGTTTTTCGGGGTAATTGGATTGCGCAGCGGCATGGCCCGCCGTCACTATTTCCGCCACCGCGAGCATCACTCCGAATATTCGTTTAATTGGCATCTCCCTTGATGAGCGCCATTGTGCAAGCGCGGCAAGCGCGAGTCCCGGGGCAGCGATCACGTTTTTCACCGTGACTCGCAGGCAAAGACGTGGCCCGGCTCCGGCAAAGCACCCGCAGCCCGGGGCAAGTGTCACGAGTACAGCGGGATTGCGTTACCAGCGGCTAATCGCCGTTCGCGGCGGTATTGCCGCTAGAATGTTCTAGAAGATCCGGTTGTGAACCGATGACCGCGGGGCGTGAGCGGAATCCGCGGTCAATTGTCGATCTGACAGCGCCGTATGCGACCTTCTTGGCTCGCTTGTACACGACCTACCAAGCGCCGAAACTAGCATTGGTTCCGTGCACTGCCGCTTGGTTTTCCTCCGGCGTGTCCTGCAACCGATTGTATTTCGCTTGGCGGGCGCGTCACGATGATGTTCAGCCCCATAGCGGTGGGCTTTGCCCTTGGTGCGCGAAGGGAAGCTGCGTGTTCCCCGGCGTGCAGCATGGCTACATGATGCGCGGCAACCCGAAGACGTTCGACGAGAAGATGTACAACTTTTCCATGGAACGCGCGCTCGCCGCCCTGGAACGTCTGGTCACGGCACCGCGGCCGCGTTCGCCTGGTTGATCAGGAAGGCCGCATCGTCCGGCAGCAGCAGGCGCCGGGCGACGAGGCTGTTCGCCGCCGCGGTGACCTTGGCGACGTAGTCGGCATGCGTCGGATAGCGCTCCTGCAGCGACGGACGCGGATCGTTCGCCGCCTGGCGCTCGGCGAGCGTGCGGAAGAACGGAACGATCGCGCCGGTGAGGTCGCAGGAATCGGCTTCGCTGAAGCCCGCTTTCCTCACGTTCCAGCCCAGGTACGTTGCGAGAGGCACCAACATGTTGGTGTTGGGCAGCCCGGCGATGCTGTTGCCGTCCGCGTCCACCTGCGGCATGCGCACCGAGTAGGCGCCGCGCTTCACCGGCGGCTCGCGCATCACGCCCGCGATGTCCTCGACGTTGAAGAGCGGCCCGCGGTCGAGATAGAACTTCTGCGTCGTAATGCCGGCGAGTGTCCAGTTCACCGCGGGTATGTACGGGTAGCGGATCGCGGAGAGCGGTACCAGCGTGCCCGCATCGAGCGTCGGGTAGAGGCTCGGCGGCGGCTCGGTGGCGTGGATGATCCAGTCGCGCAGCGCCGCCAGCAGCGCCCGCTGGCCGTGGATGAACGGGTTGCTGTTGGTGCGCAGCTGGCAGTTCCCCGGCGGCGCCGGGACGACCGTCGGCAATTGCGCCCTGACGTCGCCGCCGCCGTGCCGCGTGCCGGAGTAGAGGTAGATGCGCACGTTCTTCGGGATCTTGAGATCGCGCCGGCTGTCCGAGTCGGTGGTGTTGAGCGCCATCAAGGCCTGCCAGTACTCGGTGTCGGTGTTGGTATGGAAGATCTTCGGGCAGCTGTGGCTGCTGCGGCAGCGGTCGAGCTGGCCGGCCTTCACGTCCGAGATCCTGTCGTGCAGCACTCCCCAGGTCTGCGGCGACTCCGCGCCCGGGTACTGGCGCTCGGTGTGCTGCGTCCCGGACAGGCGGTCGGGCTGGCCGAAGCGCACGTTGAACGCGCCGCGGTTCGACGCCTTGTGCGGGATCGCGCCTTCCAGGACGAGGTTGCGGTTCTCGTCCTGGTTGAAGCCGAGCTGGATGAAGGTGCGGATATAGCGCCCGCTTTGCGACGAGCCGTAGATGATGGCGTCACGGATCGAGTCGCCGAGCGGGTTGCCCTCTACGGGCCCGGCTGCCAGGCAGGCCCCGTGCCTGTTGCCGCGCTCGTCCGCGCCGTCATCGTCGTCGTCGTCCCGGCCGCGGCGGCGATCTTCGTCATCGTCTTTCCGGCCGCACTTGCCGGTGCTCGCGCCGTTGCTGTTGCGCAGGAACGAAATGAAGTCGCGCGTCGCTGCGAAGCCCAGCCCCAGCACCATTGGGTTCTTCGCGGTGTAAAGCAGCTCGTAGATGTGGTTGCTGTCGAAGTTACCCTTGAGGCAGATCTTCTTCGTGCTCGGCACGCCGGGGAACGGGGTCGTCGAGCAATCGGCAAAGGCCCAATCGCTGTTCGAGATGGGCTCGCGGGCGTCGTCCTGGTGAACGCGCCTGGTCAGCGTCGCGCCCGCGTTGCTCGTGCCGACGGACTCGTAGGCGGGTGGAGTCGACAAGTCCTGGGTGCTTACCGGGGCGCCGTTCAGGATGTATTCGGTCCGTATGCGGTTGGTGATCTCGCTGCCGTCGCGATTCCTGGCGATGGGCAGTCGAATCTGCAGGCCGGTAGACAAGTCGCCTTCCCAGCCGTTGTCCGACAGCGTATATCCCTGCTGCTGAAGCAAGCCGTCGCCGGCGTTGCTGTCGCCCGCGCCGCCGACGTTGAGCTCGAGGCTGCGCACGTTGCCGCGATTCGGCACGTCGTGGAGCAGCGTGCCGTTGGCCCGAGCCATGTCGACGGGCTTGTTGATCCAGAAGTCCATGTCGTACTCGACCATGCCGCGCGCATTGCGCGGGGCGAGCTTGATGTCGGTGATCACCTCGTTCAGCGGATCGTTCGGATCGACCTCGCCGAAGGCCACCCCTCTGAGCGTTTCGTACTGCCCCACGGCTCCGAACGAGGCGCCGCCGAAGGCCACTGCGCGGGAATTGACCTGGATCTCGGTGATGCGCGCTTCCGCCGCCTCGCCGATGCCCGCGAGGGCGACAGGCAGCAAGCTCACGAATGCAGCTCGGACAAATGGACGCATTGTTCTCCTCCTCCCAAAGACGAATATGAACGACGAATACGCTTTTCGCGAATCCTGCTCGTGTGCGCCGCACCAATGCAACCTCGTCCGCGAACCGCGCCGCAAATCGCGCTACCCTAGTACTCTCGCGAGCGCAGGGGGAGGATCAGCCATGTCGTTCAGCCGGACGCATACCGCTTTCACGTGCCTGCTCGCGGCGCTCCTCGTCGCTGGACCGGTGCTAGCGCAGGGCCGCTGGAGCCAGATGAAGCCGATTCCCCAGGGTGAAGAGGAAGTCGTCGGGGTGGCGGTCGACGGCAGGATGTACGTGATGGGCGGCCTCGGTGCCTTCCCCGGCTGGGAGCCCAAGCAGATTTTCTTCCGCTACGATCCGGCCGCGAACGACTGGAGTAGGCTGCCGTCGCTCCCCGAGGGCATCCACCACCCGGGCGTCGCCGCCGTCGGCGACAAGATCTACGTGATGGGCGGTTTCCTCATCTCCCGCCCGGCGGGCGGCGGATTGCCCGCCTGGGTCCCCACGAGCTCGGTCTGGGTCTTCGACATCCCCTCGAACGCCTGGTCGAAAGGCGTGCCGGTGCCGACCCCGCGCGGCGCGCTCACCGCGACCGCTGTCGGGACGAAGATCTACGCCATCGGCGGCGCAAAGAATCCCAGCTATTCGACGCCCGAGTTGCGGCCGACGGTCCCGGTCGAGAACCTCGCGACCAATGAGATGTTCGACACCGCGACCGGCAAGTGGTCGGCGCTGCGGCCGATGCTCACCGCGCGTAACCACCACGGCGCCGCGCTGATCGACGGCAGGATCTATGTCGTGGGCGGGCGCGTCGGCTCGACCTTCATCATCGGTCTGTCCACCAACGTCAGCACCAACGAGGCTTACGACGTGGCGAAGGACACCTGGTCCTCGGTGCTCGGCGTGCCGACCGCGCGCAGCGGGGTCGGCGTCGCGGTGCTGGAGGGTCGCATGCACGTGCTCGGCGGCGAGGCCTACCTGAACGACCTGGTGGGGACCTTCCGCACGCATGAGGCCTACGACCCGAAGACCAACAACTGGCAGCGGCTGCCGCCGATGCCCACGCCGCGGCACGGCCTCGCGGTCGTCGAGATCGGCGGCAAGATCTACGCCGTCAGCGGCGCCAACGTCGCCGGCGGCGGCGGGCCGCACGAAGGCGTCAATGTGAACGAGGCCTACGACCCGAAATAGACGGATGCGCCTCGCGGCGCCGTGACCCGCCTGCCTTAACGTCAGTATGTCTTGTAGGGCAGGAACTTGCCCGACATCTCGACGCGCACGCGATCGCCCTTTTCGCTGGCCTCGCGCTGGATGTCCATGGAGAAGTCGATGGCGCTCATGATGCCGTCGCCGAATTCCTCGTGGATCAGCTCCTTGATGGTGGTGCCGTAGACGTTGACGATCTCGTACCAGCGGTAGATCAGCGGATCGGTCGGCACCGCGGTGGGCAGCGAGCCCTTGTAAGGCACCGTCTGCAGGATCAGCACCGCCTCCTGCGGCAGGTCGAAGATGCGGCCGACGGTCTCTGCCTGCTTCTTCGTCATCTGCATCTGGCCCAGGCAGGCGGTGGTGGTCCATTCCTTGGACTGGCCGACTTTCCTCGCCACCTCGGCCCACTTGATCGCCTTCTTCAGCTTGCGGAAAGCGATGAGGTCGGTGACGTCCTCCCGCTTCATGGGCTTCATCAGCGCGGTTACGGCTTCGTCTGCGTCGCGTTTCATAGCTGCCTCCTCAGGGGCTCCAGATTGACGACCTTGCCCGCGTGGCTCGGGCGCGAGCGGTTCATCAGAAAATCCAGCAGGTGGTTGCGGATGCGGTAGTACTGCGGATCATGGTGCAGGCTATGGCGCTCGCGCGGCCTCGCCAAGCCGTTGTCGACGATCTCGGCGATGCGCGCGCCCGGGCCGTTTGACATCAGCAGGATCCGGTCGGCGAGCAGGAGCGCCTCGTCGACATCGTGCGTGATCATGAACACCGTCTGGCGCGTCGCGGCGCAGATCTTGACCAGCTCGTCCTGGATGACGCCGCGCGTGAGCGCGTCGAGCGCGCCGAAGGGCTCGTCGAGCAGCAGCATCTTGGGGCCGATGGCGAAGGCGCGCGCGATCCCCACGCGCTGCTTCATGCCGCCGGAGAGCTGCGCCGGCTTCTTGTGTTCGGCGCCGGTGAGGCCCACCAGGTCGATGAGCTTCTGGCAGTGCGTCTGCACCTGGATGCGGTTCCACTGCGGCCAGCGGCTCCTCACCGCGAACGCGATGTTGCCCATCACCGAGAGCCACGGCATCAGCGCGTGGCCCTGGAAGACGACGCCGCGATCGAGCGAGGGGCCGGCGACCTCGCGGTTGTCCATCACCACCACGCCCGCGGAGGCGCTGTCGAGCCCGGCCAGGATGTTCAGGATGGTGGTCTTGCCGCAGCCCGAATGGCCGACGATGCACACGAACTCGCCCTTCTCGATGGCGAAGCTCACGCCCTGGAACACGCTCGTCGCACCGTAGCGCTTGGCGAGCTCGCTGACCTCCAGGAAGCTCATTCCGCGTAATCCACGGCCCTCTGCAGGCGGCCGATGAGGAAGTCGAGCAGCATCCCCACCACGCCGATCACCAGGATGGCGAGGATCACGTTGCTCAGGTTGAGGTTGTTCCATTCGTTCCAGACGAAATAGCCGATGCCGGTGCCGCCGACCAGCATCTCCGCGGCGACGATCACCAGCCAGGCGATGCCGATCGAGATGCGCATGCCGGTGAGGATGGTGGGCGCGGCCGCCGGCAGCACCACCAGGAAGGCCTTGCGCAGCCGCTTAACCTCCAGCGTCTTCGCCACGTCGAGCCACTCGCGGCGCACGGCGCCGACGCCGAAGGCGGTGTTGATCAGCATCGGCCACACCGAGCAGATGAAGATCACGAACACGCCGGAGATCGAGCTGTCCTTGATCGTGTAGAGCGCGATCGGCATCCAGGCGAGCGGCGAGACCGGCTTGAGCACCTGGATGAACGGGTTCAGCGCCTGATGGAGGAGCGGCGACATGCCGATCAGAAAGCCGAGCGGCACCGCGAGGAGCAGCGCAGCCGCATAGCCGGCGGCGACGCGCGCCAGCGAATGCCCGAGCTGGATGCCGATGCCCTTGTCGTTGGGGCCGCGGTCGTACAGCGGATCGGACAACTGCTTCACGATCGCCTCGCGCATCTGCCCGAGCGTCGGGAAGCCCGTGGATTTGCCCAGCAGGTTGGCGTATTCGCTTGTTGCGGCGGTAGCCTGAGTTTGTTTTGGAAGAGTGGCGAGTTGCCAGACCACCAGGATGACGCCAAAAAACACCGCCGACAGCGCCGCCGCTCGCAGCGATTGCGCCTTCACGCTGCCCGCTTGATCGCGAAGCCGGCGAGGTAGCCCTCGGGCTGCGCCGGGTCGAACTCCCTGCCCATCACCTTGAACCTGGCGTAGCTCGTGGCAGGGGCCTTCATGTCGAGCTCCGCCATGTGCTTCCTCGCGTCGGTGACGAGGAACACGTCCTCGGCGATCGCCTTGTAGCTCACCTCGCCCTTCACGTACCCCCAGCGCTTCATCTGCGTGAGGATCCACACCGCCATCGAATGCCACGGGAAGGGATCGAAGCCGGCGCGCTCGGGCACCGTCCTCACGTTGCCCAGGCCGTCGGCGAACCTGCCGGTCAGCACCTGCTCGACCACCGTCTCCGGCTGGTTCAGGTAATTGGGCGGCGAGATCACCTTCGCCATCAGCGCGCGGTTGCGCGGGTCGCGCGCCATGCGCGCGGCGGTGAGCACCGCGCGGTACAGGGCGGCGAAGGTGTTGGGCGCTTCGCGGATCAGCGCCTCCGGCACGCCGAACGCGCAGCAGGGATGCCCGTCCCAGATCTCCTTCGACAGGACGTGGATGAAGCCGACCTCGTCGTACACGGCGCGCTGGTTGAACGGGTCGGGCCCGAGAAAGCCGTCGATGTTGCCGGCGCGCAGGTTGGCCACCATCTCCGGCGGCGGCGTGACGCGGATCTGGATGTCGGTGTCCGGGTCGAGGCCGTGCTCGGCGACGTAGTAGCGCAGCAGGAAGTTGTGCATCGAGTATTCGAACGGCACGGCGAACTTGAAGCCCTTCCACTGCCGCGGGTCGCGCCGGTCCTTGTGCTTCATGTGCAGCGTGATCGCCTGGCCGTTCACGTTCTGGATCGTCGCCACGCGCATCGGCTGCTGCGCCGAGCCCAGGCCCATCGACATGGCGAGCGGCATCGGCGACAGCAAGTGGCTGGCGTCGTGCTCCTTGTTGATCATCTTGTCGCGGATCAGCGCCCAGCCCGCGGTCTTCATGAGCTGCACGTTGAGGCCCTGCTCGCGATAGAAGCCGAGCGGGTCGGCCATGATCAGCGGGCTCGCGCAGGTGATCGAGATGAAGCCGATCTTCAGGTCCTTCTTCTCCGGCGGCTTCTTCTCCTGCGCCATGGCTTCGAGCGCGCCGAACGGGAAGACGGAGGCGACGGCCGCGTACGCCGTCGATGCGCCGACCGCGCGCAGGAAGCGGCGCCGCGCGTCGTCCCGCGGGACGAGCGCGCGCATCACCGCGGACTCGATGGCGCGGCGGCTTAGGGCTTCGTCGTCATCGGCCATGGGTGCCAATTCTCAAGGCACCCAGTCTTTTGCATCATCCATGCCAGCCCATTGCTCTGCATTCGGGCTCGCGGACGCGCCTTTGTTTGCACAGCGAAGGTGCGCAGGCCGGCCGGCGCGCACCGGATGAAGGCGCGTGTCCGGCGCCTACTCCGCCCTGATTCCGGCGGCGCGAATCACCTCCGCCCATCGCCTGGCATCATCGCGCAGCACTTTCGCGAACTCCTCGGGGCTGATTCCGGAAGGCTCGGCGCCCAGCGCGTCGAACCGCTCCCTGACGTCCGCGGCCGACAGGGCCCGAACGACCTCGCCGTGCAACCAGTCGATCACATTGCGCGGAGTTCCCCTGGGCGCGGTGAGGCCTACCCAGTTCGAGGCGACGAAGCCGGGCACGCCCGCCTCGCTCGCCGTGGGCACGCCGGGCAGGACTTTCGAGCGCTCGCGGGAAGTCACCGCCAGCGGAACAATTCTGCCGCCCTTCAGGTTGCTCATCGCCGTGGGGAGGGCGGTGATGAGAACGTCGACCGATCCGGTCATCAAGCCCGTCATCGCGTCGCCCATGCCCCGGAACGGAACGTGCGTGAGGTCTATGCCAGCCGAGCGCTTGAACAGCTCGGTCACCACATGATTCGCGCCGCCGACGCCGGCCGAGCCGTAGTTGATTTTCGCCGGGCTCGCCTTCGCCTGCGCGAGAAGCTCGGAGAGCGCGCTGATCCTGGCGTTCGTGCTTACGACAACGACGAACGGCATCTGCGCGCTGATGGTGATCGGAACGAGGTCGCTGGCATAGTCCCACGGCAGGCTGGCGTACATGGCGGGCAACACCGGGTACGCCCCGTCAACCGCGACCAGCGTGTAGCCATCGCCGGCCGACTTGGCGCCGGCTTCGTAGGCGATGCGCCCGCCCGCGCCGGTCTTGTTTTCGACGATGAACACGCCGCCGGAGCTGGCGCCCATCCTCTGCGCCACCACCCGCGTGACGATGTCCGTGACGCCGCCGGCAGCGAAAGGAACGAGGATCAGACCGGTGACCGCCCCGGACGCGTTGATGGCCACATCTTCCATCTCGTAAGGATGACCGTGGCCGAATATTTCGATCGCCTCGTGCAGGAAGGCGAAGCCGATGACGCCCAGCGCGACCATCGAGACGGGCGCTCGCGGCAGCGACCACCTCCATGCGAGGGCGAGGACCGCAAAGGAAACCAGGTGCGCCCTTCGATGAAGGTCGCCTCCGAACGCCTGTCCCGCGGACGGCATGACGCTGGCCAGGAGCAGGGCGATCGTCAGCGCGATCGCGCAGAAGAGAGAAACGCGGCGCAGAAGTTCAAACATATAATGATTTTAAATGCTGGACGCGATCAAGAAGGGCATTGCCGAAATGCGCGGAGCCGATCCGCTCACGGCGCTGACCGACCTGAGCGCCTGGCTCGAGGCGGCCAAGGGCATTCCAAGCGAAGCACTCCGCGGTGAAATACTGTCGCTGATCCAGGAAGCGAGCGGCGCGCACCTGTCCGCGCTGCTGGCGCAAATCATCGCGAAACCGGCCGGCGAGCAGGGCACGCGCGAGTCGACATGGAACAGCCTCATCAATTTTCTGAGGGGGTTGGTGGGCGCGCTGTGCGCATCGGCGGTAGCTCTGCTGAAGGAAGTGGCCGCGAACCCGTCGCTCCGGCCCGCAGCGGCGGCGGGCGCGGCCAGGGGTCTGCATGCCTGCCGGATGCTGGCGAAGGTCTGCCTGGTCCATTACGTGAGCGTTCCGCCGAAGCTCTGGCGGCTGGCGTATGCCGTTCACGGCGACGCGGAAAAGGCGGATTGCGCAGTGACGCCGGTTCGCATGCAAAGCACCCAGAAGACCCAGACGAGCGCGACCCAGGAGCTGCTGGGGCTGCTGATGCTGCAGGCGAGCTCGCCCGAGATGATGGCGCCCGTGGAGATCGAGGTGGCCGACCGCGTGATCGAGCAGCTCGGGGAAGGCTTCACGCTGCGCCCGCGCGGCGTCGCCGACAACCCCTTCCGCTTCGATCCGGCGGGCGAAAGCCCGCCGAGCCGGGCAGCCGGCCAACCGGATGCGAGCAGCGAAATCCGGCATTTCGGCGCAGGGACGGGATACGCCGCCCTCGAGCAACTCTACAAGCAGCTCGCGACGACCAGGACCTCGAACATCAAGGCCTTCGGCAAGGACATTTCCCCCGACGTGCAAATCCCGGCCATTCAGCACCTGCTGGCGTTCTGGGCCGAAGCGTCGCCGTACTCGCCGCCCGCCCGCTCGCGGGCGACGGGCACTCTGCAGGTCATTCATGGCTATGCGCAGATCTGGCTGCGCCTTTCGGGCGCCGGCTCCGGCAAGGCCGAGCTGACGCTGGCGGAAGACGGCGACGGCGCGCCGCAGCCCGCGGAAACCTGGGCCCTGCAGGACGCCGGCGGCAACGAGCTCGGCGTGGAGATCCCGCCATCGAGCCACTGGGCGCGGTGCGGCGACGTGGTCGGCGTCTCGATGCAGGGCGTCGACGAGTGCTGGCTCGGCGTGATCCGCTCCATGCATGCCGACTGGGGCCGCAGCCTGCACGCCGAGATCGCCATCCTGGGCCGCGATTCGCAGGCGGTGCAGCTGCGCGTGGTCAGCGCAGAGGGCGAGGAGAACGTCTTCTCGGAGGCGACCGCGCGGCAATTCGACTTCAACCGGGTGCGCGCGATCATCCTCGCGGACCGCTCGAACAGCGCGGCGGCGGCGCAAAGCCCGAATCTGCTGATCCCGCCCGAGAGCTGGAAGGAGGGCCGCGTCTACGAGGCGACGGGCGAAGGCGCCGCGCGCTACCTCCGCAGCGTGCAGTTCCGGCAGCGCGGAGACGACTACGTGCGCGCGGCGTTCGAGTGGGTGGCGCAGGCCTGACGGGCCTTCAGCCGCCTGCCACGCCCTGCGTATTCACGTAGAGCGAATAGACCGAGGTGCTTGCGGCCATGAAGAGGCGATTGCGGTAGACGCCGCCGAAGCACACGTTGGCGCAGCGCTCGGGCAGGTCGATGCGCCCGATGAGCTTGGCTTCGCTGTTGAAGATGTTGACGCCGTCGAGCGCCTCGCTGCCCATGCCCCAGCCCATCCACAGATTGCCGTCGACGTCCAGGCGGAAGCCGTCCGGCGTCCCGCCGGGCTCGGCGGTAAGAAACACGCGGCCATTCGAGAGCCGCGTGCCGCCGTCCACGACGTCGTAGACCCGCACCACGCGCGGGGTCGCGCCGGCCTCGATGATGTAGAGCCTGGACTCGTCGGGCGAGAAGGCGAGGCCGTTAGGCCGGTTGACGTCGCCCGCGATAACCGCGAGCTTCTGCGTCTTCGCGTCCCAGCGGTAGACATTGGTCGGCAGCTCCGGCTTGGCGACGTGTCCTTCGTAGTTGCCAAGGATGCCGAACGGCGGATCCGTGAACCAGATCGAGCCGTCCGACTTGCATACGATGTCGTTCGGCGAGTTGAGCGGCTTGCCGTCGTAGCGGTCGGCGATCACGCTGATCGCGCCGTCGTGCTCGGTGCGCGTCACGCGCCGCGTGTCGTGCTCGCAGGTGAGGAGCCTTCCCTGGCGGTCGCGCGTATTGCCGTTGGCGTTGTTCGAGGGCTTGCGGAACACGCTGACCGCGCCGGTTTCCTCCTCCCACTTCATGATGCGGTTGTTCGCGTATTGCCGTTGGCGTTGTTCGAGGGCTTGCGGAACACGCTGACCGCGCCGGTTTCCTCCTCCCACTTCATGATGCGGTTGTTAGGGATGTCGCTCCACAGGAGATAGCGGCCGTCGCCGAACCACACCGGCCCCTCGTTCCAGCGCGTGCCCGAGGCGATTCTCTCGACTTTGGCCAGCCCGAGGCGGTAGCGCCCGAAGCTCGGGTCGACGATCTTGACCGACGGATCCGGATAGCGCTGGCTCGGCTGCCACGGAGCCGCAGTTTGTGCTGCGGTGCGCGGCATCGCCGCCAGCGCGGCAACGCCCGCTCCCACTTTGAGAAACTCCCTCCTGCTCCGTTCCATGGTTCCCCTCCTTTTTAGTCTATCTTCGCGCCCGAGCGCGTCATCACCTCCTCTGGTACGCGCAGTAAACCGAAACTACTTCGGCTGTACAACCAGGAACCTTACGACGGTCTTCCCGACGTTCTTATTGCCGAAAGTCTCCTGCGGAAACCACCGTGTGTCGCCGGTCTTCCAGACTTTCTTCTCCGTCTTTCCGTCTGGATAGATACGCATCATGGTCCCGCCCGATATGGCATGCGTCACACGAGCGGGACGCTGGCGTGAAGAGCTTCCTTCCCCGGGTTTGAAAGTCACCTCAGAGACCTTCACCTTGTCATTCTCGAGTACTTGCTTGATGGTCCCTTCTTTAACCGCTTTCGACTTCTCCTGCGCCATCGCGGGTGTCGCAATCACCCCTGCTATAAAGAACGCAGGGACAAGCAGTCCTGCCAGTACGCCGGCCAATTTGCTCATGGTGTATCCCCTTGCATCCCGGCGTGGCGGCGAAATCGCCCGAGGAGCTCATCGATCTCCTCAAGAAGAGCCCGGGACGCCTCAACGCCGCCATCAACGTGCCGGGAAGCACGAGCCACCTGGCGGCCGAGATGTTCAAGCAGCTCGCCGGGCTGAGCTTCACCGTGGTCCCCTACAAGGGCGGCGGACTGTCGATGGCCGCAGTGATGAGCGGCGAGGTCGATTTTCAGTTCGCGGAAGGCCTGCTCGCCGCGCCGCAGATCCGGGGCGGGAGGGTGCGCGCGCTCGCGGTGACCACGCCAACGCCGCTCGCGGGTTTCCCCGGCTTGCCCGCGATGAACGGCATCCTGCCCGGCCTGGTGGCCGATAACTGGTTCGCCATTTATGCGCCTGCAGGCACGCCGCGGGACGTCGTGACCGCGATCAATCGTGCGCTCAAGAAGGGGCTGGAGGCGAGCGCGGTTCGCGCGCTGTTCGAGCAGGAGTCGCTGGCGGCTGTCGGCAGCACGCCCGAAGAGCTCGGCGCGCATCTCAGGCGCGAGATCGACCGCTACGCGGAAGTGATTCGAAAGGGCAATATCACCCCGCAGTAGCGAGCGAGCGGTCCCCAGATGACAAACGTGCCGTTGTGCTGCGCGCGAGCTCCGGGTCAGATCGCTTGCAGGCCCTTGCGCGCCGGGTGCCCGTTGCCGAGCCGCGTCACCAGCTCCTCCCACATCGCGTCGGTGTTCTTGCGGAACACCAGCGCCGGGTCCGGGTCGGCCACGTACCAGTAGCCGGCTTCGATCTCCTTCGCGAGCTCGCCCGCCGTCCAGCCGACGAACCCGGCGAAGTAGCGCGCGTCGTTCGGCGTCTGCTCGATGATGCGGTCGACGTTCTTGCCATTGCCGGTCACGAAGAGATCGCCGAAGAGGCGGATCGAGGGCTGCCCCGGATCCCGCCGCAGCAACGCGAAGACGGAGCCCGCCGCCTCGGGACCGCCGTAAAAGAGCGGATCGGTGACCTTTGCGGAAGGCGCGTGCTCGGGAAACAGGGTCGCAAGCCTGGCCTCGGTCGCGCGATTGAGAATGAACCCGATGTGCTGGTCGCCCCTCGGCACCACGATCAACGCGGTGTGGCTGTAAGGCCCCTCCAGGTCCGGCGAAGCCACCAGCACCATCGGCTTGGCAAGATCCTGCGCGCGTGCCGCGCAGGCGGTCATCAGGATCAACCCCGCGACGGGCGCGAATAGACTTTTACAGAAGTCGACATTTGCCCCTGCGCCCGCCGCAATGGAATAACAGCCTCGTCTCAGACGTTCAGTGTCATGTCCGTAGCGCGGGAAAGGAGGTCAGCGAATCGGGCTGGCGCGCCGCCGAGGACAACATCATCACTTCATAGAGGAGCATATGAAGACGAGTCAATTGACGTTGATCATCATAGGTTTGGCTGCCTCGATGCCATTTCCCTTACCGGCCGCGGCGCACGACGATCATGCTGCGGTGGTGGTCCTGCGGGACGACTGCGATCCCAGTGACCCGGGCTGGGCGCCTACGGGCGGGTGCGTGCGCAAGGAAGGCGACGTCAACCTGGCCGAGTTCCGCGCCGAGCTGTCTTCTCCGCTGTCGGCGTCGGTCATCGGACCTCAGGCGTGGCGGATCGATCCTCCGTATGTAAAGGTTGAACCTGACGACAGCCTGATGGTGAGAAACAGGGGCGGCCGGATCCATACCTTCACCGAGGTCGCGAACTTTGGCGGCGGGAAGGTTCCGCCGCTAAACAAGGGCCTCGCAACCGCTCCCGAGTGCCTGGTATCGACGGACATCGCTGCGGGCGGCAAAGCGGAAGTGGGCACGCTCGCCGAAGGCAATCACCATTTCCAGTGCTGCATCCATCCCTGGATGCGCGCGGTCATCAAGGTGAAGCGGGAGGACTGACGCAGGCCTGGCTCGATCGCACCCCGCTCCGGCGGGGTTTTTGTTTTTCCCGCGACCCCTTCTCCCACTACTCCTCGGGGCCGCCGGTCGGCAGCGGCGGCGTGCTCTCGGGCGGCCGGCGGTGTCGCGTAGCCTGCTCGAAGGCGTAGGCGAAGCCGATCAATTTGGGTTCGCTGAACGCGGGTCCGGAGAAGGTCACACCGTAGGGCGCAGGCTTGGCGTCGAAGCCGTCCGGGAAAGGCGTCGGGGGGAGGAAGGGCGGCGGGGCCACCGCCGGATTCGCCACGAACCCGGCTGGTACGACGATGCTCGGATAGCCCGCACGCGCCGGGGCATTGGCGCCGCGATTGGCCGGGAAGAGCACCGCATCGAAATCCTTGTACACCGCATCGAGCCCGCGGGTTTTCGCGATGTCGAGATCCTTCGCGCGGTCCCTCAGGTACCGCGCGGTGTCTCTGCTGCCCGCGCGGGTGTCGAGCGAGTCGGCGGCGATGGCCAGCCCCTGGCCATATTTGAGCCCCACCTGCAGGCCGTTGATCGTGAAATTGTTGTTGAATGCGATCACGTCTCCAAGCGTGCGCACCGGAGCGCTGGCGGGAAGTCTGGCCAGATAGGCGTTCAGATCGCGCTTGAACCCAAAGAGCAGAACCGTGGAGCAGTTCGCCGGAATCGGCAAGCCGCCGCAACCACCGAAGTCGAACAGCTCCTGCTGCGTGGGAATTTCGTGGAAGTCCTCCACGATCGCGCCCTCCGCTCGCAGGACCGCGATGGCGTCGTTCATGACCTGCTGCTGCTCGACGCTGAGGACGACGCGATGGAGGCTGTCGGTCCAATAGCCGAAATGCGGGACCGCGATGCGCGCACCGCGCAGCGCACTCCTCTTCAGGAATCGCGTGTAATCGCTGAAGCACTTGCCCGGCATGAGGCACGCGGCGGTGGCGGGGTCCTGGGGATCGAACCCGGCCAGGACGCCGAGAAGCCTGGCGGCGTCGGTCACGGTACGCGCCATCGGTCCGGCCGTATCCTGATCGGCGGTGATCGGCACGATCCCCGTCCGGCTCACCAGGCCCACCGTCGGCTTGATGCCGACGAGGAGGTTCTGGGTTGCGGGGCTGAGGATCGATCCCGACGTCTCGGTGCCGACCCCCACGGTTGCGAGGTTCGCGGACACGGCGATGCCTGGGCCGGAGCTGGAGCCGCCGGTCGCGAGCGCCGGGCGGCCGTCATTGAACGGCTGCCTCGGATCGGTGCGAGGATCGAACGGGTTGAAGCCATAACCGGCCCGCGTCAGGTCGCCGCCGCGCTCGAAGAGCTGCAAGCGCAGTTGCGAGCTGTAGCCGGTCGGCATGCCGGTGGAGCTGAGGAAGTTGGCGAACTCGGTGAGGGTCGCCTTCCCGAGGATGATGGCGCCGGCGCGGCGCAGCTTCCTCGCGATGAACGCATCCTTTGCCGGTACCGAACCGCCGAGCGCGACCGATCCGGCCGTCGTCGGCATATCGGCGGTATCGATGTTGTCCTTGAGGATGACCGGCACGCCAAACAACGGCTTTCTGCGCCCGTCCGCCTCCCCGTCTTCATCCCGGGCGCGCTCGTCATCGTCAAGATCGTCGACGTTCAAGGCGCGGGCGGCGTAGACGACGTGCTCGTTCACGTGCATGAAGCTGTTGAGTTCTGGACCGGCCTGATCGTAGGCCGCGATCCGTGCGAGATACATGCGCACGAGCTCCTCGGGGGTGAGAGTCCCCGAACGAAATGCATGCTGAATGTCGGCGATGGTGGCCTCGACCAGCTGAAACTGATCGCGGTCCCGGGCGTGCCCGATGCTCGGCAGAACGAACGCGGCAACTGCAACGAGCATCCAGGTGGGCAGGTGGGAGCGTTTCATGTCTTTCTCCTGTCGCAGAAATGCTAATGCGAAGCGCGGCGGCAAGGAAATGATCCGGTTGGCTCTAGATCAGGCCGCGATCCTGCGCCTGAGCTCCGGCAGGCAGGAGCCGCAGTTGGTGCCGCACTTCAGGCGAGCCTGCAGTTCCGCGATGGATTTCGAGGTTGCCAGGAAGGCGTCGATCTCGCTTTCGGCGACGTCGAAGCAGTTGCAGAGGGTGCGCCCCCGCGGCGCCGGCAACCCGGGCGGCGTCTCCAGCGGAAGCAGGAGGTGGCGCCGCAGATCACCGACCGCCACGCGGCGTTCCCAGAGATCCTTCAGCCAGGGCTCGGAGCGGGTGTCTCCTGACAGCCGCACCGCACGTACCGTTCCGCCGTCGAGCAATACGCGGCGGGCGATCTGCCGCCTGCTGTCCTCGTAGCGCAGCGTGTCGGCCACGTCGAGGCCGAAAGCCGTATCGATGCGGCGCAGCACGTCCTCGCCCAGCGCTTCCTTTGCCGCCAGGGACAGGCGCACCCCCGGCCGATCGCGGCCGATGAGCGTGCGGGTCGCATAAGGCGCAGCGCTCATGACTGGGGCGAGCTCTTCCATCAGGGAGGAAGGGTTCTGCGCGTCCCCGAACGCGACGAGACGCCACGGCAGCTGCGCGGCTTCGACCCGCACGGCGCAGTGCTTGAGCTCCGGCTGCCGCGAGGATGGATCGAGCGCGCCGATCGTGAGCTCGTTGACGCCGCGCCGGCCCTCGCCGCCGAGGAACCGGGCGCCCCAGTGCATCGCCAGGAAAACGACGCCCTGCAGCATATCCGGATCGGCGTCGGCCTCCACGTACACGTGTCCGCGGCGGGAAGCGACCTTGAGCAGCTCGGCCTTCTTCAGCCCAAGCCGCGAAAGATCGTCGGGATGGACCATCAGCCGCGGCTGCGGCTCGTGCGCGAAAAGGCCCGCGATGGTCCCCGTGCAGCTCATGGTGTGCCACTGGTCGCGCAGGCGCCCGGTGGTGAGGCGCAACGGATAACGCTCGTCCGCCTCCTCGGCCACACGTTTGTATGGAGCCGGCACGAAGCGTGCGCGGCCCGAAGGCGTGGGGAATACCCCGTCCTCGTAGAGCCTCTTCAGGCCTGAAGTCGATTTTTCGGGAAAAGGCCATTGCTGCGGGCCGCGCGAATCCAGCAGCACATAGGACAGGCCGGTTATGTCCAGGTCGCGCCCGCGCGTCGTTTCCCGGTGTTCGTTAAAGATTTCTTCGGGGCTTTGGTAGTTGAATTTCCCCGGGAACAGTTTCCTTGAGAAATCGACTGCAATTCTCCAGTCCTCTCTCGCTTCTCCCGGAGGCGGCACCGCGGCGCGCACGCGTGAGATGCGGCGCTCGGAGTTCGTCATCGTGCCCTCCTTCTCGCCCCACCCGGCAGCGGGCAGAAAGACATCCGCATACGCCGACGTTTCGGTGTTCCGATAGGCGTCCTGCACGACCACCAGCTCGGCCCGCTCCAGCGCCTCGTGCACAAGCTTCTGGTCGGGGAGCGACTGGGCCGGGTTGGTGCAGGCGATCCAGACGATCTTGATCTCCCCTGCGCGCACCGCCTCGAACATCTCGACCGCCGACCTGCCCGGCTTGGCAGGGACCTCGTCCACGCCCCACAACCGCGCAATTTCCCGTCTGTCTTTTTCGCTGCTCAAGTCTCGGTGCGCGGAAAGCAGGTTGGCCATTCCGCCCACCTCACGCCCGCCCATGGCATTGGGCTGGCCGGTAAGGCTGAAGGGCCCGGCGCCCGGCTTGCCGATTTGCCCGGTCGCGAGGTGCAGGTTGATGAGGGCGGCATTCTTGGCCGTTCCGCTCGAGGACTGGTTGAGCCCCTGGCAGTAGAGGGAAAGGGTGGCCTGCGAAGTTGCAAACAGCTTCGCCGCCTCGAACAGGTCTTTCTCGGGAATTCCGCAAACGGCTGCCGTCGCCTTCGGCGGGAACTCCCTGACGGTTTCCCGGGCGGCGTCGAAGCCCTCGGTATGCGCGCGGATGTACGCCGCGTCGCACCAGCCCTCCGCCAGCATGATGTGCAGCATGCCGTTGAAAAGCGCGACATCGCTGCCGGGCGTGATCTGCAGATGCAGCGTCGCTGCGCGCGCGGTTTCGGTCTTGCGCGGGTCGACGACGATCACGTTCCTGGGTTTGGCCTTTTCGATTCTCCGGTACAGCACGGGATGCGCCCAGGCCATATTGCTTCCGGCGATGAAGATGCACTCGGCGAGATCGACGTCCTCGTAGCACGCGGGCGGCGCGTCCGCCCCTAACGAGCGCTTGTAGCCCGCCACCGCCGAGGCCATGCACAGGCGCGAATTGGTGTCGATGTTGTTGGTGCCGATCAAGCCCTTGGCGAGCTTGTTGAAGACGTAGTAGTCCTCGGTGAGAAACTGGCCGGACACGTAGAAAGCCACCGCATCGGGCCCATGAAGGGAAATTGTTCTAGAAAATTTATCTGCTATGAAATCCAGCGCCTCGTCCCAGGATTTGCGCTCGCCGCCTATTTCGGGATAAAGCGCGCGGAATGAAGGATCCGCCTTGTGCAGCGACAAGCCCTTGGTGCACAGGCGGCCGAAGTTCGCCGGATGGGCAGGGTCGCCTCTTACCGAAATAATTTCATTGTTGGAGACAGAAGCGAGTACCCCGCAACCCACGCCGCAGTAGCCGCACACCGTGGCGATCTCACGCCGCGGTTCGACCAAGACAAAGCCCTCTTCAACTCTCGCGGCGTACACCGGAATCCGCGCCGAGCTGTCCTCGATGCAGCGGCCCGATACCAGGCTGAAATGCTGCTTGTAGACCGGCGAGGCCACGACCAGCTCGCCCTTGATGTCGCCGACTATTCCGCGCGAGATGACATTGGCGCCGGAGAAGGGATCGTGGTTGCCGACGGCGTAGACGCTGTCGTCGTCCAGCCGGAAGAGCGCCACCTGCTCGCCGCCCACGAGCGCGCACACGCCGGTATTGGGCACGATGTCATCGAGACGACAGATCTTATGCAACTTCAACTTCCCGCTCCGCAGGGCGGGCGGGACGGATCTGGCCGCGCTCGGCGACGAAGATGACGTTGCGATCGGGCTCGTCGCTGTTGACGAAATGGCGGAACCGCTTCATCACCTCCGGGTCGTTGATCGCCTTCTTCCACTCGCACTCGTAGCTGTCGACCAGCTTCTGCATGTCCGCCTCGAGCTCGGCGCCGATGCCCAGCGAGTCCTCGCACACCACCTTGCGCACGTAGTCGATGCCGCCCTCCAGGTTCTCCAGCCACACGCTGGTGCGCTGCAGCCGGTCGCCGGTGCGGATGTAGAACATGAGGAAGCGGTCGATGTATTGAATCAATTCCTTTTCATTCAAATCCTTTGCAAGCAGATCAGCGTGTCTCGGCTTCATGCCGCCGTTGCCGCACACGTACAGGTTCCAGCCTTTTTCCGTGGCGATGATGCCGACGTCCTTGCCCTGCGCCTCGGCGCACTCGCGCGTGCAGCCCGAGACCGCCATCTTCATCTTGTGCGGCGAGCGGATGCCGCGGTAGCGGTTCTCGATC
>WNFI01061586.1_pt1 | contig 29040 bp, 21 predicted proteins | sample 5400471 | NCBI WGS metagenome assembly WNFI01 (sample SAMN13153348, study PRJNA577476) | soil metagenome | isolation source: 100 cm saprolite on Douglas fir-dominated hillslope | place: USA:California | collected 2013-09-17
AAACAACTAGAAAAGACTGCGGGCCCAGGTAATTATGACTATTTTGCGCCACTTGATGCTTTCTAGATCTGGCCCGAGAGAGCAGGTGTCGGGGAAGATCCTCACTTTTGCAAGAGGACCAAAATGAAAGAAGTCCATGGCACAACCACTACTACAACTAACGCACTACAAGGCGTTCAGACTGCTTCTAATAACGTCCCTGCTATAATGCCGCGTGTTGTAATCGTTGGTGCTGGTTTCGGCGGCTTGCGGGTTGCGCGAGGCTTGAGCAAAGCTCCTATTCATGTCACCGTTATCGACCGCCAGAATCACCACTTGTTCCAACCATTATTGTACTGGGTCGCCACGGCTGGCTTATCGCCTGCCGATATCAGCTCACCGATTCGGCATATTCTCAGAAAACAGAAAAACACGGAAGTGTTGATGGCTGAAGTAACTGGTGTGGATCTTCAGGAACAGCGTGTGCTCATGGGTGATCGTTCCTTGCCATATGATTACCTGGTGCTGGCAACTGGTGCTCACGAGAACTACTTCGGGCATCCCGAGTGGCGGGTGTATGCCCCTGGACTGAAATCAGTAGTAGATGCAACATCCATTCGGCGCAAGATACTACTCTCGTTTGAAAACGCCGAGATAGAAACCGATCCGGAGAAAATTGAAGAGCTGTTAACGTTTGTGCTGGTTGGCGCCGGACCAACTGGCGTCGAAATGGCGGGCGCCATTGCGGACCTTGCCCACAACGCTCTCGCAACCGATTTTCGACATATAAATACGAATTCTGCTCGCATTATTCTGGTCGAAGCCTTGCCAAGGATACTGAGTGCATTTCCTGAGTCACAGGCACGCAAAACAAAAAAGAAACTGAACAGTATGGGAGTGGAGGTTCGTACGAATGCCCCTGTTTCAGAGATAGATGATCATGGTGTCGTGGTCGGAGGAGTACGCATACAGGCAAAGACGATCATCTGGACTGCGGGTGTTTTAGCCTCCCCTGCCGGTAAGTGGCTTGGTACGGAGGTGGATCGTGTAGGTCGGGTCAAGGTGACAGGAAATCTATCCGTCCCAGGCTATCCCAATGTGTTTGTGATTGGTGATACCGCCACCGCTACACAAAACGGAAAACCTCTTCCTGGTGTTGCCCCAGTCGCTATGCAGGAAGGCCGCTATGTGACATCTATGATCGCCCACCGGGTTGAGGGGAAGGAACTAAACGAGCCGTTTCATTACCGTGATAAAGGGAACCTGGCTACGGTAGGGCGTTCCTATGCTATTGTAGATATCGGCAAAATTCGCTTCACAGGCTTAATTGCGTGGCTGATCTGGCTTGTCGTGCATATCTACTATCTTATCGGGTTCCGCAACCGTATTGTGGCTCTCTTCCAGTGGGCCTGGACCTACCTTACTTATTCACGTGGCGCACGACTCATTACATTGGAGAACAAACACGAAACTTAGAAAATTCAAATTCAGTATCGTGTAATCTTAGATATATTCCTGAGCTTGCTAATGCATGTCCTTATTCTCCTATAATACTATGATGCTTGATTGCTATTCAGTTGTTTGAGGTACATAGTGCAAGAGGTACAAGGTACTCTCCCTGTAGGGAGCATCGTACATGACCGTTACCTGGTGGAGAAGCTACTGGGCAAAGGTGGATTTGGTGCCGTCTATTTGGTAAGAGATCAACGTGTCCGGCAGAATCTATTTGCCCTCAAAGAAGTGATCGATCCCAACCAACTAGAGCGGAAGCGTTTCGTCTTTGAGGCTGAGTTACTCAGACGGCTTGATCATCCAGCAATGCCCCGTGTCTATTATGTGTTCGAAGACGACAAAAACGACCGGGCATATATGCTCATGGACTATGTCGAGGGGTCAAACCTGGAGGTTCTCCGGCGGCACCAACCAGGAAAGCGCTTTTCAGTACAACAAGTTCTGAGTATTATGGCAACAATTATGGAAGCTGTATCCTATTTACACAATCAACAGCCTCCAATCATTCACCGCGATATCAAACCTTCTAACATTATCGTACCAACATCGGGCAACGAAGCAGTTCTGGTTGATTTTGGCATCGCTAAGGAATATAATCCCGAATCTACTACAACTGCTATACGTCATGCTTCACCTGGCTATGGAGCGCCTGAGCAATATGGCATGGGGACCAACACTCGCACAGATATCTATGGCCTCGGCGCAACCATTTATACTCTGCTGACGGGTGTTGTCCCTGTGGATGCTTTCTATCGAACAACTTCCTTGGGGAGCAAGGGGACTGATCCTCTTGAGCCAATACTCCAATATGCACCGGACGTTCCAAAACATATAGCCGATGCCATTTATCGTGCTATGGCAGTTGATATGAATGAACGATTTCCAACAGTGCAGGATTTCTGGCAGGCGCTCAATGCCCAGCCTCTAGCTCAACAACCACCTGCGCCTCTCGTTATTCCGGCGTCAGCTGCCCCGCATTCTCGTCCTGCTGCTGTCGCTAGGCCCATTCCGCAGTTTAACAATTCCACTACAGTGGCCATGCAAGGACGTTCAGAAAGTAGCCCCAGGAGATTTGCTGTACCCTTTCTGCTGCTCCTTGCGTTACTGGTGGGTGTAGCTTCTGCCGCGCTTCTTTTGTCTGCTATTCTTGGCCATCAACATGCTCAAACCAGTATTACCCCGACGGCAGCGGTCGTGCATAAAACCAGGGTCACAGTTACTCATCAGCAGACACCAATACCATCACCAAATCCAAGGCCTAATCCTAGCTCTACAGTAACACCGTCTCCTTCTTCTTCCCCAGCACCAGCAGGTGCTCCAAACGTAGCTGGCACCTATGATGGTTTGATTATTGATGATATCGGGCCCACAAGGGGAACTATGTCTCTTTCAATCCAGCAGCAGCAGAGGAGTATCAGTGGCACCTTTACTGTGAGTGGTGGACTACAAGGAAGTGGGCCTTTCACAGGAATTGTCACAAACAAAGGCCATATCCAATTCACTGTTCAATCTAATGGAGTAAACCCTCTCTTTTTCCACGGATCGGTACAGTCAAATGGTGGCCTTGCAGGAAGTTACTGTAGCCTGGACAATACAGGTCATTGTAATCCGGCAGCTGGAGGTTATGGTACATGGACCGTTTCGCCCACATCTTCTAGATCAGGGTCCGCATCGCTTATGTCTTCTTATGAAACCTGACTTTCGTAACATTCGTGTTAGTTCAACACAGTTGGTGTAGATAGTACTGAAAAAGCGTTGGTTACATAACGATTTGAAGCGAAGCGTCACAAGCTTCCCATCGATAGCGCTATGCTTGATAATGTGATATACTCCAACTCACTGCAAAAATACTAATAATTCACCTACAATACATACTGGGGATACATTATGTTTTACGACCATACAAAAATTTACGTCAAGGCGGGCGACGGTGGGAATGGCTCCATTCATTTCCGCCGGGAGAAGTTCGTTCCGTTTGGAGGACCCGATGGAGGAGATGGTGGTAGAGGAGGTAGCATATACATGGAAGCTTCTTGCAACTTGAATACCCTCATTGATTATCGCTACCGCCAGCATTTCAAGGCTACTTCGGGTGGAGCAGGGGCACGCCAGAAAAAACATGGAAACAAAGGCGAAGACCTCATTCTAACCGTCCCGTGTGGCACAGTTATCCGTGATGCTGAATCGGGCCAATTGATTGCAGATCTGGTGGATGGTGGCCAACGTGTCATGGTAGCGCGAGGTGGCCGTGGTGGCTTAGGCAATGTGCATTTTGCTACTGCCACGCACCAGGCTCCACGAGAAGCGCAGAAAGGCGAACCTGGCGAAGAACGCTGGCTCTCACTCGAGTTGCGTCTAATTGCGGATGTCGGACTCGTTGGTTATCCCAATGCGGGTAAATCAACTCTGTTGTCCGTCGTCACTGCTGCCGAACCCAAGATTGCCGACTATCCTTTCACTACACTTTCGCCTAATCTCGGTGTTGTTACCATCGGGCAGCCTGGAAGCGGAGATGAATACAGCTTTGTGCTGGCCGATATACCAGGATTGATCGAAGGGGCAGCACAAGGTGTGGGCCTTGGGCACGAATTTTTGCGCCATGTGCAGCGTACGCGCTTGCTTTTACACATACTCGATGGCGCAGCCTACGAGCGTGATCCCTGGCAAGATTTTCAGGCTATCAACCAGGAACTTCGAGAGTACGACGAACACCTGGCAACACTTCCGCAGATCGTCGTGCTGAACAAAATGGATCTGCCCGAAGCGCAGGAGCGTTGGCCAGCGCTCAAAGCAAAGGCCGAAGCGGCAGGGTATCCAGCCTTCGCCATATCTGCCGTTGCCCATCAAGGTACTGACGAACTCGTGCAATATACTGCCCGAAGATTGCAGGAGATTCAACAAGAGGAGGCAGAACGAAGGGCTGCTCAGACCATCTCTGAAATGGAAAGTCCCGTGCTACGTCCACAGCCAGAGGATGCTTTTTCCATTACGCAGGAGAATGGCTTCTACGTTGTAAGAGGAAAACGTGTCGAGCGTACAGTAAATATGACTAACCTGGAGAGCGAAGAGGGCATGGCTCGCCTGCAAGTTACGCTTGCCAGGATGGGAGTTACCAGGGCGCTAGAAGAAGCAGGAGTCAAGGTAGGCGATAGAGTACGCTTTGGCAAAGTCGAATTAATTTGGGGCGAGTAGCCACCATTTCCTGTAACACAAGATTATGATATACTTGGGGTAGATTTTTCTGCCCGTAATGTGCAAAGGTGCTTTTCGTCTCCCTTGATGCCAAATTAAGCGGGCAACAGATGAAATCTCCCACTAACATCACAAAACATTGGATCACAGAATGCGAGAGTTCACGGGCTTATGGGAGAGACACTGAACCTGCAATTTAGCAGCCGCGGAGATGGCACGTTTGAATTACAAGTAAGGGAAAGTTGGTCGGGTCGTGTCGTCAGGGGTAGCTTTGTTCCTCCTTACACCCCCCGGCAACTGAACACCCTCTTAAAAAAGCTCAATCTCTTAGAGAGCGATAGCCAGGAGTTACGCGACATTGGACAGCGCCTTTTCCTTGCGTTGTGTGGATCTGAAACTCCCGGAACCGGCCGTCGCGAATCCTCTGAACAATCAGTGCAAGCCATACTGAGAAGTGTCATCCAACGCACGCTCAAGCGGCGCGGTACAGTTGCCTTAACGCTTGTCTTTGGTCCAGGATGTGACGAATTTGTGCGTTATCCCTGGGAACTGTTGTACAATGGCGAGCACTTCCTGCTTGCATCAGGTGTCTTTACACTTACCCGTGCCTTGTTGCAACCGGACATGCCAATGGGAAGCGAGTTACCGGTCCATCCGCCGATGCGCCTACTTTATATCGGAGCTTCGCCTCTAGATTGTCCACCCCTGGAAACCGAGCTCAGTTTCGAGGCCTTAGAACGTGGACTCTCTAGGCTGGTTGAGGATGAGCTTGTGTATCTGGATAAACTGATGCCTCCCACGTTTGATGAATTGGTGCGCTATCTCAACTCATTTGGTGGAGCAGGTGCATTTAACGATAAGCGCACCACGATCCCCTGTTATGCCATCCACTTTGATGGACATGGAGCTTTTGGTCGTCTCTGCCCATCCGAAGAGTGTGATGAGCTCAACGATGCCAATACGCACAACTGTAACGGTTGCGGGATCTCACTACGAGGTGTAAAACCACAAACGTATCTCTGTTTTTGTGATGACAAAGGCCGCAACCGGCTAGTCGACACAGAAACCCTCCGTGAACTGTTTGTCAGCAGTGATGTCCGTCTCGCTGTTTTCTCTGCGTGCGAAACAGCCACTTTTATTGAGGACAAAGCGCACCACCATCATCGGAAGGCGGCCGTTGATGCCACGTTAGCTACAGCCTTAGTCATGGCGCAGGTTCCTGCTGTCGTTGCTATGCCGTTCTCTTTGCAAGACGAGCTTACCCCTACCTTCATGTATCACTTCTACGAAGCGCTTGCAAGTGGACGAACTCTCGAAGAGGCGCTCTCTCGCGCTCGCCAGGCCTTGCTGCCGATCAAGCAACATAGCTGGTTTGTTCCGGTACTCTACCGGCAAATAGTTGAAGGGCAGGAAGGTCCCGTCGCTTTTCTGGCCACCCGTGATGAACCTGAAGAACACGATCATCCCTTAGCGCACCTGGGTGCCACAACCACCTTTGTTGGGCGGGAACAGGAATTGCAAGAGTTGAGTAGATTACTGAAGGAGGCCGTGCGAGGCGAAGAGCAGCATGGGATACGGGTATCAGAGGCATCGGGAAACACGCGTAAATTGAGAGCAGGCATTCATCACTTAGCCTTAACTGGTCCCGCCGGTATCGGGAAAAGTGAACTGGCATTTGAGGCTGTGCGTCTGAATAGCGACAAGTTCCCCGGTGGAGTCATCGGTATTTCATTGGGGGGAGGCAAGACGCTCAGCCATGCACTTATCGAAATCGCGCATTGTCTGAATATTCACTTTAAGGAAATGCATACCGTTGACACTGGCCATTGCGAACGAACGGTGCTGGGCGCACTTCGTTCTTTAGCCAATCGAGACCTCTCCTGCTTATTGCTCCTCGATGGCTTCGAAGAGATACAGGAGCACGCCGAGGTTGGAAGCTGGTGTCGCTTTCTCTGTTCTCTTCCGGAGCAAGTTGTCGTTTTGCTGACTTCTCGCTCTAACCCGGCATCCATCGCGGCTTTGGATGGCGCGATGTGCCGCTGGTATGAATACACCGTTGGTAAAATGACGAGCGAGGACCTGCTCAAGCTCTTCGCCGAACTCGCTTCAGACAGTGGAATAGATGAGCGCATACATCTCTCTGATCCAAACCAACAGGGCATTTTACAAGAAATTTGTACCTTACTTGATGGCTATCCTCTTGGTGCACAATTGATCTTTGGCACATCCCGCCGTGCAATTGCTGGCAAGCTTTATAGACCTGAAGCAGCTACCCGCTCCCTGGAAGAAGTGCGTGATGAGCTACGAGAGACCCTACCGGAGGGTATGTGGGCTGTACTGGACATTGCTTACAGGCGTTTATCTCAATCAGCACGTTTGCTCCTTCCATATCTTGCTGCTTTTAAATTGCCTTTTAGCCGGGAGCAGATTGTCATGCTTGTGGCTCCAGAAACTGCCGCCACTGTGCGAGCTGCAGTGCGCCTGGAGCAAGAACATTACCTGGAAGAAATTCCTTCCAACCAGAAGCAATTGACGCAGGGAGTCGTAGCTGATATTCCCATGGAGCTTGCTACGAACTGGCCTGCTGCGCGTGATGAGCTGGTGGAAGCTTCGTTCATCCAGTTTGATGGGCGTGTCTACACTATACATCCACAGGTGCGTCACTTTGCGCTCTCACACTTACCACTGGAGGAGCGCCGTCGTGCGCATCGCGTGGTTGCAACCTACTACAGCAGCCTGCCACAGCCAAGCCCAGATGAGTGGTTCGCTGCCTTTGAGCACCTGGAAGACGCAGGTGAGCCGCAGGACCTGCAAAAGGCGGTTCACCTGGCCGTGCGTGCCTTTTGGGCCTTATATACCAGGGGCCATGCTTCTGAACTCAGGGCTATGCTGCATCGTGCCGAAACCTATGCCCTTGATCCAGGCGATAAAACAAGTGAAGGTCAGATCCAATGTGCTCTGGGCACAATCTTACGCCGGCTTGGGAAGTATCCCGAGGCGCTAGGTTGCCTGACGCGCAGTTTAACGCTGCATCGCGAACAAAATGAACGTGACGAGTCAGCCTGGGCGCTGTATGAGCTCGCGATGCTCTTTCGCGAGGAAGGTCATTACCGGCAGTCCACCGAGCATGCCAAAGAGGCGCTGAATTTCTTTCGTGAGGCTGGTGATACCAAAGGCGAAGCGTTAGTTCATACGGTGCTGGGCGAAGTCAGTCGCGGGCATGGCTATTATTATGATGCCCTGGGACACTTTGAGCGTGCGCTTGCCAGTTTCCGTAGCCTGCCCAGCAGTGAAGGACTTCCATCGACACTGCGAGATCGCGGTACCGTTCACGAAGCGCTGGGGAATTATGCCGAGGCGTTGGCAGATTATGAAGATGCTCTCCGCCTTTTCAATTCTCTTGGATCGCGCTTCGGGCAAGCCTGGGTTTATACTGACCAGAGTGTGGTGTATGCGGATCAAGGAAAACTAGACCTTGCCGAGCGCACCTGCAACGAGGCCATCGGCATCTTTCGCCAGCTAGCTGTGCGCCGTGGCGAAGGGTGGGCTTTGTTGGCCCTCGGAGACGTTGCTCGCAAAAGACACAAGCTCAGCGATGCTCGTGGGTATTACAACGAGGCCCTGGCTATTTTTAATGGCCTTGGTGATCGGGTGGATCAAGCGCGTGTCCTCAATGGATTGGCTGCTGTTTCGTTGGGAGAGGGCGAATACCCAGATGCAAAAGAGCACTTTGAACACGCGCATGCTATCGCGCACGAACAGGAAGCTTTACAACTTGAAGGACGTGCCCTGCGAGGACTTGGTGATGTAGCGCGTGCTATGCGGCAATATTCTGAAGCCGAGCGCTTCTACAACCAGGCGGCTGCGATTGCCACGAATCTAGATACACCCGCCGAACGCTGCGCAATACTTCATCACCAGGGCGAGTTGCATTCTATCCAGGGACAGTACCACGAAGCGCTTGCTGCCTGGGTGCAGGCTCTCGCTCAAGATCGGCGTCTGGGACATCCTGAGCGTGAGGGGCTTCAGGAAAAAATAAACTCACTCGTAACTGAGCAACACCTGCAAGAGGTTTACGCCGAACTATGCAAGCAGCATGGAATGTAGGGGCGCAATGATGAACTTGAACGAAATAACAGGGGTATGGTGAACGGACGCGGCACCCCGTAGGGCCCGATGTATCGCGGCCAGCGCCGATGTATCGGCCAGTGAGAAACCCACGACATGCCTGGATGAATGTGTTAAAACTCATCATTGCGCCCCTACATTTGCTCTCTCAACCTACGACGCCGCCTTATACTGAATCACTGCTGTCGGAGCGACGTGAATGCGGTCTCCATTCGATAGCACGTGCCGTTCCACCAGTTGTCCTTGATAGATCAGACCATTCAAGCTTTCAGCATCTTCAATCACCCATGCACCATTCTCCCAACGTATCTTGGCGTGTAAGCGCGAGACACGCTGAGAAGGCACCTGTATGTCATTGCCTGAAAGACGACCGACCGTCAGAACAGGTTTATTCAACTGTTGTTCGCCAATAACCTTCCCGTCTATCTCAATCAATACCCGCGCTTTCTGATTGGATGCTGCTGGCTGTGGTTGGTTGCTTCTTGCTGGTTGTGGTACTGCTTGCCTGCCATCAGAGGCTCCTCTATTGGCTTGCCCCCCATTAACAGCTGGCATTGGCGCAGGAACTGGAGCCGGTGCAACAGGCTTATATGGTGCAGGAGAAGGTGGAACCTGGTAAGGTCCCCCTGGTGCTGGCAAAGGCACAAATGCTGAGCGGATGATCGACTTATCACCGGCACGATCCAGGTTGTAACGGTTCTGTTCATCCAGGAGACCAGCAAACACACCTCCTGAACGTCTCAGCTCCCTAAAGGAACCCTGCTCAACAATGCGTCCATCCTTGAGCACAATGATCTCCTCAACATTGCCTAGCGTGCTGAGACGGTGTGAAATCATCAGCACCGTGCGTCCAACAACCAGCGTATCCAGCGCGTGCATGACCTCGGCCTCAGCCTCGACATCCAGGGCTGCTGTCGGTTCATCCAGGATCAAGATAGGCGCATCACGCAGCACTGCACGCGCAATTGCCAGGCGTTGACGTTGGCCCCCAGAAAAATTCTTGCCCTGTTCGCGTACCTCTGTATCGTACCTATCGGGCAAACTCATGATAGTGTCATGGACATATGCCCTTTTGGCCGCCTCGATAATCTCCTCCATGCTCGCCCCTGGTTTGCCTATCTCGATATTTTCACGGATAGTCCCCTCGAACAGCACATTGTCCTGCAGCACCATGCTCACGTTCTGGCGTAATATGCCGAGCGGGTACATGCGATTATCCACGCCATCGATTCTAACCGAACCCTGCTGAATTTCATAGAAGCGAGAGATGAGCTTGACCAGGGTAGTTTTGCCACCGCCGGAAAGGCCGACGAGCGCAACCTTCTTACCAGCAGATATATGCAGGTTGATTCCTTTCAGAACAGGCCGGTTCAAGTACCTCCTGTATGCGCTCGGCTCCAGATGCTGCACTGGAACCGAGATTTGTCAATTTCGAGAAGTTTCGTATAGGTTGGTAAAACTGCGAAAGGTAGTTCAGGAAGACTGTCAAGGAGCCAACAGTAAGTGTGCCTGCTGGAATAGTCAGAAACCAGAGGCTGAAAGTATTGCCTGCTACAACGTATGTTCCTACGCCAACGATAATAGCGGTACCAATAGCTGTTAAGATGCTGACAAACGGGGTGAATTGTGCCTGCAAGCTGCCAGCGCGTAGCCCTGCACTGCGATTCTTCCCTACATATTTTGTGAAGCGCACGGCCTCGCGCTCCTCGAGCGTGAAGGCTTTGAGCACCGTAATGGCCCCGATATCTTCGGTAGCAACATTTGCTACCTGCCCGGCCGTCTTGGAAGCTTTTTTCGATGCCGCCTTGATGCTGGTCGTATAGCCGATTACCACCACGAAGAGTGCTGGGAGGATAACAATCGAAAGGATCGTGAATTGCCAGTTGACGAGCAGCATCACAACAATGACGCCGACAATCGTCAAAAAGGCTGCCATTAAGTCAACCAGTCCATCCGTGACGAGCTTCTCGATGTCTGCAATGTTGCCCGTAATACGCTGGACAAGATCGCCTTTCTTTTGCTTGCCATGCCAGTCCAGCGACAGGCGTTCAAGGTGCGCAAAGAGTTGCTTGCGCAGCCGAGCGCTAAGGTTTTGTGCAATAAAAGCGGCCAGGTACAGTTCGATATAGACCAGGATGGCACTTAGGATGCCAAGTACGATTAACGCAGATGACGAGAAGAGGATCACGCCAAGTACCGTATGCTGCCCCGGTATCGGATTGCCAAAGCGATCAAAAAGACTAAAAATGCCATTCAGAAATGGCGGAATATTCTGCGGGTCTTGCTTAGGAGGTAAAATCTTATCCAGGATCCATTTAAGTGGAAAGGCAAGCAGGATATTGGCGCCTACCTGTGCAATGGTCATCACAACAGCGATTACCATCAGGAAGCGGTAGCCTTTCAGGTTGCGAAACAGGAAACCGACCATTGTTATTTCCCCCTCACATCGTCTGCCGGGCATGCAGCAATTTCACTGAGCATAGCCGACAGCTCTTTGCGACGTGGACTGTTGAGACGATTGACGCGACGAGTAGCAATTTTGAATAAGAGCGCGGCTTCATACAGCCTTGAACGTTGCAGGATGCCATCTACGGCAGTATTTGCTATACCGAGTTCGAGCATAGCCTGCCGATAGGTAGTCGTAAACACTTCTGCTGCGGCCTCAAACCAGTGACGCATGCCGGGACGTTGATACCAGGGTCCGCTTGGACGCAGGTAGGCCAGGACGAGCAAACAGGGATGATGAAAGATGACCAAGTCGGTAGATCCTCACGGTATGCATGCGCTCTTCATCTCACCGAACGTATGTTGAGCTTGCCGGCATTATCCCACCGCTAGCAGTGGGTGTCAAGTAGATTCCTTATCTTGGATCGAGCAAGAGAGTCTGCTATAATAAGCTGAGTTTCGTAAAGGATATCCTTCGAATGGTAAATGTTCACATTGATAGCATGAAGCATGTCATCGCAAAATGTCTCCCATTGCTCAATACTTCAGAGAAAGAGGGAAAAATACCCTAACTTGAAGTAAAAGGAGGAGAGATCAATGGCGAAAACATCTATGACTGCATCACCCCACCGGAGCATTGGAGCAGGCAGGATATTTACATGGTTACTAGGGCTAGTATGCCTCGGATTACTGGCTTTCTTGCTGCTACAACTTGTAATTCAACTCCTTACTCCCCCACCAGTTTCTCGCTTACAGCTGTTACGTGACGTTCCACTGCCCGGCATACTCGTTGCTCAGAGTGGTCAGACACTTCGCCAGTCTGTGCATTTTGATCGTTTTGACTTTCAGGCACTGGATCCACAAACCGGGCTGCTCTTTACTGCCCATGATGGGCCGAGCGCTTCCAATTTCCCTTTAATAATGGGCGAGTTACCCGCTGGCTCAGTTCTTAATCCCTCGATAGTTGTTTTTGATGCCAGGCAGAATAAGTATGTTGCGAGCATCAATAATGTGAATGTTCGTGGTATTACCGTGGCCCCCGATATTCACAAAGTCTATGCTGCTGACGCCGGTAGCAGTGTCATCCGCGTGATTGATGAGCAGGCATGTCAGGTCGTCATCAATGCTGGTCAGTTCGTATGCACTGTTGCCAAATCGATCAAAGCCAGCCAGACCCCAGACTCTATAGAATACGATGCCGATCATCACGAGGTCTTCGTCTCCGAATCAGGTAAGCTTAAGCCGCCTAAAGGAGTCGTCGATGTGATCAGCACGCAAACAGATACCGTCATTAAAACGATCAACCTGGGTACTACTGTGGGGCATATCCGTTACGATGCCGCTGCACAACGTGCCTTCGTTGTGGTTGTCCCAGCTACAGGGAATAGTGGGGTCCTTGCTATCGATCCTTTCACCAATACCGTCATCGCCCACGCCACGCTGCCATCCGCATGTACTATCGCCCACGGCTTGGCTATAGACGAGTCACAACACGTAGCCTTTGTTGCATGCGTCGATAGTCGCAATCTCGCGATAGTCGACGTGCAAACGATGAAGCCTATTGGAGACCTCAATAATCTTCTGGGGATCAAGGCGGATATCGTTGTATTAGACCGCAGCTTACACGTCCTCTTCGTCGGATGTCAAAACGCAATTTCAGTGTTCGATGAGAGCAGGGCAGCCAATGGAGTATTGCACAAGTTTGGAGATTACATCGTAAGTAGCAATTCCTCTCATAGTATCGCCGTGGATGATAGCACGCACAACATCTACATTCCGCTGACGGATGTTGGTAGTCGGCCTGTTATGCGGGTCGAACACTACAATCAGGGTCAATGACCTCCCCCCCGAAGAGCGGGGAGGCTTGTGAGAGTCTAGCTCTCACAAGCCGGATTGACCAGACTCAGTCTCGGAGCCAGCCAAGCCGAGGAAGCGAGCGTCTTGACTGGTGAAGAAGAGGCTATGATACCACTGAGCGTTGAGGTTCGGACCCTGGCGTACTGCCCCAGCTCCAGGCTCTCCAACTTCTGACCTAACCAGCAGTGCGGTCATCTGCCGTGGTCAGAGGAAAGTACCGGGTGGTATCCTTGTCGAGGGGATCGACGTGTGGGCTCCGAAGAGGGTGCGATGTTGGAAACTCTATGAACTGGTTGAAGCGAAAGGGCAGGTAGGCTACATTGGTGGCAGGCGTATGAAAGGAGCCTTTGTGATCAAGGATGTGGCAACGGGCAAGACGCTCCTGGAAATTACGCCGCGCAAACTTCGGCGGCTGGCACGACCCAGGCACAGTTGGATCATCGCAGAGCACCAGTGTGGGAGAAAGGAGGAGCACGCTTCCTCCCTCGTTTAGAAAACGGGGATCCCCGCGCGCTGTTTTTATGGAACGAACTAAAGTCCTTTCAGAGATCCAATGAGAGTGGGATGCTGCTAGCTGCATCCCACCCTCATTACGGTTTTGCCTGGTAGAGGATGGCCGCCGTTGGGGCGACGTAGATGCGATCTCCGTTGGTGAACACATGCCGCTCAATGCGATTGCCCTGGTAGATGAGGCCATTCACACTCTCGGCGTCCTCGATCATCCATGCCCCGTTCTCCCAGCGAATCTTTGCATGTAAGCGTGAGACGCGCTGGTTGGGGAGCTGCACATCGTTACCTGAGAGACGACCAACCGTGAGTACAGGCTTGTTCAGCAGGCGTTCGCCAACGATCTTCCCATCGATCTCGATCAACAAACGTGCTTCCTTGAGAGGTGCCGGTTGTTGAGGTTGTGCAAGCTGCCCACCATTATGGGCATAGCCCCTTGCCGGGCTGGGCTGTACCTGTACTTTAGGCTGTACCGGTACAGAAACGGGAGGAGCCCAATTCTGCTGCGGCGAGACCACTGGTTGCCCGTAGTCTGGCGAGGCTGCGGGCTGGTCGTAAACTAGAGGGACAAAGGCCGAACGAAGGATGGACTTATCGCCAACTTGTTCAACGTTGTAGCGATTCTGCTCCTCGAGGAGTCCTGCGAACACGCCCCCTCTGCGCTTCAGTTCCTTGAAAGTTCCCTGCTCAGCAATACGTCCATCTTTAAGTACTATAATCTGATCCACGTTGGCTATCGTGCTCAGACGGTGGGAGATCATCAGCACTGCGCGTCCGACGATCAGCTTATCCAACGCGTGCATGACTTCAGCTTCAGCCTCGACGTCCAGACTGGCGGTCGGCTCGTCGAGTATCAAGATTGGCCCATCACGCACAATAGCGCGAGCTATGGCCAGGCGCTGCCGCTGCCCGCCGGAGAAGTTCTTGCCCTGTTCGCGCACATAGGTATTGTATCCATCTGGCAGGCTCATGATCGTATCGTGCATCTGAGCTTTTTTCGCTGCGTCAATGATCTCCGCATCGGTAGCTCCGGGTTTGCCGACTTCAATGTTCTCGCGAATGGTACCCTCGAAGAGAACTGAATCCTGTAGCACCATACTCACATTCTGGCGCAATACATTAAGAGGATACATGCGGTTGTCGACGCCGTCAATTCTCACCGAGCCTTCCGTGACCTCGTAGAAACGCGGAATCAGCTTGACGAGCGTCGTTTTGCCGCCGCCGGAGAGCCCCACGAGTGCTACCTTTTTCCCGGCGGGGATGTGCAGATTGATGCCCTTGAGGATCAAGCGATCTTTCGTATAGCCAAAGCGAACGTTGTCGAAGTAAATATCGCCGCGCAGCTTTTGTGGTCCATCGTAGGGAGTTCCACTGTCCAACACCTCCGGCGCTTGATCCAGTACCTCCTGGATGCGCTCAGCGCCTGAACTCGCGCTAGTCATGAGGTTTGCCACCTTCGAGAGATCGCGCATGGGCTGGTACAACTTGCTGAGGAGCGTGAGGAAGAAGACCAGCGTGCCAATGTCAACAGCACTTGTTGCCGCATCGATGGTAAGAGGACCGAAAACATGGAAGGAATTCCCCGCGGCCACATATCCGCCCACGCCGAGGATAATTGCTGTGCCAAGTACTGTCAGGATGGTAACAATGGGGGCGAATTGTGCTTGCAAGCCACCTGCACGCATAGCGGCTTCACGATTCTTTCCGACATAACGCCCGAAACGCATATCCTCGCGCTGTTCACGTGTAAAGACCTTAATGACCGTCAGAGCGTTAATATCCTCTGTGGCGACATCGGCCACCTGGCCAGCCGCCTTCGCCGCTTTTTTAGCCGCCGCCTTGATATTCCTTGTGTAGGTGATGACGATCACAAAGAGGATGGGAGTGATGGCGAGCGAGAGGAGCATATAGGATGGGCTGATCGTATACATGATAATAGCCACACCCACTAGTGTCAGGACGCTGCCCATTATATCCACCAGTCCGTCTGTAACGAATTTCTCAATATCAGTGATGTTACCCGTGATGCGCTGAACGAGGTCACCCTTCTTCTGCTTGCCATGCCAGTCCAGCGAGAGGCGCTGCAGGTGCTCAAACAGTTGTTTTCGCAGCCTGGCCGTCTGGTTCTGTGCAACTTTAACAGCGAGGAAGAGTTGACCGTAAGTAAGGAGTGCGCTTATAGTGCCAAAAATCAGCAATAGCAGCACTGAGAAGATGATGACGCCAACCGTACTGTGTTGGGTCACCAGAGTTGGGTTCGGTGATGAAAGGGGGCATGTAGTCTGTGTTACATTGTTAAGGTCGAAACGATTGAACCAGGTGAGCACCCCATCCAGAAATGGATAGGTGCAAACTGGGTCCGATCCTGGATTTTGGATCTTGCTGGGGATAAACTTGATTGGCAGAGCTGCAAGAAGATCGGAGCCTACCTGTACACCTACCATGACGACGGCGAGTACGACGAGAAGACGGTATCCTTTTAGATTGCGGTTGAGGAATCTGATGAATAACATGATCTCCTCCTCAGTTATTTACCAGGCAGGTGGCAATCTCGCTAAGCATGGCTGATAGCTCTTTGGGACGTGGACTGTTGAGACGATTGACGCGACGAGTAGCAATTTTGAATAAGAGAGCGGCTTCATACGGCCGTGAACGTTGTAAAATGCCATCTACGGCGGTATTTGCTACACCGAATTCGAGCATAGCCTGCCGATAGGTGGTCGTAAACACTTCTGCTGCGGCCTCAAACCAGTGACGCATGCCGGGACGTTGATACCAGAGTCCGCTTGGACGCAGGTAGGCCAGAAAGTAGCCGACATCCAACGCCGGGTCTGCTAAACAAAAACCATCAAAATCTACCACAAAAACTTGGTGACTATGGAAGAGTAACTGGCTGGCCTTAAACCCCCCATGTGCCGGCCGGTAAGCATCGGGTTGAAGTGTCTCTAAGCGAGTAGCAAGCTGCTGTGCTAGTTTCTGTACCTCTTCTGCCTGCGCTGGATTACGACCTGCGATGAGCGCAGCCCGCTCGCGAGCGCGTTTCGCTTCTTTTGCCCCCGTGCGTGGTGCTCTCTCATCAGGATGTACCGCGCTGGTGTGCAGGCGAGCCAGTGCTATCGCCGTAAGCCATAGTTCCTCAACGGGTATCACCAGTTCTGTGATCTCGCCTCCTCGTCCTCGCTCCATTTTGGGTCGCAGCGCACGCGTGCCTGTCACTAATCGTTCATTTGCATTAGTAGGTTGCACAGCCTGGTTAAAAGTCAGCCCGAGCGCATCGATCATGCCAAGTGGACGTGGAAGGAGTGGTGAACCCCGACCATGGTTGATCACGAGGGTCCCCTCCTCGCTCCTCGCAACTCCCGCAACATTAGTCCTGGAGGCCTGCTCCTCATAGAGCCGCTGTTGTAGAGCCTGAACGCTATGTGCCTGCTCCGGGTCAGCATAGACCTTCCCGAATATGGTCAGGTTTCTCAGAGTAGCTCCTTCATCCTTACCACGCTCCAGGGCGAGATGGTAGCGAATGACACAGCGATTGGCGGGTTTGTAGCGTACGGGCACCGCGCTGGCAGAGACAAGCTGCCAGCTATCATTGCCAAGTAGTACTCGGGCAGCAGATTGCAAGGCCTCAAACAGAGGACTATGCGGCGAAGTATCGCAGCTTGCTGCTAGCGCAGGCAGGCTCCCATCTGCTGGAAATGCCTGGACAGAGAGGCCAATATCTTCAGCACGTAGCACGTCTGTTGCCTGTAACTCAAGTGGAGCTTCTTGCGCCTGAGCTTTGGTAAAGCGGATATGCGCCCCATCAAGCGCTTGCTCGTCGAGTGTCAGGCTGACAGAGCGGTTAGGATCATTGGAGTGCACTTTATCGGCACGTCCTAACTCATCTACACTGTAAATGACTGCCAATCCTCGCGCCGGTTTGCGCCGCAGATAGCGTACAAACAACCCCAGCGGCCTTGATGCTCCAGGCAACAATGGGCAATGTGCACGTTCATAAAGCAGCGTTACGATACTCGGAAGGTCTAGTATGGATAAGCTGGTTTCTACATCAGAAGTATTGTAGCTCATGCTTTGGCCTTCCTTTCCTGGGCGATGTGTTCTACCAGGTCCACCAGGGCGCTATCGGCACCAGGTACGCCGCGAAAACCCGGAAACGAATTGACATCCACAATTATAGGACCGCGCTCGGTTATCAGCAGATCAACGCCGTAGAGCCTCATGTTGAAAACGCGGCCAATCTCCAGGGTAATATGTGCCCATTCGCCCGGCAACTCCTCTGGTGCAATCGGAAAATCTTCCCTCGAGGCGTTTGCTTCCAATGGTGTACGGCGCCGAGCCGCGAAGATCTGCTGGTCAATGACCCATAATTTGATATCCCAGCCATCACCAGTCGCGAACTCTTGCAGCACGACTGGCTCCTTACTCCATTCCGCCGCGAGAGCCTCTAATTGCTCAATACTGTGGACCTTGTCTACAAGATCGCCCCGGTGGCTGTAGTAGCTTTTAATAATCAGCGGGAAAGGAAGGTTTGTCAGAAAATTGCGGTCAGTAAGCATGCTTCCCAGTGTCGTAAAACTCCAGGTATAAGGCCATGGTAGGCTTGCCTCGCGCATGCGCTGCGCCATTAGCACCCGATCCTGGCAGGCCACCGATGAGGCCCAACTGTTGACAACCAGCGCTCCCTTCTCTTCCAGTGCGTGAGCAAGGTCTAATGCCTGTGGGGCATGCGATTTCAGCAGGTAGAGATCGGCCAGGGCATGTTTCTCTTCTTCTGCAATGGCTTCAACGCCCGTAAAAGTGCGTACATCCAGTAGTCGGACATTATGTGTAGCGCTCAATTGTCGTAACGCTACTGCGATAACAGGGTGATACGGTGTTTCTGGATTATCCATGATGAGGCAAACGTCCATGCACTATCTCCTTATCTACTTAACAGATTGTATCCGGCAAGGTTGACCTGTACATTCTGGCTCTCCGCAATCTCTAATGCTCTTTCTTTTAGTATTGGTTTCCGCGAATTTTTCCCTGGCTGCACCTGTCGCTGGTGTCGTGCTCGTTGCATCTCAGCGCGTTTCGCTGCGTGCAGCACATACTCCGAGATGCGCACGACTGCCCTCGGCACGCGTCCAAAACTGGGAAAGTCATTGATATCCAGGATGGCGGGACCTTGGGGTGTTTCGACAACATCGATCCCATAAATATCCAAACCGAAAAGCTTGCCGACTTGTAGAGCCAGTTTGCGAATCTGAGGGGTTAGTGGGACGAAGTGCTCGTCCACGTCAGGATGTAATGGTGACTTCTTGGCAACGGCAGCATAGACCTCTCGACCTGTGACGTATACTTTGATATCAAAGCCTGTATTTTCAGCGTAGCGTTGTGCCAGGAAGAAACTATCATTGGCTTCGGCTATCTCTAAGGCTGTCAGGTCTTCTGGTCTTTCCAGCAAATAAATGTCGCGACAGGAACTCCCATTGCTTGGTTTGACGACTATTGGATATTCTTCGGCTGGAATTTGTTTGAGTAGGCGTGGATGAGCAACAAAATAGGTCGGAGGTATAGGCAAACCATGGGCACGCGCAAAGGCTGCTGCTACCGCCTTATCTCGCACAAGTCGAATAGAACGCGCACTGTTGATGGTTGGGATACCAACTGCTTCCGCTGCCTCTAGAATACTGAGCCCTGGGCCATCTGCCAGCGTTTTCAGCACATAGGCATCGTAACCCTGCTCTGCCAGGTCAGACAAACAAGCGACTGCTGTCTGTGGTTCCAACAAATCGACATCGTGACCCCATTGGAGAAGTTGGTCTGCGATAACCATTGGCATGGGATCATTTCGATATTGCTCTTCAACGATAAAGCAGAAACGCATCTCAACCCTTTCTGTTAAACAAAGTAAAACAAGAGAGAAATGACGGTCGGGTTCAAACTCGTTGCTCTAAGTGTATCAGTAGTAAGGCTGTATATCTGTTTACTGGCACACTGATAGAGTGTGAAATGGCTTATAAAATGTGAAGTGAACATTAAATGCACTATAACACATCGGTGAAAAATAAAAAAGACTTCACGAAAACCACTTAAGGCTGTTATGAACTCAAAATCGATCATGCTCTACAATTGAGGACACGCACCATTGCGTACACTACGCCACCTACCGGCCCCTGCTCTGAGATAAACGAAACATACGTGCAAGCCAATTCTGTTTTACTGCGGATTGAGTAGCCTCTTGCAGTTGGTCTGTTTCAGCATGGACATTTCTTATATGTCCATTGGCCCCATCAACCACCTTGGCTGCGTGATTCTCATCTCTATGTTCTTGCGGAAGAGATGCACTATCTATTGTGTATGTTAAAAGAGGTTCCTGTGGTAAGAAAGATTGGGGGGCTTTCCACTCTGCTTGTGAGAACGCGGTTTGGATGTGAGGAGCTATGTCCTCTTGCCCGTCCGTAAACGCATCAAAAGAAGTCTGTGAGACATCAATCCAGCCTCCAGCGCGTCCATCCTGCGTTTCCTCACTACGAATTGGCTCATGGGGGTTTGGTAAATCGGCAGGTGGCAGATTGCCAGTGATCATTGGCTCTTGACGTATGATCTGGTCGCGCCGCATTGGTTGGGTCTCTTGCTGCTCCAGAGCGAGGCGACTATCCAGCTCTTCCAGTAATCGTTCAATGCTTGGACGCAATTTACGATTGCTTTCTGGAATGCGTGTCCATTGCGCCAGCGCCGCTGGATAGTAACCTGCTCGATAACAATACAGGCCAAGCATTGCCCGGGCATCATAAATACTCATGCGTTGCCAGAGGGCTAGCTCTTCTGCCGGAGTCTCAATCACATCCTCGTTGGCATCACTGATCTCCACGAGATGATATAACCGCATCCCCATCAATCGATACGGGTACCCATAGTAAAGAGCCAGTCTACGGCGGCGCGTGCGCTCGGCGGGGTGTTTACCAACAAAATAACGCCGTGACCATGAGCCGCTTGACCAGATTGCCCACGCCAGGATCAACACAAGAATGCGGCCAAGGTAGCGTTCCCAGGTCTCAGTTGCGTACACAATCATTACGCCCAGTATGGAAAAGCCCGCTCCCAGGGCCCAGGCGCCATAGACCAGGCGCCGGCGATCCCAGCCAAGCAAGTCAAAGTGGTGATGCAATGGCGTAGCTAGGAACGGCAATGGAAATTCGGTATGTGGTACGAATTCATGATTACTGACGTGACGCAACAATTGAAGCTGTTTGCGGAAGAAGCGCGTCAATACACGCGCCGAAATCAGAGCTGAGAGTCCCTCGAGCACAAACGCCATGCCAATCATCAACAAGAGTATTTCCTGGCGTGAAAAAATGGCGATCATAGCGAGGATACCGCCGAGGGCCAGGGCCCCGCTATCTCCCATATAGATCTTGGCCATGCGACGAGCACTGCCGCGCCGCGCTGCCCACGAAGAAGGCCAGTTCAAGGGCAAAAAGCCCAGGACAGCGCTGGCGCACAGCAGCGATAATACCTCCAGAACGATGCCTTCTGGATGTTTCGCATCGATAAAACCCGTGGTGATTATGCCGAAGGCCAGTGCTGCGCTAAAAACCAGGCCACCGGCCAGGCCATCGAGGCCATCGCTGAAATCGACCGAGAGCGATGTAACGCTGCCAATCAGTCCTGTCATAAGCATCAAAAAGATGAGCCAGGTGAAAGGTAGAACCTTGAACAGAGGCCCCGTAATATCTTTATAGGGGGAATATGGTTCTTGACCCTTTGGAAGAAGCCAGAAATAGAAAAATGCCGCAGCCATCGAGACAAACAGCACTCCCAAAAATTTTGCGCGTTCTGATAGACCCTCATTACTATGCACTTTGTGCCAGTCGTCGATAAAGCCAACAATCATATATCCAACGGTGGCACCCAGTCCGATCAGCAGCAGTCTCCATTGATCGGCATGAAAGTTGAAAAGGAAGCCTGCTCCAATCCCTGTGATGACAATAGCGATGGTAAGTGCTGGACCACCAACCAGGGGCAATTCTATCGTTCTAATTTCTCGCCCGCTCGCAGGAAAAACAGGCATATCGGAGCGATGGGGACCAGGTTTATATTCACCACTGCGAAACTTAGGAAATAACAACTTCCCTATCCAGCACAGCAGCAGGCTGATAAGCGCACAATTGATGAAAATCAACAATAACCAAACTGGAACCATAACAACTCCCTGTAATGGCTACCCTCGCGGTTAGCTGCTCTCTACCTGATACGGAGATTCAGCTAATCTCTACTCTCACCTCACTTGTTGAAACGCGAAACTTACATGAATAGTAACGTTTATAGCGATCGTAACTGTTCTCGTGCCACTCTACGATCATCCCACGGTATTTTCTCTCTGCCTATAATAATGCTTTGTTCGTGACCTTTCCCTGCCAATAGAACAGTATCTCCTGGCCGCGCGCACATAAAGGCCGTCGCAATAGCTTGCACCCGGTCCGCGATACAGAGAAAATCGCGTCCCTCGCGTTTCCCAACAGACTCGGCTCCATTGGCGATGTCATGTAGTATGTGTTCTCGATCTTCTTCGCGAGGATCCTCATCAGTAATAATGAAAAAATCTGACTTCTGAGCAGCTATTTGTCCCATTATGGGACGTTTTTGTACATCTCGTTCACCGGCCGAGCCAAAAACCGCTATGAGCTTTCCTTTGGTAAGCGGCCGCAAAACGCTGAGAACCTTCTCCAGGCTATCAGGAGTGTGAGCGTAATCGACAATGACCGTAAATGGCTGCCCTTCATCGATGCGCTCCATGCGTCCGCTGACACCTCTAGCGCTTGCCAGACCACGTGCTATATCAGTTCCCTTCACACCCAGGCTGTAGGCTGTCGCAATCGCGGCCAGGCAATTACTGACATTGAAAGGGCCGACCAACTGTGTTTCGATATCGACTTCCGCGCCGGGCATGATGGCACGGAAACGCGTGCTATATGCATCAAGTTTCACGTCTACCGCTCGTACCGCTGCCGCCTGGTCGAAGCCGTAGTCGAGAATGGGTACCTTACAGTAAGGCTTCAGCTCTTCGTAAGATACATCATCGCGATTAAGAATGGCGATTGGCTTGACCTCCAGGCCCTTGTCGCGTGCCGGATCGAGCATTTCGAAGAGTCGCGCTTTTGCCCTGCGATATTTCTGAATCGTCCCGTGGAAATCCAGGTGCTCGTGTGTAATATTGGTCACAACGCCAACGTCAAAAGCACAACCTCGTACGCGCTGCAGTTCCAACCCAATGGATGTGGTTTCGATGACGGCATATCTCACGTCAGTCTCTACAAGCCACCGTAGAAACTGCTGGATCTCAAGCGCTTCCAGTGTGCTTTGCCGGGTAGTATTTTCCCATTCTTGCTCACGCAACTTAAAATTGGCCGTCGTCATCAGGCCACTCTGCTTTCCGGCTACGTCCAATAGGGTGCTAATAAGATTGCTCGTCGTTGTCTTACCATCGGTGCCGGTGACACCAATCGTACAGAGTTGATAGGCTGGATACCCATAAAATGCGCTGGCAAGATTTGCCAGCGCGATACGCACATCGCTTACCTCTATATATGGTAGTGGTAGGTTAAAAGTTTCAGGTTGAGGGCCAAGCGCAGCAACAGCTCCCCGTTGTGCTGCATCAGCTAGAAAGCACCGGCCATCAGTATGGGTTCCTGGTACCGCAATGAAAAGCCCACCAGGTTTAACATGTCGTGAGTCATAGGCCAACGCAGCGATATCAATATTCTCGTCCTGTTCACTGACATTGTGAAATGCCACAGGTGCTTGTTCTAACGCTGCCAGCAGAGCCTGTAATCGCATAATCGTGCTCCTACCTCAATAATAGGTAGTTCTTGTACGATGGTACGATCGCATTCCTGAAGAATTTTGTCCAAGGTACCATAAAAGCTGATCGACCTCAACTGCAGTGATGGTTCTGCCTGACGCAAGTGACATTTCACCCCGGAGCAGTTCACATGCCCAGATAGTCGCAGCCCTTAATTCAACCTCTTCTTTGCCTCCAGGCTCCAGCAGTTCCTGATTGTCGACGCGCTCTTCTAATCTTGGATCATATTCCATTACACTATAATGACGTAATACTTGCGGCAACTTATAATCAGCAAAGATTGTAAGCTTATCAAGATCGGTAAAAGCACCCCAGCGCTGACCACCGAATGCACCGTGTAAATCAGCGACACATATTTGTGCGCGTTTGAAGAAACGTACCTCGTGGCCTAGATAGGCTGCAACATCTCGAAATGAAGAAAAATCGTGTGCTAGCAGCAATGTCAATTTGACTGCGCTCCCTCCCACCTGCTTGACCGCGCGTGCGAACTGTCCATCATAGCGCTCTAACAAAACACGCCCCACTTCATGAACATTCGCCAAACGTTCGTCAAAAAGTGGGATCATCTCCCCGGCCGAATCACCTGTTGAGACACCACGAAATATATACGCCAGGTCAGCACGGCTCATGGTACTGAGATATTCAGCATCCCATAGCGCAAAGCCCTCTTCGACAGCGCGTGTCAGCGAGGCAGCTTCTGCCCAATACCCGTCCAGAATTTCGCCGTGGTAGTCGATGCGCCAGCGTGGTTGATCTTTTTCCGCCCAAAAGGAGAAGTTCAGAGCATCCAGTACCAGCACCCAGTTGAGAGTACGCTCTGTTCCATCGTGAAAATGAAAGTGTTCGTACCATACAGGCTCGGCTGTAGGAGTATATGCTGTAAGAAGTTCGCTGCCAACACGTCGCACCCTGTCTGTATCGATCCAGACATGCCTTGCTTGTTCAACTACCCATTTTGTGCTACTCAGTACGCCTAAGTCATCAGGTTCAACGAGAGTATAGGGATTTTCTTTATTAAAAGAATCGCTCATTAACTGGCTATCAAACATGAATATTTCTCCTCTGCCTGGACGATGTGCAGAACTTCACTCCATCCAGGCCGCTTTGATTGTAACGACATTCTTTGCTTTCGTCAATCACCTCAAAAGTACTTGACGAAAAGCTCAACTTCATAGAAAATAGGTACATTATACGCCCCCGTTTATTAGAAAATAGTGGTATCGCACAGGACATTTGTCCTGTTTTGTGGTATTCTCTTTTCATTGAAAGTTGTTGATGTAGTTCCCAACCTATTTTTTAAGAAGGGAGGTTGAGTAGTTTTAAACGTTCTGTAGTTTAGATCAACTTCACCATTCCTTGGAATGATGATCCTTACGTATATTTGACCTCACACAACTTGATTTATTGGGAGGTGCCTCTTGAGTGTCTCGAAACCTTCTTCCAAAGAAGAACTCATAGCGCATGATATGAAACGCCTGCATGGTTTGGGCTATGCACAGGAACTCTTTCGCGCCATGGGTGGCTTCTCCAACTTCGCAATTTCTTTCACTATCATCTCGATCCTGAGTGGATGTGTTACCCTCTTTTACCTGGTTCCGACGACGGTGGGTTTTGGTGCCGCCTCGATTGGCTGGCCGCTTATCACTATCTTTGTTGTCATCGTCGCGCTGGGCATGGCTGAACTGGCCTCCGCGTACCCGACGGCCGGCGGTCTCTATTACTGGTCTTCCAAGCTCGGCTTCCGAGGTCGTGGTGGGCCTGCATGGGGCTGGTATACGGGCTGGTTTAACCTGATCGGCCAGGTCGCGATCACCGCAGGTATCGCTTATGGCGCTGCCACTACCCTTGACCAGTTGCTGCATGCCTGGATCCCTAGCGTTATTCCAGGAGTCCCTGGTTTTGCAGACCCTGCAACACAATGGTCGACCCTGTTGATCTACGCCATCATCCTGGCTGTGGTTGCCATGCTCAATATATTTGGCGTGCGCCTTGTGGCTTTCCTGAATGATATCAGTGTCTGGTGGCACATTGTTGGTGTGATCCTGATAGTCGTTGGTGTTGTAGGTGCGACGATCATCGGCTTGCAGTTCAATCCTGGCGCTACAGGAGTGGCACCCGCCGTACAGGTGACAGGCTCTGCTGTTCACGGGCTTAATAGTGGCGGCACGCTTTTCTCGGTTAATCAAGCCTTCAACCTGACCGGCTTCCCGCTCTGGTATGCCTTCCTTTTGAGCCTGTTGCTGGCACAGTACACCTACACAGGCTATGATGCTTCAGCCCATATGACCGAAGAAACCGTAGGCGCTGAGACGCGGGCGCCGTGGGGTGTAGTCATGTCTGTGGTCGTGTCCGCCGTTGCGGGCTATGCTCTGCTGATGGGCCTGTTAGCGGCTGCTCCCGATCTGGCAGCGGCCGGTGGCTTTGTCAATGGGGTGTTGTACATTCTGGAAAGCCGGATCGGCTATTTACTGGGAACCCTTTTGTTCGCCGTGATTTTTGTTGCGCAGTTTTTCTGCAGTATGTCCTCGGTCACATCGAACTCGCGTATGATCTATGCCTTCTCGCGTGACGGCGCTGTCCCTGGACACAATCTCTGGCATAGTCTGAATCGCGGGCGCACGCCCCGTAATGCCATCTTCCTGTCGGTGGTGTGTGCCTTTATCCTTGCAATCCCGACTGTTTGGAACTACACAGCCTACTTGGCGATTACTTCTATTGCTACCATCGGTCTCTATATCGCGTATGCGCTTCCCATTTTCCTGCGCCAGTTTACACCTGACTTCAAGACTGGACCATGGCACCTGGGAGCCTGGAGCAGGCCGATTGGCTGGATCGCTGTGATATGGGTTGTCTTCATCTCGGTGCTGTTTAGGACCGATCATTCAGGGCTCGGAGGCTGAACTTGAAGCCATCGAAAAAAGCGTCGGCGAAACCGTTCTCGTAGAGGGTGCTGAGGGTGCTGCTAGCGGAGGAGGTGGAGGTGGTGGCGAGTAATTCTCGCTTCTAGCATTTGAGGGACAGCCGTTAACAAAATACGGCTGTCCTTTCTTCAGTTAGCGAATGTCAAAACCTAAGTCTCTTTCTCACTGGTTTTCTGAGTAGCTTGTACAGGAATGTATCCTCTATCTCTCGCATATTGAAAGAGTGATTGCTGTAACTGACGTCGCGCTCGCGAGATTCGGCTCATAACTGTACCAATCGGAATTTGTAAAGCCTGGGCAATCTCTTTGTAAGACATTCCCTCAATATCCGCCAGGATGATTGGCATGCGGAAATTGAGCGGCAGGTCGTTTAACGCCTTGTATACGTCCTCATCCAGGTACCTGCTTAATACCTCTTCCTCTGCTCCAGGGCTCAACTCTTGCCCGCTGATGTCTCGTATATGATTGTAGAGATAAAATTCCTCTCCTTCAGGTAGTGGTGTCGTTGTGGGATGAGTGGCTTGCTTACGATAGCGATTGATTGCAGAAGTATTCAAAATGCGAAAGAGCCATGCGCGCAGATTGGTGCCGGGTTGATAGGACTTGGCGAAACGAAATGCCTTGAGCATGGTTTCTTGAACCAGGTCTTCGGCTTCTTGTTGGTTATGTGTGAGGCGCAGAGCCGTGCGGTAGAGACTATCCAACTGGGCTAGTACTCCTGCCTCAAAATCTTCTGTTACTCCATTCCCCGTGGCTTCACTCTCAGCTGCCGCTGGAGCTGGGCCACTCTCAGCCGCTGCTGGAGCTGTGTCACTCTCAGCTGCCGCTGGAACCTTGGGATCTTCGGGCATACGATACTCCTCTATAAGCGAGTACGGGGTTCGACTGACCCCTGCATTTTAGACAGATGCAGGGGTCCCCCTTTATGGGTATTCGCTCTTGCAGTATATCGCACTACCAGCGGGAATGAAAGCCCCCCTTATTATGTTACAATAAACAGGAACAATAAACGTGACGAGCCAGGCTAGTCTATTAAACCTGCGAGAGCCAGGAAATGAGGTATTGTTATGAATTGCTATGAGTCAGTCGCTCGTCTTCATCTTTACATTGATCGGGAACTCAGCGGTCGTGAAGTAGAAATAGTACAGCAGCATCTCACTGACTGCCCGTATTGTGAGTGTCGCTTCCATTTCGACATGAAAATCAAGCGGCTAATTCATGAACGCTGTACAATCGAGCGTGCGCCTGCACATCTGCGTGAAGCTGTAATGCGCCTGGCTCGCGCACCCATGAACGAGCCTATCGCTCTTGATCCCGAACTGGAGATGGAGATTCGAGCGGATATTGAGGAATGCGAATAGCTTTCGTATAGAGAGCAAGAAAGACCACGTCTTTCTGTGCTGTGCTACACCGAGATACCGAAGTTAAAATACCGATTTAGATAGATCAACCAGTTGAAATAGATAACCAGGCCCACCAGAATCATAATCACGCCTGTGCCAATTTCTATTTTTCCTGCGTGCGGCTTCAGCCACTTCATTATCTTACTAAAGCGGTCGAGTCCGAGTCCCAACAGCAGAAATGGCACACCCAGACCAAGCGAATAGGACAGCAGCAAAAATACTCCCTGGCGAAGAGTAGCGGCATTGGAGGCTAACACAAGGATTGGCCCCAGGATAAGCCCAATGCATGGAGTCCAGCCAATAGCAAAAATCAGACCAATCACAAAGGATGCGGGATGACTTGGACGACTTGGACGAAATTCAAAATGCTTTTGCCAGTACAGAAATGGCAATTTCAACAGGCCTGTCAAATGCAGCCCAATGATGATTAGCAGAATACCACCGATCTGCCGTAGTAGGAACTGGTGAATTCGTAAAAATCCTCCCAACGTACTGGCCGTAGCGCCTAATGCCACGAAGGCTACGGTAAAGCCAGAAACGAACATGAGCGCGTGCAGGAATGTCCTCAGGCGCGCAGGACGATCTTCCTGGTCACCTGTAGCCGTAGATTGATACACACTTTGACCGACGAGTTGCGCCAGGTAAATTGGTACCAGCGGCAGTACGCAGGGAGAAAGAAAAGAAGCCAGCCCTGCCACAAAGGCAACACCAAATGTTAGTTGCGATAGATTCATGCCAACAAAGCCTCCGCGTGCGAATTACCTCATTGTATCATCTAGTATAGCGTGCAAAGGAGAACCCTGCAACGTTCCTGTGGTCGCCATGGGGCCTGTGAATTATTGGACTTGTAACCTGCACTCGCCAGATTTTCAGGCTTACCCAAATCCAGGTTATACTACATGATCTAGGTCATACTAGACCTGAATATCCGTTGCAAGTGCCGCCAAAAGGTGCGGCGCCTTACCGAACCCGGATTCCCTGGAGCTTGCCCAACCTGCTGCTGAGTGCGTGTATCTACATCTGTAATAGGTCCAAGAGGTCTAGTAGGGACTTTATCCGCATACTCATTTGTCCTCTGTTCTTTAGAAGAATGCTCCCGTGCGGGCTCTCCTTGTGGCTGCCCAAATGAATGTTCCCTGGATTCACCTAATAGTGGTTGCGTTGCTTCTAAATCCAGGTAGCGTGGTCGATGTACCTGTGGACGTTTAGGAGGACGTATTAGTATGCCTTTGCGTGTCTCTCGCAGCTT